>Ga0209918_1001338_pt1 | contig 13411 bp, 15 predicted proteins | sample SalPonD_shore_MG_FD_185712 | JGI IMG/M metagenome (GOLD analysis project Ga0209918, IMG submission 185712) | Salt pond soil microbial communities from South San Francisco under conditions of wetland restoration - Salt Pond MetaG... | ecosystem: Environmental > Aquatic > Marine > Intertidal zone...
ATCCGGCCGTTCAAAAGTAGCTCCGCTCCTCCGGGAGCGGAGAGGATTGAAACGGGTTATACATAAGTCTCTCCTTTATCTGTCAATCGTAGCTCCGCTCCTCCGGGAGCGGAGAGGATTGAAACGTAATATTGTTCTGCCTCTTGGTCCGGTACCGGGGTAGCTCCGCTCCTCCGGGAGCGGAGAGGATTGAAACCATACCGGCTGTAGATTGTCCGATGGCCAGCGCCGTAGCTCCGCTCCTCCGGGAGCGGAGAGGATTGAAACATCCAAGTCCTCATCGAAATCCGGGACATCGGTGTAGCTCCGCTCCTCCGGGAGCGGAGAGGATTGAAACTTGGTCGGGGGATTGATTATAACCGGGCGTATGGTAGCTCCGCTCCTCCGGGAGCGGAGAGGATTGAAACGCTATCCTCTGCGACACTGGTCCGTGCAAGCTGGGTAGCTCCGCTCCTCCGGGAGCGGAGAGGATTGAAACATGTCTATCAGATCACCGGAAATGCCGCCGAGGGCGTAGCTCCGCTCCTCCGGGAGCGGAGAGGATTGAAACTCGCCTCCAGGAGCTGTTGTCGATGACCCATAAGGTAGCTCCGCTCCTCCGGGAGCGGAGAGGATTGAAACGGTGACTGTCCCGCACGGCGCTGTCGCCGGCCGTGTAGCTCCGCTCCTCCGGGAGCGGAGAGGATTGAAACTGCATTAGACACACTTTCATGGCAATTACTCTATGTAGCTCCGCTCCTCCGGGAGCGGAGAGGATTGAAACTGGCTGCTTACCGGGGTCACGGTAACCACTTCCCGTAGCTCCGCTCCTCCGGGAGCGGAGAGGATTGAAACCATACCGGCTGTAGATTGTCCGATGGCCAGCGCCGTAGTTCCGCTCCTCCGGGAGCGGAGAGGATTGAAACTGGAAGATTCTGGAGATCCTCGCAGCGCAGCAGGTGTAGCTCCGCTCCTCCGGGAGCGGAGAGGATTGAAACCTGAGATAGATCAAAGGAGTCATGGTATGTTCATCATGTAGCTCCGCTCCTCCGGGAGCGGAGAGGATTGAAACATCGCCCAGGAAGCACGAGTCTGGAACACTGTTGGTAGCTCCGCTCCTCCGGGAGCGGAGAGGATTGAAACACCACCATCTGGGGAAGATGTGTTGCGTGAAACAAGTAGCTCCGCTCCTCCGGGAGCGGAGAGGATTGAAACATATTGGGTGTTGATTTGCTGGCCGGATCCATCCCGTAGCTCCGCTCCTCCGGGAGCGGAGAGGATTGAAACGGGCAGAGGGAGAAATCGCCTTGAAGACTAACCAGGTAGCTCCGCTCCTCCGGGAGCGGAGAGGATTGAAACCAGCTGCTCCCGGAGATACTCCGCCTGGCGGAATGTAGCTCCGCTCCTCCGGGAGCGGAGAGGATTGAAACCGGGCAGCCCGCCTCCTTCGCTGCCTCCGTCATGTGTAGCTCCGCTCCTCCGGGAGCGGAGAGGATTGAAACCCATAAGGTACTCCTTCCTGAGGTTTGAGGTCCTGTAGCTCCGCTCCTCCGGGAGCGGAGAGGATTGAAACGTATGCCTGGAAAGGCCAGTGGCGATACTACGGCGTAGCTCCGCTCCTCCGGGAGCGGAGAGGATTGAAACTTGTAAAACATCTGCGAATCGTTCCGGGAGGACCGTAGCTCCGCTCCTCCGGGAGCGGAGAGGATTGAAACCGAATGCAGCATATGCGATACCTGAAAGATCCTGGTAGCTCCGCTCCTCCGGGAGCGGAGAGGATTGAAACCCAGAAATATACAAATTCTCCACCTCCGGACCCATGTAGCTCCGCTCCTCCGGGAGCGGAGAGGATTGAAACCTTTTCATCCCCGGCCCCGGCGGCGGCTACCGTCGTAGCTCCGCTCCTCCGGGAGCGGAGAGGATTGAAACTTCCTGGGGTTTGTGTGGCTGATTCCAGTATCGGTAGCTCCGCTCCTCCGGGAGCGGAGAGGATTGAAACCCCGATGCGCTGCGAAATCCCCGGCTGCCGGGCCGTAGCTCCGCTCCTCCGGGAGCGGAGAGGATTGAAACATAATCATATCCAGTGTCCCGCCGTCGTTCACTGTAGCTCCGCTCCTCCGGGAGCGGAGAGGATTGAAACCCATTCATGATATTCACAGATCTCCTCCCAGATCGTAGCTCCGCTCCTCCGGGAGCGGAGAGGATTGAAACGCTTAATTTCATTTGTAATAAACTCCATGATCCTTGTAGCTCCGCTCCTCCGGGAGCGGAGAGGATTGAAACTCTCGGGGGAACGGAATGATTATACCGTCTATTACGTAGCTCCGCTCCTCCGGGAGCGGAGAGGATTGAAACATTCCGGAGGCGACAATCCATGAGCGCAGCAAGGGTAGCTCCGCTCCTCCGGGAGCGGAGAGGATTGAAACCAGCTGAAATGATCGCCTGGATGCCTGTGATCGTACGTAGCTCCGCTCCTCCGGGAGCGGAGAGGATTGAAACCCACCGGCGCCGGCGGCATCTGCAAACCCGGAAAGGTAGCTCCGCTCCTCCGGGAGCGGAGAGGATTGAAACGCCACCGAGGCCGCGCGTTTGGTCCGCCTGGAGGGTAGCTCCGCTCCTCCGGGAGCGGAGAGGATTGAAACCCAACCGGTAACGCGGTGTTGGCAAGTGTAGGGTGTAGCTCCGCTCCTCCGGGAGCGGAGAGGATTGAAACCGGACTCTACGGATCGTTCAGCGATGACGATGAAGTAGCTCCGCTCCTCCGGGAGCGGAGAGGATTGAAACGTGAAAGGGATCCGCACCGCCCGCAAAGAAACCGGTAGCTCCGCTCCTCCGGGAGCGGAGAGGATTGAAACAAATCCGGCCAGCACAGGCAACACTTAAAACAAGGTAGCTCCGCTCCTCCGGGAGCGGAGAGGATTGAAACCAGGTATCGTCGATCAGATCATCCAGGCGGGCGTGTAGCTCCGCTCCTCCGGGAGCGGAGAGGATTGAAACGGGTAAGCTTCCCCCGAACGGAAGCAAAAAAAGAAGTGTAGCTCCGCTCCTCCGGGAGCGGAGAGGATTGAAACTGCGAAACATCATCGGAGGGCTTTTTTCAGGCTCCGTAGCTCCGCTCCTCCGGGAGCGGAGAGGATTGAAACCGGATCGCGGCAGCCGTGTTCAAGCGGCTGCCGGTCGTAGCTCCGCTCCTCCGGGAGCGGAGAGGATTGAAACGTTGCATGAACTGCTTTTAGAAAAGATTGAGGATGTAGCTCCGCTCCTCCGGGAGCGGAGAGGATTGAAACCTAATAACGGCTAATCAATGCTTGTTGGATCAATGTAGCTCCGCTCCTCCGGGAGCGGAGAGGATTGAAACATCTTTGGACTTCCACTGGTCCCCGTACAATCCAGGTAGCTCCGCTCCTCCGGGAGCGGAGAGGATTGAAACACCATAGCGGGAGTTGATCTGCAGGAGTTTGGTGGTAGCTCCGCTCCTCCGGGAGCGGAGAGGATTGAAACCCCCTGACTATTTTCTGAGAACCAGAAACGCAAGTAGCTCCGCTCCTCCGGGAGCGGAGAGGATTGAAACATCCGGATTAATATATATGTCAAAGGTCTTCTTGGTAGCTCCGCTCCTCCGGGAGCGGAGAGGATTGAAACCCAGGAAGAAGTCCGGACCAAGCAATTAGAGCAAGTAGCTCCGCTCCTCCGGGAGCGGAGAGGATTGAAACGATCCCGTTTGGTCCCGAGCAGGTTTAAATACAAGTAGCTCCGCTCCTCCGGGAGCGGAGAGGATTGAAACCTTTATGTGCAGGCCCGAGACGGTGTCATAATCATGTAGCTCCGCTCCTCCGGGAGCGGAGAGGATTGAAACACCTGAATGATCTGATTCGCACCGGGCCCGATAGGTAGCTCCGCTCCTCCGGGAGCGGAGAGGATTGAAACTAACAATCGTCGGCATGACCGGAGCCGGAAAGTCGTAGCTCCGCTCCTCCGGGAGCGGAGAGGATTGAAACCCATTATATACTCCTTCCGTATGTTTGAGGTCCTGTAGCTCCGCTCCTCCGGGAGCGGAGAGGATTGAAACTGATGGAAGAAGTTGGGGATCGGAATACGGAACGGGTAGCTCCGCTCCTCCGGGAGCGGAGAGGATTGAAACGCACTATTCGCGGACTGCTTGTTCAGGCCGTCGAAGGTAGCTCCGCTCCTCCGGGAGCGGAGAGGATTGAAACATCTGATTTTCATGCAGCTTCTGCCCGAAACGCACGTAGCTCCGCTCCTCCGGGAGCGGAGAGGATTGAAACGAACTAGGAAAACCGAACATTATTTAAGTGCTTGTAGCTCCGCTCCTCCGGGAGCGGAGAGGATTGAAACTGTCATTTCCTCCCGGGCTATTTTTATTGTGCCGTAGCTCCGCTCCTCCGGGAGCGGAGAGGATTGAAACCCTGAGCCTTCGAAACGCGAAGCCGTGGCGCATGTAGCTCCGCTCCTCCGGGAGCGGAGAGGATTGAAACGATGAATAGTGAGGCGGAGATACAGTCGGTGGCCCGTAGCTCCGCTCCTTCGGGAGCGGAGAGGATTGAAACCCGGTCAACGAGACGATTGACTCGCTCCCGTCCACGTAGCTCCGCTCCTTCGGGAGCGGAGAGGATTGAAACTGGCGTCCATGCCCCATATTGCTTGAAGAAGAAGTAGCTCCGCTCCTCCGGGAGCGGAGAGGATTGAAACATTTCCTCGCTCTGAAAGCAGCGATGCACATACGGTAGCTCCGCTCCTTCGGGAGCGGAGAGGATTGAAACTGATTGCCCTGCCTATGCTATTCGGCGGAAAAAAATGTAGCTCCGCTCCTTCGGAGCGGAGAGGATTGAAACATTGTACGCGCCGGAGGCATGTATACAGGCTTGGGTAGCTCCGCTCCTTCGGGAGCGGAGAGGATTGAAACTCGAAAATCCATGATGTTTCCTCCCTGTGAATATAGTAGCTCCGCTCCTTCGGGAGCGGAGAGGATTGAAACTATCTTGACGAGAAAACAATGACCCTCATCCAGGTAGCTCCGCTCCTTCGGGAGCGGAGAGGATTGAAACCTTGGACCAGGGTAATTTCCCACTGATACTCGCCAGTAGCTCCGCTCCTCCGGGAGCGGAGAGGATTGAAACTTCCGGATTCGACCGGGCCGGTCACATATAGGTTATGTAGCTCTGCTCCTCCGGGAGCGGAGAGGATTGAAACTGGGAACGTGGAGCTTATTGCGGGAAACGTTTCTGTAGCTCCGCTCCTCCGGGAGCGGAGAGGATTGAAACCCCGTCAACTCCGGTTGCCTCTGGATTCCCGGCGGTAGCTCGGCTCCTCCGGGAGCGGAGAGGATTGAAACACAAGAGGACATGTCAAATTATCTTGGGGATATGTAGCTCCGCTCCTCCGGGAGCGGAGAGGATTGAAACAGGGTTTAGACGAAAATAAAGGTAGGGGGCAGGACGTAGCTCCGCTCCTCCGGGAGCGGAGAGGATTGAAACGAATCCTGCCCCCGCAACAATACCGTGAGGAGGAGTAGCTCCGCTCCTCCGGGAGCGGAGAGGATTGAAACCGAAATACTATACCGAATCACTGCCAGGCGGAGCGGTAGCTCCGCTCCTTCGGGAGCGGAGAGGATTGAAACCCTCTTCCAAATTCATTTAAATTCATCCTGGTAAGTAGCTCCGCTCCTTCGGGAGCGGAGAGGATTGAAACCTGAAGGACATTGTCCTGGCCATGCTTGGGAAAAGTAGCTCCGCTCCTCCGGGAGCGGAGAGGATTGAAACTCTTTCAGGGGGTATTGACCTCGGACGCCGGCGGCGTAGCTCCGCTCCTCCGGGAGCGGAGAGGATTGAACCCCCTTTGTTGTCCGTTGAAACAAGGCATGCGGGATGTAGCTCCGCTCCTCCGGGAGCGGAGAGGATTGAAACCAGTTGTTCCCGCCGGCCGTCCGGATCCTGAATGGTAGCTCCGCTCCTCCGGGAGCGGAGAGGATTGAAACGACCTGGATACATCCGGACAGTCTGACCAGGTAGGGTAGCTCCGCTCCTCCGGGAGCGGAGAGGATTGAAACACAGATAATGGGCACCGGTACATCATAGCCTTCGTAGCTCCGCTCCTCCGGGAGCGGAGAGGATTGAAACGTAAAAGGCGAAAGTTGGAAATACCAGGTAATCGGGTAGCTCCGCTCCTCCGGGAGCGGAGAGGATTGAAACTAGGTTGAGTACTTTTTATTTTTAGTTACTCTGGGTAGCTCCGCTCCTCCGGGAGCGGAGAGGATTGAAACTCAATCAAGCGTGTCCTTTCCTGAATGCGTGTGCGTAGCTCCGCTCCTCCGGGAGCGGAGAGGATTGAAACAACGCCTCCGGCAGGAACAGGTGATTGGCCAGGTGGTAGCTCCGCTCCTCCGGGAGCGGAGAGGATTGAAACAGCATGTCGCAGAAGTTGTTTAATCAGAACAACGTAGCTCCGCTCCTCCGGGAGCGGAGAGGATTGAAACCTGAATTGCCTGATCTATTTCCCGGCTGCGATCAGTAGCTCCGCTCCTCCGGGAGCGGAGAGGATTGAAACCGGGTCCGACAAAACCGGGGATAAATTCCCGTCCGGTAGCTCCGCTCCTCCGGGAGCGGAGAGGATTGAAACCAAATAGAAATCTGAACCAGACCTGTGTGTATTGGTAGCTCCGCTCCTCCGGGAGCGGAGAGGATTGAAACTCGAACGCGTCAACGCCGTCGAAGCGATTGAGAAAGTAGCTCCGCTCCTCCGGGAGCGGAGAGGATTGAAACGACCAGGTGATCGGGGAACTGGACATCTCCCTGGTAGCTCCGCTCCTCCGGGAGCGGAGAGGATTGAAACGATCTACCGGCAGATTTGCTGCTGGCTATGATCATGTAGCTCCGCTCCTCCGGGAGCGGAGAGGATTGAAACATGAAAGCGTCCCAGAAAGCCAAACCGATAACAAGTAGCTCCGCTCCTCCGGGAGCGGAGAGGATTGAAACATTTAATGTTTCGGCGTATACAAGTTACCGTCCCGGTAGCTCCGCTCCTCCGGGAGCGGAGAGGATTGAAACATCTCGCCCTGGCCGGTAAGTAACCAGTTTGCATGTAGCTCCGCTCCTCCGGGAGCGGAGAGGATTGAAACATCCGGCGGGTCACCGATAACACGAAGGTGGTCCGGTAGCTCCGCTCCTCCGGGAGCGGAGAGGATTGAAACGTCGATGATGGTGGAGGTGAACAGCACTATAAAGTGTAGCTCCGCTCCTCCGGGAGCGGAGAGGATTGAAACCCCTGGATCCAGGAGCCGATGCCGGCCTGGGCTAGGTAGCTCCGCTCCTTCGGGAGCGGAGAGGATTGAAACACATAAACCTGTCGGAATTGCCCATGAACCTTCAACCACAGAACTACTCCGATGAGAACAAGGATTGAAACCTGTCCCGACTGCATCGGGATTTCGCCCCCTGACGGGGGCTCAAAAATCAGGGGTCTGCGACTGGAAGGAGCCGTCCCGAGTATTCGGGATAAGCGCACTCAGGTAGCAATAAAATAGGGAAGTTCAAAAATCCGATAGGTGAGATGAAACCGGAGATCCGATTCAATCCCGGTTTAATGCGAGAGTAAATTCTCCCATAACTGTATGGGGCCAATCCAATACGAACGAGAGCCCAGGATATCCTGATCTCCGTCACTCCCCACATCGCCAAACACTCCGGCATACAGGCCGGCATCGGACACACGTAATTCACTCCATTCGGTCCCTTCGCCGCCATCATTTATAAAGAGAATCACCGGAAAAGGTGGCTCATTCATCCACTGCTCGCCCTCATCGGGGTTCCTCCGGAACTTTGCAGCCAGGATATCCAGATCGCCATCCTGATCCACATCTGCGGCATCGAGAGTTTGGCAAAAATCAAACGTTTCTGTGAGATGGGTTTCCCGCCAGTGGTCAGATCGTACCTTGCCGGCTGAAGAGGCCGTATACAATGAAATGGGATATCCCGGTTTTTCCGAATGAGACAGGAGGATATCCGGACCACCATCTCCGGTAACATCGGCAACCTTCACTGAGCAATTATTATCTCTCCAAGATCCCTCTGTCTGGTTAAACCATTTTTTATCGATGATATGATATCTGAACGAGCCGGAACCCAAGTCATCCGGTGTTTCATACCAAAATCCATTTAAAACAATATCGGGGTCACCATCCTGATCCAGATCTCCCACGTCCATTCCCTCATGACCGGGGTGATGTAGGGTGGGCAAGGCCCTCCAATGGGTGGGAGATTCCTGGATATAGACAATAGTAAAATCAAGTGACCGGGCCACCACATCCAGTTTACCATCATTATTAAAATCGACCAGCATCATATCTTTTAATTCGCCCTGCCAGGGATTCATTTCATGAATGATCCAGCTATCTTTAACCCCGGGATCGTTATCAGGCAGAGGATTCTCCAGCCAGATGAGCCTGGTTTGCGCTCCTTGGATGCCCGCAGCGAAGTCAATATCCCCGTCATTATCAAGATCACCGGCAGCCAACCGGTTCCCAATAAATGGTTCACCCGCCAAAACAGTATGCTTTTGAAACGTGCCGGGTTTTTGGTATTGAAACCAGGTCAGATTTTTCTGAGAGGTTTCCATTCGTAAGGTGCTGAGGCGGACTATATCATTCATACCATCCCCGTTTATATCAGCAACTGACACATTCCCATGCAACGGATCTAATTGAGAGTATTGAAACACTGGCTCCAAACTCTGCCCACTTACAATTACGGTGGAGAATAGTAATAAATAACCGATGCATGATACTCGTTGGAAATATTTCATACGTACTCCAGAGATTGCCACCCTGCCGATGGCAGTTTAATCGTCTTCAAGTGGTGTACTCCTCCTAATGGAGAACCGACGGTCCCTGAATAGCATCATTTCGCCAGACATGCAGATTCTGATAATTGTCCCACGGCACCCCGTATATTTCCAGATCCCCGTCGCCATCCAGGTCATCCAATCGAGCACCCAGATGCATTTCTTTCCCTCGATCTATTACGTGCATTGTAAAATGTCCGGAACCGTCGTTTTCAAAGATCTCAAGACGCAGATTTGGACCTTTATGTTCACTGGTCACAAGGTCTATATCGCCGTCATGATCCAGATCAGCCGCGTCCAGATTGTTAGAGGAGTATTGCGTAATCAAAAGATGTTTCGTCCAGTGCTCCTTCGTGGCATCGCCAGGATGTTCAAACCAATAGACACTGGCGTTTGGCTTTTTTCCGGGATACCGTTCCTCTGATATCGCAATATCCATTAATCCATCCCCATTGTAATCTCTGACCACCACCCGATCCGGAACCATGACCTGTGGGCTGACGATGTGTTCTTTCCAAGCGCCGGAACCATCCCCGGGATTTTCAAACCAGAGGTAGAGATAGGCTGCATTCTTCTCAATCTCCCGACCGGCAGTGACGTCCGGTAATCCGTCACCGTTCAAATCGCCAACACCGATTCCCTCGGCCATCACATGACTGGCAATTCGTATGGCAGGCCATGGCTGCGACACCGGATTCTCAGGAATCCGGAGATAATATACGCTTTCATCTGCGGCCATAAGTATTTCAGGTTTATTACCGGGAATAATCTGAGCAAGTGCATATCCCTGTCCGTTGACATGGTCGGTGGGTGGTAATTGAGCCACCCGGGTGGCTTGCCACTGCCGGCCGTTTTTATCCAGCGCTTCCATCCAGTAAACATCAGGCAACGCCTGGGCGATGACATCGCCATATTGATCGCCATCTACATCGACAAACAACATACCATCCACATTCACACCCAGATCAGACCGCTCCCAGGGATTAGTCATGTCCCCGCCGGGATTTCGGTAGAAATATCGGCCGGCAATAATATCCTTCATCCCGTCACCGGTGATATCAGCGGCATCAATGCCGAATGAGCGGAGCCAGGCTGGCTTATTCCAATCCCCCCATTTCTTGCGGGTACTGTCAACCTGTATATATGTCCAGTCCTGTAAGGATAATGGTTCACCGGCCCGCAACAGTTCTCCGGGAAATGATATGAAAATTGACAATCCTGTCAACAAGGTCACCGTCAATGTATTGAGAAGCTTCATATGCCTGTGATCCTCTTTCTGATATGATTTTGAACCATCTTCATTTTTTGCTTTCCTATACTCATAATGACTTTGGAACAGAATTCTCTATCGTCATTAGACGAAGTAATGCATTAAAGTAAATCCAATATACAAGCCGGACAAGGTGAAATTTCAGGGTATGAGTGACGACCACAGAGCGACTTCGACAGGCATAAGAATTGAAACAGGAGATGCTCAATAGCAGAACCGGAGATCCTCCGACCCCGTTGTTCTCACGAGGGAATGCCGTGAAGACGGTAGAGACATTTCCCCGATTGCCGCCAAATTTTCTCCCGAATCCCACTTTTTTTCATTTCCCTATTGATTATATGATCAATGATGACCAGATTTATCATGTAACAGCAATTTTCTGATTCCCTACTGAAGCTGAGTGCGGATTTTCGATCGGCTACACCGCTGATTCCGGCCGAGAACTGGTGTTAACGGACTGACCGGCAGATGTGACGTTATCGTGTCCTCTGAATAAAAAGCAGGAGATGCCCTGTGTCGCTCCAGGCGCTGTCTGGCAAGGTTTTGAGGGATTTTTCGTTTTTTACGGAACTTTTCCGGATAGTCAGCAGTCCATTTCTGAAACTCAGCAGTCCATTTCTGAAGCACAGCCGTCCATTTCTGGACCTCAGCCGTCCATTTTTGGACCCCAGCCGTCCATTTTTGGACCCCAGCCGTCCATTTCTGGACCCCAGCCGTCCATTTCTGAAACCCAGCCGTCCATTTCTGAAACCCAGCCATCCGTTTCTGAAGCACAGCCGTTCATTTCTGAAACCCAGCGGTCCGTTTCTGAAACCCAGCCGTTCATCTCTGGGAACTCAGCCGTTCACCCCGGGAACTCAGCCGTTCGTCCCATTTACTCAGCCAATCGTTTCCGGGAGACGGCGGGGTGTTCAGGAGAGTCCGGCGGGCGGGTGGCGTTCTCGGGGGGGCGGTGCGGGTACCTCCAGGCTCGTTCGTGGCGGCGGCGCCCGCTTTTTTCCCAATTTATCAGACTTCGGTAATCCATCGGTGGGTTACCGGGCGACCGGTCGGCATCAGGCCGGCCAAACTCACAACAACAGACGTGTGAACCAACACTAGAAAGGGGAGCCCTATGGGCTTATCCTATCCCGCAGAATACATCCTGACCGAGGCTAAACTGGCGCATGGCCGGGCCGAGGAGGATCAGGATGCGCTCGCCATTCTGGGAGTTTCCACCGAATGGCTGGACGCATTCGGACAGGAAATAGAGGCGGCGGAATCCTTACCCGATATCGTGGGACAGCGTGTGGAGCTGACCGCGCTGACCAATGAGAAGGACGACGTCCTGGAGGAGTGTTATACCTGGGCGGACAACCTCCAGGAACGGATCCGGTTCTTATTCGGGACCAACTCCTCCCTCTACCAACGCTTTCCCACCGACCAGCTCGATGAGGCCCGGCGGAGCGAGCGGAAGCTGATGCCGCTCATGGATGCCCTCATTCAGATCGCCGAAGAGCTGGGGGAAGACCACATGCCGGCGGAAGAGATGGACGCAGGACGGGAGTTGCAGGCGGAGCTGCGTGCCGCGGATGAGGTCCAGGAAAAGCAAAAGGTGGATAGTCTGTCAGTCACCGAAGAGCGGACCCAGGTCTTCCAGACCTTGTACGACAAGGTGAACCGGATTAACCGGGCCGGCCGGATCGTCTTCAAAAACGATCCCGTGAAGGCCGCCCGCTACCGCAGTCCCTGGTATCAATACCGCGCCCGGCAGCGTCAGACAGCACCGGAAGAAGTCAACCAGGAGGTGGCGGCCGAATAATCGGACAGTTTATTTTCTTCTCCGTAGAAAGGAGGTGTCATTCGGGGCAGGCCGGGGGCGCTCCTGGTCAGGGCGTCTCCGGTAGCCCCTGGAATGTCGGCCGGTTTGTCGTGCCCGCTTGCGCGGGCATGCGCTCTGAAGAGCGCACGACTAACCGGTGGTCCCTTGTGCGGCCATGCGCCCTGAAGGGCGCACTACTAACCGGCTGCACCAACCTTTGATAGTCGTCGGTTTGTCTTCTGATTATGCAGAATATTGTTTTGTGCCCCGGCGGGGCACCCGGTTTCTAGGAACGACGCCCCCCCAAATATCTCTCCACCCGTCCCAGCCAACAACTCACCCCCTGTTGTCCCCCTCTTCCCGGTAAACCGGGATCTTACGACTTGCAAGAGAGGGGGACCAGGGACACCGACGGTCCCGGTCACTGCCGGACCCTCTCATCGCGTCCGCCCCTTTCCCTGGTAAGTCGAAGATCCCGATTCTTTTGATCGGGAGGAAAGGGGAGACAGAGGGGATAGAGTTGTTGTCAGCCGCCGGGATCAGTGGCAGAAAATATCACGAACCTGGGCAGGCGCCCCGTCGGAGCGGGATGTTACCCGGGTTCAGGCCGCCAGGCGTGCGAGTGTGACACATCTCGTCCCTCCGGGACTTCGGCGTTTTTGTTGATCGTTTTGCTAGAAACATCTCGTCCCTACGGGACTTGGGTGTTATGGGCGATTATCTTGCTATAAACATTCCGTCCCTCCGGGACTCGTGCGGAGGGTAAATAGCGAATATCGCACCGCCGAATGACGAACCGCAGTAGTGGCCCTACCCCTCCCTCCCGGGGCGGTGTAGCGGGGCACTTCATCGTTCGACATTCGACCTTCATCGGTTCTGCGGTTCGTGTTTCTTCGGGGATGGAGCGGGGAGGCAGGTGCCCCAGCGGGGCACGATGTTTCTAGCTGAACCGGCCCCAAAAAACCTCTCCGCCCCGTCGAGGCGGGATGTAACGCATGGTACTGCGCCCCGGATTTTGTGCGCTCAACATGTCGTCCCTCCGGGACTTCGGCGTTTTATCTCGATCGTTGTGCTAGAAACATCCCGTCCCTACGGGACTTGGGGGTTATGGGTGATTATCTTGCTAGAAACATTCCGTCCCTCCGGGACTCGTGCGGAGGGTAAATAGTGAATATCGCACCGCCGAATGACGAACCGCAGTAGTGGCCCTACCCCTCCCTCCCGGGGCGGCGTAGCGGGGCACTTCACCATTCGACCTTCTGCGGTTCATTTTTAGTAGGGTTAGGCGGTTCGAATAAACAGAAATCTCCGTCGGTCGTGCCCGCTTGCGCGGGCATGCGCCCTGAAGGGCGCACGACTAACAGCCCCTTCATCACTCAATATTCATAATTCGACCTTCTGCGGTTCGTCTTTCTCACGGTTTTCCTCCCCTGTCAGGTCCCGTCTCTTGCGGCCCGGGAAAAAATCCGGGCATTTTGATGATTTGTCTCGTACATTGCCACATT
>Ga0209918_1001339_pt1 | contig 13406 bp, 8 predicted proteins | sample SalPonD_shore_MG_FD_185712 | JGI IMG/M metagenome (GOLD analysis project Ga0209918, IMG submission 185712) | Salt pond soil microbial communities from South San Francisco under conditions of wetland restoration - Salt Pond MetaG... | ecosystem: Environmental > Aquatic > Marine > Intertidal zone >...
TCCACCTCCTGGTTGCCGAGACGCGGTGAATTCACCTGCCGGGGCGTGGTGTTCGCCGGTGGCGTGATGGGTACGGTACGCCTCTTATTGCAACTCAAAGAATCATCCCTGCCGCGGCTCTCACCGAGGGTGGGCGCCGGCATCCGGACCAACTCGGAAAGCCTGATCGGTGTCACCACCTTTGACAAGCAGACCGTGTTTTCGGAAGGCATCGCCATCGGTTCGGCCCTGCAAACCGACGAGTTCAGCCAGCTGCAGCCGGTGCGCTATTCGGCGGGCTCCGGCTTCTGGCGGCTGCTCATGGCGCCGCTGGTACACGGATCATCATTCCTCTCCCGGATGAAAAACGCCGTGGTGGAACTGCTCCGGCATCCCCGGGAGTACCTGCGGATGTACCTGGTCCGTGATTGGGCCAGCCGGACCCAGATTTTACTCTACATGCGGACGCTGGAGGGCGCTTTGCGGTTTCGCCAGGGCCGTTTCGGTATGCGAAGCGCCCTGGAACCCGGCCAAACCCCGCCCACCCCGTTTATCCCGGAAGCGAAGGAACTGGCCGAGAAATACGCCGGGTATGTGAACGGAAAGCCGGGTGTGCTGGCCACGGAAACATTACTGGGGATCCCGACCACCGCCCACATCCTGGGGGGCGCCGTAATGGGCGACACTCCCGAAACCGGTGTGATCGATAAGCAGAACCGGGTGTTCGGGTATCAGAACATGTACGTCTGCGACGGCGCCATGATCCCGGCTAATCCCGGGGTAAATCCTTCGCTGACCATCACCGCTCTTACCGAGCGGGCCATGAGCAAGATTCCGGACAAAGAAACCACCTGACCCCCGGATCATCCGGGAGAAACTTTTTCACGCAGAAATGGTGAAAAGATCTTATGGAAAAAACGCCTGATACAATGAAAATCGAATCTACGCCTTGTGTCAATCCGGAAACCGGTGAGGTACTCGGATACTCGCCACTCACACCACCGGAAGAGTTGCCGGATATCGTACAAACCGCCAGAAAGGCACAAAAGATCTGGGCTGCCCGCCCGGTCAAAGAGCGGGCCCGGCAGCTGCGGGCCGTCCGGGATTTTATCGTCGACCAGGCGGACTATGTGGCCACCGTAATCCACCAGGATACGGGCAAAGTGTTTCTGGACGCTTATGCCACAGAAGTCCTGGCCACCGCTAATGCGTTGCACTATTATGCCAGGGAAGCCCCCCGGTTTCTCAAACCGCAAAAACTCCGGAGCGGCAACTTTATTCTCCTGCAAAAAAGCAGCCGGGTCTACCGGGTCCCGTACGGGGTAGCGGGCATCATTTCACCCTGGAACTACCCCTTCACCATTCCCTTCCACGAGGTCGCCATCGGCTTGCTCAGCGGCAACGCTGTGATTTTAAAAACCGCCACTGCCACCCAGCTGGTGGGCCGGCTCATCGAGCGGTGTGTCCGGGAGGCGGATCTGCCGGACGGCTTATTTGCGTTCGTTAATCTGCCGGGCCGGGTCGCGGGCGACGCCCTGCTGGATGCCGGCGTGGATAAACTCTTTTTCACCGGATCGGTCAGCGTCGGCCGCCAGCTGATGGAAAAGGCCTCCCGCTACCTGACCCCGGTTTCTCTGGAATTGGGCGGGAAGGATGCCATGATTGTCTGCGAGGATGCGGACCTGGAACGGGCGACCAACGGCGCCATCTGGGCCGGGTTCCAGAACTCGGGCCAGTCTTGCGGCGGGGTGGAACGGGTCTACGTGCACCAGGCGGTGTACGATCAATTTCTGGCGTTCATGAAACAAAAAGTCGAACGGCTCTACCCGGGCATCAACTCAAGTCCGGAGAGTAATCTGGGAGTGATGACCACCTCCCAACAGGCGAACATCGTGCGATCGCACGTACAACAGGCGTTGGAATCCGGTGCCACCATCTTTGCCCAATCCCCCATGCCGGCCACGTCCCGGAACGGGAACTTCATTCCCGCCATGGTCCTCACCGACGTAAACCATTCCATGGTGGTCATGCGGGAGGAAACCTTCGGGCCCGTATTGGGTGTCATGAAATTCGAAACTATCGACGAGGCCATCCGGCTGGCCAACGATTCGGACCTGGGGCTCACCGGATCCGTGTGGTCCGGGGACCAGGACAAGGCCGAACACATCGGCCGCCGGCTGCAAGCCGGCGCCATCATGATCAACGACCATCTCATGAGCCACGGGATGGCGGAAACGCCCTGGGGCGGGTTCAAGAACTCCGGGCTGGGCCGCACCCACGGGAAATTCGGATTCGATGAAATGACCCAGCCGCAGGTGATTGTACGGGACCGGCTCCCGTTCGCCAAACGGGATCTCTGGTGGCATCCCTACAGCGAGAAGGTGCATCGGGCCCTCCGGGGCGCACTGCAATTGTTATACGGCCGGTCGCTCCGGGCCCGAATAAGCGGACTGCTGGCGGTACTTCGGAATATTCCCCGGATGTTCAAATCGTGGAAAGATGAGTAAACCGAAAGATGTGCTCGTTCAACCGGCTTCCGTACCGTCCGGACTCAGTTCAGCCACTCCCGGTCGCCACCCTTGATCTCCCGATACCGGCGGAAGAGCGCCCCCTTGAGCACAACGTGGACGACGTCATTCAGATTCCGGAACCGGATTTTATCAATATAATCATCGGACCCGACTTCCATGAACATCTTCCCGAAGGCTTCGTCGGCGAACACGCCTGTCATCCCCAGGACGTCCGAAAAATCACAGATGATCTGATGGGAATGCCCCCAGAGACCAATGAGTCGTTTGCGGATGGTCTCCCCCTGTGATTGACTGCCCAGGTATTCACTGACGTCGCTCAGCTTCAAGATGGTGATGTCCATAATCCGTACCCTCTTCTGATTATATCGGCACTGTCTCCGGTTTCTTTATCAGATCTAAGATCAATAGAAACTGACTATTAGCAGTATAATATATATTGGAAATCACCGCACGCAACCTTTTATTGCATTCCATAACAGCGGACCGGGAAGTACCGAAAGCCATTTTCCATGAATGTGTGAAAATGTGGATGCGTTGAAACGTGGATGCGAGGGAGTGCCACTTCCGGGGTCGGTTCTCAGAGATCTCGGATCGGCTCCCGCTGACAGCGCTGTGGATGGGGTGAGGCCGGGCGCGCCGGCAGCGCAGGAGAGAGGCTTATCATACCGTCACACTTTCCCGGTAACGGAATGATAATCACCTCACACGACGAGGTGAATCATTCCGAACCGGGACCAGTTCACGTGAGTATAGAGAAACATTTTCTAGCGCATCAAGAACACCCAGTGGTTGTTCCACAGGTTACACATTTCAGGCAGGTGCCGTTGCGGACCATGGTCATGCTGCCGCATTCCTCGCAATGATCGCCGGTGTAGCCCTGCATCTTGGCGTTCTGAACTTTCAGGGCTTCCGTCTGCCGGTGTGGTTCATCGGTATAGTTCAGGGCCTCCGGCCCCACTTCTCCGTAAGGATCCTCGGGTTCTGTAGACGGATCTTGTGTTCCCGTCCCCGAATCATTGGAGTCTTCCGGGGCATCGGGTTTCCGCTTTTTACCCGACTCCGAAATCAGGTCTTCCGGATTGACGCTGGCCAGGTCGTTCCGTTCCAGGTACTCCACCGCCAGCTCCCGGAAGATGTAGTCGATCACCGAAGTGGACATCTTGATGCGGCTGTTGCCGACCACGATCCCGTTGGGTTCGAAGCGGGTGAACACGAAGGCGTCCACGAACTCGTCCAGGGGTACTCCGTGCTGTAATCCCAGAGAAATAGAGATGGCAAAGCAGTTCATGAGGCTCCGGTAGGCGGCGCCCTCTTTGTGCATATCGATGAAGATTTCGCCCAGCTGGCCGTTTTCATATTCGCCGGTCCGGAGATAGACATTCTGGCCGCCGATGGTGGCTTTCTGGGTGTAGCCGTCGCGGCGGTTGGGCAGCCGGCGGCGCTTGGCCACGTACTTATACACCACCTTCTCCGCGACCTGCCCGATATCGGGCCCATGTTCCTCTTCTTCCGCCTCCTCCAGAAATGCCGCCAGATCATCACTGGTGGCGTTCAGGGGCTGGCTGAGCTTGGATCCGTCCCGGTACAGGGCGTTGGCCTTGAGCCCCAATTTCCAGGACAGCATGTAGGCGTCTTTGATATCTTCCACCGTGGCCGACGCCGGGAAGTTGATGGTTTTGCTGATGGCCCCGCTGATGAAGGGCTGGGCGGCGGCCATGATCCGGATGTGCCCCTCTGGGGCAATGGCCCGGGTACCCTTCCGACCGCTCTTGTTGGCGCAATCGAACACGGGGTAGTGTTCCGCTTTCAGGTGCGGCGCCCCTTCCACTGTCATGGTACCGCAGACGTAATCGTTGGCGCCCTCGATCTCTTCATTGGAATATCCCAGGGCCTTGAGCATGTTGAATTCCGGAGAGTTGAGTTCTTTCGCGCTGAAGCCCAGCGTCTCCTGGCAAAACTTCTCACCCAGGGTCCACTGGTTGAAGGCGAAATTCAAGTCGAAACTCTGCGGCAGTTCGCTTTCGATCTTGGTGATTTCCTTTTCCGTGAACCCTTTTTCCGTCAGCGTCGCCCGGTTGATGTGCGGACAGCCTTCCAGGGAACCGGTTCCTTTGGCGTACCGGATGATGTCGTCGATCTGGCTTTGCGTGTACCCGAGTTTTCTCAAGGCCCGGGGAATAGCCTGGTTAATGATTTTAAAGTAGCCGCCGCCGGCCAGCTTCTTGAACTTGACGATGGCGTAATCCGGCTCGATCCCGGTGGTGTCGCAATCCATCACCAGGCCGATGGTACCGGTGGGCGCCAGGACTGTTACCTGGGCGTTGCGGTACCCATGCTCCGCACCCAGTGCCAGCGCCCGGTCTGCGGCCGCCCGGGCCGCGGTGAGCAGCTCCCCGGGGCAATGCTCGGGATCGATGCCCATGGGGGGCACCGACAGCCCTTCGTATTCGTCCGCGGTGGCGTTATACGCCGCCCGGCGGTGGTTCCGGATGACCCGCAGCATGTGCTCCTTGTTCCGGTCGTATCCCGGGAAGGTGCCCAGCTGGGCCGCCATCTCGGCGGAGGTTGCATAGGCGGTCATGTGCATCAGGGAGGTCACGGCGCCGGTAATGGCCAGCGCTTTCCGGGAATCGTAGGGCACGCCCCGGACCATCAGCAGCGCTCCCAGGTTGGCGTAGCCCAGGCCCAGGGTCCGGAAGGTGTAGGACAACTCGGCAATCCGCTTGCTGGGGAATTGCGCCATCAGCACGCTGATCTCCAGCACGATGGTCCACAGGTGGGCGGCGTGGGTGAAGGCGTCGATTTGGAAGCCCTGGTCCTCGTCGTAATATTTCAGCAGGTTCAGGGACGCCAGGTTGCAGGCGGTGTCGTCCAGGAACATGTATTCGGAGCAGGGATTGGAGGCCCGGATTTCGCCGTCTTCCGGGCAGGTGTGCCAGTCATTGATGGTGGTGTGATACTGCATACCGGGATCGGCACAGGACCAGGCGGCAAACGCGATATCATTCCAGAGATCCCTGGCTTTCAGCGTCTTGATGGGTTCCGGGGCCCGGCCGGCGCGCTCGGCGTCCCGCTTCTCCACCCGGCCGTACAGGGGCCAGTCGTCATCGCCGCTCACGGCTTCCATGAACTCCCGGGGCACTCGGACCGAATTGTTGGAGTTCTGCCCGGAGACGGTATAGTAGGCTTCCGAATTCCAGTCGGTGTCGTAGATGGGGAATGCGATCCCGGTATAGCCCAGCTCCGCCAGCTGCAGAACCCGTTCGATGTATTTCCGGGGGACGTGGACCCTCTGAGCGTCCAGGATCACCTCGGCGAGTTTGCGGTTCTTCTTGGGATCGTATGCCGGGGCCCGGCCGTTCTTATGGGATCCGTTGGACCCGTTGGTCGCCGGCCCTTCGTACTCTCTGGCCGCCCGGATAATCCGGTTCAGATGATACTCCAGGTTCCGGGAACCGGATACCAGGGAAGCCACCTTCTCCTCTTCGATCATCTTCCAGTTGACGAATTCCTCGATATCCGGGTGGTCCAGATCCAGGGAGACCATCTTGGCCGCCCGGCGGGTGGTCCCGCCGGACTTAATGGACCCGGCCGCCCGATCGCCAATCTTCAAGAAACTCATTAAACCGGAGGATTTTCCGCCACCGCTTAACCGCTCCCCTTCCCCACGGATTTTGGAAAAGTTTGAGCCGGTGCCGGACCCATATTTGAACAGGCGGGCTTCCCGCACCCAGAGGTCCATGATCCCGCCCTCGTTCACCAGATCATCCGAGACGCTCTGGATGAAACAGGCGTGCGGCTGAGGATGGGAATAGGCATCGTCGGACTTCCGGACTTTGCCGGTTTTGGGATCCACATAATAGTGTCCCTGGGCCGGGCCGTTAATCCCGTACGCCCAGTGCAAACCGGTGTTAAACCACTGGGGGCTGTTGGGCGCCGCCATCTGGTTGGCCAGCATGTAGGTCAATTCATCGTAGAACGTCCGGGCGTCTTCCTCCGTCTCGAAATAGTCGTGCTTCCACCCCCAGTAGGTCCAGTTACCGGCCAGGCGGTGAAACACCTGCCGGGAATCGGTCTCGTGGGAATAGGCCTCGTTGTCGCGCAACCCCTCCAGCGCCTCCTCGTCGGGCACCGACCGCTGCAGCCATTTCGGAATCCCCTTCTCCTGCACCTTTTTCGTGGCGGCCGGCACCCCCGCCTTCCGGAAATATTTCTGTGCGATGATATCGGTGGCCACCTGCGACCAGCTCTCCGGCACGGTGACGGTGTCCATGTCGAACACCACCGACCCGTCGGGATTCTTAATCACGGATCGGCGCTCGACAAATTGTATATCAGCCAGCGGATCTTTGCCCTGCGTGGTGAATTTACGCTCTATTTTCATTGGCCCTGCCCCCTCTTCAAACCTGGAGATTCTTCTCTCATGGTTCTCATTCTTCTGTAATTTCTGATCTGACGATCGGGATTATCTATTACTGCAGAGGATATAAGAAGTGTCTTTCCAACGTGACTTCGCTTGCCAAGCATCCTCCTGTATCGTGCATTAATTGTAACATTTCGGGATCTCTTCCGCAAGAGAAAAATCACAACATTTTCTGTATTTTTTTCTTGACACCTCACATATAGTGTTAATTACTCGCATTATGCCTACCAGCGAATCCCGGAATTTTTTACGAACAGTTGACGTTACGTAGTTCGTCCGGGAGAGCGGCCTCTGCAAAACTTTACATGTAGTGTTGATTTTTTTTTGCTGTGATATCGTCCCCGGCCTTCCAATCCCGGATCCCCGGTTCGTTGTCCTGGTGTTTGTAGTGCATGATGTGACAGGCCGGTACGCTCAAAGTGCACCAGCAGGTAAGTCTGCGCTCTGAAGAGCGCACGCCCAACGGAACTCTGTTGGAATTGGACGGTTATCCCACTCAATTCCGGTTGCATCCCTCTGGTTTGAAGTCTAATTTTTCGCAAAAAAAATACGGAGCGGATCATCCATGGAAACGGCCATCCCCGACTATTTTCAGCAGCTGCAAACCACTATTGTGGAGGCACTTCAGGCGCTGGACGATCACGTTACTTTCCTGGAGGATCGCTGGGAGCATACGGAAGGCGGAGGCGGAATCACCCGGGTGCTTAACGACGGTAATGTCTTCGAGCGGGCCGGTGTGAATTTTTCCCGGGTGGAAGGCCGCACGCTGCCCCCTTCTATCCTGGAACAGTTTCCCGAGGCCGGCTCCCATCCCTTCTCCGGGACGGGTATCTCGTTGGTGATTCATCCCCGCAACCCCTATGTGCCGACGGTTCATATGAATTACCGGTATTTTCAGGCCGGGCCGGTCTGGTGGTTCGGGGGCGGTATGGATCTCACCCCGTATTATCCGTTCGAAGAAGACGTGCGGGAATTCCACCGGACACTCAAGACCATCTGCGACCGGCACGATCCGGACTACCACCCGCGGTTTAAACCGTGGTGTGATGAGTACTTTTTCATCGAACACCGGAACGAACCCCGGGGCGTGGGCGGGATCTTTTTCGACTACCTCCAGGGTGATTTCGACGCCATCGCCGGGTTCGTACGGGATTGCGGGGATACGTTTCTCGATCTCTACCTGCCGATGGTCCGGCGCCGGAAGGACACCCCGTTCGGCGACCGGGAGCGGTCGTTTCAGCTCTACCGGCGGGGCCGGTACGTGGAATTCAACCTGGTGTATGACCGGGGCACCTGGTTCGGGCTCCAGACCAAAGGCCGTATCGAATCGATATTGATGTCCCTGCCCCCGCTGGTCAGCTGGCAGTATGATTATCAACCGGAACCCGGATCTCCCGAGGCGGAATTATATGAAAAATACCTGCTCCCCAGGGATTGGGCCGGCCCGGAACATACCGGCTGAACAATCCGGCGCTATTCCCCGGCGACATTCTCTCCGGGAACCTCCTGTTGCACGATCTTTTCCGTGTCGGTGGCAATGACCAGTTCTTCATTGGTGGGGATGACCAGAGTCCTGACCCGGGCGTCTTCCGCGCTGACATCCGCTTCTGCCCCCAGCGCTTCCCGGTTTTTCCCGGCGTCGATTTGTACCCCCAGATAGCCGAGCCCCTCCACCGATTTCTCCCGCACCTGCGGGGCGTTCTCCCCGATACCACCGGTGAAGATGAGAGCATCCAATCCCCCCAGGACGGCGGTATAGGCCCCGATATATTTTTTCAGCCGGTAGGTAAAAATATCCAGGGCGACCCGCGCCCGATCGTTCCCGTCTTCCACCGCTTCCATGATTTCGCGCATGTCGCTGGACACCCCGGATACGCCCTGCAGTCCGCTGTGTTTATTCAGCAACGTATTCATATCGCTGAGCGTCAGCTCCTCCTTGCTGATCAGGTGCAGTACCAGCGCGGGGTCCACGTCCCCGGATCGGGTGCCCATCAGCAGCCCCTCCACCGGTGTAAATCCCATGGAGGTATCCACCGATTTGCCACCATCGATGGCGGTGATACTGCATCCGTTTCCCAGGTGACAGGTGATCAGCTTCAGGTCGGTGATCTTTTTCCCAAGGAGATCCCGGGCCCGGCGCGATACGTAATAATGGGAGGTCCCGTGGAACCCGTAGCGCCGGATCGCGTAGCGCTTGTAGAGCACATAGGGCAAGCCGTACAAATAAGCATAGTCCGGCATTTGCGCGTGAAAAGCGGTATCGAACACCGCCACATTCGGAACGTCCTCCAGCAGCTGTTTACATGCATAGATCCCCTTCAGATTGTTGGGATTATGCAGGGGCGCCAGATCGATGTATTCCTCCAGCTGGGCAATGACATCGTCCGTGACCAGCGCCGAGTCCTTGTACTTTTCTCCCCCGTGGACCACCCGGTGGCCCACCGCATCGATTTCGTTCCGGTCCTGTATGACGCCATGATTCTCCGACACCAGGATGGCCAGAATATATTCGATGGCATTCTGGTGGTCGAAGATCTCTCCGGCCATTTTTACGGTGTGGCCATCATGGCGCTCATGTTTCAGCACGGCGCCTTTCATCCCGATCCGTTCGACGAGTCCCTTCGCCAGGACGGACCGGTCATCCATGTTGAACAGCTGATATTTTAAAGAAGAACTGCCAGAATTCAGGACTAATACTTTCATGCTCACCTCGTCAGAGTTTGGTTCCCCGGCCTCCGGATACCATGTATACTAGCATATTAAGTTGGGGGAATATGATTAAAGAAGCAACGTGACAGGAGTGCGAGGGAAATTGTACAAACATACAACCGAGCACGGGGTGTGGCAAAACGGCAGAACGCTCCATCGTGTACTATGTGAAAACAGGCCGGCCGGAACGCGGTAGCATGAACGGTCCGCCTCAGTCGCCGGCTCTCGTCCGGATTGTCCCGGATTCGCCCCGGCATCTCTGCCTGACACCAGAGAGCCCGTTGTTGTCTACCCCTTCCGGACGGTTACATTTCAAACCCGCCCACCTTCCGCCCCTGCTCATCGTACTGGAAGAATCCGTGGCCACTCTTGCGTCCCAGCCGGCCGGCATGCACCAGCTTTTTAAGAATAGGACACGGCCGGTACTTCATATCCCCCAGCTCCCGGAAGAGAGTTTCCATCCAGGAAAGCAGTTCGTCCAGTCCCATCCGGTCGGCCAGGCTCAGCGGTCCCTCGTCAAACCGGAATCCGAGTTGCATGGCAGTTTCTACCCCTTCGGCACTGGCGACGCCCTCCATGACCACATACATGGCTTCGTTAATCATGGGCAGGATGACCCGGGTGGTGACATATCCAGGGTATTCAAACACCTCTACCGCCGTTTTGTCCAGCATCTCTGCGAACCGTTTGACATACTGGAAGGTCGCATCGGATGTCTTGAGCCCCCGCACGATTTCCACCAGCGGAATCCGGGGCACCGGATTCAGAAAATGCATGCCGATCACCTGGTCCTCGCGTGTGGTGGCCGCGGCGATTTCCGTGATACTCAGGGTGGAGGTATTGGTGATAAAAATGGTCTCCGGCGGACAGATCTCATCCATGGTTTTAAATAAATGTTTCTTCTCTTCGTTGATTTCGGGGATGGCTTCGATCAACAGGTCACACTCTTCGACCTTCTCGACTGCCGTGGTCCCCTCGATCCGGGCCAGTATCGCCCGCTTATCGCTTTCGGTCAAACTCCAGCGGGTGATCTGCTGATCCAGTTTTTCCTTGAGATCCGCCATGGCCCGGTGCAGGCGCTTGTCATCCTTTTCCAGCAGGATAACCTCGATCCCGTGCTGGGAAACCGTCTGCGCCAACCCTTGGCCCATGGTCCCCCCACCGATCACGGCAACGCTCTTCACCGTATCTTCCCCGGGGGAGGCAACCATATTGTTTTCGTTGACGAGTCCTTCCAAATTTTCAGCCATCGAATGCTCCGTGATTATTCCATTATTTCGACAGTATGAAGTTAAAAAGACTCTCTTCAACATCCAATGGAAATAGTCCGGAAGTCCTTGTTTTCTTATGCGTTATATTACCGCATTTATCATATTTTCAGGACCGGTGAAGGCCGTTTCCTACTCCTCTCAACGGCGTGATCCGGACGAATGGTGAAGCGGCGAATCGCCCGGGTTCTCTCTACGGATCGAGAAGTGAACAAGGTGCGGAGAAAGTGTTTTTCTTTGCCGGTGGAATTTGTATATTTTCGTGTTTGAAAAAGAGGCGCCAGTAGCTCAATTGGGAGAGCAGTGGACTCTTAATCCATTGGTTGGGGGTTCGATTCCTCCCTGGCGCACGGAGCCTGAAAGCCCCGGAGCCTTGCGAACAAAGGGTTTCGGGGTTTTTTTGCATGTCAAAAACAACGGGCCAAAAGCAGCCTGAATTCCCGCATAAACCGCATTTCCCGATATTTTTTGGAGAAATAATGGAGACGGTTTTGCCACTTTAACCCGCCCGCTAAGGGCCGTCTCGCAGGGTTTCTGACTTCACTTTGCCCAGGATTTCTCCACCGTTTCTCCAAAATTTTGGAGAAATGGTCAGGCTGATATAAAAAAAAGCCCCGGGAAGTACCCCGGGGCTGTGTTGGTGTATTCGATGTGAGGTCTTTAACCATAGAAGGTGGTCTCAACAACCTCGTCGATCAAATAGTCGACCTGGCACTCCGGAATCCGGTAGGTTCGGCCAATCCTGATATGATCGACCTTCCACAAACGCCGCCGGATTGTCTCCGGGTCCACATCGAACTGCTCCGCTAGCGATGGCATACTATACCACCGATGCTTCCGCTCGCAGAAGGGGCATTCCATATAGTGTGAATTCCTGTTGGGCATAACAACTCCCCAATTTGGAATGAATCCTCGGTGGGAAGTCTTCGGGCATCTGAAACTTCCCGGGTGTTCCGGTCCAACCGGCCGACACGAAACACCAATGTGGGTCACACAGAACCTCTCGTGGAGTCCTCCTTTCTTCTGGAGATCGAATTCGGCAGATGTTTCGACGGATAGAGTCATATTCCCTCGTCCATCACTGCATGAGGACGATTACTTTGTTTCCCTATTCAACAAGTGGAAACAAGGAAATTCCTCAAATTGTGGTGTCAGGGATAAAGACAGCTATTCGGCGAAGAGCGCGCTTTGAAAGAAACTGAGGATTCAACCTCCGGATAAGAGAATTACGAGTATCACGGCTCTTCAACCGGTGCGGTCACCGGTCTCTGCTATCTGGCCGAAGGAAAAGTTTACGACAAGTCAGATCGCCTTCCAAGAAAAAATAGGAGGGATGTGGATGAATGGGTGTTTTCAATGCAAGAGACTTTTTACTTGAAACCTCACCCAACCAAAGAAACCACGAATTTTACAACCCGCCCGATGAATTGGGGAATGAGCACGAATAAAAAAGTGAGAAGTAGTAAGAGTCGACCATAAGTAAAAGAATACCGCATCGCATCCTTCCCGCAATAGCAATCAGAGATCAAAGTGCCCTAGCCAGTGTTCCACCAGCATCACCATGGCCAGAGTGTCCAGTTCGCAATATTGCAGCAGAGCCTGGACGATTGCGGCCCGTTGTTCCGGCGTCACATCATGAAATTGCATCCGGGCAAAGGCCATCATGGCGATGCCACCATCGGCAATCCGCTCCTCTCCTTCACCATACTCCGGGGTTCCTTCAATCGGAATGGGGGGCAGGAGTGTATAGGGATCGGAGACCTGTCCGGACGCATCCTGTTGCCACCAGAACATGTCAGTGAAGTTCAGTCCGGAATAGGGCCGGGTATATTTCTCCCGTAATGTTGTACTAGTCTGCAGGATGGCCGGCAGCACATCCTTGATACTGATCGATCCGTGCATCGCGCGATGATAATGATACATTTGCGTCAACCGGTGCAGATCCACCAATTCCCTCGGACCTCCCGGCAGGAGGGTATCGATCCAGTCCATGAGTTCTTGCGCATCAGGAATCGTGTGCTGTTCAGCCACTAACTGGTCCCTGATATTTTTAAGCACGGTGGTTTCGAAATGGTGGTATCGAAAGATGGTCCCGGGATGCGACTCCAAAGTTTGTTTGAGGTGACGGATAAACTGGTAATTCGGAAAGCTCCCCGGCTCCCGGGCGATCCATTCGGCCCGATGCTCCGCCCGTTTGTCTTGATGCAGAGTATGACAGGAAAACTGGAAGGCAATCCGTTCATAGGGATGCCGGCCTTTTTGAAACGGAATAGCGGTTTGCAGTGCCTCGAAATCAATCAGATGTAATGGCCAGGTCCACCCGGCGATCTCCTCCTGTAATCTTTCCAGAATGATCTCGTCTTCAGCAATTTGACCGGTCTCCATCAGAATCTGGACTGTCTGTCGGTTTGCCCGATTCCAGGTGTTTTGTTTCTCAACCGTCTCCGGCGCTGCAGGCAGGTCCGCGTGGGTGAGATCATGCAAGTGATATTTCTG
>Ga0209918_1001341_pt1 | contig 13384 bp, 9 predicted proteins | sample SalPonD_shore_MG_FD_185712 | JGI IMG/M metagenome (GOLD analysis project Ga0209918, IMG submission 185712) | Salt pond soil microbial communities from South San Francisco under conditions of wetland restoration - Salt Pond MetaG... | ecosystem: Environmental > Aquatic > Marine > Intertidal zone >...
CGATGATCACGACCACGATGAGCAGCTCGATGAGCGTGAAGCCGGCGTCGGGCCGCCGTCCCGCTCTCGTCTGCCCGGGATGTCTGTAGCTGGCCATGGGATATCTCCGCTCCGAAACCACCGGTCGGATCCTCTCGGTTCCCCTTCGCGGACCCGGCGGGAAGCCGCAGGGCGCTTCCCTGCGAGCCGCACGGATCCACGCCCCCAGTCGGGCAAGCCACGTACCCGGCCCGTGGACGCCACGTAAGTGATTGTAATGTATAGACGTACATCTTGAGAATCGGACCGGATCACCGCCGCAGATCGTCCGGTTCGTCGCAATCTGCAAGAGGGATTCACGGCGTGGGACGCCGCGCCGGTCCGAGGCGTGGCGGGCCGGAAAGGCCCGCCGGAAGTCCCCTACGTCTCGATCCCGTACCGGTTGATCTTCCGGTACAGGGTGCTGGGGTCGATCCCGAGCACCTCGGCCGCGCGGGTCTTGTTCCCGCCCTCGGCCTTGAGGACGTGGGCGATGTAGGCCTGCTCGATGACCTCGAGGGAGGGGTTGGGCGGGGGCTCGTCGCTCACCAGGGGCTCCCTGGGCTCCTCCTTGACTCGCTCGGGCAGAGCTGAGGGCTCGATCGTGGAGCCGTCGGTGAGGACCACGGCGCGCTCGATCACGTTCTCGAGCTCGCGCACGTTCCCGGGCCAGCGGTGACGCGTCAGGATCTCCATCGCGTTCCCGGAGATCGTCTTCCGCTCCATGCCCCGCTCCTCGACCAGGCGGCCGAGGAAATGCTCGGCCAGGAGCGGCACGTCGTCCTTCCGTTCCCGCAGCGGCGGGAGCTCCAGCGAGATGACGTTGAGGCGGTAGTAGAGGTCGCGCCGGAAGCGGCCGGTGTCGATGTCGCGCTCGAGGTCGCGGTTCGTGGCGGCGATGAGCCGCACGTCGACGGGGATGGGCCTGGTGGCCCCGACCGGGACGACCTCGCGCTGCTGGAGGACGCGGAGGAGCTTGACCTGGGTGGAGGGCGCCATCTCCCCCACCTCGTCCAGGAAGAAGCTCCCGCCGCCGGCGGCCACGAACAGGCCCTCCTTGTCGCGGACCGCGCCGGTGAACGAGCCCTTCACGTGCCCGAACAGCTCGGACTCGAGGAGGTTCTCGGGGAGGGCGGCGCAGTTGATCGTGAGGAAGCGGTTCTCGCTCCGGGGCGAGAGGTCGTGGATGTAGCGCGCGAAGATCTCCTTCCCGGTCCCGCTCTCCCCGCGGATGAGGATCGTCGACTCGCTCTCGGCCACGGACTCGGCCATCTCGAGCGCGTCGACGAACCGGTCCGCGGTCCCGATCGGCCTGGGCAGCTCGCCCACCCGGGCCTTCGTCTGGCGGAGCTCCACCTTGAGGCCCTGGTTCTCGCGGCGGACCCGGCCGAAGTCCAGCGAGCGACGGAGGATGGCCACCAGCTCCTCGTTCTCGAACGGCTTCTGGACATAGTGGGTGGCACCCAGGTTCACGGCCTTGATGGCCGACTGGAGGGAGGCCTGCGCGGTCATGAGCACGACGGGGGTCCCGGGGCTCCTCTCTCGGATGGCCTCCAGCACCTGGACGCCGTCCATCTTCGGCATCCGGACGTCCAGGAGCACGAGGTCCGGCTGGCGCTCGTCGAAGCGCTCGAGCCCCACCTCCCCGGTGAGCGCGGAGGCGACCTCGAAGCCCTCGCGCTTCAGGAGGACGGTGAGGGTCTCGACGAGGCTCTGCTCATCGTCGATGACCAGGATGAGGGGCTTCTCGTCCGTCATGTCGTTTCTCCTGGCGTGATCGGGGAGGCGCTTCCGCCTCCGGTGGTCTCGTCTTGCTCCGGTGCTGCCCCGCTGTCGGCGGGTCCGGCCTCGTCGCCGTCCTCGGTCCGGTCCCCCGGCCCGCCCCGGTCACGCTCGGCCCACTCGCGGCGGGGGAGGATGATCGAGAAGGTGGTGCCGCGTCCCGGCTCCGAGCTCACGAGCAGCGCGCCGCCGTGCGCCTCGACGGCCCGCTGCGCGATCGAGAGACCGAGCCCGGTCCCCCCGGGCCGGCCGGTGTGGAAGGGCTCGAAGATCCACGAGAGCCGGTCCCGCGGAATCCCCGGACCGTCGTCGATCACCCGTATGCGCACGGGCGAGCCCAGCGGCACGTCCCCCGGGATCTCGTCCAGGTCCAGCGCATCCGCCACCACGCGCACGGTGGGCGGCCGGTCGGGCTCGGCCGCCTGCACGGCGTTCAGGACCAGGTTGCTGAGAGTGCGGTGGAGGAGGTCGGGATCCCCCCACAGGTCGGAGAGGTCCCCCGACGCTTCCACCTCGAAGCGCGCCCCCTCGGGGGCGTCGGACCGCTGCCGCACGACCTGGACGGCCTCCTCCATGAGGCGGGGGATGTCGAGCTCCTCCCGCCGGCTCACGTCCACTCGGGCGAAGTCGTTGAACTCGCCGAGCAGCCGGTCGAGCCGGTCGCTCTCCCGGATGATGAGCCGGCCCAGGAGGAGGTCGTCTTCGTCCTCCGGCTCCCCCGCGGGCCGGCGGGGAGCCCCGTCCAGCTGCTGCACGGCGCTCCGGATGGCCGAGAGCGGGTTCCGGATCTCGTGGGCCAGGGACGCGGAGAGCTCGGCCACCGCCTCGAGCCGGCCCGTGCGCAGGCGGAGCTCCTCCAGCCTGCGCACGGTCCTGAGATCCCTGAGAACGACGGTGACCGACGCCTCGCTGCCGGGCTGGCGGAGGACCGCCGTGCTGGCCGCGATGGGAAGGGGGTCGTCGCCCGAACGGTCCAGGGCGAGCTCCCGGTCCCGGACCGGCTCCCCCCTCCTCAGGCTCTCGCGCACCGCCCGGGCCAGCTCCTTCGACCTGCGCTCGAGCGTCTCGACGAACTGCCCCCCGAGCCACTGGACGGCATCGACCTCGAGGAGGGCCTCGGCCGCGGGGTTCATGTAGGCCAGCCTTCCGCCCTCGTCCAGGGTGAAGACCCCGCTGTCGATGATCCGGAGGAGGTCGGCCGTGTCGAGCCGCAGCCGGTGGAGCTCGCCCTCGACCTCGCGCAGCTCGCCCCGGGTCTGACGGAGGCGCGCCGAGATCGCGCTGGTCACGGCGGTCACGATCGTGAACAGGGTGACCTGGATCACGACGGGCGTTCCGAACTGCCCCGGGTAGGCCGCCACGATCTCGGTCATGTAGGCCGCCCCGCACATCACGGCGACGAAGACGGCCGACGCGAACGGCATGAGGAGCGAGTAGCCCGAGGCGAGCGCGATGTAGAAGAGGGGCGGGAAGACGCTCCCGCTCCCACCGGTGATGTGGACGATCCCGGTGACGAGGAAGATGTCCAGTATGGCCTGCCCGTACAGGAACTCCTGGCTGGCCGGGCGCTCGCGCAGGTGCGTGTGCCAGTAGGAGAGGGGAGTGGCGACCGCCGCGAGGAGGAGACCGGTCAGAGACACCACGCGGAGGCCGTTCGTGGCGGAGGGGATCGCGCCGCCGGACCAGGAGCCCCCGACCAGGAGCGCCGACCCGTAGACACCCACGCAGATGGCCAGGCGCGACGCGTAGATCCAGTAGAGGATCCGCGTCGCATCGAGGGCCGGTGCGGCCCGACGGCTGGTGCGGAGGCTGGACGGCACGGCTGCTCCGGTCTCCCCGGGAACGGGTCAGGATCGTCGGGGCGGACCGACCGGAGGGACGGACCACCCGCTCGGGCCCGGCGCTCGTCGCGCGGACCGCCGGGAAAGGAAACGCGCTGCCTCGCAAAATGCAAGAGGGTGGAGCGACGAGTGACGCATGGCGGGGACGAGTCGACGGTCCGGGCGGCCGCCGCGCGGACGCGAGCCGCGGGGGCGGACGCCGGTCGCTCCGGAGGCCGTGCGCGTCACACGCCGGGAGCCCCTGCGGGGAAAGCCCCTACACCCAGTCGGGCGGCTCGTCGAAGGCCGTGAGCGCCACGAACCGGCCGCCCCGGACCGAGGCGGTGAGGGAGCGGTCGGGGCCCCCGGCGGGATCCGGGAGGACGCGGCGAACGAGGGGCTCCTCGACCTCGCCGGCCGCCGCGTCCGGCGCCGCGTCCGGCCACAGGCCCGCGGGGCGGGCGGCGTCGTCGAGCGTCGGGACCCCCGGGTCGAGCCCCAGGGTCCAGGACGCCACGCGCTCGCCCTCGGCCGAGCCCGTCAGGCGGAGCCGGAGGGACCAGCCCTCCCCCTCGTAGCGGAGCCAGCGCTCGGATCCGGTCACGCGGTCGGCCGCGGGAGGGCCCAGGCGCGCGAGCGCCGCGCCCGAGCGCCCGCCCAGGAGCCCGTCCAGGCGGGGGACGTCCCGGGCCTCCGTGTCCCCGGAGCGGCCCGCGCCACCGGACCCGCCGGACCGATCCGCGCGGCCCCCGTCCCCTCCGTCCCGACGCCCCCCGCGCCCGGAGCTCAGGTGGCGTGGACGGGCTGCAGGACCACCCGGCGGGTGCGGGGGCCGTCGAACTCGCACAGGAAGACGCCCTGCCAGCGGCCCAGCTGGAGCTGCCCCCCGGCGACGATCAGGGTCAGCCCCGGGCCCATGAGGCTCGTCTTGACGTGGGAGTCGGCGTTCCCCTCCCGGTGCCGGTAGCCGGCCCCCTGGGGCGCGGCCTCGGCCAGCCAGGAGCCGATGTCCCGGGCCACGTCCGGGTCGGCGCTCTCGTTCACCGTGAGCCCGGCCGTCGTGTGGAGCGACCAGAGGACGCAGGCGCCGTCCTCGAGGCCCTCCTCGGAGATCGCGCGCTCGACCTGCCCCGTGATGTCGAGCATCTCCTCCCGATCGTTCGTCCGTATCTCGATCGTGCGCATGCCGCCCCCCCTCGGATCGATCGCCCCGCCGGTCCCGAGCCTATCCGGGGCTGCCGCGGCTGTCCAGCGCTGGACCGTCACGTGCATCCGACCGTGGGGCCGGGAGAGGCAGGGTGCGGGCACGGCCTCCCGGGACGGAGGTGAAGCGCTCAAGCGACGGAGGGGCGCGCTCGACCCACGTGCCCGCGAGCCTCGCCCGCAGCGAACCGAATCCACCCGAACCAAGGAGACACCATGCGCGTGGCGTTCCTGGGAGCCGGCCGCATGGGCCGGCCCATGGCCGAGAACCTGCTCGACGCCGGCCACGACCTCGTCGTCCACAACCGCACCCGGAGCCGGGCCGAGCCGCTGGCCGACGCGGGCGCGGAGCTGGCGTCCTCCCCCGCGGAGGCGGCCCGCGGCGCCGAGGCGCTGGTCACGATGCTGGCCGACGACCGAGCCGTCGAGGAGTCGGTGCTCGGCGCGAGCGGGGCGCTAGGGACCCTCCCCGAGGGCTCCGTGCATCTGTCGATGAGCACGATCTCGGTCGAGCTGTCCCGGCGGCTCGAGCGCGAGCACGGCCGCGCCGGTCAGAGCTACGTGGCGGCGCCCGTGTTCGGGAGGCCCCGGGCCGCCGAGGAGGCCACGCTCTGGGTCCTGGCCGCGGGCGAGCCGGAGGCGGTCGAGCGCTGCCGGCCGCTCATGGAGGCCGTCGGACAGGGCGTCCTGGAGCTGGGCGAGGAGCCCGGGGCCGCCAACCTGGTCAAGGTGGCCGGCAACTTCCTCCTCTCCTCGATGATCGAGGCGCTCTCCGAGTCGATGACGCTGGTCCGGAAGGGCGGCATCGAGCCCGAGCGCTTCCTGGAGATCGTGAACGACCACCTGTTCCGCTCGCCCGTGTACGGCGCGTACGGCGGCCTGATCGCGAAGGGGGAGTTCGAACCGGCGGGCTTCGCGCTCCGCCTCGGGCTCAAGGACACACGCCTGGTCCTGGCCGCGGCGGACGAGGAGGAGGTCCCCATGCCGATGGCGAGCCTGGTGCGCGACCGCTACCTGACCGGCACGGCGCGGGGGATGGGGGAGCTGGACTGGGCCGGCCTCGGCCGCCTGGCCGCGGAGGACGCGGGGCTCGCCGGGGGTTGAGGGGCGGAGCCGGGCGCCGGACGCGGCGCGGGGGCTCCGAGCAGGCCCCGCGCCCGCCGGCCGCGCCCCTCCCCGAAGCACGAAAGCGGCGCCGGGTCTCCCCGTGCGCCGCTTTCGCTCTTTCCACCGCTCGCCGCGCAGAACGCGGCGCCCCCGTGGCTTCCGCCTACCAGCGGCTCCCGCCGCCTCCGCCGGTCGCCCCTCCGCCGGCGCTGGCGCCGCCGCCGCCGGCCGCACCGCCGCCGGGCGCGTCCACCCGGACGACGTTCTGTGCCTTGGGCCCCTTGGGGTCATCGATGATGTCGAACTCCACGCTCTCGCCCTCGTCGAGGCTCTTGAAGCCCGTGCCCTGGATCGCGCTGTGGTGGACGAACACGTCCTCACCGTTCTCTCGCTCGATGAAGCCGTACCCCTTCTCGTTGGAGAACCACTTCACCTTGCCCTTGGTCCGACTCATGCTCTCATCCTCTCTTGTGTCGAATCACTTCGTAACGCCGTCCTGCGGCGTACACGGTACGGCGAGCGTCGAGGCTCGCCTCGAGCGACGTCGGAAGGCTCCGGCCGGCACGGGGCCACGTCACAGGACGTGCGACCCGCGCACTTGGCGGTGCGCTTCCGCGAAACGCGGCCGATGGATCCGATCCGGGGGAGGTGTTCGCTCGCTCACGGGGTGCGGCGGAAAGGAACTCCTCGCAGACGCTCGCTGAAAGGGGCGCTCCGGGCAGGGTTCGTATCGGCCGGCGAACCGGCGCTCGTCCATGTACAATAAGGGATTGCGTCCGGCCTGTCTACCCCGTCCGGTCCCGACCGGTCACCGCGCGCCGGAGTCGTCCCTGAAGATGCGCCCCCCCTTCATCACGAAGCGGACGTGCTCCACGGCCGAGATGTCCCGGGTCGGATCGCCCGCAACGGCCACGAGGTCGGCCTGGAGACCGGGCCGGATGCGGCCGATCTCGTCCTCGAGTCCGAGGATCTTCGCGTCCACGGCGGTGGCGGCCAGGAGGGCGCGTGGCGCCGACATCCCGTCCCGCACCATCCACTCCAGCTCCCGGTAGCTGGTCCCGTGGGTGAAGACGCCCACGTCGCTCCCGCACCCGATCGTCACTCCGGCCTCCATGGCCAGGCGGAAGGCGTGCGCCGCCTTCCGGATCTCCGCGTTCGGCGGGTCGCCGCGCTTCCAGCCCCCGAAATACTCGGCGTAGGCGGCCTGTGCCTCGAGCGTCGGCAGGTAGGCGATCCCCTTCTTCGCCATGAGGGCGAACACCCGGGCCGTGCCCCCGTAGCCGTGCTCGATCGTGTTGACCCCGGCCCCGGCCGCCCGCTCCATGCCCGCCGCCGTGGTGGCGTGCGCGGCGATCCGGCGTCCCGAGGAGTGGGCCTCGGCCACCGCGGTCTTCAGCTCGTCCTCGGTGAGGGTCGGGACGGCCCTCCCTCCCGGTCCCCGGCCGTAGTCGGCGTACACCTTGATCCAGTCGGCGCCGTGGCCCGCCTGCTCGCGGACGGCCTTCAGCATCTCGTCCGCACCGCTCACCATCTGCGCGCCCCTGGGCGGGTCGAAATCGTAGGCGAAGCCGCGCGGGCCGGGGCCGTAGCTCCCGGTCGCCACGATCGCCTTCGTCGCCACGAGGAGACGCGGGCCCGGGATGAGCCCCCTCGCGATGGCGTCCCTCACGGAGAGGTCGGCGTAGCCCGCGCCCTCGGTCCCGAGGTCCCGCAGCGTGGTGAAGCCCATCATCACCGTGTTCCGGGCGTGGAGGACCGCCTCGATGGTCCGGTAGGGCCGGGGCTCCTTCAGGACCTGGTCGTTCCACAGGGTCTCGTCGTAGGGATGGAGGAAGACGTGCGAGTGGGCGTCGATGAGCCCGGGGAGGAGCGTCGTGCCCGGGAGGTCCACCACGCGGGCGCCGGCGGGCGCCTCCACCCGGGCCTCGGGCCCCACGGCCGCGATCGTGTCTCCCGCCACGAGCACGACCCAGCCCTCGTGCGCCTCCTCGCCCGTCGCGTCGAACACGCGGTCCGGGCGAAGCAGCACGGGCCCTTCCGGCATGGGCGGGACGAGGGGCGCGTAGCCCTCCTCGGCCGGGAGCCGCACGGCGGAGAGGCGGGAGGCGTCGGCGTCCTGGGCCCGGGCCGACGACGGCCCCGGCGCCACGGCCGCGCCCGCGGCCACGGCCACGGCCACGGCCAGCCTGGCCACCGCAGGCGTCCGGGCGGATGCCCTCCGGTCCCGCGTCACCGCCCGATGCCTCGTCCCCATGCCGTGCCTCCCCGCGCTCTCCGAATCACTCGGTCCCGCCGTTCCCGGAGGGCGGCGACCCGCCCTCCTCCCGGCTCCTCTCCACCCGGCGATGGTACGCGAAGGCCGCCGCGAGCGCGATGAGGGCCAGGAGGAAGAAGGACCCGACGCGGTAGAGCGCCTCCAGGGACGTGAGGTCGTACAGGCCGATCTTCACGAGGGCGAGCGCGGAGACGGCCAGGCCCGCGAGCCGAACCGACCGCTCCTCGCGCCACAGGCCCCACCCCAGGAGCCCGCCCGCGTAGGCCAGCCAGAACGCGCTCACCGTGAGCTGCCGGGCCAGCTCCCGGCCCTCGGGCGGGAACAGCCTCAGGAACTCCACCGTCCCTCCGGCCAGGCCCAGGAAGAGGACCGCGCCCCACGCCGCGGCCCGGTAGCTGGCCGGCGGCGTCCCGGCCGCGCGGAGAAGGCGCGACACGCCTCCGGGAGACCTCGCGCCGCCACCGCGCTCGCCGGAACCGGACGAGGCAGCCCCGCGCGCGCCGGCCAGGGGGCCGGCCAGGACCGCCAGCACGACCAGCACCAGGTAGAGGCTCCAGGACCAGCCGTCGGCCAGGACACGGAGGCCGTATCCCGAGGCGAACGGGGCCACGGCCTCGGAGGAGAGGAGGCGGAGACCCCCGATGGCCGCGACGCCGAACGAAGCCCAGCGAGCGCCGGCCAGCGCTCGCGGCCGCAGGAGGAGCGCCGAGACCAGGGCCAGCACCGCGAGGGCGGCCGTCGCCGCCGGGCCCTCGAACTGGGCGACCGCCCCCCAGGCCAGGATGCCCAGGCCCACGGTCACCGCCACCGACCGGCGGTGGAGGATGCCCGCCGCCAGGAAGGGCGCGGACGGCAGGGCCAGCACGAGGAGGGGATGACCCGAGATCCCCGCCGGCGACGCGGCCCGGGCGGCCAGCGCCCACCCCGCCCCGGCGGCGACCAGCCACGGCCAGCCCGCGTGGTCCTCCGTCCCCATCCTCGAGCGCGCCGCCCCGCGCCCGGACCACTCGGCCCGCCCCAGGCCCTCCGGCCACGACGGCAGGGCCAGGAGAGGGAGGAGGAGGTAGACCCCCCACGCCGCTCCGGTCCCGGCCACGCGCATCCCCTCCTCCACGAGGAGCGCCCACGACGCGGCCACCACGACCCCCCGGAGGACCGGCCACGAGCGCACGCGCGCCGCGAGCACCGCCAGCGCGCCGCCGCCGGAGAAGGCGAGCGCCAGGAGCCACGGCTTCGCCTCCTCGGCGGCGAAGCTCCCGAGGAGGCCGTACGCGCCGACCACCGCCACCCCGAAAGCCGCCCTCCATCCCCGCACCGCGGCCACCGCGCCGGTCCCGAACGCGACCAGCCCCGCGTAGGCGACCAGGAGGTCGGCGGAGGCCGCCGAGCTCCGGAGGAGGACCGGCGCCACGTAGGCGCCGGCGCCCGCCAGGGCGGCCAGCAGGTGCCCGTCCAGGCGGGCCGCGCGGAGGAGCACGACCATGGCCACCAGCCCCAGGAGCACGACGCCCGTCCACGGGGGGAGGAGGCGGTAGGGACCGGCCGCCGCCCACAGCGCCAGGTAGGCCAGCGCTCCCCCGCCCCCCACCAGCGCCGCGCCGAAGTGGGCCATGCCCCGCCCGGCCAACCGCTCCCCCTGCCACCAGAGGACCACCCCCGCCAGGAGGCCCGCCGCGATCCGGAGCCCGGGCGCGATCCACCCCCGGTCGAAGGCGTACTGCAGGAGGAAGGCGGCGGCCACGACCAGCGCCATGAGGCCGACGACCAGGAGGCCGCGCTGGCCGAACCACTGCTCGAGGTCGCGGTCTCCCGCCCGGCCGTGAGACGCCGCATCCCCGGAGAGGGCAGCGGACGGTGTTGGGGGAGCGGCGGCCGGCGACCCTGGTGCCGCGGCCGGCGACCCTGGTGCCGCGGCCGCTTCCGCCGCCGCCTCGGCCGCTTCCGCCGCCGCCTCGGCCGCGGCTCCGGCCCGCCGGGCCTCCTCCGGCGAGAGCCCGCCCAGGCGGATCAGCATGGCCCGCCGAAGCTGCCGCACCTCCTCCTCGAGGGCCGCGACGCGCCGCTCGAGCTCCTCGGGCCGGGAGGTGTCCCGCGGCTCCGACCGCGGCGGGTCCGATCGGCCCGCGCCGCCCTCCCCCGCCTCCGGGCTCACGGGAGCGTCCACAGCGTGGCGTGGACGTCGACCCCGAGGCCGCGGCCCGGCTCCGTCTGGCTGGCGCCGACCACCCGCCTCCCGGCCACGCCGCGGGCGTCGCTGTCCCGCCCCCCCAGCGTTCCGAGGTCGACCGCCGGGCCGTCCCGCCACAGGACGGCCCGGGTGGGCCCGACGGTGGAGCCGGACGTCGGGAGGTCGCTCATGCCGGCCACGACGCCCGCCGCGTCGATCGCGCGGGCCCGGCTGACGGATCCGCCCAGGGTGCCCAGGTCCCGCATGCCCCGGCCCTCCTCCCACAGGAAGGCGTGGACGGCCGCCCGGCCCCGTGCGGCGCGTCCGACGTCGCTGTCGCCCACGATCCTGCCCCGCTCATCGATGGCCCTGGCCACGCTGTTCCGCCCGCCGAGGGTCCCGAGAGCGCGCATGCCCCGGCCCTCCTCCCACACGAAGGCGCGGACGACCACCTCCACGTAGCGTCCCCGCCGGTCCAGGACCACCCGGCTCGAGCCGACGACCTGGCCGCGGTCGTTGACGCCGAGGGCGCGGCTCTCCGTGCCCCCGAGCGTCCCCAGGTCCCGGATCCTGCCGTCCCGCCACAGGACGGCGTGCGAGCCGACGGCGTGGAGCCGGCCGGGCGGCACGTCGCTCTCGCCCACCACGAGGCCCTCGGCATTGATCGCCCGGGCCTGGCTGTCGCGGCCTCCCAGCGAGCCCAGGTCCCGCATCCCGCGGCCCTGCTCCCACACGAAGGCGTGGACCGCGGCCGGCGTCTCGCGGCCCGGCGGCACGGTGCTGGAGCCGACCACCTGGCCCCGGTCGTTGATGCCGTAGGCCCGGCTGGAGCTTCCGCCCAGGGTGCCCAGGTCCCGCATCCCGTGGCCCTCCTCCCACAGGAAGGCGTGCACCCGTCCCGAGGCGGTCGTGCCGTAGCCCACCACCTGGCCCCGGGCGTTCACGGCCGTGGCCCGGCTCTCCGTGCCGCCGAGCGTCCCCAGGTCGGTGCGGGAGACGGGCGGCGGCTCCCGGCGGGAGGCGGCCGGCCCCTCGTGCGGCGGGCTCCACAGGAGCGCCGCCAGCAGGGCCGCCAGGCAGGGGAGCCCCGCCCGGAGGGTCACCACGCGATGCCGTAGTCCTCGCCGTAGTCGCTCGAGCCGCCCCAGAAGCTCCCGTGCTCCCAGTCGAACCAGATGGCGTTGATCGGGCCCGAGGTCCGGTCCCGATAGCTGGCGTCGTAGCCCATCCGGCGGAGCTCCCAGCGCACCCAGTCGGGCGTGTCGGCGTTCAGGGTGACGTGGCCGGGCCGCGACGAGTGGTCCCCGAACGAGCTCCGCATCTGGTAGCTCGTGAAGTTGGGCCCCTCGGCGGCCTGCTGCACGTCGAACCCGAACTCCACCATGTCCAGGAAGAACTGGAGGACGTTCTGGTCCTGGGTGTCCCCGCCCTGCACGGCCACGGCCACCCACGGCTTCCCGTCCTTGAGGACGAGGGTGGGGGTGAGGGTGGCGCGCGGGCGCTGGCCGGGCTGGACCACGTTGTAGGGGTCCTCGGCCGAGTCGAGCACGAAGCTCTGCATGCGCTCGCTGAGGCCGACCCCGGTGTGGCCGGCCACCACCGCCGGGATCCAGCCGCCGCTCGGCGTCACGGACACCACCCAGCCCGACGTGTCGGCCGCCTCGATCGAGGTCGTGCCCCGGGTGAACGACTCGAGGAACGCGCTGTCCACCGGCGCGTCCGAGGCGACCGCGACGGCCGACGCCCGTGTCCCGCCGGGCCCCACCGCCGAGCCGCCGGAGCCCGACCCGCCGGGGCCGCCCGCCGGCTCGGGCCCGGTGGTGTGCCAGCGCGAGAGGAGGTCGGTGAAGGGGTTCTGCCCGGCCTGGTACTCGTACGGGTTCCCGGGCTTCACGTCCGGATCGTTGTGATCGGGGTCGATGAGCTCGGCCCGGGCGGCCGCGTACTTCTTCGAGAGGAGCCCCTGGATGGGCTCGTCGGGGGGCGTGTACGGGTCACCGTAGTAGAAGTCGCGGTCGGCGTAGGCCAGGTTCATGGCCTGGTAGATCGTGTGGATGTAGCGGGCGCTGTTCAGCCCCATCCCCTTCAGGTCGAAGTGCTCGAGGATGTTGAGCACCTGGAGGAGGACCGGGCCCTGCACCCACGTGGTGAGCTTGTAGACGTCGTAGCCCCTGTAGTTCGTGTGGACGGGCTGCTCGATGTGGACCTGCCAGTTGGCCAGGTCCTGCCGGGTGATGAGCCCCCCCTGCTCCTGTACGGAGCGCGCCAGCTCCCCGGCGATGTCGCCCTTGTAGAAGCGGTCGTAGGCGGCGTAGATGGCCTCCTTGCGGCTCTTCCCCGCGGCGAGCGCCTGCTTCTCGGCCTCCACCAGCTTCTCGAGCGTGTTCGCCAGGTCGGGCTGCTTGAAGATCTCGCCCGCGTGCGGCGCCTCCCGCTCCTGGCCCGGATGGGTGAGGAACAGGGCCCGGGAGTACTTCCAACCCTCGATGCGGTCCTTCTCCCGCTCGATGGAGTTGGCGGTCTGCGCCTCCATCGGGTAGCCGTCGCGTGCCATCTGGATGGCGGGCGCCAGCACCTGCGCCAGGCTCATGGTGCCGTACTCGGCCAGCATGGTCATGAGACCGCCCGGCGTGCCCGGCGTGACGGCCGCGAGCGGGCCGTAGGCGGGCGGGTAGTCCAGGCCCTTCTTCCTGAAGAACTCCGGCGTGGCCCCGGTGGGCGCGACGCCGAGCGCGTTGATCCCGATCACCTTGCCGGTGTTCGGGTTGTAGATGAGCGCCTGCGTCTCGCCGCCCCACGAGAGGACGTCCCACATGGTGGCCCCGGCCGCGAGCATGGCGCAGGCGGCGTCCACGGCGTTCCCGCCCTCCTGGAAGATCTTCGCCCCGGCCTCGGACGAGAGGGGCTTGCCGGTGACCGCCACCCAGTGCTTCCCGTGCAGGACGGGCTTGTTGGTGACCTGGGCCGCGGCTGGGGACGGAGCGCCGAGGCCCCCCGCCAGCGCCAGGGCCG
>Ga0209918_1001342_pt1 | contig 13382 bp, 15 predicted proteins | sample SalPonD_shore_MG_FD_185712 | JGI IMG/M metagenome (GOLD analysis project Ga0209918, IMG submission 185712) | Salt pond soil microbial communities from South San Francisco under conditions of wetland restoration - Salt Pond MetaG... | ecosystem: Environmental > Aquatic > Marine > Intertidal zone...
CGCGTGCGCGCCGGCGGGCGGCGGCTGGAAGGCCGGATTGGGCACCGGCCGGGCCAGGGCGAAGGCGAGGACCAGCGCGGCCAGGGTAAAGGCGAGGAAATACCAGAAGCGGGCGATGAGCCGGCCCTTGTAGGCCGGGTGCGGGCGAATGCCGCCCGGCGCCGGCAGCTCAATCTCGCCGCGCCACCAGGCGCGCGCCACCGCGCCGGCAAACCCGGCCAGGCCGAACAACGCCCCGGCGAGGCTGTACAGCGCCCAGCCGGTGAACAGCATGCCCCGCTCCGGGTGCCAGCGACCGGCGAGAAAAATCGCCTCCCGGCTCAGCAGGTAAATGCCGGCACCGGCCAGGGCCAGCGCCAGGGCGACATTGATGGCGATGCGGGGATTCACCGCCGCCGGCTCAAGCCAGGGCGGCGGTGGAGTCGGCCGGCGCTTGGTCGCGGTCGGTGGCGCTGTAATCGCGCAGCACCTCGGCGACCAGGATGCGGTAGTCGTCGAACAGCTTGGACTTGCCCAGCTGCTGGGCCAGGCGGTGTTCGGCGACATTGCGCCAGGCCTGCACGGCCTGCTCGTCCTCCCAGTAGGACAGGCTGAGCAGCTTGTTCTCGTCGGACAGGCTCTGGAAACGCTCGATGGCGATAAAGCCGGGCTGGTCGGCCAACAGCTCGCGCAGGCCGGCGGCGATGGCCAGGTATTCGTCCTTGCCTTCCGGCGTGGGATAGACCTCGAAGATGACGGCGAGCATGGAACTCTCCCTGCAGTGCGGTGCACACAGCATAGCACCGCGAACACGGCCTGTTCAGCCGCGGCCGCGCCCCTCGCCGGGATTTATTGGACCGCGGCCGTCCCCCCGCCCGCCATGGCCGGCATGACGACCCGGCGGAAGGCATCGCGCCAGGCGGCCTCGCACTCGGGTGACCAGGCCGGGGCGTTGTATTCGCCCATCACCTCCATCAACACGGTGAGAAAATCATCGAAGTCCGACAGGGCCAGCCGGTATTGGCGGTGGCGCGCCCCGACCTTCTCCAGGTGCGGATGCACGGTCTTCTCGTCCTCCGAGTGCTTGGCCATCAGGGCCAGGGTCTGGACCATCTTTTCGGCTTGATGGCTCATCGTATCGGGAAACAACTCCTTGAACCGCGGATGGCGCTCGAACAGGCGCTCATAGAATTTGGCCACCAACTCCAGTTCCCTGTCGCCAATGCCGTCCCAATGCTGGGAGATGAGTTCGGTATTCACGGCTGTAGCCCCCCTTGTTGTCGGTCGAGCCGTTCTCGGCCCGGTATTGTTTTCGCGTCCGGCCATCGCCCCGCCGACCCGGCGAGCGGACGACTCCCATGGCCTGCGTTCACTGGACCATAACCGCACTAAGGGGATTTTGACCTGCGTCAACACAGCCCCGGCGCGAGAACCGGTCCACTCGAGGCAAAAGGGATATTCACATCGGGCAGGACTCAAGCCTGCGCATAGCCGACCACGAGCACAACGATGCCGGCCACGGCCATCAAGGCATGGATGCCGACCACGACCATCGGCGGTGGCTTGCGGCCTTCGCGCAACGCGAGCAGGACCACGCCGCCGCCGAGCGTCAATATGAACAACAGGGCGGCATTGTCGTAGAGCATGTTCACGCGGCTGGTGAAGATGTGCACGGCCAGGACGATGAGGGCCAGCAGGGCCACGCCGGCGTGGCCCAGGCCCAGCGCGAGCGAGCCGCGGCGATAGCGCACGCCCAGGACGATCAGGCCGAGCCCGAACAGCGCCGCGAGGCAGAACAGCAGAATCGAAGAGAGGACCATCGGTATTTCACCTTGTTATGTCCCTACTCTGGACCGCGGCGGGCCGACAAAGGTTCCACGCGCGACAATACTTGAACGTCGCATATCCGGCTCAAGGCCGGGTCGGCCGTCAAGCGGCCGCCCGCGTTGTCACGGAGCCTCGAAGGGGACGCTCATGTTAGCGCTCGAGCACGCCCCGGCCAACGCGCCAGACCAAGCAGAGCCAGGAGCGCCCACAGGCCGACGGCGCCACCGCCGCCTCCACCGCCACCGCTCGTCGTCGAACCTCCGCCGCTCGTGCCGCCGGAACCGCCCGAGGTGAGAATGACGGCATAACCGAACGTACCCTGCGTTTGCTGTCCATGCATGTCCGTGAGTGTCACGGTCACGTTCGCAATGCCACTCTGATTGGCGGCCGGCGTGAGCGTCAAGGTGCACTGTCCGCTCGTGGTACAGGTCGATCCGACGGCTATATTGGCATCCGGCAGCAGCGTCTGGTCGTCGCTGGTGGCGGCCACGCTCAGGGGCGCATCGCCCGAGATGGTGAAGGTCTCGGTGGCGGGGTCGGAGGAATACACCGTCAACAGGCCGAGGCCGGAAATCGCCGGCAAGGGCGGCACCGTCGTCGAGCCGGTGCCGGACAGATTCGGCGTCGTGTCGGCGTGCGCCGTTTGGGTGATCGCGGTGCCGGCCGTGGTAGCTGTCAGGTTCAGGCTCATCGTGGCCTTTCCGCCAGCCGGGATGCTGCCCAGGTCGCAGGTCGTCGCCGTGTTATAGCTGTTGACACTGCAGCTGCCGGACGGGCTACCGGAGACCGAAACATAAGCAGTGTTGCTCGGCACGGGCATGTGTGCCGTAACGTCGGCACTGTCGGTACTGCCTACATTCGTGACGATGTACTGGGCCGTGTAGCTATTGCCGTACAAGGCCAACGAGGGGACGCTGACAGCAGCGGACAAGTCGGAGACGGTGAAGAAGAACGCCTGGCCCCGGCCATAATAATTGTCGTACGAGGCATCGAGTGCAATGGAGCCATCGCCCGACAGCGCGACCGAGCGCCCCGCATATGGGCCGATAAAATCGACCTTGGCGGCGAACGTGGCGCTCGTGACCCAGCCGGTGCCCGGGCGGTCGAAAAAGTAACCGGCGCTTTTCGAATTGGGATAATCATAAGCCGCGATGAACGCCACCGCGCCAGTGGATGACAGCGCCACGGCGGAACCCAGTTCATCACTGGCCGCACCGTCGCTCGCAGTCAGCTCGGCCATCTCGGTCGTGGCCGTCCAACCGCCGCCCGGCTTGACGTAGACGTAGGCGGCGCCCTGCGAGGAGTTGCCCCCGATATCCTTGAAAGGCGCACCGACCAGGGCGGTCGTGCCGTCTGAAGAAAAAGCAACACTCCAGCCGAATTGATCGTTTGCCGTGCCGTCGCTCGCCGACAGCTTGACCTCTGATGGGGTGGCTGTGGCCCAAGTGCCAGGCGATACCGTGTAAAGGTAAACGGCGCCTTCATAGACGTTGCCGCCGACGGTCTTGTGGTTGGCACCAATAAGTGCGTTGGCGCCATCCCCGGACAGCGCGACCGCGTAGCCGAAGTAATCGTCCGACGCGGCATCGCTTGCGTTCAGCGTCGCGGTGGACGCGGTGGTCGTCGACCAACCACCCGACGGGCGGACATAGACATAGGCGGCGCCGGGCCCGACGTACCTCGGCTGATTGGCACCGACGAGGACCGTGTCGCCGCTGGCCGAGAGCGCGACCGCGCCGCCGAACCAACCCCCACTCGCCCCACTGCTAGTTGTGAGCTTGGCGTTCTCCGCGCCACTCGCCCAGCCTGTGCCCGGTTTGACGAATACATAGACCGCACCCGGACCGTCCGTCGACGTTGCGTTGTAGGGGGCCGCCGGGGCTCCGACGACCGCCGTGCTGCCGTCCGAGGAGAGCGCCACCGAGTAACCAAGCTCGTCGCCCCGTTGCCCATCGCTGGCGGAGAGCCGGGCGGTCTGGGTCCAGACGCCGGACTGGTTGGTGAATATATAGGCCGCGCCGGGTCCGGACGGGAGGCCCTTAGACGAATCGTAGGTCGCCCTCGTCGCTCCAATCAGCGCGGTCGTACCGTCGGCGGACAGCGCCACCGAGTATCCAAATCGATCATTGTCGACGGCGTCGCTGGCGGTGACCATTTGCTGCACCCACACCAGCGGGTCGACGGTCACGGGGTAGACCGCATGCGTCGCATCGAAACTCAGACGGATGGTCTTGCCGTGGGCGGTCAAAGTCGCCGGCAGCACCTTGCCCCCGGCGTCCACCACGTGCAGCTTGCCGTAGTACAGCCGTCCCCAGTGCAGGCTCCCGTGCTCGATCTCGGGCGCCGCGCTGGCCTGCAGCGCCAGCACCACCCGGCCGGCGCCGTCCGGGGCCTTGTCCAGGGTAAAGCCCTGCTCGTAGCCGATGGGCAGGGCGCGCCACCACTCGCTGATCCCCTTGGCACGGTATTCAATGCGATTGGCCGCCGGGGCCCCGCGCGATAAATCGACCGGCTCGAGCCGGCCCGCGCGGCCCCAGGCGCGGAGCCTGAGGCTAAGATCGACCGTGTCGGCGGTGAATCGCGGTCCGCGCCGACCGAAGCAGCCGCGCAGGCCGTTCCCCGGCAGGCGGGCGCAGGCCTTCGAGTTGATGGTGTAGGCCGGATTGCGGCCGGCCTCGCGCGACGCGGTCCGGGCAAACGCCGCGACCAGCCCGGCCGGCATGCCGGCGAGGCCGTGAGCGGCGGGTCGGGGCGCTGCAGTGGCCCCGGGGCTCCCCAGGCAGAAAACCGTGGCCAGCAGAACGATCCCCAGCCCGCGGGCACGGGCCAAACGGCCGTGTCCCCAAGCGGCGGGCACGGTGGCGGCAGACGAGACGGCAAGCATATTCGCACTCCCTGTTGTTGTTCTCGGTTCCGGGCGCTTTGCCACCGTGTCCCGGTGTTGTTCGTGCTTTTTGGTCGATTTTGCCGATAATGACAATCACAACTGTTAAATATTGGTTACTGATAAAGAAAAAGTGTGACGCCAACCACGAACTTCCTGGCACCAAGCCCCGTTCGGTTCACGCGCGGGAGCGTTGAATAGCCGGCAGGCAACCCTATCTATATTCGTGAGGCCTGCCCCCCGGGCTTCGCCTTGCACGGCCAATCCGGCGACGAACCAATGAACACCACACGCATCGACAGCCACATCTGGCAACAGCATGCCTGGGTCAACCGGCTGCAGTCGGTCGCCCTGCTCGTCTTCATGGGCGGCTTCCTGGCCGTGTTGGGTTGGCTGCTCTGGGGCGGGCTGGGCATCACGCTGCTGCTCGTCCTCGGCCTCGCCGGCGTGGCGTTCAATCCTGCTATCTCGCCGCGCTGGGTCATGCGGATGTACGGCGCGGCCCGCATCGGCCCCGAGCGCGCCCCGGGCCTGTGGTCCATCGTCTCCCGCCTGGCCGAGCGGGCCGGCCTGCCCGCGGTGCCCGAGCTCTACTATCTGCCCAGCCGCGTGCTCAACGCCTTTGCGGTCGGCACCCGCGAGCGGGCCGCCATTGCCCTCAGCGACGGCCTGCTGCGCCAGCTCACCGAGCGCGAGCTGGTGGGCGTGCTGGCCCATGAGCTGAGCCACGTGCGCACCAACGACCTGTGGGTCATGGGCCTGGCCGACCTGTTCAGCCGGGCCACGCGCGCGCTGTCGTTCCTGGGCCAGTTCCTGCTGCTGGTCAACCTGCCCTTGATCCTGCTCTCGGCCGTCGCTATTAACTGGTTTGCGATCGCGCTGCTGATCTTCGCCCCGGCGCTGAGCGCCCTGGCCCAGCTGGCCCTGTCGCGGACGCGCGAGTACGACGCCGACCTCAACGCCGCGCGCCTGACCGGCGACCCCGACGGGCTCGCCTCGGCGCTGGCCAAGATCGAACGGGTACAGGGCGGCTGGCTGGAGCGTATCTTCATGCCGGGGCGGCGCGCACCGGTGCCCTCGCTGCTGCGCACCCACCCCGATACCGAGCAGCGCATCGCGCGCCTGATGGAGCTCAAACCACGGCTGGCGGGCTCCGGCTTCCCGGCCTGGGGCCGGGTCGGCCTGGACCCGCATTCGATGTTCGGCGCGCCGGTCACGCGCACGCCGCGCCGGCATCTCAACGGACTTTGGTACTGACAAAGAGAACGAGCATGAGTGAAGCACTGCACATCGTCTGCCCGCACTGTGACGCGGTCAACCGCATCCCCGGCACCCGCCTGAGCGAGGGCCCCAAGTGCGGCCAGTGTCATCAGCCGCTGTTCACGGCGCACCCCGTCGAGCTGAGCGGCGCCAACTTCCAGAAGCATATCGCCCGCAGCGACATCCCCGTCCTGGTCGACTTCTGGGCGCCCTGGTGCGGGCCCTGTCAGATGATGGCGCCCCAGTTCGTGCAGGCGGCCGCCGAGCTCGAGCCGCGGGTACGCCTGGCCAAGGTCAACACCGAGGCCGAACAGACGCTCGGCGCCCAGTTCGGCATCCGCAGCATCCCCACCCTGGCCCTGTTCCAGGGCGGGCGCGAGCTCGCCCGCCAGCCCGGCGCGATGGGCGCGGCCGACATCGTGCGTTGGACCCGCACCCACACCGGTTAATCGCGCTATAGTGTCCCGGCGGATAACGCCGCGGCCGCCCGAGAGCCCCATGAACCTCAAAGCCTTTGTCCTTTGCCTGCTGGCCGCCGCGCTGGCAGGGGAACCGGTCTTCGCCAAGACCCTCGTCGGGTGGGTGGATCGGGTCAAGGTCTACCCCGGCGCCATTGCCCTGCGCGCCCGGATGGACACCGGCGCGGATGGCTCGTCGCTGCGCGTGAGCTCGATGCACCAATTCGAGCGCGACGCCAAACCCTGGCTCCGGGTCGAGATCACCGACCGCCGCGGGCACCTGCACACCCTGGAGGCGCCCGTGGTGCGCCATATCCGGATCAAGCGGCACACGGGCGAGCCGGGCCGCCGCCCGGTCATCGAGCTCGGGGTGTGCGTGGGAACGGTGTACAAGGACGTGCAGGCCTCCGTCACGGACCGCGGGCGGCTGAACTACCCGCTGCTGATCGGGCGCAATTTTCTGGCCGGCGACTTTCTAATCGACAGCGCCGAGACCTACTCGCTCGAGCCTGCCTGCGCACAGGCACCGCGCTAACGCGGCGGGGCTCAGGCGCCCAGGCTGATGGCCTCGCCGCCGGCCGCCGGGTAACCGGACGCGCCGCGCCCCTCGAAATCGATGCCGATGCGCTCGGCCGCGTACGGGCGGAACCAGCCGTCGGCAAAGGCCTCGTGCACCGGATCCTCGCGGTAGCTGTCGATCACCTCGCGGCTGGCAAAGCGCACCTGCCAACTGAACCGATAGGCCGCGCCGTCCTTGACCGCCTCGCCCGTGAACACGCGCCGCACCCCGGGGATGGCCGCAAGCACTCGCCGACCCTCGGCCATCATCTGCTCCACTCCTTCATCATCCAGCCCCTGCACGTTATAGATGATCACGTGTTCGACCGGCTGCCAGGGCCGGCACTGCATCAGCACCTCGGCGGCGCGCCCGGCGCTGCCCCACAGGCGCATGCAGCGGGCCGTCTCCTCGGCCACCGCCTCGCGCACGCCGCGCAGCAGCCCCGTGTAACCGCTGGCATCGTCCTTGGCGTTGGCGCGCACCGCCTTGGCGGCGGCGTCGGACAGCGCCGTGTAGTAGTTGATCTTGGACACGCCGTTGGCGATGAGGCGCCGGAACTGCTCATCGCTCAGGCCCGTGCCGCCGTGGATCACCAGCGGGATGCCCAGCGCTTCGTTGATGCGCCCCAGGCGCTGAAAATCCAGCCGCGGCCGTCCCTTGAGGCGTCCGTGGACCGTGCCGATGGACACGGCCAGGAAGTCCACCCCGGTGCGCTGCGCGTAGGCCGAGGCCTCCTCCACCGAGGTGTAGATAACCTCGCCGGGATGACGTTCGGCGTCCTCGCCCTCGACCCCGGCTACGTAACCGAGCTCGCCCTCCACCGGCACGCCGCAGGCGTGGGCCATGTCGACCACGGCCCGCGTGTGGGCGATGTTGTCGGAAAGATTCAACATGGAGGCGTCGACCATCACGCCGTTGCAACCGAGGTTGATACCCCGCACCGCCGAGTCGAACGACTCGCCGTGATCCAGATGGATGGCCACCGGCACCTCGGCCCGCTCGGCGGCGGCCTCCACCGCCCCCATCACCAGCTCGAAGTCGTAATACTCGAAGTGCGACTCTGCCAGGCTCAGGATCAGCGGCGCCCGGCATTGTTCGGCCGCGCTCATGATGCCCTCGAGGAACTCCACACCGACCAGGTCGAACGCGCCCACCGCATATTGATTGCGATACGCATGCTCGAGCATGTCCTTCATGTTGACTAGTGCCATAACCTCCTCCCGTGTGCCGAGGAACAACCCCTTGTCGACCTGTCCGCAGCGGCCAGGGCCTGCGGCGCCGGCTCAGCCCTCGGCGCGAAAGCCCATCTCGGTCTCGTAGCACCGATAGGCGCCGTGGCCGTCCATCTTGGCGGCATACATGGCCGTGTCGCTGTGCTTGAGCAGGGTCTCCATGTCCTCGCCGTCGTCCGGATACAGGGCGATGCCGATACTGGCACGGATGGGCAACTCCACCGCGCCGAACGAAAGGGGCACGGCCAGAATATCGAGTAGCTTCTGTGCCACCACCGCCGCGCCCTCGGGCTCGGTGATGTTCGGCAGCGCCACAATGAACTCGTCACCCCCCTGACGGGCGACGGTGTCCTCGTTGCGCAAGGCGCCGCGTATCCTCAAGGCCGCCTCGACCAGCACCCGGTCGCCCATCTCGTGGCCGTGAACATCGTTGACCTGCTTGAACCCATCGAGGTCGATAAACAACAGCGCCACGCGCACGCCCTCATGGCGCTCGGCGTGCGCGATGGCCTGCTCGACGCGGTCGTGCAGCAGGTGCCGGTTGGGCAAGCCGGTCAGCGTATCGTGCGTCGCCAGATAGACGATACGGGCGTCGGCCTCCTTGCGCTCGGTGATGTCGCGCATGATACCGATGAACAGGCGCTCATCGTCCAGGCACATCTCCGTCACCCGCAGTTCCAACGGAAAGGAGCTGCCATTTTTGTCCACGGCCGTCACCTCGGTCGTCGAACCGATGACCGCCGAGCCTGCCGCTTGTATGTCTCTCTTGACACCGGCTTCGACATCGCGCCGCTTGTATTCTGGCGCGAACAGGCTCACGCTCTGGCCGATCATCTCCTCGGCCGAATACCCGAAAATGCGCTGGGCACCCGGGTTGACCGACTGCACCGTCCCAGCCTCGTCGAGGAGCATGATGCCGTCGTCGACATTGTCGAAGATGGCGCGCAGACGCGCCTCCCGGTCCGCCAGGCGGTGGTTGGCCTCGCGTGTCTCATGCTCCGAGGCGACGACGCGCCCGACCAGCGGGGTGACCAGCCAGCGCAGCATCAGGATACCGAGCAAGACGGACAGGCCGATGGTCGGCAGTACGTAGAGCAACTGGCGCTGCGCCGGGCGAAACAGCTCGTCCTGATCCACCTTGAGCACCATACCCAGCCCGCTCGAGGCCAAGGGCATGTAGGCCGCCACCACGTCCTTTCCGCGGTAGTCGTCGGTGCGGATGACGCCCGAATGACCGGACAGCGCATGGTCCATCGGCAGCCGATGGCCGAGAATGGTGCGCGGCATCGGCTTGAAGAGCATCGGATGCAGGGCCGAGGGAAAGCACTGGATGGTCTTGGCGGTCAGGCTCGAGCAAAGCGCCAACTCGCCCGTCTTACCGAGGGACGTCACATCGAACATCATGCTCGTCAGACTGGGCAGCTTCGCCTGGGCCCGGACGTAGCCGACCACCTTGCCCTTGTCGCGCAGCGCAATACGGCTCGCCAGCATCAGCCCGCCGCTCCACAGGAGCTCCCCGGGCACCTGGAGCTTGATCGGCACCCTCACGGACGGGTCCTCGACGAAGCGGCCCGCGGAGACGACCCGCCGCCCCTGCGCGTCCTGAATCGCCAACGCGGAGAAGCCGGTCTTCAGGAATGAATCGACCCCGCGCTGTAGAAAGAATTTCGCCTTCGCGTCGCCGGGATCGGCGGCGATCCTTTTGATCTGCTGGACCAGGAACGGACGGGTGGCCACGGTTACCACCCCGTGCAGCCGGGTCCGCAGCTTGGACTCGAACAGACTGGCGCGGCTCTTGAGGGAGAGCTTGAGGCTGGTGCTGAGGATCGACTCGGTCTGGCGCTCCATGATCCCGTAGACCACGACGCCCGCGATCACCGTCAACACCACCAGTATCAAACCGCCCAGTACCGTAATACGCCGTGATTCCACGACCCCCCCAGTATGTGGCGCCGCGGCGGCCCGCGGCTGTCGGCCCTAGTGTAATCGAAGCTCGATGCCCAACGATAACCGCCGGCGCGCCAACACGACAGTTCGTAGCGCCATAATTCCCATACTTGATACCCGGCAATCAAGCGTCCAGATCAAAATCGACCGCCACCCAGAGCGCCGCCCATGCCGCGCTCGTCACCTTCATCGAACCCTCAGGGAGGAGGCCGCTCCATGAATAGCAATGTTCTCGTCATCACGGTCGCCGTGACCGTCATCGCCCGGGCCGGAATCATCGCCTATACGAAGCGGCGCCCCTACCGGCACACGCAACGCATGGCGGCCCTGGACAAGGGGCAGAACCCGGCGCTGTACCTTTCCGGGCGCCTGTTGCAATACATACCCTGGCAGTCCTGGACCAGCGCGGCGATACTCGTTCTTTTGATAGTCGCCTATTTTGTCAGCCTCCGACTGGGCGCCGCCAGTGCACGGGGCTCGTTCGTCGAGCTGATCGAGTACCTCGCCGGCGCGGTAATCGGCTCGCTGTTCGGCAATGCGGGCCCGTCCCAATCCCCGGGCGGCGGCGCCTGGACGCCGAAGACTCCCGCCGGCACGGGGCCCTAGCGCGGTTGAGCGTCCGGCCGCGCAGGCAGGCCGGGCCGAGCATCAGGAGCCGCTATGCGAGCGACCGCCCCGACTGCCGAGCTCATCGCCACCGCCCTTGGCGGCGGGCGCCGAGCCCGGCCCGGGCTGGACGGACTACACCGGGCTCGGCCAGCTGGAGTCCACTTCGAAGTACTACTACGCCGTCCGGCTGGCCGTAAAGGACAACCCGCGCGGATGTCACGACAAGACCCGGCTTTTCCGCAACGACGGGGCGACCGGCGCGAACAAGATGTACCTGACCCTGCTCGAAGCGGTCAAGGCCAACCTCAAGCTACGGGTCTATGTGACGGGCAACTGCAATTTCCACGGCTACTCGGAGATTTCCTCGGTTGGCGTCGCCCCGGCCGTCACAATATGAACAAGGAATTGCTCACGGGGATCATACTCGCGCTGGCCGTCGTCGGCGCCGTGGCCTATATCGGGGCGCTGCCGCACTGCTCTACGTTGCTGTCAGTGCCGCCGTCGGGCTGAGAGCCCTGTTCCTGTTTAACCGACAGTCCAAGGCCGCCATCGAGACGCTGGAGGCCAGGGAGGACGCGGACGATTGAGGCTGTCCGCCCGCGGTCCACGGCGACGACAGCAAAGACACCCAGGGCAAACCGGGCTCCGCGGGAGCCTTCCTTGCGCATGCCCGACCCCGGGATGGTGCGCCGTCGATCAGGTCCGCTTGACGAATAACCTGCGCAGGCGTGGAAAAAGGCCGACCAGCTGATTCAGCTCTTCTTCCAATCCGCTTCCAAGGCGGGTCTCCTGTTCCTGCAGCGCGCGCAGAAATGCGATGCGCCGCTCGATGAAATGCAGATACAGAACCACGCTCACCAGCGCCGCGTATAGACACCACAAGGCGGTAAACGAATACCGGGCGATAAAATACACCAGCAGCAACCCGATTAGATTCAGCCACCCGAAAAACTGTATTGCGATGCTGCGGCTTAGCATGAGCGAACCGCAGGTCGTCAGGATATAGACCGCAGCCACCCACACATGCCGCGTGTGCGGATTGAAGTAGACCAGCGAATAATGGCTGATGGAAACGTGCGTCGGCTGCCGCACCAGCCCCCAGGCCACATAGGCCATCAGCAGCCCACCGACCACCAGCAGCGCGCCAATCGCCTGGCGGCGCGGACCGCGGGGCTCCAACAGCCAGATCGCCAGCGGCACCCAAAACGGCAGGATCGCCTGGGCATAAAAAACGAACAGATTCGACGCGACATGCTGGGTGTCCGGACCGACCATATGGTACAGCCCCAACCAGACGAAGCCCTGGGTGAACTGATGCAATCCGAACAGCAACGGCAGGCTGGCAAACACCAGCTCGGCGCGATGGCTCACCTTTTTCAAGGTCAGCACGCCGATCACGAGCAGCATTCCGGCGAGGGTGAAATTCGCGACGACAAAAAGCATATCTACCGCTCTTATTGATTTTGGCTATCAATATGTTCGGTGCCTATGACTCACTGCCCAAACGCAACCACTATGCCAGAAAGCACTCGGACTCGGATGACTTTCTTTTCACGGCATGGCCCAGCCCGAACGGCGGACACGCCGGGGCGCGCGCTCAGCCGAGTCATTACCCTGTGTGGACGGTGGGAATGGGCACGACCGGTAACGTGCTCGATGTTTCGAACAAAGGCCCCATCGCTTCCACGGTGGGTGTGGTGGTAACAAGGAACCTCGGCCCGCGGCACCGCTCCTCGTTCCTTTGGGCAGGCCCTACGTTCGCCCTTGAGGGCGAAGACCGGAAGCCGAAACAGCCCAGCCCACTGACCTGGGCGGCTCGATGTGACGGCTGTTCGTGCTTTGCCGCCTCGCGGATATTTCGCGGCTTGTCAATGTGGGGAGTGCAAAGCACTGGCCACGGTTCGTCGCAATTCTGCGGTCAGGGCGCAGAACGCGCAACGACCGCAAGAAAGCCGCCCACAGCGAGCCGGCTCGGGACCAACGGTTCCGCGGCGCGGGCGAGCGGCCCGGCGCCGGGCAGGAATATCGCTGAACGTATGTCCAAACCGGACGCACGCTGCGCGGCGAACAACCGCCGCACCTCGGCGGACGTGTGCCAATGCGCGCCCCGATAGGCGCCGCGGCCCTGGCCGCTGCCCTTCTGGCGGTACAGCAGGCTGTGCCGATTCAGCAGGCCGAGGGCCACGCGCCCGCGGGTCACACGCAGCATTTCGGCAATGGCCTGTGCCTGCTCGGCGATAAAGCACAGCGAGGTCACGGCCACGCAGAGATCAAAGTGCCTGTCGGCAAACGGCAGCGCCCGCGCATCGCCAACCAGATAGGTCTCGCCGCGGACCCGACGGGCACCGGCGAACTCCACCATGGCGGGGTCGGGGTCGACGCCGGTCACTGCCAGAGCATCGTCGGCGAAGCGGCGCGAGAAATAGCCGGTCCCGCAGCCGACGTCCAGCAGCGAGGCCCCCGGCTCGGCGCCGAGCATGCGCCACAGCAGGCGATACTCGGTATCACCGATCCACGCCCCTCGGGCGGAGCGGTACCAGGCGTCGTAGTGTTCTGGGTTCATGGCAACTCCATCCCGTATACGACGCAACATCGACGCCGTCAATTCCCTCCAGCATGGACACCCA
>Ga0209918_1001345_pt1 | contig 13358 bp, 10 predicted proteins | sample SalPonD_shore_MG_FD_185712 | JGI IMG/M metagenome (GOLD analysis project Ga0209918, IMG submission 185712) | Salt pond soil microbial communities from South San Francisco under conditions of wetland restoration - Salt Pond MetaG... | ecosystem: Environmental > Aquatic > Marine > Intertidal zone...
ATCCTTCAGAGGCGAATCAACTGGGACCCAGGATATTGTCCAGGCGCTCCAGATCGTTGACCACGCGCCAGCTCCCGCCGCCGGACTCCACGCGTTTGCGCCAGGTCTCCAGGCGATTCATGTACTCGCGCGGGTCGACGTTGTCGCTGTGCAGCTTGGTGACGTTCAAGGCCACCACGTCGAAACCGTTCAGCTGCAGCGGAATGTCGCGCACATAGCCCTTTTTCAGCTCCTGCTTCAGATCCGAGAAGATCAGGATGGTCTTGTGGCCGGGGTCCTTTTCGTTGAGGTACTCGATGGCCTGGAGTATGCCGCCGGTGACATCGGTGTAGGCGCTGGGCTTGACGGTCTTGACGAACTTGTCGACGGTCTCGCGGAACTGGCGCTTCTGAGCATTGGCCATGCTGGGCCGGTCATCGAAGGTGACCTTGTCGATGATGTCCTTCTCGGTGAAGCTGCCGGTATTGATGCTGGCCACCGCGAACGAGTCGCCCGGGTTGAGCTTGGCGAGGACGAAGTTGATGATCGTCTGAGCCTTTTTCAGCTCGTTGGTGTAGGTCCCCGAGGTGTCGATCAACATGTATACGCCGCGCGTGGGCGCGACGGTGTCGGCCTTGTCGCAGCCGCCCGTGATCGACACGGCCAGCAGCGTCGCCGTGAGCGCAAGGAACTTCAATGCCTTCATGATTGCCCCCCTACGGCGGCCGTTCCAACTTCCTGGCCGCCCCTTTCAGGTTTCTTCTTTTCGGATGTTCCCTTTTCGGGCTCGGATTCGGCTCGCCCCTTGACCTGGCGCTCAATCCACAGCGGGGCGAAGATCAGCAGGTCGTAGATCTGCACGAACATGATGCCCGCATAACGCGAGACATTGCCCAGCAGGCGCAGCACGAACTCGACGGCACGCAGCAGTCCCACACCGATGAGCCCCAGCACGGTGCGCAGCGAGTGCACGAACGACTCCAGGGGAATGGCGACGAAGGTCAGCGCGAACGGCAGGATGAAGCCCATCGCCATCTGCGCGGCCGTGGTGATCCACCGGCTCTGCGGTGCCGCCGCGTTGGCCTGCTTGTTCTCCATCAGATAGGCCACCAGGGCCGCGTCGCTCTGGGAGAGTATCTCGCGCATGTAGGCCAAGCCGGCCTCGATGCCGGCCAGGCAGAACAGCATGGCGAAGGTGATGTAGACCATGCGCACGCGTATCTTGTCATCCAGGGCGCCGATCACCGGGAACAGGCGCGTGATGCGCAGCGACTCCATCAGGAACAGGCCCATGGCGATCTCGACCAGGATGATGACCAGGGCGGCGATATTGGCCGTCTTGAACCCCATGATCATGCTGGTGCCGCCCACCATCTCGGACATGGGCCGGGCGATGAGGTGGAAGTTGATCACCGCACCGCCGATGGCGATGGCCAACACGAAGGCGGAGATGAAGAACTGCGTGATGGACGAGGACGAGAGCATTCGCACGGCGCGGTCCGAGCCCTTGGTGATTTGCTCGTATTCGTCCATGTGCCGGTCGATGGTCTTGGACCGTTCGATCAGGCTGTTGACGCTCTTGTCGACCTGACCGAGAACCTGCAGCAGCTTGCGCCAGTGCGGCATCATGCGCTTGAGCAGCATGTGGCGCTCGTGGCTGCTCTTGCGGTATTCGTCGATGGCGCTGTTCTGGGCCTTGACCAGGGACTGGTGAATGTCGCCGAGGATATTGGCCACCATCGGATCGCCCGAGGAGGGAATCTTGGCGACCGACTCGACCGCCTTGAGCCAGCCGGGCGGGGCCGGCGGCACCTCGGTGCTCTGCTTGTAGTCCTCGTCGATGCTCAGGATCTGCTCGCTGAGCTGGCGCTGCAGCGCGGGATACCCGGCCAGGTCGCGGCGCACGGTGGCATCGACGCGGTCGAACTCGCGCTCGACGATGCGCTCGGAGGCCTCGCGCCCGGCGGCGAGCAGGACCTCGCGGTTGCGCTGGGTGAGCTTCTGCTCGGCCAGGCGCGTGGAATGGGCGGCGATGCGAAACCCGTGGTGCAGGACCTTGCTCAGCGACAGGATCGCGCCGTGAGCCGGGCTGCGCGCCAGGTACAGCGACACCGCGAGGATGATGACCCAAAAGATTACGGAGATCGCCGGGTGTCCCGGAAGGATCAAAAGCACGTCCGAGAATGTCATAACCGCCTCCTAAGACGAATATAGTGAGCCGCCGTTGCCCGGCTCTCTTTATTATAATGAGTGCGCACTGCAGGATACCGGCCGCAGAGCCCGAAAAACGCTAAGCACATCACATTTAATCACCGCGGAGTCCCTTTTCCCGCGCGCCGCGTCCGGCTTTCGGGGCCGCCCGCCCGCCGGCTTTGTCAGTGCGCGCTGACGCCTCTAGCTTAGCAGCTGAGCGCGCCGCGTCACGCTAACTCGTAACAGATTACCGCGTTCATGCTGGCCCATCGTGCCCGCTGGGCTCGTCTGCCGGGCGCGGAGGGCGCCCCGCCGGCCGGGTCGGAACACTTGGACAGATCAAAGGGATAGATAAAGGAAGCGACCGGCTCAGACGCCCGGGACCTGTTCGCCGCGGTGCAGGCCGTACTTGCGCATCTTCTCGACCAGCGTCGTGCGTCGCATCTTCAGGCGTTTGGCGGCGTGGGCCACGACGCCGTCGGCCTCGTCCAGGGCCTGCTTGATCAGCGAGAGCTCGAGATAATTGAGGTGTTCGCGCAGGTCCAGGCCCTCGCTGGGGAGCTCGGCGCCGGCCTCCGGCGACGCGGCGGCGGGCGCGGGGGGCGTGCCGGCCATGGCCTGTGCCGCCAGCCCCGCGGCCGGCTCGGGCGCCTCGGCCGGCGGGTGGGTATCCTCGAAGTGGCTGCCGCGAAACTTCTCGGGCAGGTCGCGCACGTCGACCACGCCGTAGGGAAACATGATCACCAGGCGTTCCATGAGATTGGACAGCTCGCGCACGTTGCCCGGCCAGGGGTATTGGCACAGCGCGGCGATGGCCGCCGGCGTCAGGCGCACCGATCCCCGGCGCTCGCTCTCCAGGCGGCGGATGAGCTCGTCGACCAGCAGGGGCACGTCCTCGACGCGCTCGCGCAGCGGCGGCATGTCGATGGGGAAGACATTGAGCCGGTAGTACAGGTCCTCGCGAAAACGCCCGTCCTGGATCTCCAATTCGAGGTCGCGATGCGTGGCGGCCACGATGCGCACGTCGGTGCTCAGACTCTTGTTGCTGCCGACCCGCTCGTAGACCCGCTCCTGCAGCACGCGCAGCAACTTGACCTGCATGGCCAGCGGCATGTCGCCGATCTCGTCGAGAAACAGCGTCCCGCCCTCGGCCAACTCGAAGCGGCCCTGCCGGGCGCTGATGGCGCCGGTAAAGGCGCCCTTTTCATGGCCGAACAATTCGCTTTCGAGCAGGTCGGGCGGGATGGCACCGCAGTTGACGGGGACGAAGGGCTTGTCACGGCGCGAGGAAAAATAGTGCAGATTACGCGCGACCACTTCCTTGCCCGTACCGGACTCGCCGAATATCAGTACATTGGCCTCGGAGTCGGCCACTTGTTCGATGAGGGTGCGCACGCGGCGCACGCCCCGGCTGTTGCCGACCAGGCTGCGAAACAGCATCGGCGAGCCGCCGGGGCTGCGCCCGTGCTGGGCGTGGCGATAGACCTCGGCCAGGTGCAGGGCGTGGATGAGCTGGCGATACTTGAACGGGGCCTCGGCCGTGGAGACGAATCGGCCCGCCAGCCCGCTGGGCAGACCCTCGCCGGCGCCGCGCTCCTGGATGTACAAGACGGGCAGGTCGCCGAAGCGCTTGTTGAGCGCCTCGAGCTCGGACAACGTCTGGGACTGGTCATCGCCGCTACCGATCAGAATCACATCGGGCCGCAGCTCGTCGGCAAACTCCTTTTGCCACTGTCCGAACGGCGCCGCGATGGGCTCGCCATAGTCGATAAATTCCAATACCAGCTTCAGCTCGTTGCGCCGCTGCGGGTCGTTTTCGACGACCAATAGCTGATTGGACATTACGTGCGGTTCCTAAGCTATGTGCATCTGTTCGGGCAGGACCGGCATCCCGTCCCGTCAGCCTCCGCACTGACCACTGGACTCAAACCGATGCCAACCGCGCGCAGGCGGCTCAAAACAAAAAACCCAGGCCCGTCAAAATCGTAGCCAGTCTATTTGTTAAAGTCAAAATGTCGTCGCCCCAGCGGCGAAGGGAACACGATAAGCCTTCACGCAATGTTGAGCCACATGGCGTTGCTTGCCACGCGAGTGCATCCACCGGCCCGCTCGGTGCGGGCGCTCAATAGCGAGAATGTGACCTGGCTCGCGTTTCCGGAGGTTAAAGCCGCGCCGGCCGCGGCCGCTAGTAATGGGCGAGACTGTTCAGGAGTATGTCAATGGCAATCGACAGTAGTGGACTCGACGATCCAGGTGCCCCGTCAGGCTCGGGCGAACGCCAGGTCCAGTCCGTTGAACAGGACCCGACGCAACACCGAGGCGGCGACGACGCCGACGAGTCCCACCCCACCTCCCGCGGCGACACGTTCAGCCTGACCCAGATAGCCGCCCGTCTCAAACAGATGGAACAATCCCTGGCCAACCTGCCGGCCGTCGACCAGGAACGGATCGAGGGCGTGCGCAAGGCATTGGTCAACGGTGCCTACGCCATCGACGCCGAACGCATCGCCGGGAAGATACTCGCCTTCGAACAGGGTCTCGGCGGCAAGCCGTAAACCGCCCGCACCGCCCGAACCCACCCCCTCCCCCGCGCGCTGGACCGGGCTGTAGCCGGACCCGGCGAGCGATGCTAGAATAGGCGCCCGTTGCGCCGCGCAGCTACTGGAATGCGCGTGCAGCGACGTTGACCGGGCACCCCTTCGAGGGTGTTCGATTTTGGGGCCGTAGCTCAGCTGGGAGAGCGTCGCGTTCGCAATGCGAAGGTCGGGAGTTCGATCCTCCTCGGCTCCACCACATTCACCGCCTGGACCCGACCGGGAACGGGCGGCCCCGCTGTCTTATCCCGCCGCGCGAACGGGCCACGGCGAGCGCAGACGCCCTCTCCGACCGGGCGATATTTACCCATTATTATCATTAACTTATGGTATTTTCGCCGGGGCCGGCCCCGGCGGGCTCGGACCCGGGGCGGCGCGGCAATGCCCGCAGCGGCCGGCGCCGAGCCGGGCCCCGGTCCCCGCCGTGCGATGTGCGCACAAGGGCTTTATAATCCCGGCCGTGTCCCTGTGGCGCAACTGGATAGCGCGACGCCCTCCTAAGGCGTAGGTTGCAGGTTCGACCCCTGCCAGGGACGCCACCTTCGGTCCGATGCGAACGCCCCTCCTGCGTGAGCCGCCGGCTCAGGGCAGCGAGCGGTCGTGGCCGGTGAAATCGCTGTCGCCCGGCCCGCCGGGTCGGGTTCGCCCGCCCCGCCCCCGGCCCTGGGCGCCGGTTTCGTAGCGGCGGAAAAAATCGGCATCCATGATCTCCAGGAAGCGCCGGGCCTGGGGCGAGAGAAACCGGCCGCGGCGCAGCACCGCCCCATAGGAGCGGTGCGGGAAATACTCGCCCAGGGGAATGGCCGCCAGGCGTTCCTGACCGGTCAGGCAAATGCTCGTCACGATGGACACGCCCAACCCCAGTTCGACGAACTTCTTGATGACCTCCCAGCCCCCGGCCTCCAGCACGACGTCGTAGCGCAGGCCGTGCTGCTGGAAGACCAGGTCGACGACGTGCCAGGTCGACAGGTGCCGCGGCGGCAGGATCAGCCCGTAACGGCTGATCTCCTCCAGGTCCACGCGCGAGCGCCCCGCCAGGGGATGGTCCGACGCGGTAATCAACATCGGCTCGAAGTCGAAGATGGGGACATAGTCGATGTCGGACGGCACCTCGAGCATGGAACCCACGGCAAAGTCCACATCGCCGGCGCGCAGCAGGGCCAGTCCGTCACGGCCGGTCACGTTGTGCAGGTGCAGGGCGATCTGGGGATAGCTGTCGCTGAAGGCCTTGGTGAAGTCGGCCAATAGATAAAGGATCGTCGACTCCCCGGCGGCGATATCCAGGGCACCGCTGTTCATCTCGCCCAGGCGCGCGGCGAACAGGTCGGCCAGATGGTCCATGCCCTCGACCAGAGGCAGGGCGGTTTCCAGCAGGGCCTCGCCGGCGGGTGTGAGGTGAATGCGGGGCCCGTGGCGCTCGAACAGGGCCGTGTCCAGGTCCTGCTCCAGGGCGCGGATCAACAACGAGACCGAGGGCTGGCTCAGGCACAGCCGCTCGGCTGCCCTGGAGATGCTCCCGGTCTGCGCCGCCTGGCAGAAGGCCCGCAGCTGACGCAGCCGGTTCGACTTCTGCGCGGTCCCCGTCTCGTGCATGGCGCGCCTCGACCGGACTATTACCATAAATAATAGTCAGTATAGGCTAAATAGCCTAGTCAAATACTCTGGCACTGCCTAGGGTGTAGGAAAACAGACCGGAAAACCGGCACCTAGCCCAACACGACGGGCCCCGGCGAACCGGGCCCCAACCGCCGGAGGACAGCGACATGATCAGCAATGACGGCATACGGCAGCTCGAACGCGACTGGGCGGACAATCCGCGCTGGCGCGGCATCACCCGACCCTACTCGGCGCGCGAGGTCATCGGCCTGCGCGGCAGCAAACGTATCGAACACACCCTGGCCCGCGACGGGGCCGAGAAGCTGTGGCGCCTGGTGAACGAAGAACCCTTCGTCGGCGCCCTGGGCGCGCTGACCGGCAACCAGGCCATGCAGCAGGTCAAGGCGGGCCTGAAGGCCATTTATCTCTCGGGCTGGCAGGTGGCGGGCGATGCCAATCTGGCCGGCGAGATGTATCCCGACCAGTCGCTCTACCCCGCCAACTCGGTACCGAGCGTGGTGCGCCGCATCAACAACACCCTGCAGCGGGCCGACCAGGTCCAACACCTCGAGGGCCAGGGCGACATCGACTGGTTCGCCCCGATCGTCGCCGACGCCGAAGCCGGCTTCGGGGGCGTGCTCAACGCCTTTGAATTGATGAAGGACATGATCGAGGCCGGCGCCGCGGGCGTGCACTTCGAAGACCAGCTCGCCTCGGCCAAAAAATGCGGTCACATGGGCGGCAAGGTCCTGGTCCCGACCCAGGAGGCGGTGCAGAAACTGGCCGCCGCACGCCTGGCCGCCGACGTGTTGGACGTGCCCACGGTGCTGATCGCGCGCACCGATGCCGAGGCGGCCACGCTGCTCACCGCGGACGTGGACGAGCGCGACCGGCCCTTCATGACGGGCGAGCGTACGGCCGAGGGCTATCACCGGGTGCGCAACGGGCTGGAGCAGGCGGTCGCGCGCGGGCTGGCCTACGCGCCCTATGCCGACATGATCTGGTGCGAGACGGGCAAACCCGATCTGGACTACGCCCGGCGCTTCGCCGAGGCGATCCACGCCGAGTATCCCGGCAAGCCCCTGGCCTACAATTGCTCGCCCTCGTTCAACTGGCGCCGCAACCTGGACGAGACCACCATCGCCCGATTCCAGCGCGAGCTCGCGGCCATGGGCTACAAGTTCCAGTTCATCACGCTGGCCGGCTTCCATGCCCTGAACTACAGCATGTTCCACCTGGCGCACCGCTATCGCGACATGCACATGGCGGCCTACGTGGAGCTGCAGGAAAAGGAGTTCGCCGCCGAGCACGAGGGCTACAGCGCCACGCGGCACCAACGCGAGGTCGGCACCGGCTATTTCGATGCCGTCAACAACGTCGTGGCCGGCGGGACCTCCTCACTGGGGGCGCTGAACGGCTCCACCGAGACCGACCAGTTCCACGAGGACGACGAGGAGGAAAACGAGGCGGAGCCGGGCGCGCAGTTCGACCTGGCCATGGAGTACGGCAGCGCGCTGTAACAATGGCGGCGGGGGTGCTAACGCGCCCCCGCCGCCAAGGCCTGTCCGGCGGCCTAGCCGGCGCTCGCCCGTTGCTCGGCGTGACGAAGGAAGTTCGCCTCGGCGCTCGCACGCGAGGGAAAGGGGCCGTGCGCGCCTTCGCGGGTCTCGTAATACCAGCCGCCGCGTGCGCCGTGCTCCATCTGCACCCAGAAGTAGCGGCCGCTGCCGAAGGGTCGATGTCGTCGCTGAGCGTGTCTCATGATCCTGCCTCCCGTAATCTCACTACGTGGAGAGACTGTATCGAGGCAGGCTTAAATCCGGCTTAACGCGCCGGGGCGGGACGCAGGCCGCTACGCCATCCGCTCGAACAAGGCCTCACGGGTCTGGCGGTAGATGTCCTCCAGCGTCCCCAGGGCCTGTGTGCCGGCGGCCTGCAGATCCGGCACGCTCGCGCGCTGCAGGTGCTCGGAGGCCGCGACCATGCGCACGGCCCCCAGATAGGCCGCCGAGCCCTTGATGGCATGGGCCAGGTCACGCACCTCGCCCAGGCGGCCCTCGTCGATGGCCACGCCGATCTCGCCGATCAAACGCTCGGTATCGCTGCAGAACCGGTCCAACAGGCCACGCGCCCGCGCGGCATCGCCAATCAGATCGAGCGTCTCGGCAAACACCTCTTCCTTGATCAACGGCTGGCCGTCGACCCCGGCCGGCGTACCCGCCGCACCGGCCCCGACCGCCGGTTCGCTGGACTGAACCTGCTTGACCACCCGCTCGATGGTCGTACGCAGCGTCTTGGGTTGAATGGGTTTGGTCAAATAGGCCGCCGCGCCGGCATCCTTGGCCAAATCCGCCGCCTCCTGGGTCGCGTTGGCCGTGAGCACGATAAACGGGGTCTCGCCGACGTCGCCGCCGGCTTCGCGAAAACGGCGAATGACATCCAGACCACTCAGGCCCGGCATCATCATGTCGACCAGCACCACGTCGTAGGCCATGCCCGCCAGGGCCTCCAGGGCCGCCGTACCGTCGTTGACGACATCGGCCGTGTGTCCGGCACGTTTGAGCATGCGCACCGTCAGGTCTTGATTCAGTATATTGTCGTCGGCCACCAGGACGTGCAGACCCACTTGCGTGTCACCCTGAACGGATTCCGACTCGTTGCCTTTCGGTCCCATAACCCTCGTCCGTATCGCCTATCCCGATCCGCTCGCGCGCGTTCAGGAGGCCTTGAGCTTGTCGCGAATGTAGTTCTTCAGATGGCTGAAGATGTACTCCGTGGCATCGCGGAATTTCTTCACGTGCATCAGGTCCAGGACCCACAGGGTATAGACCTTTTCCGAGGCGAAACCGCGGGGCACCGGCTGACCCTCGGCCAGCAACAGGACCGGCTCCAGAATGGGTGTCTGGCGATAGATCTCCAGAAGACGCGGCGACAGCGCATCGGCCAGGGCCTGGCTGTCGCGCCCGCGCCGGCCCAGGGGCCCGTAGAAAAATCGGACCGAGTTGGTCAACTCGGAGAAATTCAGGCCCGGGGAGGCGAAGCTGCATACCGCATACGCGGTCTCGCCCGAGGTCCTGTGCTCGGCCACCAGCAGCCGCCGATAACGGTACAGCCCGATGTTCTCGAATTCCTCCGAGACGGCCTGCTGGGTAATGCGCTCGCGCGCCAGGCCTTCCACACGGATCAGGTCCAGCTCGCCGCCCTCGATCAGCAGCGTCTCCAGGCGCTCCTTGTCCTCCTCGGTCGCCTCGCGCACCGTCACGTCCGGGGATGGAATATCCGCCTCCAGCTGCCCCTCGGCGGTGACGCAAAAACGGTAGTCCCGTGTCCAACATTGGGCCGGGTCGTCGATCAGGTTGGCCGTCTCGCCGAACACGAGCGATGGATACAGGTTGTTCGGCCGGTAATAGGCGCAGACATAACGATTCGAAGAGCTCAGATTGGCACGCTGGTCGAGGAAAAAGCTGGTCATGCCCCGTATGACGGACATGGCGGCCGAACCGCCCGCCGCCTTCAAGGCGTTGAGATGCTGGACCAGCAGGGTCTGATCGAAGACCTTGACCGCCGTGACGTGTCCTTTGATGACACCGTCTTCCTTATACAAGATCTTTTTGAGCAAGGGCGTATTGGACGACAACAACCGGCCGAAGGTGTCGCGCACCGCCTCGGCCGTCGGCTGCATGTGCCGGCGCTTGGCCTCGTAAATAAAGGCGGTCTCGAAATAGAATTCCCACAGGCGGTCCTCGTCCTCGTCGCTCGCATCGGTCAGCAACTCCGAGGCACTCTGCTGGACAAAGGCGCTGACCTCCTTGATGAGCGCCGGGGTGGCGTTGACGAAGGCCAGACTGGCGCGGCAGGTATGCTCGTTGTCACCGCCCACGACATGATAGGCGCGAACCTGCAAGTCGACCGACATGCGCGAGCGCAGCGGCAACTGCAGACTGGCGCCGGGCAGCACCAGGCCGACCGGCAAGGCGTGCTTGGGGTTTTCGATCACCGCCGCCATGCCCGAATTGGATAGGTCCAGGATGCGCATGGTCGTCGTCACGCCCAGGAAGGGGTGTTCGAACTCCACGAACGCGTCCTGACGATCGGACAGCATGACGCGATCGGATCGGCGCTTGTTGGGTTCGATGTCGAGCACCGGCGGGCGGTTCGGATCGTCGAGTTCCACCGCGACGAAATACGTGTCGTTGTCGTCGCCCGCGTGCGCGCGCTTGTTGATACGGGTAACGCGGCCCGTGGACTCGAGCAGCACCCCATCGTCGCGCTGGATGGTGAGTTCCATCACCGAGTCGCCCGGCAAGGCCAGCCCCACGGAGCGGTCCAGATACAGCGAAACCGCGTTGAAGGAGAAATCCTCCAGGGCCACCGATTCGAACCGCGTCTCGCCCGCGATCGTCTCTACCACCAGGACCGCGTGCATGCCCTGATCGCTCGGAGTGAATTTGGAGCGCTGTCCTCCCCGATTGTCCACCAGGATGCCGCGCGTGGGCATGTGCAGCGTCACCCGCCCCGTGCCGTGGTCGAAGCTGGCGATCTGCACCCCGACCTCCAGGCGCATCGATCGATAGGAGGCCGCCAGCATGGCCTCGATCGGCGCCGGCGCGACATCGCGCAGGGTATCGGCCGTGCGTTCATCGAGCTGCATGATGATCTCGTCACCGTCGCGCTCGACGATGTTGCCGCCGAAATTGCGTTTCACCGCGCCGCTGATGGCCAGAAACACCGGCGCGTGGGTGAAGGTCAGATAGTCCAGTGGCCCGCTGAGTAGAATGCGCTGATCCGTGGCTGTCATGGCTTTGTCCCCGCTACCAAAAGCAATGGTGTATAGGAAAAACGCCCGGGGGAGCGGAGAAACTCCAAAAACTCCTCCCGAAACCGCCCTAAATCAAAACTCAGTTGCAGGACGCCCTCGCGCTGCAGTGCCCACAGGCGATCGACCTTGGCCGTCCAGTTGAATTCGTCCGCCGGGCTCAACGCGCCGTAGAATAGATGGTGGGCATACATCTGTACTGACAGATCGAGATAATCAGCACCGAAGAAATAGCTGTACAGCTTACGCCCGGCATAGAAATCGAACACGGCCGCCCGCTCCACCTCGCGCACGAGCTCGTCGAGCTGCGCCTGCAACTCCGGCGACAGCGGATAGTGGTTCAGCGCATTGTGATCGAGATCCCCGATTACCAACCGGCCGCCCGGCTTGAGAATGCGATCGAACTCGGAGAACACGCGCTGCGGCGCGGCCAGGTATTCGAACACGAAACGGCAGAACAGATAGTCAACAGAATCGCTCGGCAAGGGAATGTGCTCGAGGTCACAGGCGACATAGCGCTGGGCGATGCCCTCATGGACCGGCAGATTGTCCCGGGCCGCATCGAGGCGCTGCGCCGAGCCGTCGAGCAGGGTCAGGTCGGCCTGCCGGTAGCGCGCGGCGGCCAACCTGGCCATCTGTGCCGCGACCACACCCACCCCCGTACCGGCATCGACGATATGGGGCGAAGGGCCCAGATCGGAAAAACCCGTGGACTCCAGTTGGTTCGCGGTCGATTCGGTACGGTCTTTGAGACGCAAACGCTCGGATTCGTCCGCGCCTTCCATTAGGTAACCGGGGATAACGGGCGGCGAAGCACCACTGGCCATCAGTGCTCACCACCCGGGGGGCAGGTGACATGCGAATACGCGACCGCCCGCGTCCTACTGCGCCTTGTCATAACCGATTCCCTGAGCCAGAACGGCTCAAAATTCCATTTCCACAAATCTATTGCGAGGATAGCATGCGCCGGGGAGGCGTCAAGACGCCGATAAGAGAAAAACCGAACCGGGGTCGCAGATATGCCAGGATGACCCCGGGGCGGGCATGTCCCGCCCCGACACGGGGCACGGGACCGGGCTCCCGGGACCGCCCGGCGACGGTCCGAGCCGTCAGCCGGGACCGGCCTGGGCCGCCGGCAGACTCGGGGTCTCGACGCTGCGCGGCAGCCTGGCCGTGAAGCACGAGCCCTCGCCGAGGACACTCGTGACGGCGATATCGCCGCCCATCATCCGGCAAAGACGCTGGCTGAGGACCAGCCCCAGGCCGGTCCCCCCGTAGAGCTTGGTCGTCGAGCCGTCCAGTTGGGAATACTCCTGGAACAGGTCCCCGATCTTCTCGGCCGGGATCCCGATGCCCGTATCGCAGACCTCGAACAGGATTTGGTCGCGCGAGTCCGGATCGGCTCGACAGCGCAGCGAGACGCGCCCGTTCTGTGTGAACTTGCAGGCGTTGCCCAGCAGGTTCAAAAGCACCTGGCGCAGCTTGGTCTCGTCGGCCGACATCGCTCCGACCCCCTCCTCGCAGGAGACCTCCAGGGCATTGCCGTTCTTGCGCGCCAGGGGCGCCGCAATGGACTCGACGTTCTCGATCAGGGGGTGGATATCGAAACTCTCGACATACAACTCCATACGGCCGGCCTCGATCTTGGACACGTCGAGCACGCCGTCGATGAGCTCCAGCAGATGCCAGGCGCTGGAGAGGATCTTCTGCAGATCGCCCACGAACGCCTCCAGACCGTCCTCCTCGGCTTCCTCCAGCAAGACCTCGCAATAGCCGATCACGGCGTTCAGGGGCGTGCGCAGCTCGTGGCTCATGGTGGCGAAGAACTGGCTCTTGGCCTGGTTGGCCTGAATGGCCTGGTCACGGGCCGCGACCAGTTCGACGGTGCGTTCGGCGACCTTCTCCTCCAGGGTCGCGTTGATGCTCTGCAGCTCCTCGAACGCCCGGGCATTGGAGAAGGAAACGCCGATCGGGTTGGCGACACTGCCGAGCAGTTGGAGATCGTTGCTGGTCAGGAATTTGGCCGGCGTGACGTTGTCCGCGGCAATCACCCCGAAGACCGTCTTCTCGAAGGTGATGGGCACGGCGACGAATGACTTGACCCCCAGGCGTTGGACGAATTGGCGGCTGCGGTCACTCAGCTGGCCGAGGCCGGCATCGACGTCGCGCACGAAGATCGG
>Ga0209918_1001353_pt1 | contig 13302 bp, 11 predicted proteins | sample SalPonD_shore_MG_FD_185712 | JGI IMG/M metagenome (GOLD analysis project Ga0209918, IMG submission 185712) | Salt pond soil microbial communities from South San Francisco under conditions of wetland restoration - Salt Pond MetaG... | ecosystem: Environmental > Aquatic > Marine > Intertidal zone...
GGGCATTAATTCCTTCAGAATTAGTAAATTCTGTATTCAAAACATAAAAACATGGAATTTCTATTTGTTCTTTATCTGTTGAAATAATAAGTTTCCAATTATTTGCATGCCAATTAGTTAAATTTACTGGATCCTTTTTAATATTTTTCAACCCTAGTTTCTTAAATTGATTAGTAAGATATTCTTCTATCTCATGAGCTTCCTTGGTTCCAACCCTTCTATGAGGGACACTACAAATCTTTTTTAAATCTTCTATAATAGTTTTTGAATCTGGTGCTAAAATCTTTTTCTCAGGAATTTTTACTTCTGACAATAAAGTGTCCGCTTTTCTTCTAAATCGCTTCATTTTTCCACGTAATTTTAATAAATTAAAAATAAATTTTTTCCTTGAAAATCGGAACTTTGTCAACTTTTTATTATTATTCGGCATTTCTAAAATCAGGTATAATTTTAATTTATAATATCCGGTTGAAACTTAAATATCTATTTACTCTTTCAAGATGAATCAATTAATATTTAAATTTCGGATATGAGATTAGGACTATTGCTAAACTAAAATAGTCTATGTTAAAATATTTAAGCAATAATTTCCTATTTTTTATTACTATGAATATTAAAATAATTCCACCAGAGATTATTTTGATTATTATTGGGATTATTTAATTTCATAAAAGAAATTTTAAACTCTTTTTATGATTTACATTTCTTTTATCGTCTTTTAACCGTTTAAAATTTCTTTTTTATATGAGATAAAAAATTACTAATGTATGTGAGATGCAATGGAAAATAAAAAAGTATATATTTACGATGCCACCCTCAGAGAAGGGTGCCAGAAAACGGGTATAACCTTCTCAATGAAGGATAAATTGCGAATTTTAAAAAGATTAGTCTGGGATCTCGAAATACCAATGATAGAGGCTGGATGGCCAGGATCCAATCCAAAAGATATTGAATTATATAAAAAAATTAATGATATGGATTTAAAAACCACAAAGATATTTCCTTTCAGTAGCACCCGGAGAAAAAATCAGAATGTGGAACATGATAACAGTCTAAAAGCTTTATTAGAAACTGGAGCTGATCAAGCCACAATTTTTGGAAAAAGTTGGGATTTACAAGTTGAGCATGCCCTAGAAACATCATTAAATGAAAACCTCAACATGATAAAAGATAGTGTCTCATTCTTGGTAAAAAATAATCTAGAGGTAATGTTTGACGCTGAACACTTCTTTGACGGATTTAAGAATAATAAAGAATATGCATTAAAAACTATTCTCCAGGCAAAAGAGGGTGGCGCCTCTTGGATAGTACTATGCGATACAAATGGAGGGGTTTTACCTAGTGAACTAGCTCCAATATTAGATGAAGTAAAAAATACTTTAGGAGATATACCTCTGGGTATCCATGCTCATAATGATTGTGGAGTAGCTAATGCTGTAGCTTTGGAGGCATGGCAGCATGGTGTAAAACTGATTCAAGGAACCATTAATGGATTTGGGGAACGATGTGGAAACACCGATCTCACTACAATTATTCCAATCTTCAAATTAAAATATGGAATCGATCTTATTGATGATAAAAAATTAAAAAACTTAACAGAAATATCTCATTATGTATATGAACTCGCTAATTTATCTGCTAATCAAGATCAACCATTTGTTGGAAAAAATGCTTTTTCCCATAAAGGAGGTGTTCATATATCTGCCATGTTAAAAGATATAAACACATACGAGCATATTGATCCAGAATTAGTTGGAAATGCTAGAAATATAAAAGTCTCTGAATTAGCAGGTAAAAGCTCTATTCTTCATATGGCTAAAAAGTTTAATCTTCCATTGACTGAAGAAAATCCGAAAGTAGCGACAATTCTTAATTTAGTGAAAAAAAAAGAGAATCAAGGGTATTCATTTGAGGGAGCAGAAGGATCCTTAGAGATTATAATGCGCGGTATTGATATGAACATCGAAGATCCTGATTATTATCGGAAAAAATTCTTTGAACTTGAAGGCTTTAGAGTCCTTACAGAATTGTATAAGGACAATCTTATCTCAGAAGCGACGATTAAAGTAAAAGTAAAAGGACAAGAATATCATACTGCTGCTGAGGGAAATGGTCCTGTAAATGCCCTTGATAATGCACTTAAAAAAGCTTTGGTATATTTTTATCCCAGTATTAAAGAAATAGAGCTTAGTGATTTTAAAGTGAGAATTATTAATCAAGCAGGAACTGCCAGTAAGGTCCGCGTTTTAGCAGAAACTCATGATAATAAAGATTCTTGGGGAACAATAGGGGCACATGAAAATATAATTCTAGCATCTTGGAATGCTTTAGTGGATTCATATATCTACAAATTATTGAAGAACAAGGAAAACTGGTAAATTATTTCAATACATCAAACGAAATAAGCAATATTCTTATTTAAAAAAGATCTGGAAATTTTTTTCAATAATTTCTTTTGTATCCTTAAACTCAGATACATTTATCATTTTATTAATGTCCTCGATTTCTTTCAATTCTGACTTGTACCGTTTTTCGAAATCTTTCATAAATTGTGCCATGCAATATTCCATAAAAATATTTCTTTGATTTGTTATTAATAGTACCGCAAAACCTGAATTATTATTATAATCGACCACAATTTCAGTATTTTCAGTCTGAAACACATCTATTTGATCCTCTTTATTAATAAACTCAGAAAGGATATGATTGAGTCCAATAAGAATATTTCCCAAAATTGTAGATTCTGTTGGTTGGTTATTATTCTTAAAATCATATGAGTACAATAAAACTCCAGACTTATGGTAGATATGAATGAAATAGATTTTATTCGTTAATTTTACATAAATCTTGGGGTATTTTATTGTAATAAAACACTTAAGAATTAAGGAAAACGAAAAAAGTAAAATAAAGAGGTGTATTAAAACTATATTTTCAAAAAAGAGAGAAAAACAAAAAAATGAGCTTGCAAGTGATAATACTGATATAAAGATTAATATATTTTGACTAAGTTGCTTAAATTTAGAAATCATTTTTATTTTTAAAGATACATAGATAAGATAAATGAGAACTGAACAATTAAAGATTGTGACAATTATTTTACTTAAATTATTTAATGTATATAATAAACCAATTTCTTGTGCACTTATTGTTACATTAGATATTGAAATTAAAATTCCCATTAATATACTAAATACTAGTGAAAAATATAAGAAGATAAATAATGGAATTTTTCCATATTCTTTTAACATACTCATATCAAAAGAATAGAGCCAAATTATAATTGATTCATTAATAATTACAGCTAAAAATAAAGATATATTCAGTGTCTCCGAAAAATAAATACTCATTGAAAGAAATAATAAAATAGGATAAATAATTCCAACAAAAAAAATCATAATAATATTGAAAACAGGAATGAGGCTAATAGCATAGTTCTTTCTATTCTTAATTAAAAAGATAATAGAGGTTATACTTACTATAAAATAAGTAATTAACCAGATGAAATGAAATATTATTGTAGGATTCCACATTTTTTTAATTTATTAATATATGCTTTTAATTAAATAATATATTTATAAATTTTATTTTAAAGTCATAAATGGTTTAAAATAATCATATAAAATGTTTTTGGCATTTTTAAATTTAGACGTATCTATTAATTGAGTGTTTTTGTTGATTTTATTTAAAGCAGATTTATTTTTCTCAGTAAATTTTTTCATATATAATTGGACTGCCTTCTCTATCATTTTTGTTTTATGATCAACTACTGTCAGTATAGCACAACCATACTGATTATTATATTCAAATACAATATCTCCATCTTTCATTTTAATGAGATTTAACATATCTTTCTTATTAATAAAATTTGAGAGAATATGATTTATTCCTATTAAAATGGAGCCTTTTAATATTGAATCGTCAATTTCCTCATTTCGAGCAAGATTATAAGAAAATAATAAAACGCCAGATCTATGAAATATTATAAAATCATAAACTTTATTCGTTACAACCAAAAATAAATCAAATTCGGCTATTATTATAAATACTTCAATCACCAAAAGAATGAGCACCAGAATTAAATAAAGATATCTAATCGAAAATATATACGGATTTAATAAAAAGGCTTGATATATAATTATAATAATATTATATTGAATTGTTAATAGCAAATGTAATTTCTTCATTTTTGTAAAAGTAATTCTTTTATAACCATTTATATAAGTAATGATCGTAATACACATTGCCAATCCATTAAATATATAGTTAAAAATTAAAAATATATCATCCTTAGGAATATAAATATAGTTATTATTAAGAATTACGACTTGAAATGAGTTTGTAAATAATAAATATGTTCCTAAAATACCTCCAAAAAAAGCATAAATATAGAGTGGGAGAATTCTTATCTTACTTCGAATAAATACATAGCAAACAACAGCACTTGGAATTGATAATCTGAGAATTCTTAAAATTATAGAAATAATCCAAAAAATATACGCAACTTCTAATGATGCAACAACTATAAGTGATAAATTAAAAAGAATAAAATACGAGATTTCGATAAATATATAAAATGAAATTAATAATACATCAGTATATCTTATAACATACTTATTCCTATTAAGAATTAAGTAGTATCCTCCAATTATTATTAAAAGAACCGATAAACTTATAAAAATAATACTTAATATCATAATTAAATACTTTTCATTGAAAATAAAACCTCTTTAATAAATTGTATTTCTCTAATATTTTAAATTTTAGTATCAATAATGCAGCTTATAAATTCAATTGATTTTTTACAACAAAAAAAGATAATATCTAAATTAATTAGCCATTACTCCAAAAATCAATACGTAAAATATAATATATTAGAAATTAGAGAATTAGTTAATAAAATAATTAATACTTTAAGAAAAAATAGAAGTAAATCTAAGGATTTTGTATCTGACTTAGGAAATGTTTATATTAATGAGATATCATATACGCAAAGAAAATCATTAGGAGAGATATATACTCCAAAAAAAATTGTAACTTATATTCTTGAAAAAATAGGATATAATTTATATTCTGATTTACAAAATAAAAAATTAATTGATTTGAGCTGTGGTTCTGGAAGCTTCCTAGAAGCGGCTTGTGAAATACTTATAGAGTTTTATAAAAAAAAATTTAAAAAGATTAATTTAAAAGATTTTTCACCAGAACAAGCTAAAATAGTAATTAATCAAGTAAGAAACAATATTTTTGGTATTGATATTAATCCAATCACCTGTATTCTTTGTCAAATTAATCTGCATTTAAAATTGGTTGATTTATACCAAATTTTATATGAAAATAGAACTAATTTTAAAGCACCATTTTTTAATGTCATATGCCAAAATGCTTATCTTTTAACAGAATTAAGCCATTTTTTTGAATTGAATTCGTTTAATTTTGTGGTTGGGAATCCTCCCTATGTATTTATAAGAGATATTCCTGAAAAAGATAAAGTTGTTATAGAATCCGAAGAGTTCGAAACAAAAACAGGACAGTATGATTCATATCAATTATTTATAGAACTCGGAATTAAATTTTTGCAACAAAATGGTTTTCTGGGCTATATAATTCCAGACTCTATCTTAGCATTATCCAATAGAAGAATTATTAGAAAATATATTTATAATTCTACAAAAATAAAGGAGTTATATAGAGTAAATTCTCAGTTCAAAAATAGTGTAGTATCAAATATAATTTTAATATTAGAAAAAGAAAAGAATAAGAGAAAGAGAGAAAATAATATTATAAATGTAATGAATTTTGCTAATGAAGCTAAATTAATAAATAATTTTCCCCAAAAATTAATTAGAAAATGGAATTACAAATTTCTTATTAATTTAAATTCAATTGATATTAAAATATTAGAATATTTAAATCAAAATTTTTTAAAATTAAAAGATTTAATGGAAGATAAACAATTTAAGATTCTGCTGAATAGAGGAGTGGAATTAACTAAAGAAGGTAAGGTTTTCTTTTGCTCAAAATGTGAAAAATTTTATCCCATACCTAAAAGAGAGAGAAAATGTCAGACATGTGGAGAAAAATTCAGTGAAGAGAATATCCAAACTATTATATATGACAATTTACCCCCAAATAATCAAGCGGAATATAAATTATATCTTTATTCGTTAAATAGATATAAAATAGAGGAGTATAAATATATTAATATAAGTAAGAAGGGAATTGATTATAAGAATCTCAATTATTTTAAGGATCGAATTATAATTCGGCAAATGAATCAAAATAATCGAATTTGTGCTAGTTTTTATGAAAAGTTATTATTATGCTCTCAAAGTTATTATAATCTAAAAATAGAATATTCTTCTATTCCAGAATTTAATAATTTATATTTGCTTGGATTAATAAATTCGCTGCTTATTTGTTATTTTTTCATTAAGTCGTTTGGTTCTTATAAACAACTTTTTCCACGAATATTGATTGAAAATATACGAAATTTACCTATTAAAGTTCCTCATACAGATAAAGAAAAAATAATCGCAGAGAAGATAATAAAACAAGTAAAAATTTTGTTGAATTTAAAAAATTCCAGTCCAGAATTATTCCATAATGAACAGAATCAAATAGATTCTTTAGTGTTCGAATTATACCAACTGCCTTCATTAGATATAAAATACATTAGGGATTTTATGATTAATTTAGGTTAAAATTTCTTATAGCTTAAAAATGGGCATATTCAAGATTTTTTCTCAAATTTTTGTATTATTTTTTCTGCTAACCTTTGATTTACTATTTTCGTTAATTCCTCCATTGATGCGTTTCGCACTCCCTCCACACTTCCAAATTCTTTTAATAATTTATTTCTGGTTGCGGGACCAATACCTTTAATGTCATCTAAAATTGAGCCTACAAATCTCTTCTGTCTCTGCTTTTTATGAAGTCTCACGGCAAATCTATGTGCCTCATCCCTTACTTTTTGGAACAACTTTAATATAGAAGAGTCATCGGGAAGAATAATTGAATCTTTTTTATCTGGGATGAAAATTTCTTCAAGCCTTTTTGCTAAACTTATCACGGGTATAAATAAACCTAAATCTTTTAATACGCTTACAGCAGCATTTAATTGTCCTTTTCCGCCATCTATAAGAATTAGATTTGGTAAAATCCAATCTTTTTCTAATAATTTAGAGTATCTTCTTCTAATAACTTCTTTCATCATTCCTGTGTCATCGGGAGTAGCTTTTGATCTTATTTTATAGTGCCTATAATATTTGTTATATGGCTTTCCTTCGAGGAAATAGACCATCGAGCCTGTGGCATCCTTTCCTTCAATATTTGAGATATCGAATCCTTCTATAATTCGGGGGATCTCTGGTAAATCAAGTAATTCTTTAATATCGCGTAAAATATTCTTATATTCATCTTTTTCTTGTTCTTTTAGTTCTTCCATTTCTATTTTTTGTAATACCATTACTTTAGCATTCTTATTCGCTATTCTCATAAGAGCGCTTTCATTCTCTTCTATAGGCTTCCTAATTTCAATAGTTTTTTTATTATCTCTTAAAATTTCTTTAAGCAATTCGAAATTCCTATAAAATTTCGGAACAATAATGATATCTGGAAGATTATGTAAAGTATCCTGGTAATATTGTTCTAAAATAGAATTTAATATATCCTTTTGCTGGACTATTTTTTTTCTTAAATTTAAACTAAATGGACTTTTATTGGTTATCTTTCCGTCTCGAATATGGATAATAACCATTGAGACAATATGATCTTTGCTATAGAATCCAATAATATCTTTATCTAATTCCTCATTAAGAAGGACATGCTGCTCTGTGGTTGAGTTTTCAATAGCTTGTAGCTTATCTCTCCAAAACGCTGCAGCCTCATAATTTTGCTCTTCCGATGCATTTTTCATCTTCTTTTTAATCTGTTGTTTAAGATCTGAGGTTTCACCTTTTAAAAACATTTCAATTCTATGAATATTTTCTAAGTATGCTTGCTTACTTATTTCCCCTATACAAGGGCCAGGACATAGTTTTAATTGGTAATATAAGCACGGTCTATCTCTTTTTCTCACTTTTCTTTTGCATGAACAATAAGGGAAGATTTTACGTAAATCTCGAAGAATTCGTTGAATTTCTTTTTTATCTGTATAAGGCCCTAAAAATAAATTATTGTGATTAAAATGTTGAGGATTTCTCATTATTTTAATTCTTGGAAAATCTTCAGAATAGGTAATCATCACCCAAGGATAGGATTTGGAATCTCGCATGAAGACATTAAATCGAGGATGATGCTTCTTAATAAGGATATTTTCAAGAATTAATGCTTCTTTTTCATTTTCTGTTACAATATAATCAATAATATGGATTCGATTAACAAGATCCTGAATCTTTTCTTCATAATAGGGGTCATTATATTTTTTACTTGAAAAATATGATGAGACTCTTTTTTTTAAATCTTTAGCTTTTCCTATATATATAATTTCCTTCTCTTTATTTTTGAATTGATATATGCCCGGTTCATTGGGCAAGCTTTTTCTCTGAAAGTCTAAATCATTCATAGAACTTTGGAAGGATCTGATTTTTTTATTTAAAACTCTTACAAATCTAATAAAGTAGCTATGATTATATTTTTTTTCCCGTAGATTATTAATTTGTCTCTTTAATTACTAGCTTTTTTTTAGATTAAATTTTTATCCTTAGGTTAAAGAGAATATAAAATATAGTATACTATACGAAATAACGACAATAAACTATTATATGATAATTTTATTTAATAATATAGGAAAATAATGGGAAATAAATTATTGAGAATCTGCCCAAAATGTAAAAAAGCCACATTAAAGCCAGCTTATAATGTAAGTGGTTGGTTAGCTCCCGATATGTTCCGATGTCAAAATTGTGGTTATATAGGAAATTTTTATTTGGAAGTAGATCCAGAAGAATATGTAAACTTTCAAAAAACTTTAAGAGATGAAAAAGAGAAAGAAGATTCTCTATAAAAGGGGTAAAATAAGTAAAATAAATAATAATATTTAAATAATTCAAGAGGAATAAAAAATGGAAGTATTATTAGAAAAAGCAGAAAAAATTAGAACTTTAGAAATTCAAGGTGCAACTAATTTAGCTTTGAGTGCAATTCAATTTTTAAGTGATTATGCTAAGAAATTCCAATGTCAAACATTAGAGGAATGCATTAAAAAACTTCAAGAAGCAAAAGTAATTTTAGAAAAAACACGCCCAACTGAGCCTGCAATGCAAAATGGTTTGAACTTTATTATGAATAAATTAAAGAAATGTAAAGGGGAAATCTGCGTAGAAGATGTCCCCGGGAAGATTGAACAATTTAAAGAAGAGTATAAAAACTTAATATTAGAATCTAAAAGAAAAATAGCGGAGATTGGAGCGAATAGAATCCCAAAAATTAGTAAAAAAGATGATTATGAGAATTTGCATCAAAAAGATGATTTTGTAGTAATGACTCATTGTCATAGCTCCGTTGTGACTGGCATATTATTAAAAGCAAAAGAACAAGGGAAAATTTTTCGAGTCATTAATACCGAAACTCAACCGAAATTACAGGGTCGAAAAACAGCCAGAGAATTATTAGAAGCAGGAATAGAGGTTCTTCATATTGTTGACAGTGCTATGCGTTGGGCGGTAAGTACATATCAAGTAGACTTGATAATTATCGGAGCAGACTCAATTACCTCTGAAGGGACTGTATTAAATAAAATTGGATCACGATTACTTGCTTTAGTTGCACATGAAGAGCATGTACCATTTTATGTCGCATCTCCTTTATTGAAATATCAACCCTTAACAACAGTAGGATTTTTAGAAGAAATTGAGACACGACCATCTTATGAAGTATGGAAAAATCCACCAAAGAATTTACAAGTATTGAATCCCGCGTTTGAAACCGTTAGTAGACGCTATATAGATGGATTAATCACTGAAGCAGGAATTTTTGCCAGCTCACATGCTCATTTGTATTTTTCAAGACTTTATCCCGATTTAGTAGAATAATTCTAACAATTTCTCTATGATTAGCAAAAGTGAGTGCTTAAATTAAACGTTTATAGTGTGTTTTCCCCATTTTTCAAAAGCGCGCGTTAATTCCTTAACAAATTTAGAATATTCTCTTAAATCAATATTATTAAGAGTAGCATCAAGCGCTTGCCGAACTGCTTTAGCTCCTGCCTCAGTCCCATCCAAATGACCATGTACACCACCACCCAACTGAAAAACCATATCTTTTCCAAGGGTTTCAATTAATTCAGGTATATCTAAGGGATTTAATCCTCCTGAGGCTACGGGCAAGATTGGTTTTAATCCATACCAATTCTGATTTAAAAGAGTTTTATTATTTCCATGAATCTGCTGCGCAGTTATTTCATTATTAATATTCAATACTTCTTGTTTTCCTCCTTCCATCTTTCCCACAATTGTTCCAGTATGGAGCTGATCTACGCCAATCAATCTCATTAATTTGGCTAATACCAACATTGTAATTCCATGCTCTTTAACTCTAGTAAAGGCAGCATGCATTGCTCTATGAGCATGAATTATCAAATCCATAGGACCGAGATAATCTCGCATTTCCATCATAGCTGAGAATCCTGTTGTGACGACGTCAATCATTACATATTTTCCGCCACGTTCTTTCACATAGTCTGCCCTCTTTTTCATTGTGCTTACTTTTGCCGTTATATTTGGCATATAAATTTTTGTCTCTCCCGTTTCATCTTCAATCTTATCCCTCATGGTCAGAGTTTTATCGACTCGTTCTTCGAAAGTATTAAATCTCATACTCGTCAAATTCTCGTCATCTTTTACAATGTCAAGTCCCCCTCGCCAGGCAGCTCCACATATATTTGCATGTTCCCTCTCGTTTAATCCAACTTTCGGTTTAACAATAGTACCTAATAAAGGTCTATCGGAAATTTTAGTTAATTTTCTAATACCCTCTATACCAAATTTAGGACCTTTATAAGAATTTACTATATCTTCAGGAAAATCGATATCTAACAACCTTAAATTCTGGAGTTTCTTCATTCCAAAAATATTGCCTGCAATCGCACTTAAAATTTGAGATATATTATCCATCTCAAATAATTCTTCAGTATAAGCGATTTTAACAATATGATTTTTTTCATCTAAATAAAATACATATGGTTTAAGTTTTCGAGCAATTTCTCTCGACATAGTTAAAATATCTGTCCAAGTACCTATAGAACTCTCTTTTGCTATCTCCATAGATGCTTCTTGTAGGTTTTGGCAATCTGGAGCCTTAGCTACATAATACATAGCAATTAAATCTTTTGAGGTTGGTTCATAACTTAAATCGACATAATCATCCATCGCGTATTCTCCTTTAAATCACTAATTAAAATTTTAAGAATATTTTCCTACCTAGTAAGGAAATAATAAATAATATATAATATTTTTAATTCTTTCTAGTTAATAAGTGAGTTTATCTATGAGTACTGAAACGAAAACTATTAATATCGATATAAGAGAGCTAAGTTTTAAAAAGGATCAATATGTACAAGACTTAATAGTATTCTTGAAAGAACAATTGCCTCAATTGGAGATTGAAAGAAAGGGTAACGAATTAGAAGTTATTATGCCAAAAAATTTGTCCAATAGAGCAATCAAATTAAGAATTAAAAAATATTTATATAAGAATGATTTGAAGGAAGATTATCGCCCCATCTCTAATACCGGAAAAAGAGAAGGATATATAGTGAAACTCAGGAAAGTCTTCGAAACTTCTTATAAATATTAATAATCTATTTATAAATTTATCTTATACGTTCTCCATCTTGCCTTTTAAAGAATATATGCTTGTTGTAAAAAGTATTGAAGATATTGTAAGATGCTCAACACTATCAAGTCTTTTAGAAATAGCTGGTTGGCCCAAACCTGGGAATGTCCATCGTACTCGTGATTTTAAAGATACTCGCTTTGAGCATTTTTTAGCCGCAGTAGCCGTGATACAACCTAATTTTTTAAGATTTGGTGAGAGAATTAAAAAAGATTCTAGAATTCAAAAAAATAATTTAAGTTACGTGCACTTAGGACAGTTTTTTAAAAACGCTGCTAAAAAGATGATGGAATGGCAAAAAGGTGGCAATACTATATTAGGACATCTCATAATATTAGCCCCTTTAGTAGCTGCTGCTATCATTTCTTTACAAAATAACACTTTAAAAATAAAAGATTTTGAAAAGGTTTTAAATAATATAATTAAAGACACAACCGTGAAAGACACAGTAGATTTATATAAAGCAATAAATTTATGTAAACCCGGCGGACTTGGGAAAGTCCCGAGATATGATTTAACTAATGAAAACGCAATTGAAGAAATTCAAAAAGATAAAATTACCCTCCAGCAAATTTTTAATATATCGCAAACATATGATTTAATAAGTAGTGAATACTCAACGGGGTATAATATTATTCTGAATGAAGGTCTTCCTTACTATTTTAAAATTTTTAACCAAACTTACGATATTAATACCTCAACCGTTCATACATTTCTATATATTTTAACCAATCACCCTGATACTTTAATTATTAGAAAATCGGGGGTAAATAAAGCACGGGAAATTTCACAAAATGCATCTAAAATCTTAAAGGTTGGAGGATTAACCACCAAAAGAGGTGAAAAACTATTAATGGAGATGGATAGTGCTCTGCAGAGCCAAGAAGGAAAACTAAATCCTGGAACAACCGCTGATCTCATTGCGGGTATTATCTTTTGTGCCCTTATATTCGGATTAAAGTTCTAATGGAATAAAAAGAAATAAATGATAAAAACCATAAGTAATGGAAAATTAAAAAAATTAGAATAACTTTTTGTGACTTGAAATGGAGTGGTGTCCTGAGTGTGGTTCCCTTATGCTTCCATCTACGCAGGATGGAAAAAAAGTCTTTAAATGCAAGTGTGGATATGTTAAACCATTTTCAGAAGAAAAATCTGAAGCATATAAATTGAGACAAAAAATTAAAAACGAAGAAAAACCAACCTCTACTAAAGAAATTTTAGAATGGAAAGAAAAAAATCTGCAATCTGCGTTAAAAAATTTTAGGTGTCCTAACTGTGGATACGATAAGTGTTCCTTAAAGACAATGCAAACAAGGAGTGCAGATGAGGGAATGACTCACTTTATAGTTTGTTTGAAATGTGGGAGAATGATAAAAATAGGTTCTTAGGATATTTCCAAAAAATATTAATGTTTTAATAATTTCTGTTTTATTTGGTCTTTATCTAAATTTTTAAAAAAATTAAGTT
>Ga0209918_1001354_pt1 | contig 13298 bp, 6 predicted proteins | sample SalPonD_shore_MG_FD_185712 | JGI IMG/M metagenome (GOLD analysis project Ga0209918, IMG submission 185712) | Salt pond soil microbial communities from South San Francisco under conditions of wetland restoration - Salt Pond MetaG... | ecosystem: Environmental > Aquatic > Marine > Intertidal zone >...
TAGGAGGAGAACCTGGACTGTGAACTGGCACCGGGCAATCGAGACACCGAATACGACAAAAGTATCGCCGTTGGGGTGGATTAAATGAGAAACAGCCTTTTTGAGAAAGAATCGCTCAATTTAGGTTTATTGTAAATCCTACATTTATGAAGACAGTGCAAAGTAGATGGGAACTAGATATGATTCGGGCCGGAGCAGAAGCTGTTTCAAACTCAAAGGAATTGTATATACTAGGGTATAGTATCCCCGAAGCAGATGCTATTCCACACTATCTTCTTACAAATCTTACAGACAGAATGACAATTAAAATTATCGATCTGAATGCAAATGAGATAGCTAACAGGCTAAAAAGTTTATACCCTATTAAATCCAAGAACTTAATTGTGGAAGAAGACTCCATTACAGATTGGATTCAAAGGGATTTTGAATTTCAGAAACATAAAGAGTGGAATAGCACATTGAAGTCCATGGGAATTTATCCTTAGCAAATTCCTCCATATCTGGCTACGATGGTACTATGTAATGAAAAATTGAATATAAGGATAAAAACCTCTTCTTTCTTTCGTAAAAGTCTTATAAGCAAATAGTTTTTCCGTACCCATAAAAGCGCTTGATAACCTTCAAAAAGTGACCGTATTAAAACTTGGGAGTCCGTGGTTTTTAAATTATCTTAATTTGAGTAAATTTCCTGTCTTGGAAAACCTAAATTTTCTTGATTCCTGTGAAGGGAATAAGGAACTGAAGGAGACAATCTTGCAGTCGATACTTAAAACATGCCAGCCTCGCGCGGATATTATTAGTGGCTCATTCAACCCGGAAATATTCACCGCTAATTTGAGTGAAGTGATCGAATATTACCAGAATGGTGAGTCGACCATTTCTTCAATTTACACAGATGCCGTTCAGTTCTTTCGAGATGCTACTTACCCAACCGACAATTTAAAAATGGTGTTGAATGATGTATTTGGGCGGCTTAGCGGTGACAATGCTCGCCCTGCCTTGCATCGGTTAGAAACTGCATTCGGTGGGGGGAAGACTCATGCCCTGATCGCTTGCACTCATATTGGTTATCGAGGGAAAGCGCTCTCCGAGTTTACAGGACATGTTATTGATGAAGAGCTGCTTCCAGAGCCGAATGAAATTTCAGTAATAGGTGTCCGTGGAGATGAAATTTCGGTGCATAAGTCAAAAGGGAAAACTCTCATCCCATACACCTTATGGGGAGAACTTGCTCATCAGGTTGGGGGAGAGAAATTATATAAAGAGGTGCAAATAGAAGCGGAGTCTGTTGCCGCACCCGGGAAGCAATTTTTCAAGAAAGTATTTGGGGACAAAAAAATTCTCATTCTCCTAGACGAACTTGCACTATATGCTGCTCGATCAGAAGCGGCCCGGAAGAATGGCGGAGAACAATTAGCGGCTTTTCTATTTTCGCTCCATGGTTACGCTAGAAGTCATGCCGGTATCGTAATTGTAGAGGCACTTGCGGGACTCCAGGATGCTTTTGCCGATCAGACAAAACTCCTGGCGACAACCCTTTCAGAAATAACCGGCAGTGATTTGGACGAGGATGATGCGATTAGTATTGGACAAAAAGCGGTCGATAGTGTTGAGAGCGTAGCTTTCAGGGATACGGCTCCGGGGGTGATTCCAGTGAAGCCCGGTGAGATTTCTCATATTTTAGCAAAGCGGTTATTCACTAAAGTTGATGAATCAGTAGCCGAAGTGATCGCGAAAGAATATGCTCAAATGTACAAGAAAAATGGGGAGTTATTACCCGCACAAGCCACCAGGGCGGATTACGAAGAACGAATAAAGCGGAATTATCCCTTTCATCCCACACTTATTGATTTCTTAAACAGGAAACTATCAACATCTGAAAACTTTCAGGGAACTCGAGGAGTATTGCGGGTTCTCTCCTTGGCTATTAGAAATATCTGGAGAGAGAAGGTATCACTGCCCATGGTTCATATATGTCACCTGAATTTGCGAGATTCTGCAACGGCAGGTGAATTATTAGGGCGAACCGGCAGTAGTGATCTTTTAAATATCCTTAATACTGATGTTGGAGGGCCTGATACCAATGCATTGGAAGCAGGAAGAAGCAACGCTGAAGAGGCGGACTTAAATAATCCACATCCCGAAGGTTTTCCGATGTATGAATATACCTGGCGAACCGTTTTTCTCCATAGTCTTGTTGGGCGGCAGGAAGGCTTGAGTTCGAACGTGTTTGGCGTTACTGAGAAGGAGGCATTGCTCGATACCGCATTTCCCAGCTTAACACCGCCCCAGGTTCGACAGGCGTTAGACCAGATCGAAGAGTTAGACGGTGGTGCTTTTTATTTGCGGTTTAAACAGGGGAAATATTTTGCAAGTGATGACCCCTCTATCAGAAGCGCCTTGAGTCGTATTTGGAATTCCATGCGTTCGCAAACGGCCAAAGTTCGCACAATAATGAATGATACAGCGAGAAAAGTTGTCCGACAGGATATGGGCAATTTTCGTGTCGAGCCTGATGTAACTTCTCCCGGACATCTCCCTGATAACCAGGAGAAACCCATGCTTGCCATAATCTCCCTGGAAGCAGGAAAGATTGATGTGCAGCAGTATATTACCACTACCGGTGATAATAAACCCCGCGAGAGGCAAAACCTTGTATTTCTGTTGGTCCCGAATACAGTAACTATCACCGGTGATGTTAATAAGGATCTTTTCACTAATGCGGAAAACGAAGCGAAAAAGGCATTTGATCAAATTGAGGAGAATGCGCGTTGGGCTTTGGCAATAAAAGAGTTACGAAATCATCCGGAAGACCATGGAATATATCCCTCGACTCTTGACCAGGATGATTTTAAACAGCGTGCCTCTGAACGGGAGAAGGCGCTGGAAACGGCGATCACACAGGCGTATCAGAGCCTTTGGTATCCGTCGGCTTCGGGAAATATTATCCGGAAGGAAGTGAAAACTGCGGGCGGCGAATCAGGTGCTTCGGTCATTGAACGAGTACGAAAAGTGCTATTGGATGATAATGAGCTCGTTACCAGAGAAGATATAAATACTTCTACACTGTCGAATTTTGCCTCTCTCTTTTTTCAAAACTCAGAAATTCCAAAGGTAGACGATTTAAAAAACAACTTCTTATGTAAAAGAAACTGGCCGGTGCTGGAAAAACCGGAATTGTTTGACCAAATCATTCGGGAAGGGATCTCCAGGAATAACTGGTGTATGTTTGCGTTTCAGAAGCAGGATAGCACTTCGCCTGAGGAATTTTACGATAGTGCCAATACACTGCCGCTGGATCTGGTACTTAGCGGTGCAGAGTACCACCTTATCACTCCCCAGAATGCAAAAAAGCGCAGATGGACCGCTGAAAGTGGTCCCGACAAATACACAATTCAGGAATGGATCCTAACTGTGCTCCAGGAGTATCATGTGAGAACAGTAAAGGATCTCCGCGAAAGGGTAATTAATGAGCACGGTGAAGTCGATAATGAAGTGTTCTCAATGGTAATTACTGATATGCTCAAAGCCAATCAGATGTTGGCGTTTAAAGGAAAGCCGGACCAGGAAGAAAAGCCTCAATTGATCGTGAAGGAAACGGCTTCCCTTTATTCTCCGGACGATGAGGATGTAATACTTACAAAAGCCGAAGCAGCCAAGCGGGGTTGGCTATCCGAAGAACAAATAGCGTTTGAGATCAAAGATAACCGGGAAGTAGCAAAACGGATTTTGCCGTTGCTGAAATGGATAGGCAGCCTGTATAATAAAGGTGCGAAATCCAATCTTGATGAATTTGATCTCTATAATCTCCACTTACCCGAAGGAGGAGATTTACGCATCAGTATTCACAATGCTCCACCGGAATCTGTTAAAAGATTAGGAGAATTGTTCGAGGTCTTGGCCGGAGTGGTGCAGGACAACGGGAATGCAAAAGGTGTAATCAGGATTGACGAGCCGGATGAGGATTGTATTTTCCTGAAGGCGCTCAAACACGAAGGAGAGAAAGACCAAGGGGATGAATAAATCTGCAAAGCAGGTAGACTGGGACCTCCAGACTCACTACGATAAAAAGGTTAAACCACAAACAAAAAAATATCCCTGGATTCTGAGAATAACAGAACATAAAGATAAACCTTCACCGGTATTTATTGTGAAAGAACGGGTTTTCCCGGAGACCAACGGCAACAGAGAAGGTGCGATTCAGTCGCATCTGGAAGAACGGGGAATGCTCTATGGTGGTGCACTCCGAAGAGTGCTCCCGATTATCAGGGATATTATCGGGAAAGTGCGGGATGATCTGGGAATACCGTTCGAGCTGGCGAAATTTGTAAAGAATAACCCTATAGAATTTCGTGGTAATTTACCGCTGGATGATACAGCGGGTTATAAATTGGCCGTGATATTTATCTTGCAGTCTTTGATTCAGGAATTGGACCGGGTGGAGATCATCGCAAGACGAGTGAACCGATTTACCCGGGAGGAAGCCGCGTATTGGTATTCCCGGATGACCAATTTCGGAGAAGATGCTAACAGGTGGGCAATTATCGGTATGCGGATCATGCTTGGCGGTCAGCCGAGTGACCCCGCTGTTGAGAAGATGCTTGAGCAGCTTCGAGGCTCATTGTAATTGAACTAGTTTCTTCTTTTAAAAAGTCTTGAGGAGTGGAAATATATGTCTGACTCTTTTGAGGATGATTTACGACTGATAGAAAAAGGATTTCCATGCCACCAGATAGGCGCAGAAACTCAGCGCGAAAGAAGTACGGGTACGGCACCACCAACCCACCGTTTGCATGTTTGGTGGGCACGAAGACCTCTCACTCCAAGCCGGGCTGCAATTCTTGCATCTTTATTACCAGCCGACGCCGATATAAATGTATTTTTGAAAAATTTAGGTATTGAGCAGATACAGGTAAAAGTGAACGGAACTTGGTGGACAATTTCAGACACACAATTAAAACGATTAGAACAAGATAGTGACGGACAAGAATGGTACAGAGTAGATCACTGGACCCTTAAATGGCTGGAGAAAGAGAATAAACAGCGAGAGAAGCAGCGGGAAATTATTGAGAGGTATAAAAACCAGAGTAAAGATCCACACACTTTAGATATACTGGATAGATGGGAAGAGGAAATAAAACCAATACCGGAACCTTTTCCAGAAAAAGATAGACTATTGTCAGTGAGAAGAATACCAGGCGATCCGGCATGGGCAAAAAGGCGCATTAGCTGGGAGAATGACAACAATATAAGAACCAATGTCGATAAATATGGCTACTCACGGGGATATCAAAATTCTTACAACAGAGTCCGGGATAATAATTTTGTTGTTTTAGACCCCACAGCTGGTGGGGGTTCTATTCCCTTTGAATCGCTGCGGATGGGATACGAAACAATAGCAAATGAACTTAATCCAGTGGCTGCTGTCATATTGAGAGCCACTTTAGATTTTCCCAATCGATTCGGAGATTCACTATTAAGAAAGATATCATCTTGGGGCAACCGCCTCAGAGATCGCATGGTAAATGATTTAACGCATTTATTCCCGATTTCGCTGATAACGGATAGCGAAAAAGAGGAGTTAGAAAAACACTTAGAGAAGACAGGTTTAAACCCAGAAGATTATATAACTGAAAAATTAGACGGATTTTTATATGTCCGTCAAGTTACTTGTCCCCACTGTCTTGGTGAAGCACCTCTTCTCAACATGTGCTGGCTTTCGAAGCAGAGCAGTGACAATTGGGCAGTGAAGATTGTCCCTGATGGCAAAAAGAGAGAGGGAACTGTTCGATTTGAGACCTATCGGGTGAAAGGAGGCAAAGGGCCAAACGGTGAAGATCCCGACTTTTCCACAGTCGCCAGAGGAGTTGGCCAATGTATGCACTGTAAACAAGCGATTTCCGCTGAAGTAATTAAGCGCCAGGCACGTGGAGAGTCCAAGTATGGAACGTGGACCGACCGGCTTTATTGCGTTGTGGCGAATCGGTACCAGCCAAAATTAGATAAAAACGGGCGCCCCAAACGATATAAAAGTGGTGAGAAAGCCGGAGAAATCAAAACTGAGAAGATCACCTTTTTCCGCCCCCCCAATGAGCAGGATCTGCAGGCTTTGGAAGAGGCCGAAAAGTACTTAGATGAAAAATGGCCGGCATGGGAGCGCGATGATCTCATTCCCACAGAAAGTATTCCAGAAGGTCATAAAACGGCCGAACCGCTACGGGTAGGTATGAATCGCTGGTGTGATATGTTTACTCCACGACAGCTTGTGGGGCATTTAACTATGGTTGAGGAACTAAACCGCCTGAAACCACTGATTATGGATGAACTGGGCGAGGAGAAGGGCCGGGCCGTAATCACCTATCTTCAGTTTGCCATCGATAAGGGGATCGATTACAATAGTAAACAAACTCGTTGGATTCCACAGAGGCAGATCGTTTCAGGGACATTTGGCCGGCATGATTTTTCGGTGAAGTGGACGTTCGGGGAGATGATCTTTACCGGACCAAATTCCGGTGCGGCGTGGGGACTCAATCAGATTCTTGATGCCTATCAGGGAATTGCAGAATTGGTGAAGGAACAACCCAATGATAACAAACCATCAGTTCAAATTCTGAACAGAACAGCAGCGCATTTGCCGGAAATCGCCGATGGATCTGTTGACTTGGTGGTCATGGACCCACCTTATTATAATAATGTCCAATACGCTGAACTCTCCGATTACTATTACGTTTGGCAGAAGCGCACTCTTCATGATCTCTACCCTGGAATATATGGTCGCCGGTTAACCAATAAGAATGATGAGGCCGTTGCCAATCCTCACCGGGATGGATCAAACAACAAAGCCGAATCGACCTATGAATCCATGATGGGGGATATTTTCGGTGAATGCCAGCGGGTGCTCAAGGATAATGGTCTGATGACCTTAATGTTTACCCATAAAAGTCAAGAAGCATGGGAGGCCCTCACTAGGGCACTCATTGAATTTGGCTGGATTATTTCCAGCTGTTTTCCAGTAGAATCGGAATTTGGTCATTCACAACATATCATGGACCAGGCCTCTGCAACAAGTTCCGTATTTCTATCTTGTAGAAAGCGAGATATCAATGATAGAGAACCGACTTCTTGGACTGGGTTTGGAGGCACAGGTGTCCAACACAAAGTGCGGGAATCTGTGCGAGAAGGACTAAAGGAGTTTGAGTCGTTGAACCTTGGACCAGTGGATGAACTAGTAGCCTCGTATGGAAGAGCGCTACGAGTGCTGTCGAAAGAGTGGCCCGTAGTTGATGGAGAAAAAGAAGTAAGCCCCATTCGAGCTATGAACGAAGCAAGCAGAGTGGTTGCAGAAAACCAAATTGCCAAAATCACGAATGAACGGATGCGGGTAGAAGACCTGAATCCCGAAGCATCAATGGCACTAACCCTCTATGGTATTTACGGCTTAGGTGATATCCCGTATGACGATGCACTCAACTTATCGAGATCGCTGGGCATACAATTGAAGAGCCATTCTGGAGGATATTCCCTAGATGGTCGGATGATTGGGGTAAATAGCGAAAGTCGCGGATCATCAAAAAGTGGATCGGCAACGGAAGATGGCTATTTCGCCCCTCTCGTAAGGTCCGGTTCGAAGTTACGTCTTGCATTGCCGAATGAGCGGAACCAAAAGCGTATCGACAATCCACAATCTGAATGGGATGTTTTACACGGGATTATTCTTTCCTACCGTGAAGGGGATATTCCTGTTGCCCGGGCCTATCTCCAACAGCATTCAGATGGGAAAGAACAATTATTTTTAGATCTCCTGCAGGTTTGGACGACCGAAAATCCTGAACCTGACTTACGAAAAGAAGGACAACACATACTGTTCGGGCTCCAGGACTAATGGAAGGGGAAGTACAACAAAATAAAGGTCTCCGCAGTAAAGAGTGGCCGAACTCGTATCGTACCTCGTCTACCAGACATAATCACTTCGTTGATATACTTCACGATTTTTATATACCGGTGCTCACCAGATCAAACCGCTATGATCGGGTTGCCGGATATTTTACCAGTCATTCGTTGGCGGCTGCATCACAGGGATTCTCAGCCTTTGTTGGTAAAGAGGGCAAAATCCGTTTGATTGTCGGCGCCGATCTTCCTCCGGATGACGTAAAAGCGATTCTGGAAGGCGACCAGGAAAGGCTCACTCAGGGGTTAAATTCTAAACTTGATGAGCCGGGCTCCTGGCCGGAAGAGGAACAAAATGGCGTAGCATTACTCGCCTGGATGGTTGCCAATAATCATCTTGAAGTAAAAGTCGGGTTTCGCTTACATCAAAAATCCGGAAAGCCCATTCCTTTCAATTCCAGGGAGGATGGGTACGTGCATGAAAAATGGGCATTATTCTATGATAAATATGGAAATGCGCTTTACACTGCAGGTTCACTCAATGAATCGAAAAACGCATTAATACGGAATGCGGAAAATATCGATATTCACTGTTCCTGGTGGGATCCCCGTACTCGCGAAAGAATTGCAGAAGCAGAGGATGATTTTCGATACCTCTGGAGCAATGATAATCCAGCAATCAAGGTGATGAGCATTCCGGAAGCAGTCCGGGAAAGGCTCATACATATTAGTAAAGCTGTTGAGCGACCGAAGGAGATTGATGGAACCAGTGCTGTTCCGAAAGAAGTAGAACCACCTTCTGCTTATGAACGACTCCGGTTTGCAATGACTCAAGATGGACCTCATCTCCCAGGAGGCCAGTACGTCGGTATGGAAACAGCCCCGGTAGAACCATGGCCACATCAATCAATTGTCGCGAGGAAATTAATCGATACCTGGCCTTATAGCCATTTACTTTGCGACGAAGTAGGATTGGGAAAAACTATTGAGGCAGGATTGGCGCTCCGCTCATTATATCTGAGCGGATTGATAAATAAGGTGCTCATTGCTCCACCGGCAAGCCTGAAACATCAGTGGCAACGTGAAATGGCGTCAAAATTCCTTCTTCCATTTGCTCTTACAGAAACAAGTCCGGATATAAAACATGAGTATATCTTTCCTTTGCAAAATTCCCGATACTCTGACTCGATCTTTCAACCTGATTTAAACATCATTTCCTCGGCATTATTCAGACGAGAAGACAGATTGCGGAATTTCACCACAGAAGAAGTTTTCGACGTAGTACTAATAGATGAGGCGCATGCAGCCCGACGACAAAATCCAAATGAAGGAACTCGTGGGGCGGAAGAGTATGGGAATTTGTATAAGTATCTCGAAAGGAATTTTCGCCCTAACACCCAGTCTCTCTGGCTTGCTACAGCAACTCCAATGCAACTCAACCGGATTGAAGCATGGGACTTAATTAAACTCACAAACCGCATTGGGCCATTCCAATACGACCCAACACTGACTTTTCAGTATTATGATATCCTCAAAAAACTGATAATTGGCGAAAAATTGCACACTTCGGAATGGGAATTTTTAAGAAAGATATTTAATAATCTTAAACAAGTCGACCCACACTACTGGAATAACCTTGAAGATGTGGTTCTTGATGAGAAGATTGCTAATGGGTTTCACCGATGGCTTGCTTCCGGTACTGTTCCTCCGGAACCGGATCATCCTGATTTACGTCCCATGATATTTTTGGCATCCCCACTCTCACGGGTGATGTTTCGACATAACAGAGAATTGCTTAAAATTTATAAACAAAAGGGGAAGCTAAAACAAAATCTTGCTGAGAGAATAATCCGTCCCATTGAACCCATCAAACTGGAAGGTAAAGAGAAAGAGGCATACGATGCATTTAGTGCGTATTGCGAACAACTGACAATGAAGATTGGTGAAAACAGTGAGGGACCTTCCAACCTGAGTATAGGTTTTTACAAGAGTTTTCTGCGGTTACGGTTCGCCTCAAGTTATCGTGCGATATCAAACACAGTGAGGAACAGAATTAGGCGGGTAACCGAAACGTTGCAATATCATATTGAATTTTCGGAAATCGATGAGTCAGCCTGGGAATCTTTGATATCCGATCCTGAGGACGAAGAGGGGAAAGAAGCAGAAGAGGCAATTCTGAAAAACAGGTCAGTAGCGGATTTACGATGGGAGTTGGATGCATTACAGGGATTATCAATGGTACTCGGGCAAGTTCCCCAACCATCTAAAAAATTACTCAGGTTGTTAGGTGAAATTGATGACAGACGTGTTAGGGGAACCAATAATATCCGACAAACGGTTATTTTCTCCAGATTTTATGATACGGTCGAGGAAACAGTTGAAGTTTTACGCCAACGGATGCCGAATATTCATATTGGTGTTTACTCCGGAAAGAAATGTCAATACACAAATCTCCGGGACTTTTCTCTGATCGATACTGATAGGGAAGAGGTTAAGCATAGGTTCTTACAAGGGAAAATCGATGTTTTGGTCTGTACAGATGCCGCTGCAGAAGGATTAAATCTTCAAACTGCTGATTTAATTATTAATTATGACCTTCCCTGGAACCCGATGAAAGTAGAACAGCGTATTGGGCGATTGGACAGGATTGGCCAGACGCACGGTAAAGTCTATGTTTTAAATCTTTGCTATTTGAATTCAGCAGAAGAGATAGTATACCACAGATTATTGGAAAGACTTAAGGACGCCGGGTTCACAGTCGGAACTCAGCAAGTCTCAATGCTGCCAGTGGAATCTCATGAGTTTCGTGATCTTGCAGAAGGGCAGCTCGATCCTGGGGAATTAGAACAAAGGGCGAAGGATCGATTAGAAGCCCAACAGGAACAAATCCAGAGTATGGAGATCCGCCCCTCCGATCTCTTTGATATTTATATGGAGGAAGAAGAAAAACGAGCAAGACAAGAGTTATCGGTTTCGCTTGAATCTATCTGGGAAGTGCTTATTAACTCTGACTACTTAGCAAACCTTGGTTGTCAGGTTCATTCTTACCAGGGAAAGGAGTACCTGGAATTAAAAAATATTCCCGGGTTTTCAAAGCCGGTGCTTATTACAGCCTCCAGACAGCTTTATGAAGAAGGGCTTCCTGAGGAAAATATCCATTTAGAGTTTGCTGCTTACGGCGGGAAGTCTTTTGACAGATTAGTAAACCATATTTTGGAATTCGACTTGCCTGGCTGTATTCGAAAGATTGATGCCTCAGGTGTTGGTAACCGGGGCAATTGGGTTGGTTATGCCATTGCAATTAAAAAGGGCGAGTCTACAAATATTCAGTTAGTAACCTCGTTGGATGATATCGAAGAGATTACTTTGGATGAGAAAAGAACAGTGACCGATGCCGAAGTGAAAGCACTACAAGGTCAATTAGAAGCCGAAATTCGGGAAAAATACAATGACTTTGGCGTGACCAAGCGTTTGGAGAGGGATAATAAAAAAGCAGGTTTGGCTCAACGTATCCTTTCAGACATGATCGCGCACCAAATATTATATGATAATATTTCTTCGGTAGAGAGTGAGCGCTTTTCCCGGGTCATTGATGTCATTGAGTCGAGGGTTAGTGATAAATCCGAAAAAACTATACGTGACCTAGATCGAACCAATCTTAAGACTGTCGAGAACTATCTTATATTCACTCCCCAAATACCCAGTGTTGGGGACAAAGGTCGAATAAATGCCCCGCACAGTTTATTAATATCATCGGTAGATAAACTGTATAGGACAGCTGCCAGAATGAAAGAAGGGAGGACAAAGCTACAAATCGGGACAGTACTTAGTGGATTAACGCGTGACATCAATAAAGAGTTAGACCAGTTTAGAAAACTGTGAGATTATACTTATAAAATACTCGCTAATACATCTTCTATTCACCAACCCTGAGAGGATATTATTCATTGCATTTCTCTAGTTCTATGGTGAATGCTAGACGTAAGAATGATGGTACCCGCATCTGATGCCTCTTTCAGAGGTGAATAATATGCAGATTTGTGTTGATGATGGAAATATGATTTCATCATATAAGTGATTTCACCACTTGGTGAAAGGCAAAATATGATGAAATCCTTTGCTATTTATTTCACTATATAATACATTTCACCGATCAGTGAAAAATTAATTATAGTGAAAACGTCTATGAAAGAATCCGAATTACTTGAAAAATTCCGTTCACAATTCCGGACATTACTTGAGAAGACTGGATTGCTTTCCATCAATAGCTATATAGAGGAGGCCAACCGAAATAACAGAAAAATAGATCTGCTTATTAAATTACATTCGCAATCAAATCAGTTATTCACTGTGCTGGTGGAAGCGAAAACAAGTGCCTACCCTCAAAATGTGCGGATGGCGGTAGAGCAACTGAAGTCTTCTCTGAGTGAGAGTAATCAGGAATATGGATTACTTGCTGCGCCGTATCTTTCGGAAGAGTCCCGTCAGCTGTGCCGGAATGCAGGAATTAATTATCTGGACCTGGCAGGCAACTGCTGGCTAGCCGTTGATAATGTCTTCATAGAAGTTGATGGGAAACCAAATCCCTATCCGGAAAAACGGCCACTTCGATCCGTTTTCTCGCCAAAATCTACCCGTCTGTTACGGGTCTTACTAAACGAATCCAAAAAATCATGGTATGTAAAAGATCTGGCCAAAGAAGCAAACCTGAGTCTCGGCCAGGTATCGAAACTGAAAAATCGTTTGCTGGATTATGATTATCTGGAGGAGACATCGGATCGTAAACTAAGGTTTCGAAGGGCGGAATCGCTTTTGAGAAAATGGTCTGACAAATACTCCTATACAGAGAACCAGGTGAGCACCTTTTATACCATGTTGGATTTCAAGGATATCGAACAAGATATTCGATTGGCGGCAGAAGCCAATCGGATGGAATATGCTTTTACCATGAATTCAGGTGCCATTCGGGTAGCTCCTTTTGTCCGAGACAACGTGGTATTTGCTTATATCAATAGAGATATTTCTGAGCTCAGTAAGGATTTAGACCTGAAAGAAGTCGAATCCGGCGCCAATGTGATGCTGATGAATCCGTATGATGAAGGCGTTTTTTATTACAAACAACAGATTGATAATGCCTGGGTCGTCTCTGACGTTCAACTCTTTCTGGATCTAAACAGATATAAGAAACGCGGTGAAGAAGCGGCCGAATTCATCATGAAGGAAAGACTCCAACCCAGATGGTAACCAGAAAGGATTATCACAAAGAAGCGGTCGATGCCTGTCTTTCGGTCATGATGGAATTATTCACCGTTCTGGGAGAGTTTCGTGATCATATCGTTTTGGTGGGAGGATGGGTTCCTTATTTCCTCCTGGACAAACATAAGGATGCTCATACCGGGAGTCTTGATATC
>Ga0209918_1001357_pt1 | contig 13284 bp, 9 predicted proteins | sample SalPonD_shore_MG_FD_185712 | JGI IMG/M metagenome (GOLD analysis project Ga0209918, IMG submission 185712) | Salt pond soil microbial communities from South San Francisco under conditions of wetland restoration - Salt Pond MetaG... | ecosystem: Environmental > Aquatic > Marine > Intertidal zone >...
ATGACGAGGCCCTCGCGCGAGCACGCTCGGTGCTCGACGATGCGTTTGCGGGCGAGGCGCCGACGACGCGGCGCTTCCGCTCGGCACTGGCCGAGCTGGCCGACGAGCCCGTGGTGAGTGAGCTGCCGGATCTTGCTCCCACGATCGAACTGGCGGAGCAGGTCGCGGCCCGCTTGCGTGCGCCGCAGGTCGAACAGCCGGAGCAGCCGGCGGCCGACGACGGTGCCGCGCCGTCGACGGACATGGGCGGGGAGGGCTGAACATGCGCTGGCTTCTCACCGCCCTGATCACCCTGGTCGTCGCGACCGGCGTCGCCGTGCTGCTGCAGCGCGACCCGGGCTATGTGTACATCGACATCGGCCAGTGGACCATCGAGACGAGCGTGGCATTTGCCCTGGCCGCGCTGGCCGTGCTTTTCGTGCTTGCCTACGCGGGCCTGCGCGCGGGCGGCGCGGCGCTGCGGACCCCGCGTGCGCTGCGTTTCGGGACGCGAGGCCACCGCACGGAAAAGGCGCGGCGGGGCCTCACGCGCGGCCTGATCGAGATGGCGGAGGGGCGCTGGGAACAAGCCGAGCGACTGCTGACCCGCTACGCCGAGGGATCGGACACCAGCCTGCTCAACTACCTCGCGGCCGCCCGCGCCGCGCAGCAATCGGGTGCCTACGAGCGCCGGGACCGCTACCTCAAGGCTGCGATCGAGGCCAATCCCGAAGCCGACATGGCTGTGTCGCTGACGCAGGCGGAATTGCAGCTGGCGCATCACCAGACGGAGCATTCGCTGGCGACGCTGACCCGGCTGCGCAGCATGGCCCCCCATCACACCTACGTCATGAAGCTGCTCGCACGCCTGCATGCGGAGCTGGGCGACTGGGAGAGCCTGGCGGAGCTGCTGCCCGAGCTGCGGCGACGCCGCGTCCTGCCGGCGGAGCGGCTGGACGCGCTCGAGCAGGCGACCGCCCTTGGTCGCCTGTCCCACGCGGGCGCGGACTCCGCGCAGCTGGCCCGCATCTGGGAGTCGCTGACGAAACGGTGTCGCGCCGAAGCGGAGGTAATGCACGCCTACGTGCACCAGATGATCATGGCGGGCCAGCACGATGCGGTGGAGAAGCCGCTGCGCCAGTTCCTCTCGCGCCAGTGGGACGAGACCCTGGTGCGCGACTACGGCCTGCTCGTGACCGACAATACGGCGCGCCAGCTGGACCAGGCGGAGACGTGGCTACGCGACCACGGCCGCAGCCCGACACTACTGCTGACGCTCGGGCGCCTCTGCGTGCGCAACAAGCTGTGGGGCAAGGCGCGGATCTACTTCGAGTCGAGCCTGCAGATCGAGCCGCGTGCGGAAACCCACCACGCGTTCGCGGAGTTGCTGGACCAGCTGGGCGAGACCGGCGCCGCGCGCGAGCAGTATCGGCACGGGCTCGAACTCGCGGTGACCGACCGCACGGAGGTCCGCGCGGAACGCAACGCGCGCCTGGCGGCCCATACCGCCGTCGGCCACCCCGCCGGCGGCCCCGAAACCGCAATGCCGCAGGACAGTGCCGCGAACGGCTGATCGGTGCCCCGGTCAGACGGGATCGATCCCCGCCTGCACCATGCCCTGGACCGAGTCCGAGGCGTAGTCGAAGGAGTCGAAAAAGAGCTCATCGCGCGGCAGGCCCGCCGCGCGGAACGCGGTGCGGGCTGCATCGATCATCGGCGGTGGTCCCGACATGTAGACCTGGTGGCCGGACAGGTCGGGGTAGGCGTGCACGACGGCGTCGTGCACGAACCCGCGCTGCCCTTCCCACTGATCGTCTTCGGCCGGCTCCGAAAGGACCGGCGTGAAGCGCAGGTGGTCGTGCTCCGCGGCCCAGCGCTCCGCGAGCTCGCCCAGGTAGAGGTCGCGCCGCGCGCGCACGCCCCAGAACAGGTGCATCGGGCGTTTGATGCCCACGGCGAGCGCGTGCTCGATGATGCTCTTGATCGGGGCGAATCCCGTGCCCCCGGCCATGAGCACGATTGGCCGGTCCGAGTCCTCGCGCAGGAAGAAGGAGCCGAGCGGACCCTCGAAACGCAGCACGGCCTTCGGCTTCATGTCGGACAGGAGCTGGTCCGAGAAACGTCCACCGGGGATACGCCGGACGTGGAGCTCCAGCGCCTCGTCGTCGTGCGGTGCGTTGGCGAGGGAAAAGCTGCGGCGACGGCCGTCCTTGAGCAGCAGGTCGATGTACTGGCCGGCGAGAAATTGCAGCCGTTCCGCCGCCGGCAGCTTCAGGCGCAGGCGGGTGACGTCGTGGCCGAGCGGCTCAATGGCGGCAATGCGCACGGGCAGTGTGCGCACGACGATGTCGCGTGCCTCGTCGATTTCCCGGACCTCGATCTCGCAGTCGCTGGTCGGGACCGCCTGGCACAGGATGGCCTGCCCGGCCTCGGCTGCCGGTGTCGTGAGCGCGGGCGGCGCACCAGTGGCGTAGTCGACACTGCCGGACAGCAATTGCCCCGCGCAAGCGGCACAGGTGCCGTTGCGGCAGCCGTAGGGCAACGCGTAGCCGTGGCGCATGGCCGCATCGAGGACGCTCTCGCCCTCGTCGACGCTGAACTCGTGCCCGCTCGGCTGGATTCTTACGCGATAGCCCATTGCTTTACCGCCTGCCCTTGTCATCGCTGGAAGGGCGGCGATTGTGGCGCATAGGGGCGGCCGGCGGAAGGGCCCGCCGAAGCCCTGTGGAGGTCAACGGGTGGGGCGGCTCCGCTTGCTGTTGAGCCACTTGATGACCGGGTGCCACTGCTCACGATCGATCGCGGTGCGATACGGCGCGAGCTCGAAAATGCCCAGCCCGCGCTCGGCGGCGCGGATGTAGTTCATGTTGTCGCGCAGTTGTGTCAGGACACTGACGCGTAGGTGGCGCAGGAAATCGTCGAGTTCGTGGAACACGTTGGTGTAAGCGCGCGTCCGGTTGGCGACCACGCCGAAGCGGGCCTGCTTGCTCTGGATGCGCTTGTTGTGCCGCATTTCGGAGATGAAGTCCGCCGCGGCACGCATGTCGATCGGTGATGGCAGGACGGGCACGATGAACGTGTCGGCGCGACGCATCAGATGACCGAGATCCGGCCCGTGCACCGCCGCGGGGGCATCGAGAATGGCGAGGTCCGCGCTGCGCGGAAGCCGGGCTCCCTTGGCGGATGCGTCGAGTCCGCGGATCGGCGGCCGGCCCGCGGATCGGGCCTCGAGCCACGCGAGGGACGAGCCCTGCGGATCGAGATCCGCCAGCACGACGTCGAATCCCTCGGCCGCGTAATAGCTTGCGAGGTTGGTCGCGATGGTGGACTTGCCGGACCCGCCCTTGGAGTTGAGGACCATGATCTGGCGCATGGCTGCCCCCCGAGCCTTGTTGTAGGTGGCTTTACCATAGTGGCCGAATTCGCGCACGGTGCCAAGCGGCGGGCGAGTATTGGCCCGGCCGGATCGTTCGCGAAGGCCCGATCAGTCGCTTGCTCTCACGGGATTCCGAGTTCGTCCCACATGGCGTCGACGCGACTGCTGACCTCGGGCTCCATGGTGATCGGACGGCCCCATTCGCGATCCGTCTCGCCACTCCATTTGTTGGTGGCATCGAGCCCCATTTTCGATCCAAGCCCGGCCACCGGCGACGCGAAGTCCAGGTAGTCGATCGGAGAGTGGTCAATGAAGGTCGTGTCGCGCCGCGGATCCATGCGCGTGCTGATGGCCCAGATGACATCCTGCCAATCTCGCGCGTTAATATCATCATCGACGACGATCACGAATTTTGTATACATGAATTGCCGCAGAAACGACCAGATGCCGAGCATGACCCGCTTCGCGTGCCCCGGGTACTGCTTGCGCATGGACACGACGGCGACGCGGTACGAGCAACCCTCGGCGGGCAGGTGGAAGTCCGTGATCTCCGGGAATTGCTTCTGAAGGATCGGGACGAAGACTTCGTTGAGGGCGAGTCCGAGCACCGCCGGTTCATCGGGTGGGCGGCCCGTGTAGGTGGAATGGTAGATCGGGTCACGGCGCTGGGTGATGCGGTCGATGGTGAACACCGGGAAGTGGTCGGTCTCGTTGTAGTAGCCCGTGTGGTCACCGAACGGTCCCTCGAGCGCCATATCTTCCGGGTGGATGTGGCCCTCGAGCACGATCTCGGAGCGGCCGGGCACCTGAAGCTCCGAGCCCAGGCAGCGCACGAGCTCCGTCCTGCGGCCGCGCAGCAGGCCGGCAAACGCATGTTCCGAGAGAGTGTCGGGCACCGGGGTGACGGCCGCCAGCGTCGTCGCCGGGTCGGCGCCGAGCGCCACGGCGATCGGGAACGGCTCCCCCGGGCGGGCCCGCTGCCACTCGCGGAAATCGAGTGCACCGCCGCGGTGCGCCAGCCAGCGCATGATCACGCGGTTCGGGCCGATGACCTGCTGGCGGTAGATCCCCATGTTGGAGCGGCTGCCGGCCGGACTTCGGGTCACGACGAGGCCCCAGGTTATCAGGGGGCCGGCGTCACCCGGCCAGCACGTCTGGATCGGAAGCTGCCCGAGGTCGACGTCGTCCCCTTCGAGGACGATCTGCTGGCACGGGGCCGAACGGACCGTCTTCGGCGCCATGTCGAGCACCTTGCGGAAGATGGGCAGGCTTTGCCAGGCGTCGCGCAGGCCCCTGGGCGGATCGGGCTCCTTGAGAAAGGCGAGCAGGCGGCCGATCTCGCGCAACGCCTCCGTATCCTCGGCTCCCATTCCGCGCGCCACGCGCCGCGCCGCGCCGAACAGGTTGCCCAGGACGGGCATTGTGTATCCGCTCGGCTGCTCGAACAGCAGGGCGGGCCCGTCGCGCCGCAGGGTGCGGTCGCAGATTTCCGTCATCTCGAGGCGGGGGCTGACGGGATGGCGCACGCGGACCAGGTCACCCGCCTGCTCCAGGCCGTCCAGGAAGTCGCGGAGATCACGGTACTGCATGCGTCAGCGGAACTCGGCATACACGGGCGCGTGGTCCGAGGGGCGCTCGTTGCGGCGCGGCCCCGCATCGATGCCGGCGCCGGCGCAGCGCGCCGCCAGCGGGCCGGACGCGAGGATCAGGTCGATCCGCAACCCGAGACCGCGGCGGAAGGCATTGGCACGGTAGTCCCACCACGAGAAGCTCCGCTCCGGCTGCTCGAAACACCGGAATGTGTCCTCGAGCCCGAGGTCCAGCAGTGCCTGCAGCGCCGCGCGCTCGTCTTCGCTGCAATGGATCTGGCCGGCGAGCGCGGCCGGGTCGTGGACGTCGGCGTCGGCGGGAGTGATGTTGAAGTCCCCGGCAACCACGAGCTCAGGGTGACGCGCCAGTTCGTCGGCCAGGTGTGTGCGCATGCGTGCCAGCCAGTCCATCTTGTAGGCGTATTTGTCGCTGCCGACTTCCTTGCCGTTGGGCACGTAGAGGTTGTACACGCGGACACCGTCCAACGTGGCCGCGAGAATGCGTCGCTCGGCGTCTTCGAGTCCGGGCGGGTCGGTGACCACGTCCCGTGGCGCGGTGCGCCCCACCAGTGCCACGCCGTTGTATGTCTTCTGACCACTGTAGGCGACATGCCAACCGGCCTCGCGGAAGGCGTCCACCGGGAACTGCTCGTCGGTGAGCTTGGTCTCCTGGATGGCAAGGATGTCCGGGGCGTTCGCGGCAAGCCATTCCAGTACCTGGGCCAGGCGGACCTTGAGGGAGTTGACGTTCCAGCTGGCTATTTTCATGTATCGAGATCGCCTCGTGGCCTTGGCCGGCGTATTCCGGCCCGTTCAGGCCGCCAGGCCGGACTGGCGCAGGAGCGCGGCCGGGTCGGGCTCGCGGCCGCGGAAGTCCCTGTACGACTCGAGCGCGGGGCGCGAGGCACCGCGCTCCAGGAACGCGTGCAGAAAAGCGGCGCCGGTTGCCGGATCCATGAAGCCGTGCTCGCGGAACACGTCGAAGGCGTCAGCGGAAAGCACCTCGGCCCATTTGTAGCTGTAGTAGCCGGCCGCGTATCCCCCGGCGAAGATGTGGCCGAATGCGTGCGCGAACCGATTGTATTCCGGTGGCCGAATGAGCGTCACCGAGTCGCGCACGTTCTCCAGCAGAGCCTGAATGTCGGCCGGCGACGGGGCCTCCTGCTCCATGTGGAGCCGGAAGTCGAACAGCGAGAACTCGACCTGGCGCAGGAGCGACAGTGCGGCGTGGAAATCGCGGCTTGCACGCAGGCGCTCGAACAACGCTTCGGGAAGGCGCTCGCCGGTATCCACGTGGCACGCGATCAGGTCGAGCGACTCGCGTTCCCAGCACCAGTTCTCCATGAGCTGGCTGGGCAACTCGACCGCATCCCATTCGACGCCATTGATGCCGGCGAGGCTCGGCACATCCACCCGCGTCAGGAGATGGTGCAGTCCATGGCCGAATTCGTGGAACAGTGTGAGCACTTCATCGTGGGTGAACAGCGCGGGTCGATCCTCTACCGGAGGCGACAGGTTGCACGTCAGGAAGGCGACGGGCAGCTCGGTGACGCCGCCAAGGCTCATGCGCGTAACACAGTCGTCCATCCACGCGCCGCCGCGCTTGTCGGGGCGTGCGTACAGGTCGAGATAGAATCCGCCGCGCTCTGCGCCGTCAGCGTCGGTGATGCAGTAGTAGCGGACATCCGGGTGCCAGGTATCGACGCCTTCCACAGGCTCGATGTGCACGCCGTAGAGGCGTCGGACGACGGCGAACAGGCCGTCGAGAACACGCGGCGCGGGAAAGTAGGGCTTGAGTTGCTCGTCGGAGATGGCGAAACGATCCTGGCGGAGCTTCTCGGAGACGTACGGCACATCCCAGGGCTGCAGGCTGTCGATGCCGAGCCGGTCGACGGCGAATGCGCGCAGCTCGTCCACCTCGTCGCGCGCCGACGGGAGAGCGCGACCGGCAAGATCGTTGAGGAAACGCATCACCTCGTCGGGCGTGCGAACCATCCTGGTGGCCAGGGACAGTTCGGCAAAGTTGCCATAGCCCAGCAGCTGCGCCTTCTCCTGGCGCAGGCAAACGATACGGGACATCGTGGCGCTGTTGTCCCAGTGGCCGGCGTGCGGCCCGCGGTCGGACGCGCGTGTGGTCCAGGCTTCGTACATCTCGCGACGCAGAGCGCGGTCGTCGGCACTGGTCATCACACCGTGGTACACGGGGAACTCGAGTGTGAGAAGCCAGCCCTCCAGGCCGGCACGGAGGGCGGCCTCGCGCGCCATCGCACGGATCTCGGGACCGAGGCCCGACAGATCGACCTCGTTGCGGACGTGCCGGGTCCACGCCTGCGTCGCGTCCAGGACGTGCTCTTCGAAACGGCTCTGCAGCTCGGAGAGTTCGGCCTCGATGTCGGCCAGGCGCCGGCGCGTGGCCTCGTCCTGATCGACGCCGGCTAGGCGGAAGTCACGCAGCGCGTCGTCGATGGCCTTGCGCTGCACGGGATCGAGCTGCGCGTATTCCGGACCGTTGGCGATCTCCCGATAGGCCGCATACAGGCCCTGGTGCTGGCTCAGTTCCGTGTGAAAGCGGCTGAGCAGCGGCAGACAGCGGTTGTAGGCGGCCCGAATCTCGTCTGATGAGGCCACGGCGTGGAGGTGGCGGACGGGGGCCCACACCCGTCCCAGCCGGTGCAATTCGCGCTCGAGCGGGGCAACAAGCGTGTTCCACGTGAAACCGTCGTCCCGGCGCAACAGGCCTTCCAGGGTGTCCCGCGCATGTTCCAGCGCGCTGTGGACCGCGGGCTCTACACAGTCCGCGGTAATGTGCGAGAAGCGGGGCAACCCGTTGGTCGCAAGTAGCGGATTATCGGCGGCGGTGGTCAAGGCGACGTCCCCCTCAACGGGATCTGCAATCAAGGTTTCGGCTTCGGATGGATGTTCCACGTGGAACGCTGCATCGCCGCGGCTTGGCCGAGGCCATCCCCGTCGATCGCGCGCTGCCCCCGGCGTCGTTAGATGTCCAGGTTGCTCACCGTTAAGGCGTTCTTCTCGATGAATGCCCGTCGGGGCTCTACCTGGTCGCCCATCAGCGTCGTGAACATGTCGTCCGCCGCGACAGCGTCCTCGATCCGGACCTGCAGCAATCGCCGGCCGTCCGGATTCATGGTCGTTTCCCAGAGCTGCTCGGGGTTCATCTCACCCAGGCCCTTGTAGCGCTGGAACGACAACCCCTTGCGCCCTTCGGCAAGCAGCCAGTCCATCACCTCGCGGAACTCCCGGACCTCGCGCTTCTGCTTGCCGCGTTCGATGTACGCGCCTTCCTCGAGCAGATCGTGCACCTTTCCGGCAAATCCCCCAATCGCCTGGTATTCAGGCGACCCGAAGAAGCCCGCCCCGAGGGTGTTGCGATGTGTATTGCCGTGGACCACGTGCTCGACGACGACGCCCACCCCCGCGTCCTGACGTTCCGCCCGCACGGTGTAACCACCCCCGGAGACCCCATTCAGGCGGTCGGCGAGCGTCGCGGCCCACTGGCCCATGGCGGCCTCATCTCGCATCGCCTCATCCGTCACTGGCCCGACGTTCACGAGCTGCTCGAGCAGGTGTCGGTCGTAGCGCCGAGCCAGACGGTCGATGAGTCGCTGCACCCGGGTGTACTCCGTGGCCAGCTCCTCCAGAGCCGATTCCGCCACTGGCGGTGCGGAGGAGTTCACGTGCAACCGGGCCTCGTCGAGCGCGATCGCCAACAGATGAGCATTCAGCTCGTCGTCATCCTTGACGTAATGTTCCTGCTTGCCGCGCTTGACCTTGTACAACGGCGGTTGCGCTATATACACGTGGCCCCGCGCAATCAGCTCCGTCATCTGGCGATAGAAGAACGTCAGCAACAACGTCCGGATATGGGAGCCATCCACATCCGCGTCCGTCATGATCACGATCCGGTGATAGCGCAGCTTGTCCGCGTCGAACTCGTCGCGCCCGATGCCGCAGCCCAGCGCCGTGATCAGTGTCGCCACCTCCCCCGAGGCCAGCATCCGATCGAATCGCGCCTTCTCCACGTTCAGGATCTTGCCCTTCAGCGGCAGAATCGCCTGCGTGCGACGGTCCCGGCCCTGCTTGGCCGATCCGCCCGCCGAATCCCCCTCGACAAGGAAGATCTCCGACTGGGCGGGATCCTTCTCCTGGCAGTCGGCCAGCTTGCCCGGCAGCCCAGCGACATCGAGCGCGCCCTTGCGCCGCGTCATGTCGCGTGCCTTCCGTGCCGCATCGCGTGCCCGTGCCGCGTCGACGATCTTCGCCGTGATCGCCTTCGCCTCGTTGGGCTGCTCGAGCAGGAAGGTGGCGAACCGTTCACCGAAGACCGCCTCGACTGCCCCCCGTACTTCAGACGAGACCAGCTTGTCCTTCGTCTGTGACGAGAACTTCGGGTCCGGCACCTTCACCGACAACACCGCAGTGAGCCCTTCGCGCGCATCATCCCCGCTCGGAGCGATCTTCGCCTTCTTGAGGATGCCTTCGCCTTCCATGTACTGATTCAGGCTCCGCGTCAGGGCCGTGCGGAAACCGGCCAGGTGCGTGCCGCCATCACGCTGCGGAATGTTGTTCGTGAAGCAGAAGATGTTCTCCTGGTACGAATCGTTCCATTGCAGCGCCACCTCGACGCTCACATCGCCCGACATCGCCGAGAAATGGAACACCGTGGGATGCAGGGGGGACTTCGCGCGATTGAGGTGCTCCACGAAGGCCCGAATGCCGCCCTGGTACTCGAACACGTCCTCCTTGCCGCTCCGCTCGTCCCGCAGGGCGATCCGAACACCGGAGTTCAGGAACGACAGCTCGCGCAGCCGCCGCGCCAGCACGTCATAGTGAAACTCGATGTTCGTGAAGATACCCGGGTCCGGCTTGAAATGGATCTCGGTCCCTGACGCGCCCGTTTCGCCGATCATGTCGATGGGTGCCACCGGCACACTGTGATCGTAGTCCTGGCGATACACCTTGCCGTCACGGTGGATCGTCATGCGAAGCTCGCACGACAGGGCGTTCACCACTGACACGCCCACACCATGGAGCCCGCCCGAAACCTTGTAAGAGTTCTGGTCGAACTTTCCGCCGGCGTGCAGAACCGTCATGATCACTTCCGCCGCCGATCGCCCCTCCTCGGCATGCATATCCACCGGGATGCCCCGGCCGTCGTCGACCACGGTCACCGACTCGTCCTCGTGGATCACCACCTGGATGGCCGAGCAGTACCCACCCAGGGCCTCGTCGATCGAATTGTCCACGACCTCGAATACCATGTGGTGCAGGCCCGTCCCATCATCGGTATCGCCGATGTACATGCCGGGCCGTTTCCGGACCGCATCCAGGCCCTTCAGCACCTTGATCTGGGACGAGTCGTACAGCGGGGTATCGCTCATGGGGCAGTCCTTCGACGTGAACGGATCATTGTATCACCTCGTGCACCCGTCCCTGTTCCACGTGGAACACCTTCCGCTGTGCCCCCGCCGGTAGCGTCAGCGCGCCCCCGTCCAGGCTGCTGATGAACGCCTGCGCCCCCAGACCGCTCGCGGCCCGCAACACGGCCGCCGCCCGTTGCGCATCGAGCTCAGCCGGCAGGTCGTCCAGCAGCAGCACACAGCCATCGCCACCCGCACGGCGGAACTGCACCACCTGGGCCAGCCGCAGCAGATACGCCAGCAGCTTCTGCTGCCCGCGCGATACCCTTTGGCGGACATCCGCACCGTCGACCTGCAGGACCAGATCCGCCCTGTGTGGGCCCTGCTGGGTCGAGAACCGTTCGCGGTCCCGGTTTCGCCCGCTCATGAGCGCATCCAGCAGCGTCTGTCCGGCGCGCCAGCCCCTCCGATACTCGACGGCCACTTCGCCCGTGCCCCAGATCTCGGGCGCCATTTCGGCAACGCATTCCGCCAGCGAGGCCACGTACCCCTCGCGCAGCACGTCCAATTCCGCACCGGCGGCTGCCAGTTCCCGATCCCACGCCCCCAGCTCCCGGTCCGGACGGCCCGCCCGGATCAGGGCATTCCGCTGGGCAAGCATGCGCCGGTAGCGCTGCCACACCCCGTGAAATCCCGGTTCCACGTGGAACAACCCCTGATCCAGCAGCCGACGTCGCTCAGCCGGTCCGCCGGCAATCAGCTCGTGACTGCCCGGGTGCACGACCACCACCGGCAACTGCCGCGCCAGTTCCGCCATCCGCCGTACATTCGCTCCGTCGAGCCGCAGCACGGCGCCCCCACGGGCGCCCCGTTCCACGCCCAGGCGATGTTCGCCACTTGCCGTACCCGCGCTCACGCGCCCCGTGACGCGCAATGGCCCGCCCCCGCCGCGCACGAGCACGCCCGGCCGGGCGCCGGTGAACGAACGCCCCGTCGCGAGGAAATGGATGGAATCGAGCAGACTGGTCTTGCCGGCGCCATTGACCCCGGTGATGACGTTGAGCTCGGCGCAGGGCTCAAGCGCCGCCCGGGCCACGATCCGGAAGTCCCACACCTGCAGCGCGGTCAGCCTCACGGCGTAAGGCCTCGGCACTCGTGCCCGCACAGCACCACGCCCGGAGCCCGCGCCCCCGGCCCGGCCCCGGCGCTGCCCCACCCGGACTCGATCCGGGCCCGCCTGTCCTTCAGAGCCGCATCGGCATCACTACGTGCCGGCACGTTTCATCCGCTGGATCGGTAATCAGCACACTGCTGTTGGAGTCGTTGAACCGGGCCCGTACGGAGTCGCCACCGAGGCTCCCCAGGATGTCGAGCAGGTACACCACGTTGAAGCCGATCTCCAGCGGCTCCCCCTCGTACACGACCTCGACCTCTTCCTCGGCCTCTTCCTGGTCGGGGTTGTGAGTCTGGATGCGCAGGCCATCCGCACTCATGGCAAGCCGCACGCCCTTGTATTTCTCGTTCGAGAGAATCGAAGTCCGCGCAAGCGCCTGGCGCAGTGTCTCCCGATCCGCGCGGAGCTCGCTCGACCCGCCCTCGGGCACCACGCGCGTATAGTCCGGGAACCGACCATCGATCAGTTTGGAGGTGAACCGCAGCCCCGGCATTTCCACCTGGACGTGGTTGCCTCCGAGGCGAACCGTTGCCGGGCTCTCCGCATCCTCCTCGAGCAGCCGGGCGAGTTCATTGACGCCCTTGCGCGGGACGATGACCTGCTGACTCTCACCCGCCGGCAACTCCGCTGCCACCTCGCAAAGCGACAGCCGATGCCCGTCCGTCGCCACGGTGCGAAGGCGATCCCCCGCCAGCTCCACGAGCAGTCCGTTCAGGTAGTACCGCACGTCCTGTTGTGCCATCGCAAAGCCGATCCTTTCGATCGACGCCTTCAGATTCCCCTGCGGCAGCTGGAACTCGACCTCTCCCTGAACCTCGTCGATCACCGGGAACTCCGCCGGCGGCAGCGTCGCCAGCGTGAACCGGCTGCGGCCGGAGCGCAGGACAACCCGCTCGCCATCGAGCTCCAGCACAACGTTCGCCGCGCTCGGCAGCGTGCGGCAGATATCGAGCAGCTTCCGCGCCGCCACGGTCGTCTCTCCGGACCGTTCCACCCCCACCGCCACCCGCGCGCGGAGCTCGATCTCCAGGTCCGTCGCCGTGACCGCAAGCCCTTCATCGTCCGCCCGCAGCAACACGTTCGCCAAAGCCGGCAGCGTCTGCCGGCGCTCGACCGCCCCGATCACCTGCTGCAACGGTTTCAGCAGCTCTTCGCGCGCGATTTCCAGTTTCATATCCGGTCCTTCGCTGACTCAGTAACAGTTACCGTATATATATTCTTGTTGTTGTTGTTGATCCGCGGGCGATTCGTGGAGAAACTCGAATTTACCGTTTCACATCAACAACTTGCGGCCCGTTCAGCTTGTGCGGAATCGGCGTGGAAAACGTCGTACTGCCTGTGGACAAACTGTTTACCGCCGCACCGCCCGGCAATCGTACCCGGTCGGCTCCCAGCTTTTCCACAGCCCCATCCACAACCGGCGCACCGCGTCAGCTCGTGAGGATGCGCAGCATATTCGAATAGTCCTCGTCGACCCGGACGTCGCCCTCCCGCAATTCGGCAATCTTGCGGCACGCATGCAGCACGGTCGTGTGGTCACGGCCCCCAAACGCGTCGCCTATCTCGGGCAGGCTGTGATTGGTCAACTCCTTGGCCAGCACCATGGCGATCTGTCGTGGACGAGCGATCGAACGACTGCGCCGCTTCGACAACAGGTCCGCCACCCGGATCTTGTAGTACTCCGCCACCGTCTTCTGGATGTTCTCGATCGTGACGAGCTTGTCCTGCAGCGCGATCAGATCCCGCAGCGCCTCGCGCGCGAACTCGAGCGTGATCGGGCGCCCCGTG
>Ga0209918_1001364_pt1 | contig 13227 bp, 9 predicted proteins | sample SalPonD_shore_MG_FD_185712 | JGI IMG/M metagenome (GOLD analysis project Ga0209918, IMG submission 185712) | Salt pond soil microbial communities from South San Francisco under conditions of wetland restoration - Salt Pond MetaG... | ecosystem: Environmental > Aquatic > Marine > Intertidal zone >...
CCGAGACCCTCGCTGCCACGACGCTGGGGCGGCTGGCGGCGGGCGCACCGGTCAACCTGGAACGCGCCCTCCTGGTGGGGGACCGGCTGGGCGGCCACCTGGTCACCGGCCACGTGGACGGCGTGGGCGAGGTGCTGGGCCTGGAGCCCGACGGCGACTCCCGGCGGCTTACCGTCGCCGTGCCGGCGGAACTGGCACAATATGTGGCCCGCAAGGGTTCGCTCACCGTGGACGGAGTGAGTCTCACCGTGAACGGGGTGCGCGGCGCCGAATGCACCATCAACCTGGTGCCGCACACCCTGGCCGCGACCACCCTTGGCGGACTCGAGCCGGGCGCCCCCGTGAACCTGGAGGTGGACCTGGTGGCACGTTATCTCGCACGCTTGCAGGAGTTCGATGGACCGGATTGAAGACATCGTCGATGCCGTTCGCCGCGGCGAGATGGTCGTGATCCTCGACGACGAGGACCGCGAGAACGAGGGCGACCTGATCATGGCCGCGGAGAAGGTGCGCACCGAGGACGTGGCGTTCTTCGTGCGCCACACCAGCGGCATCATCTGCATGCCCATGACCGGCGAGCGCCTGGAGGACTTGCGCCTGCCGCAGATGGTGTCCGACAACACCGAGCCGCACAGCACCGCGTTCACGGTGTCGGTGGACTACCGCCATGGCACCACCACGGGCATTTCCGCCGCGGACCGGGCGCGCACCATCCGCGCCCTGACCGAGCCGGGGCGCCGGCCGGAGGACTTCAGCCGGCCCGGGCACATCTTTCCCCTGCGCTCCAACCAGGGCGGCGTGCTCACCCGTGCCGGGCACACCGAGGCGTCCGTGGACCTGGTGCGCCTCGCTGGGCTGTCCACGCCGGCCGCCATCATCTGCGAAATTGTCAACGACGACGGTTCCATGAAGTCCGGCGCGGATCTCATCGCGTTCGCGCGCGAGCACGGGCTGCGCGTGGGCACCATCGCGGATCTGATCCGTTACCGCATGGAGAAGGAAAAGACGGTGCGCCGGCTGGGGGAGTACCAGGTGCCCACGGAATTCGGCGTGTTCCGCATGGTGGCCTACGAGGACGTGGTGGCGCGCACCGTGCACCTGGCCCTGGTCAACGGCCGCGTGGACGGGGACGAGCCGGTGCTGGTGCGCGTGCAGGTGCCCAACCTGTTGAGCGACCTGGTGGGCGTGCAGTGGCCCAGCCTGGGCTGGCCACTGCGCGACGCGCTGCGGCGTATCGCCGAGGAGAGCGGCGTGGCGGTGATCCTGGGCCAGCCGGAGAGTCCCGCCACGCTGGTGGAAAGGCTCAGGCACCACGAGGCGGGGGAGGGCGAGCCGGAGGAGGCTTCCGGCGCCGCCGGCGTGCTGCGCACCTACGGCGTGGGTGCGCAGATCCTGGCGGACCTGGGCGTCCAGCGCATGCGGGTGATGTCCGCGCCCAAGCGCATGCATGGCATCTCCGGCTTCGGCCTGGAGGTGGTGGAATACGTGGAACCGGCGCCCGAGGCCGCCCCCGACCGGCCGCGCAAGGTGTCGAACTGATGTCGGAAGCGAGACCCGCAGAGGGCGATCTGAGCAACTGCCTGGGCCGCTACGCGGTGGTGGCGGCCCGCTTCAATGCCGCCATCGTGGACCGGATGCTGGAGGCCGCCCTGGCGACCCTCGAGCGCCACGGGGTGGGCGCGGAGTCCGTCACCGTGGTGCGCGTGCCCGGCGCCTTCGAGTTGCCCCAGGCGGCGCGGCGCCTGGCGGCCTGCGCGCGCTTCGATGCCGTGATCGCCCTGGGCGCGGTGATCCGGGGCGGCACGCCGCATTTCGAGTACGTTTCCGCCGCGTGCGCCCGGGGGCTCATGGACGTGTCCGTGGCCGTGGACTGCCCGGTGGTGTTCGGTGTCCTGACCACCGACGACCAGGCGCAGGCCCGGGCCCGCGCCGGCGGCGAACAGGGCAACAAGGGTGAGGAAGCCGCGCTGGCGGCGCTGGAGATGGTTTCCGCGTACCGAAAGCTGTTTCCGTCATGACCGGGGGCAAGGCCGACATCCGCCAGCGCAACACCCATCGCGGCCCGCGGCACCGCGCGCGCAAGCGCGCCATCCAGGCCATATACCAGTGGCAGGTCAGTCACGAGGAAGCCGGGGACATTCTGGAGCAGTTCCACGCCGAGCAGGACCTGAGCCGCGTGGACGCGGACTACTTCGACGGGCTGGTGCGCGGCGTCACCGCCACGGCCGCCGAGCTGGACCGGGCCCTGGAGCCTCTCCTGGACCGCCCGTTGGACCAGGTGGACCCGGTGGAGCGGGCCATCCTGCGGCTGGCGGCCTACGAGTTGCGTCACCGCCCGGAGCTGCCCTGGCGCGTGGTGCTGGACGAGGCGGTGGAGCTGGCCCACGTGTTCGGCGCCGAGCAGGGGCACGCCTACGTGAACGGCGTCCTCGACCGTTGTGCCAGGGAGTGGCGCGCGGCCGAGAGCGGGGGATGATGGCCGCGGGTACCGGCGAAACCGAGCTGATCGAGATACTGCGCCTAAGCGCCGGGCGCCGTGACGACGTGGTGCTGGGCATCGGCGACGACGGCGCCGTGCTGGCGCCGCCGGCCGGCCGGGAACTGGTGCTGGCCACCGACACCCTGGTGTCGGGCGTTCACTTTCCCGTGGCAACCGCCGCCGCCGACCTGGGCTGGAAGGCGCTGGCGGTGAACCTGAGCGACCTGGCCGCCATGGGCGCCGAACCGGCCTGGGCCCTTTTGTCCCTGACCCTTCCCGATCCCGACGCCGAGTGGGTTCGATCCTTCGCCGACGGTTTCGCCGGGCTCGCCCGCCGCCACGGGGTGGCGCTGGTGGGCGGTGATACCGGCGGCGGCGACTGTCTGTCGGTGACCGTGGTGGCCGCCGGGTTCGTGGCGCCGGGGCGCGCCCTCACCCGCGCCGGGGCGGGGCCGGGGGATGCCATCTGCGTTACCGGGGAGCTGGGCGACGCGGCGGCGGCGCTGGCGGCCCTAGAGGGGCGGCTGGAAGCCGACGATCCGTCGGGGGCGCTGCGTTCGCGCCTGGACCGCCCCGAGCCCCGGGTGAAGGCGGGACTGGCGCTCTCGGGCGTCGCCTCCGCCGCCATCGACGTCTCCGACGGCCTGGACGTGGACCTGGGCCGGCTGCTGGCGGCCAGCGGCTGCGGCGGCGTGGTGGCGCTGGACGACCTGCCGGCTTCCGGCGAGCTGGCCGCAGCGGTCCCGGACGCATCAACGCGCCGGGGGCTGCAGATGGGCGGCGACGACTATGAGCTCTGCTTCACGTTGCCGGCACGACGGCTCGGCGATCTCGAAGAGTTTGAGGCGCGGGCGGGTTGCCGGTTGACCCATATCGGGGAGATCACCCCGGGTCCGGGCCTGGCATACACCCTCGAAGGCCGGCCGGCGCCGGCGCCCGGGAGCGGCTGGCGGCATTTCGGGGACGTGGGCGATGCGTGAGGAAGTGCGCTTGATGCGCGACCCGGCGGCCTGGGTCGCCTTCGGCCTCGGGGCCGGGCTGTCGCCCTGGGCGCCCGGGACCTGCGGGACGCTGGTGGCGGTGTTGCTGTTCCTCCCATTGCGATTGCTCTGGTGGCCCTGGTACCTGCTGGTCGTTGCCCTGGTGTTCACGCTCGGCACCTGGGCCGCCGGGCGGGTGGGCCGGCGCCTGGGCCGCAAGGACCCACAGGCGGTGGTGGTTGACGAAATCGCGGGTTACTGGATCGCCATGGCGCCGGTGCTTCAGTTCGCGGACTGGCGCTGGATGCTCGCCGGCTTCCTCCTCTTCCGGTTGTTCGACATCGTCAAGCCCTGGCCCATCCGGGACCTGGACCGGAGACTGGGCGGCGGCCTGGGCACCATGCTGGACGATGCCCTGGCCGGCGGATTCGCCGCGGCGCTGCTGGCCGCGGCCGCCTGGTGGCTGGGGGCATATTGAGGCCCGCGCTGGGGGTTCGCGGCAAGATGCCGCTTCCGCAAGGGCAAATGGGCGCGTGAGAGGCCTGTGGGAGCGCCGCCCCCGCGGCAAGATGCCGCGTCCGCAAGGGCAAATGGACGCGTGAGAGGCCGGTGGGAGCGGCGTCCCCGCGGCAAGATGCCGCGTCCGCAAGGGCAAATGGGCGCGTGACAGGCCTGTGGGAGCGGCGTCCCCGCGGCAAGATGCCACTTCCGCAAGGGCAAATGGGCGTGTGACAGGCCTGTGGGAGCGGCGTCCCCGCGGCAAGATGCCGCTTCCACAAGGGCAAATGGGCGTGTGACAGGCCTGTGGGAGCGGCTCCCCCGCGGCAAGATGCCGCGTCCGCAAGGGCAAATGGGCGTGTGACAGGCCTGTGGGAGCGGCGTCCCCGCGGCAAGATGCCACTTCCACAAGGGCAAATGGGCGTGTGACAGGCCTGTGGGAGCGGCGTCCCCGCCGCGAATGGATGCCGGTTACTTGACCCTCTCCACGCCGATGGACGGCCCGGTCTTCTCCAGGCGCAGCCGCCAGGAACCGAAGGCCGCGGGATAGATCACCACGGTGGGATCGTCCATGCTCACGCGGTAGCTGCCGCCGCTGTTCTGCTTCCATACCTGGCCATTGTCCAGTTCGAAAACCGTACGGCCGGTCCAGCCGGTGAAGTGCCCCTTGATGGTCGCGGTGAACTGCTCGCGCTCCACGTCCTTGTTCAACTGCTGCTGCTCGGTCTGCACTTCCCGGCGGATCTGTTCGCGCAACGCGGATTCGTCCACGTCCGATGCGTTGCTGTGGGTACGGATCCACTCGTTCAGGTTGGCGAGTTCCTGCTCGGACAGCTTGTCGAGCCCGGCGGCGCGGAACTCCTCGCCCGACATGCGCTCTTCCAGGCTGGAAAACTGCTCCGCGGCCACGCAGGGCAGCGCGACCAGCAACAGCAGCAGGGTGATAAACGCGGATTTCGACTTCATTGTGCGTGGTCCCGTAATGATTACCGCCGATCATTGTCCGCAAGCGCCACCCGGATCACAAGGGATGCGCCGGTGCTTGCGGGTACGCCGCTCACGCGGCAAGCTCGAACGCCAGGGCGAACCGTTACAGGAGACTCCCGATTGCCGGCCCGCGTTCCCCATCACGAGAGCCTGAGCGAGTGGCTGGAAGGCCTGCGCGCCCGCGCGCCGGAGACGGATCTCACCGTGCTCGAGAAAGCCGTGGCGCTGGCGGGAGACGGGGCGCAGCGGCGCGAGCTGGACGAGGGCTTCCAGTCGCCCTGGCACGGCACGGCGGTCATGGAGATCCTGGCGGGCCTGCACGCGGACCCGGAAACCCTGGCGGCGGCGGTGGCCTACCTGGGCAGCCGGGAGGCGGGGCGCCTCCCGGACGACTGGGCCGGCACGCTGGGCCCCGAGGTGGCGAAACTGACCGGTAGCCTGCTCCGGGTGGCGGACATGGGTGGCGCGGGTGTCGCCGCGGAGGCGGACCGGGCGGGCCCGGGCCGGGGCGCGGTGCTGGACCGGGCCGAGGGTCTGCGTCGCCTGCTCCTGGCGGTGGTGGACGATGTGCGCGCGGTGCTGGTGATCCTGGCGGACCAGCTGGCGCTGGTGCGCGCCGCGGCGGATGCGCCGGAGTCCTCAAGGCGCCGGGTGGCCAGGGACACGGCCGAGTTGTACGCGCCGCTGGCCAACAGGCTGGGCATCTGGCAACTGAAATGGGAACTGGAGGACCTGGCGTTCCGCTATCGCGAGCCCGAAACCTACAAGCGCATCGCGCGCCTGCTGGAAGAACGCAGGGCGGACCGTGAGCGGTTCATTGCCGAGGTCGTCACCGTGCTCAGAGCGGAGCTGGAGAAGGCCGGCCTGCCGGCGCGCATCGAGGGCCGGCCCAAGCACATCTATTCCATCTGGCGGAAGATGCAGCGCAAGGGACTGGGCTTTCACGAACTGTTCGATGTGCGCGCGGTGCGGGTCATGGTGGACACGGTGGCGCAGTGCTACGCGGCGCTGGGCGTGGCGCATTCGCTCTGGCAGCACGTGCCCGGTGAGTTCGACGACTACATCGCCACGCCCAAGGGTAATCTCTACCAGTCGCTTCACACGGCGGTGATAGGTCCCCACGGCAAGGCGCTGGAAGTGCAGATCCGCACCTTCGACATGCACGAGCACGCCGAGTTGGGCGTGGCGGCGCACTGGCGCTACAAGGAAGGTGGCAGCCGCGACGCCGGCTACGAGCGCAAGATCCAGTGGATGCGGCGGCTGCTCGAGGGCGGCGCCGACGAGCAGCTGCTGGAAGCGTTCCGCGCCGATGTGGCCGAGGAGCGGGTTTACGTGCTCACTCCCCAGGGCCAGGTGATGGACCTGCAGCAGGGCGCCACGGTCCTGGATTTCGCCTACCACGTGCACACGGACGTGGGTCACCGGTGCCGGGGCGCGAAGGTGAACGGGCGCATCGTGCCGCTGACCCGCCGGCTGTCCACCGGCGAGCAGGTGGAAATTCTCACCGGCAAGCGTGGCGAGCCCAGCCGCGACTGGATGGTGCCCGCGCTGGGCTATCTGTACACCGGGCGCGCGCGCCAGAAGGTCCGGCAGTGGTTCCGCAAGGTGGACTTCGAGCGCAACCGCGACGCCGGCCGCGAGCAGGTGGAGCGGGAACTCGCCCGCCTGGGCCTGGCCCGGGCCGCCCTGGAGGGTCTCCCGCGCCGGTTCAACTTCGCCTCGCTCGACGACCTGTACGCGGCGGTGGGCGCTGGCGAGGTCACACCCACGCAGGTAGCCAACGCGGTGGTCGCCCGCCAGGAGGACGGGGCCGGGGACTTCGTGCCCATCAGCGAACCGTCCCGGGCGCGCGGGCCGGATTCCGGGGACGTGACCATCGAGGGCGTGGGCAACCTGATGTTCACCCTGGCGCGGTGTTGCCGGCCGGTGCCCGGCGACGAGATCGTCGGCTACATTACCCGCGGCCGCGGGGTGAGCATTCACCGCCAGGACTGTTCCAACGTGGTGCGCATGCTGCGTGACGGCAGCCCCAGGCTGATCCAGGTGTCCTGGGGGCGGCGGCCGGCGGCCGCCTACCCGGCGGCGGTGGAGGTCCGCGCCTGGGACCGCAAGGGCCTGTTGCACGATATCAGCGCGGTGCTTTCCAACGAGAAGGTGCGGGTGCTTTCACTCAACTCCGAGGCATCGCGTCCCGACGGGCTGGCCATGGTGCGCTTCACGCTGGAGGTGAACGACCTGGCGCAACTCAGCGACCTGCTTCGGCGCATTGAAACGGTACCCGGCGTGCAGCGGGTGGTGCGAAGGACGCATTGAAGGGCAGATGCCGAAGGGTCGGGTCCAAGGGCCCTCCCGCAGGCCTCATGCCGGCGGGGCACTCGAGTGCCGTTGTGGGAGGCCGCTTGCGGCCGACACCGGTCATCGGCCGTTCAGGCCGGCCGGCGTTCCCTGGAAGGCCGTTCATTCTCTTCGAGCAATCCCATCAACACCGCCCGGGCCGCCTCGAAGGAGAAGTGGCGTGCCACGTTGGCCAGGCCATTGGCCGACAGTTTCTCCCAGAGTGACTCGTCCCGGTAGGCGCGCACCACCGCCTCGGCGAACCCTTCCGCGTCGTCGGCCACCAGGGCGTCCTCGCCCGGGGTGACGTACATGCCCTCCATGCCCGCGCTGGTGGAAACCACCGGCTGCCCGTAGCTCATCGACTGGTTGACCTTGCCCTTTACGCCGGCGCCGTAGCGCAGCGGCGCCACCGCCAGCCGGCAACCGTCCAGGAACGGTTCCACGTCCGGCACGAATCCGTGCACGCGCACGCCGCCACCCTCCAGCGCCTTGATTTCCGGAGGCATCTTGCTGCCCACGATGTGGAATTCCAGCTCGGGCAGACGGGCCCGGATCATCGGCCAGATCTCGCCGCAGAACCAGCGCATGGCGTCCAGGTTCGGTGGATGCTGGAAGCCTCCCACGAACCAGATGTCCTTGCGTTCCGCGAATGGCCGGCGGCTGCCGCGCACCCGGTGGATATTGGACAGGACTTCCACGTCGATGTCCGGTGCCTCGTCCGCGAGCACCTCCTTTTCCACCGGGCTCACCACCAGCGTGGTGTCGCAGCGCCGGGCCACGCCCAGCTCCTCGTGTTGGGTACGCTCCGCGGCCTTCAGCAGGGAGGCCCGGTCCTCGAGTTTCGCCAGCCGGCGCTCGCGCAGGTAATGCAGGTCCACGGTGTCGAACACCAGCAGGGCTTCGGGGCAGTGCCGGCGTACGAGCCAGACGAAATCCTTGGCGATGTAGTACCGGCTCAGCACCACCACGTCGAAATACTTGCCGTTGTCCGCGAACCACTGGGTCGGCGAGTGCATCCAGGGCAGGTGGAGCATTTCCACGCCCTGCTGCTTGAGGCGCGAGGTGTAGGGCTCGATGCCCACCAGGTTGGCGGCAAAGAAGGTCACGCCCCGGTTCAGCGACTGCAACAGGCGCATCAGGTTGACCATGCGCACCGACCCCGAGTCCTGGTCCGGCTGCGGGGTGAGCGCGTCGATGATCAGCACCCGGCCCTTAAGCCGGTGCTGGCGCGCCAGCGCGATGTCGGTGCCCGGCGCCGGGTGCGACGCCAGCACGCTGGACCAGCGTTCCCGGAACTTGCGCCGGTTGATGACCTGGTAGCGTTTGGTGCCGGTGTTCAGGTCCGTGCCGGAGGTGGCGCCTTCGTGGTGCACCACCAGGCACTCCGGCTGGTAGAGCACCCTGAAGCCGGCCTCGCGCACCCGGAAGGCCAGGTCCGTGTCCTCGTAGTAGGCCGGGCGGTAACGTTCGTCGAAACGGCCCAGGCGGTCGAACAGTGCCCGCGGCACCGCGATGCAGGCACCCGAGCAGTAGTCCACTTCGCGCACGAAGTTGTATTCCGGGCGGGTCGGGTCGTCGCCGCGCCCGTAGTTCCAGCCGGACGCGTCGTTGAAGACGATGCCGCCGGCTTCCTGCAGCCGCCCGTCCGGGTACACCAGCCGCGCGCCCACCAGGCCGGTGCCCTCGTGTTCCCGGAAGGTGCCGATCAGCGCTTCCAGCCAGCCGTCCGTGACGCTGGTGTCGTTGTTCAAAAATACCAGGAACTCGCCCCGCGCCTCGGCGGCACCCCGGTTGCAGCTGTCGATGAACCCGGCGTTTTGCTCGTTGCGGATCACCCGGATGCCCTGGACGCCATCGAGCATCGATGTGGTGTCGTCGCCGGAGGCATCGTCCACGACGATCACCTCTAAGGACACCGCGCCGCCGTGATCGGCGATGGAGGCCAGGCACTCGAAGGTGAGCTCGCTGTTGTTATAGACGGGAACGATGACGGACGCCTCCGGCTCGTCGCTGGAGGGCACGTACAGCGGTTCCGGCTGCCGCGCCGCCGCGCCGGGCAACTCGAGCTCCCCGGGCGAAGCCACGGCCGGGCGTTGCTCGCGTATGCGCCGCAGGGTATCCGCCACGCCGCGCTCGCGCAGGCTCTTGCCGGTGCGACCGGCGTCGGTGCGGAAACGTCCCAGCCGAAAACGCATGGCGTCGCGTACCCGGCGCAGCCGCGTCGTCAGCGCGCGCAGGGGCTCGGTCCAGCGCCACGAGCGGCTGGACAGCATTGTCTCGTGTTCCTGCTTCAGCGCGGCGTAGTCCGCCTGCATGGCTCTCAGGCGCTCGCGGAACTGTCGCAGGTGCTCCTGGCGTTCCAGCACGCGGCGGCGCTCGCGCTCCACGTCCTCGCGCAGCGACTGGGCCCAGGCGGTGCGCTCGTCGAGCAGTTTCTCCATGCGCCGCGCCCAGCTCGCCCGCCGCAATAACTCGGTCTCGTGTTCTTCCAGCTTGTCAGCCTGCGCGGCGATCCGGTGGCGGGCTTCGTCCAGGTCGGCGCGCAGGGCGTTTTCCACCAGCAGCCCGGGTTCGGGGGCGTGCAGGCGATAGCGACAGGGGAGGCGCCCGGTCGCCGGGAGCAACGCGCGGTAGCGCTTCGCCATTGCCGCAAGGTCTGCAACCTCGGTGGCCGACACGCCCTCGCGCAGTCGCCCCAGTAGCCCGCCCTCATCGCGCAGCCTGCGTACCGCGTCTTCCAGCTCCGCCGCTTCGGGCGCCACCAGCAGGCCGTTGCCGCCGTCACGCACCCGTTCGGCGAAGGCGCCCAGTTTCGTGGCGATCACCGGCAGCCCCAGCGACCACAGCTCGGAAAGCGTGTAGCTCCATGTTTCCGGCACCGTGGACAGCAACAGTCCCGCGTGCGGGCGGATCATGGACAGGAGCTCGGGCAGGCGCTCACGCTCGTAGTCGAAAATCATGTGGACGCCGCGCCGCCCCAGGAAGTCCGCGGTTTCCTTGCCACAGCCCACCAGCCAGATCTCGGCGATTTCCTGCAGTGCCGGCAGGGCGTCGAGTAAAAGCTCGCGGCCCTTGCCTGCCTTGAGGCGGCCCGGCACCACCAGACGCAGGCGCTCCGCCGCGGCGGGCGCCTCCGGGCGGGCGGGATGTTCCCAGGCCTCCAGCCCGTGGGGGATACGCGTGAAGGATGCCTTCGCGAGTCGCGGCTCGATGCGGGTCAGGTGCTCGCGCAAAGAGTCCGTGGGCACCGCCAGCGACACCTCGTTGTCCAGGATGCCGGCGACGAAGGCGTCCCTGACCCGGAGCCAGGCGTCGGCGTCGCGGTCCAGGAACAGCCGGTTGTGCGGGTTGGACTTCAGGCATTTGGTCAGCCGGTCCCCGGGGCACTCGGCGCAGACCTCGCCGAAGAAAATGTTCAGCGCCGGACACACCGGGAAGTAGTCGTGCAACACCATCACCGTGGGCAGCCCGGTGGCCAGCGCCTCCAGGCTGTGCCCGATCAGCGACGAGACCAGGACCTGCTCCACGTCGAAGTCCGCGACGATCTCCTCCAGCACGGTGGCGTAGCCGGGCGCGCGCTCCTCCAGCGAATGGACCGGCACCGGCAAACGCCATTCCCGGAGCAGCGGTGTATCCGGGGCGCCGGCGTGCAGGCGCAGCACCTGGCCGAAGGAATGGATGTCCGACTGCCCGGCGGCGGACAGCACCAGGTGCGCGTGACCGTCGTCCGCCGCGATCAGGTCGCGGACGAAGCGTTCCACGCCGCCGCCCCAGCTGTGGGTGACGTGCAGCAATACCGGCCGCCCGTCCAGGCCCGGGACGTCCGGTATCGCGGCGTCCGCCTCCAGCGCCGCGGCCAGGCGCTCGCGAAGCGCCACCAGTGGTCCGGCCGGGGGGCGCCGGTCCGGGTTCTCGATGAATGCCGCGCCTTCCAGCGCATGGTCCGGGTGATGCACGTAGAGGTGATCCGCCGCCCCCAGGCGCCAGCCGGCTTCCCGCAGCGCCCGTGCCTCGCGCCCGTCGGCCCCGGCGGAGGCGAGCCAGTCCAGCGCCTCGGCGCGCCAGAAGACGCAGCCCCGGGGCAGGGCGGGCGCGTCGAGCCAGGCGCGCCTTCCCAGCGCGTAGACCAGGCGGTCAATGGTCTCTCCCCCGCGGCCGGTAACCGGCCCGTGGCCGTCGGGCAGGGGCGTCAGCGCCGGATCCAGGTTGGTGAGCGCCGCCATTGCCGCCAGCTCGACGGTGGACCGCCCGGCCCGGATCAGGCGCTCGAGCGCGTGCGCGGGCAGCGACACGCCGGCCTCGACGACCAGCCAGTCGCGCCCGGGCCGGGCCGCCGCCAGTGCCGCTGCCAGCGACGTGAATCCGTCATCGCCGGCGTCGAGCCGCTCCACCCCGTCCACCGCGCCGGACGGGGGGTGCAGCGCGTGACAGGGGCAGTCCCCGGGGAGTTGCCGGCGCAGGTCATCGAGCCAGCGCGCCGTGGGGCTGCCCGTAATGGCAACGGCCGGGTCATCCCGGCCGTTGGTCGCAAGCTTCCTGGATGTCTTCTTTCTGGTCATCGGGCCCGGTAGCGGCCTCCCGCGGGAGCGGGCGTCAACCTCCAGGCATGGACGGCAGCTTGCGTTCCGTGTATCCGGACGGCACCTGGAACAGGTCGTCGGACACCGGGCCGCCTTCCATGGACTTGAGCTCGCCGCTGATGGTGGTGCCGCCGGAGCGGTTTTCCCACTGTACCGGGTAGCCGTCCTGGGTCATGGCCGCCATGTGCGTCGGCATCATGCCCCCGAACTGCTTCGCCATCTCGCGGCTGAAATCCATCATGGACTGGACGGTCTTGCGATCCGCCGCGGCGATGTCCAGCTCGTCCCACTGCGTCATGCAGGCGCTGCCGGTCTGCTCGCCGTCCACCATGATGTTGACCATCGCGCAGTCGTAGCCGCCCACCGTCTTGGACTGGCCGGTTTGGACAATCCTGGTTTCCGGTGCCTGGTCCTGGGACTGCATCATGGCGCCCATGCGCTGCTTCATCATGGCACGCACCTGTTCGCGCTGTTCCGGCGGCAGGTTGGCGAGCTGGGCCTCCATCTGCTTCATGGCGTTCTGCACGGCGCTGCCCATCGCCTGCAGATCCTCCTTCGTCATCACCGTGTAGCGCTGTTCCCCGGGCTCGACGGTGGTGATGGTGCCGCGCGAGCTGTCGAAGATCATGTAGCCGTCACCCTGGCCACTGTCCGCGCGGATCATGCCGCCCTTGATATAGACATGATCGGTGCTGGTCTTGCCGCCGAAGGTGTTTTGCATTGTGATGGTGGCGTCGGCCACGGCCACCGTGGACACGGCCACCAGGCAGACGAACATCAACAGGTTTTTCAAGTGCATGACTCTTCCTCCTCCTTGAATTGGCTATGTTACAACGCTTCGCCGCCAGTTGACATGCACGCCACGTGACGGGCAAGCGATCCAAAAAACGCGGCGGAACCGCGCGCAAGCGCCGCAAGCCAGCGCCCGGGCGCCGGCTTCGACGTCTGCTGCTGGGAATGCTGGGCATCGGCGCCGGCTTCGTACTGGTCTGGGGCTGGTACCTGGACCGGGTGGTGACCACGCGCATGGAGGGCCAGCGATTCGCGTTGACCAGCCGGGTCTTCGCGCGTCCCCTCGAGCTCTACCCCGGTATCGGGATCGATGCCCACAGGCTGGAATTCGAATTGGACGCGGCCGGTTACCTGCAACGCCGGGGCACTCCCGCGCCGGGAACCTTCCAGCGCGATGGCGACACGTTCCTGATCCGGAGCGCGGCGTTCACGTTTCCGGACGGGCGCGAGCCGACCCGGAGTATCCGCGCGCGCCTGGGCAACCATCGCGTCGAAGCGCTCACCGGCGAGGACGGCCGTCCATTGGCCGTGCAGCGTCTCGACCCGGCGTTGATCGGTCGCATCTACCCGCTGG
>Ga0209918_1001366_pt1 | contig 13213 bp, 10 predicted proteins | sample SalPonD_shore_MG_FD_185712 | JGI IMG/M metagenome (GOLD analysis project Ga0209918, IMG submission 185712) | Salt pond soil microbial communities from South San Francisco under conditions of wetland restoration - Salt Pond MetaG... | ecosystem: Environmental > Aquatic > Marine > Intertidal zone...
CGACGCGCGCCGCGCGAGCCGGACCCCGGTCCGTCACGAGACGACCCATCCGAACGGGGAGATCGACCGACCCATGAGCTTCCAGGGCGTGGACTACTACGACATCGACGGCATGCTCGAGCCCGAGGAGCGGGCCGTGCGCGACATGGTGCGGGGCTGGGTGGACGACCAGGTCATGCCCATCATCCAGCGCCACTACATGGAGAAGACCTTCCCGACCGAGCTCGTGCCGCAGATGGCCGAGCTGGGCTTCTTCGGCGCCAACCTGCCCGAGGAGTACGGCTGCGCCGGCCTGGGCAACGTGGCCTACGGCCTCATCATGCAGGAGCTCGAGCGGGGCGACTCCGGCCTGCGCTCCTTCGCCTCCGTGCAGGGCGCGCTGGTCATGTACCCGATCCACGAGTTCGGGAGCGAGGAGCAGCGGAAGAAGTGGCTCCCCGCCCTGGCCTCGGGCGAGAAGATCGGCTGCTTCGGCCTCACCGAGCCCGACTTCGGCTCCAACCCCGGCGGCATGCTCACCCGGGCCGTGAAGGACGGCGACGGGTGGGTGCTGAACGGGAACAAGATGTGGATCACGAACGGCTCGATGGCCGACGTGGCGGTCGTGTGGGCCAAGACGGGCGACATCGACGACGCGAGCTCCATCCGCGGCTTCATCGTCGAGACCGACCGGGACGGCTTCACCGGCAAGGACCAGGAGGGCAAGCTCTCGCTCCTGGCCTCCGACACGAGCGAGCTGGTCCTCCAGGACGTCCGGGTCCCCGACGAGAGCCTGCTCCCGCACAGCGGCGGCCTCCGGAGCCCGCTCTCCTGCCTCACGCAGGCCCGCTACGGGATCGCGTGGGGCGCGATCGGCGCCGCCATGGCCTGCTACGAGGAGGCCGTGAGCTACTCGAAGGAGCGCGTGCAGTTCGGGGAGAAGCCCATCGGCGCCACCCAGATCCAGCAGACTCGCATGGCGGAGATGCTGACCGAGATCACCAAGGCCCAGCTCCTGGCGCTCCGCCTGGGGCGGCTGAAGGACGAGGGGACCATGCGTCCCCAGCAGGTCTCCATGGCGAAGCGGAACAACGTGGACATGGCGTGCGAGTGCGCGCGGGAGGCGCGCCGGCTCCTGGGCGCCAACGGGATCCTGGTCGAGTACCAGTCCATGCGCCACATGGCCAACCTCGAGTCCGTCTACACCTACGAGGGCACCCACGACATCCACGGCCTCATCCTCGGGCAGGACATCACCGGGTTCCCGGCGTACTGATGCAGGTGGAGGACGGGGCGATCCGCCCCGTCCTCCACGCCTCCTCCCGCCTCGCGGGACCGGGCCGGAGCCTCAGGAGCCTCCCGACCGTTCGCCGCTGACTCCCCCGGACCCTTCCAGCACCACGAACTCGACGCGCCGGTTCTCCTGGCGCCCCTCCGCGCTGGCGTTGGAGGCGATCGGCTGCGTCTCCCCGTAACCGCGCACCACGAACGCGCTCCGGTCCAGGGAGGGGAAGTTCGCGAGCAGGTAGTCCAGGACCGCCCGCGCGCGCCTCTGGCTGAGCTGGAGGTTGTACTCCGACGGCCCCACCGCGTCGGTGTGCCCCTGGATCTCGATCCTGAGCTTCGGGTGCTTGGCGAGGGCGTTGCCCGCCTCGTCCAGGGCCGGCTTCGATTCGGGCCGGAGGGTCGCCCGGTCGAAGTCGAAGTAGACGTTGTGCAGGATGACCCGGCCCTTCTCCTCGAGCTGCTTCTGGACCTCGTTCCGGGGGCAGCCCTGCTGATCCACCTCGGTGCTCTCGGCCGTGTTGGGGCACTGGTCGATCCCGTTGGCCACGCCATCGCCGTCCCGGTCCCTGGGGCAGCCGTGCGGATCGACCTCGGCGCCCTTCGGCGTGCCCGGGCACCGGTCCACGCCGTCGGGGACCCCGTCGCCGTCTCCGTCGGTCGGGCAGCCCTTCGCGTTCACGCGGGCGCCCTCAGGAGTGTTGGGGCACTCGTCCAGGCCATCGGACACGCCGTCCACGTCCCCGTCGTGGGCGCACCCCTCCGCGTCGACCTTCGCGCCGCTCGGCGTGCCGGAGCACTCGTCCCGGTAATCGGGCACGCCGTCGCGGTCGGCGTCGCGCGCGCAGCCCCCGGTGTCCACCCGCACGCCCTTCTGCGTCCCCGGGCACTGGTCCAGGTCGTCGTTCACCCCGTCCGCGTCGGCGTCACCCGGACCGCCTCCGAACTTGATCTGGAAGCCGGCCGCCACGGGCACGCTGAGCTGGGCCGAGAAGGCCTCGATCCGCCCCGAGCTCGCGTCCTGGAAGACCCGGGTGTCCCCCTTCTCGAAGAAGGTCATGTAGGCCTGGCTCTCCACGAACACGTCGACCGATCGGCCCAGGGCGTAGCCGACCGTGAGCCCGAGGTTGCCGGTGGGGTAGGTCTTCGAGAAGTCCCGCGTGCCGGAGGGCGCCGACGGGTCGGAGAACGGATCGGCGTCCAGGGTCGAGGCTCCCGCGCCCGCGTTCAGCATCACCTCCCACGGGGTGCGCTCGCGGTCCGTCAGCTGAACGATGAAGCTCCCCGTGTAGCTGTACAGCCTGGCATCGGGAGACGCCGCGCCCGACAGCACCGACGGCTTGCCACGGAGGAACTCGACGTCACCCCCCAGTCGAATCCCGATTCGGGGGCCGAACCAGAAGGCGAGGCCTGCGCCAGCCTCCGGGCCGAAGTCGAACAGGCCGGCCAGGTCCCGGGTCGGGAAGCCGGCCCCCCCGTGCGCCTCGAAGGTCACGTCGGGGCTCCGCTGGGCGGCGGCCCCGGCGGGGAGGGCGAGGAGGCAGGTCAGGACGAGCGTCGCGGAGCGGCTGGGCGTCGGGATCCGGATCACGGGACACGCTCCTTGGCGCGGGTCTCCTCTTCTCCAGTCATGACGACGCCGGGGGGGCAGAAGTCACGGGAGCGGCGCCGCGGACCTCGCCCGCGGGGAGCGTCGGGGCGCCGCAGCGGCGGCGGGGCCGTTGTCGCAGGACGGCCCGCCGCCTAGGATTACGACCCCCATGCGCCCGTAGCTCAACTGGACAGAGCGCCGGACTTCGGATCCGGAGGCTGAGGGTTCGACTCCTTCCGGGCGCGTCTTCGCTTCCCGGTCGTCCTCGCCTTCTCGGGATGGCGAGCTCCCATGACCTCCACGAGCCCCTGGCGCCGATGGCTTCCGCGCCTGGCTCTCGAGTCGATCATCGTCGTCTTCAGCATCCTCCTCGCGCAGCTCGTCAACGAATGGCGGCAGGAGCACGATCGGGCCGAACGGAAGGACCGGGCCCGGCGGGCCATCCGTGCCGAGCTGCTGCACAACCAGCGCGAGGTTCGGAACGTCCATCCCTACCACGTGCGTGTGGCCGACACGCTGATGGCGCTCGCGAACGCCGGCGCCGGGTCGGTCGATCCGGGCGTTCGCCCGAACGGTTGGATCGTGCCGGCGGACTCGCTCGACGTGGACGGCTGAGGCCCCGTCGGGCGGGCGTCAGGTTCGGGCGATGCCCGCCACCCCCTCCACCAGCCGCTCGACCTCCTCCGCCGTCGTGTAGCACGCGCAGCCGGCACGGACCAGGCCCTCTCCGGCCATGCCCAGCCGCTCCACCACGGTGGCCGCGTAGAAGTCGCCGTGGGAGACGAACACGCCGCGCTCCTCGGAGAGGCGGCGAGCGACCTCCCCCGAAGGGACGCCCTCCACCGAGAAGCCGACGGTCGGGGTGCGCGGCTCGCCGGGCGGCGGGCCGTACAGGGTGACGCCGGGCACGGCCTCGAGGCCCTCCCACAGGCGGCGGAGGAGGTCCTCCCCGCGCGCCTCCAGCTCGCGGTAGGCCGAGACGAGCCGGTCGCGTCGGCTCCCGCCCTCGCCGAGCGAGGCCAGGAAGTCCACGGCCGCCGCGGCGCCGGCGATCCCCTCGTGGTTCAGGGTCCCCGTCTCGAGCCGCTCGGGCGACTCGTCGTGGGCGGGCTCCAGCCGCGGGACGGGGAGGGCCTCGACCCGGTCCCGGCGGCCGAAGAGGACGCCCAGGTGGGGCCCGTAGAACTTGTAGGGGGAGCAGGCCAGGAAGTCGCACTCCAGCGCGGCCACGTCGGGCAGCCGGTGGGGCGCCGAGTGGACGGCGTCCACGAACAGGAGGGCGCCGGACGACCGCGCCCAGCGGCCGATCCGCTCCAGGTCGTTCACGGTCCCGAGCGCGTTGGAGGCGGCGCCCACGGCCACGAGCGCGGTCGAGGGCCCGATGAGCTCCCGGAGCCGCTCCATGTCCAGGGTGCCGCTCTCCGGGAGCATCGGGGCGGTCCGCACGGTCAGGCCGACGTCACGGGCCATCTCCCGCCACGGGTCAATGTCGGCGTGGTGGTCGAGCTCGGTGACGACCACTTCGTCGCCGGGCCCCAGGGTGCGGCCGATCGCCCGGGACAGGTGGAGGGTGAGGGTGGTCATGTTGGCCCCGAACGCGATCTCGTCGGGCGAGGCGTTCACGAAGTCGGCCAGCGCTCGGCGCGCCTCCTCCAGGATGCGGTCGGTCTCGGCGCTCGTCGGGTAGGCCCAGCCGGTGTTGGCGTTGTGGCGGAGCAGGTACTCGCGGACCGCGTCGGCCACCTCCGCGGGGACCTGCGTCCCTCCCGGCCCGTCGAAGTAGGCGGCGGGCCAGCCGGCGCAGCGCCGCTCGAGGGCGGGGAAGCGGGCACGGATCTCGTCGACGCTCACCGCCATCTCATCCCTCCCGGCTCTCGTCGGCGACCCGGTTCCCGAGGAGCCCCACGCCTTCGATCTCGACCTCGACCACGTTGCCGGGCTCGAGCCACACCGGCGGCGTACGCGCCTTGCCCACGCCGGGCGGCGTCCCGGTCAGGATCACGTCGCCCGGCTCGAGCGTGCAGATCTCCGAGAGGAGGGAGACGATCACGGGGACGGTGAAGAGCATGTCCGAGGTCGTGGCGTCCTGCATGACGCGGCCGTCCACCCGGGTGGTGATCCGGAGGCCCGCGGCGCCGGGCGGGACCTCGTCCGCGGTGGTGAGGCACGGCCCGAAGCCGCCGGTGGCGTCGAAGTTCTTGCCCAGGGTCCACTGTCCGGTCCAGTACTGGACCTCCCGCACCGAGGCGTCGTCGAAGCAGGCATAGCCGGCCACGTGCTCCAGCGCCTCCTCCTCGGAGACGTGCCGGGCGGTCCGTCCGATCACGACCGCCAGCTCCCCCTCGAAGTCGAGCTGGTGGGAGAGGCGCGGGCGGAGGATCGGACGTCCGTGTCCCACCAGGGAGGTTCGGCTCCGCATGAACACGGCCGGGTGCTCGGGTGGCTCGTGCCCGCTCTCGGCGGCGTGGGCGGCGTAGTTGAGGCCCAGGCCCAGGACCTTGCCCGGGTCGTGGACCGGGGGCAGGAGCCCGAGGGACCCGAGGTCGCTGCGGGCCGTCTCCGGCGCGTCGGCGGCCGCGCCGCGGACCGCCTCCAGCGCCTCCTCGCCTCCGGCCAGGAGGGCCCGCACGGATCGCGGAGGGCGGTCCATCACGAAGCCGAGGTCGACCACCTCCCCCTCCCCCGTCAGCACGCCGACGGCGGGGAGTCCCTGTCGATCGAAAGTCACGAGTCGCACGTCCGCCTCCTCTCTCGCTCCGCCGCCGCTACCGGACCCTGCCGGGCGAGCGCTGCGGCCAGCCCCCCCTCACCACCAGCGTGGTCTCCTTCTTCGTTCCTCCGGCCTCGAGCTCGACCCGGAAGGTGCCGGGCAGCACGCGGCGGAGCTCGGAGGGGCTCGTGGGCCCGCCCGCCTCCCGCGGCCTCGGGTCCTCCCGCTCCAGGTTCCACGTGAGGACGTGGAAGCCCGGGGTGCCGGGCCCCGTGAGCGTGCGGATCGTCTCCGCGCCGCCCTTCGCGGATGCGGTAGCCGTGTCGGCCGCGGCCCCGACCGCGGCTCCCGCCGCCGCTCCCGTCGTATCGTCGGAGACGCGCGAGATCTCGAGCTTCACGTCCTTCCCGAGGTCCTCGCCCACCCAGTAGGTGATCGCGGCCTCGGGGGGCGTGGCGCCGGCGTGGAAGAACGCATCGCCCTGCGAGCCGTACGTGTCCATCTGCTCGAACTGGCGTGCTGACGGCGGGTCGAACAGGCGCACCGGGTCCCCGAAGATGGCCGGCGTGGCCTGTTCGAGGGCCGCGATGCCGAGGATGTAGATGCCGCGGCCGAAGCTCCCCACCACCAGCTCCTTCCGCCGGGGGACGATGGCCAGGTCCCGGACCTCCGTGGTGGGGAGGTTCCCGCCCAGCCTGGCCCAGTGATCGCCGCCGCGGAGGCTGACGTAGACGCCGTCGTGGGTCCCCACGAACAGGAGGTCCCGGTTCACCGGGTCCTGCCGGACCACGAAGCTGGACTGGCCCTCCGGGAGGTCCCCGGTGATGTCCGTCCACGTCTTCCCGGCGTCCTTCGTCCGGAACACGTACGGGGCGTAGTCGTCCCGGCGGTGGCAGTCGTAGGTGACGAAGGCCGTGCTCGCGTCGAAGTGCGACGCCTCGATCTCGCTCACCCAGCACGGGGGCGTCGGGCCGCCGCCCGGCAGGTTGGAGGTCACGTTCCGCCACGTCCGGCCGCCGTCGGTGCTCACCCACAGGAGGCCGTCGTTCGAGCCGGTCCACAGCACGTGGCCGTCCAGGGCCGACTCCGCCACCGAGTGCAGCGAGTGGTAGGAGGTGTGGCCCGAGTCGGGCTCGGGGTGGAAGCGGTTGGCCCGAGTCATGTCGGGGCCCAGGATCTCCCAGTCGTGGCCCCGGCCGGCGAGGCGGAAGAGGTGGTTCCCGCCCAGGTAGAGGACCGTGGGGTCGTGGCTCGAGATCAGGAAGGGCGTGTCCCAGTCCCACCGGAAGGCGTAGCCGCTCTCGGCGCCCGCGTCCTCGGCGATGGGCTTGACGCTCTCCGTCTTCCACGTGTCCACGTCGGTGCGGCCGATGTTGCCGAACTGGTACTCGGCGTAGCGGATCTGCGGGCTGTCGGCCGACACGGCCGAGTGGAAGCCGTCCCCGCCGTAGACCGTGTACCAGTCGGCGGCGGTGATCCCGCTCCGCTCCCGGGTGCGGCTCGGCCCGCACCACACGCCGTTGTCCTGCAGGCCGCCGCACACGTGGTAGGGCACCTTGGTCGTGTCGACGTCGACCTCGTAGAACTGGCTGGCCGGGACGATCTGGTGCGCCCAGGTGTCTCCGGCGTCGTAGCTCTGGTAGACCCCGCCGTCGTTGCCGAGGAGCATGTGCCCGGAGTCGTCCGGGTCGAACCACAGCGCGTGGTTGTCCACGTGCACGTTGCGGTAGCGGACCGGCGAGAAGCTCCGCCCCCCGTCCGTCGAGTGGAAGAGCCGGGTGGCGCCCAGGTAGACGTTCGTGCTGTCGTTCGGGTCGACCCACACCTCGTTGTAGTAGTAGTCGGGCACGGCCGAGAGGTCGTTGATCCGCTCCCAGGACTCCCCGCCGTCCTCGCTCCGGAACAGGCCGCCGAACGGGCTCACGCTGGGGTCCCTGGCGCCGTGGGCCACCTGGATGACCGCGTACACCACGTTCGGGCTCCGCGGATAGATGGCGAGCCCGATCCGGCCCAGCTTCTCGGAGGGGAGCCCGCGGTCGTTCCCGGGCGCGGTGAGACGGGTCCAGGTATCGCCGCCGTCCCGGGTCCGCCAGATCCCGCTCCCCGCGCCGGCCCCCTCCATCTTGCCGCCGCCCCAGCGCAGCCGGTGCCAGCCGGCCGCGAACAGCGTCTTCGGGTGCTCGGGGTCGATCTTCAGGTCGATGAAGCCCGTGGTGTCGTCCACGAACAGGACCTTCTTCCAGGTCTTGCCGGCGTCCACGGTCCGGTAGACGCCGCGCTCGGGGTCGGGGCCCCACAGGTGGCCCAGGGCCGCCACGTACACCACGCCGCTGTCGGCCGGGTCGATGGCGATGCGGCCGATCTCGCGGGTCTCCCCCAGGCCCATGTTCTTCCAGGTCTTCCCGCCGTCGGCCGAGCGGTACACGCCGTCGCCCCACGTCTGCGAGCGGAGGGAGTTCCGCTCGCCCGTGCCGACCCACACCACCCCGTGGCTCCAGGGCGCCACGGCGATGTCGCCCACCGAGGGGCTCCCCTCGTGGTCGAACACGGACGTCCACGTGGTGCCGGCGTTGATGGTCTTCCACACGCCGCCCGAGGCCAGGCCCGCGTAGGCCGTCCGGTGGCCCGCGGAGTCGGGCACGGCCAGGGCGGTCACCCGCCCGGAGGGGTTCGAAGGGCCGATGAACCGGTACTCGAAGGCCGTGAGCAGCTCGTGCGTGAGCTCCGTCGGGGCCGCCTCCGGGGACGCCCCGGCCGTGTCGGAAGCGGCCGCGCCGCGCCCGGCCGCCTGCGGCGCGGTCACGCCGGACGGGAGGGCGACGAGCGGGGCGGCCGGTCCGGCCGCCAGGGCTCCCGCCGCCAGGACGACCGCCGCCGCGGCCCAGCTCCGCCCCTTCGCCCGTCCCGACCACCGTCCGTGCTCCACGCGTCCCTCCTTCTGCGCAAATCGATGCGGAGGGGCCCGGTGGCCCGCACCCGGCGCGCGAGCTCCGGCCCCTCGCGGCCCCAAGATGGGGCGGGAGCCGCGGGCCGTCCAACGTCCCGGCCGCGGAGGGGTCCCCGCGGCCGGTTCCGGCGGGCTCGCGGCGTGCGACGGATTCTCGGAATGCAAGGTCGGGAAGTGCGGAGCGGCCCGCGGCGGACCGGGATGCGGGCCGGCAACATGTTGTAGTCGTGGCACTTGGGATGCATCCGATCGTGCCCCGCCTCCGGGAGCGTGTCTTGCCCGTACAGCCGGGTGCGCACCGAGCCCGACGGGCGGCCACGGCCGCCCGTCGACCCCGAGCCAGGAGGCACGTCCATGAGAGAGGCGGAGTCCACGATCGTGTTCCGCGGCTGCCTGTTCGATGCGACGCGCATCGGCGGGGGCGGCCGGATCGCGTCCCGCCTCTACTTCGAGGTCGCCGGCCCGGCCGGTCCCTCGCGCACGGGCCAGGTGGACGTCATCCAGCCGGCCGGAGTCCCGTACGGAGAGGGGGAGGTCGACGTGGCCAGGCCCGAGGGGGCGTCCGCACCGGCCGATCCCGCTCTCTTCGCCCGGCTGGCGGCCCGCTACTACCGCCTGGTGGTGGACCGGCTCACGAGTCCGGCGCCCCCGCAGGGCGCCGGAGAAGGCCGGTTGCGTGACGTCATCGTGGCGCACACGTGGGAGGCCCATCCGGACGGGGTGTGACCGCCTCCCCCGGGGACGCCGGCGCCGGTCGCCCGGAACCGGGTTCCTGCCCGCCCGCGCTGCGCGCCGCATGCGCCGGCGCCCCGCCCGCGTCCCTGTCCGTTCCGCTGCTGCGAGAGTACCTTACGGAAGGAGCGGTTCCACTCCTCACCCTCCTCCCGAGAGGCATCCCATGAGTCTCCGCACCGAGTTCCGCGACTTCATCGCGCGCGGAAGCGTCTTCGACCTGGCCGTGGGCATCGTGGTCGGCGGCGCGTTCGGGACGGTCGTCAAGTCCTTCGTCTCGGACATCCTGATGCCGCCGATCGGACTCCTGACGGGCGGCCTGGACTTCTCCAGCCTGTACGTCAACCTGTCCGGGACGCATTACGCCTCCCTGGCCGAGGCGCAGCAGGCCGGAGCGCCGACGATCAACTACGGGCTCTTCATCAACAACGCGCTGTCCTTCCTGATCATCGCTCTCGCGGTGTTCATGCTGGTCAGGGGCTACAACAGGCTCCGGCGGCAGGCGGAGGAGGCGCCCCCGCCCCCGTCCCAGAAGGAGTGCCCCTACTGCCGGATGAACGTGCCCATCGCGGCGACGCGCTGCGGATTCTGCACGTCGGAGCTGGAGGTCGAGGCGGCGGCCTAAGCCTCGATCTCGTCGGCGGGGACGATCCAGCCCAGCAGGAAGCCCTGGCCGAGGTCGCATCCCTCGGCCGTGAGCCACTCCCGCTGGATCTCCCGCTCGATCCCCTTCGCCCTGACTTTGTGGTCCATGGCGTGGGCCAGGTCGATCACGGTGCGCAGGACCTCCTCCTCGAACGGCTCGCGTCCGATCCCCTGGATGAAGGCCCGCTCGAGGTTGACGGAGCAGGTGGGCAGCTCCCGGAGGAACGCCATGGAGCTGTGCCCGCTGGCCAGCCCGTCGACCGCCAGCGAGACGCCCAGGGACCGCAGGGCCGAGAGCCGCGCGGCGGTCGCCTCCGGATCCTTCAGGGCCGCGCGGACCGGGACCTCGAGGAGGAGCCGTGCCGGGTCCAGGCCGTCCACCGCGCCCAGCGTCCTCTCCAGGTACTCGGCCAGGCCCGGGTCCAGGGCAGCGTGGTTCGACAGGTGGGCGGCGATCCACAGGTCGGAGCCCTCCCTCTGCAGGCTCTGGAGCTGGACCACGGCCGAGGCCACCACCCAGCGGTCCAGCCGGCGCTCGAGGGAGGGCTCGCCGATGAGCGGCACGAACTTGGACGCGGACAGGAGCCCCAGACGGGGATGGGGCCAGCGCACGAGCGCCTCCGCCCCCACCCGCCGGCCGCTCCGCAGCTCCCGGACCGGCTGGAAGTGGAGGACCATGCGGTAGTGGCGGAGGGCCTCGTGCAGCTCCGCGAGGAGCTCCCGGACCTTGGTCTCGGCCTCTCCGCCCTCGCTCCGGAAGACCCGCACCCCCACTGCCTTGGCGCGCGCCTCGCCGTACAGCGCGCGGTCGGCCTGCTCGAGCATCTGGTCGAAGCTCGAGGCGGTGGTCGGGAAGAGAGAGATCCCCATGCTGGAGGCCACGAACAGCGTCTCGCCCTCGACCTCGAGCGGCGCGGACATGGACTCGCGCAGCCGATCGGCCACCTGCAGGGCGCCGCCCTCGCCCTCGATCTCGGGGAGGAGGACGGCGAACTCGTCCCCTCCGATGCGGGCCGCGGTGTCCGCCTCGCGGATGGCCTCTCCGATGCGGACGGCGACTTCCTGGAGCACCTCGTCACCGGCCAGGTGGCCCAGGCGGTCGTTGATCTGCTTGAAGCCGTCCAGGTCGAGGAAGATGAGCCCCACCTCCCCGCCCCCGCGCCGGGCGAGCGCCAGGGCCTGCTCGGCGCGGGCGCGCAGGAGCCGCCGGTTGGGGAGCCCGGTCAGCGGATCCCGGTAGGCCATCCGCTCCAGCCGCCGCTCGTGCTCGAAGCGGTCCGAGGCGTCGACGGCCAGGCAGAGGACGTGGCCGTCGGGGATGCGGGTGAGGGACAGCTCGAGCGGGACGAGAACGCCGTCCCGGCGCCTGGCCCTGGCCGGTCCGCGCCAGGTGCTCGTCTCCGCCAGGGCCGCTCCGGCCTCGCGGCGCAGCCGCTTCACCTCGTCGTCGGGGTAGAGCGCCGACCAGTGGACGCCCAGGAGGTGGTCGGTCCGGGCGTGGCCCAGGGTGCGGGCGTAGGACGGGTTGAGGTAGACCAAACGTCCGTCCGGGTCGAGGACGGCCACCCCCTCGGCGGCACGGTCGATGGCCTCCCGTACCGGGACGTCCTCCTCGGGAGGCGGACGCTCCGTGTACTCCGGGTCCTCCGACTCCTGGCGGGGAGGACTCACCACGGGAGGTCCGTGGGCGCCGGGCGCGAATCTGCGAGCGGGCGCGGACCGGACGGCGGGCGCGGACCGGACGGCGGGCGCGGACCGGACGGCCGGCGCGGGCCCGCGGACTGGGCTGTCCTGGACTCCGGGGGTTCCACCGTCCCTCTCCTCGTCACCGAGCTCTGTCGCGTTCCTTCGCCGCGACGGCCGACGGGCGGGCGGTCGGAGGTGCGGTCCCCCGGTGAACGGACTCGAGGTCCTGAGGTCTACCCGCCGGGGGGTTGGCCGTCAAGAAGCGTGCTAGGGGAGAGGGGTCGATTGGCTGTGTGCCAAGTGCCTGTCATCAGGCGATTTGGCATCCGTGAGACGACTCGGGCGGGCCGCTCCCGCCCCCTACCTCCCGTCCGCAGACTGATGCGGAGGCACGACGGGAGCGTGGAGCTGGCGGCCGAGGACCGGCTCAGGGCAGGATGCCGAGCCCCACCGAGACGAGCACGTCGTTCTGCAGGTGGCTCTCGCCCGAGGCGGAGCTGTCGAAGCTGGACAGGTAGTCCCGGACCTCGAGCCGGAGCGCCACGGGTCCCATCAGCATCGACTCCACGCCCAGGGCCACCGTGCCGACGGGATCGGTCGCGTCCTGCACGTCCAGCTGCGCGATCGGATCGAAGTTGAGGTGCCGGATCCCGCCCCCGAGCGCCACGTACGGGGCCAGGACGCCTGCCGGACCGCCCGACACGAGCCGGTAGCGGAGCTCGGCCGTCGCGGCCAGGTAGCCGGCGTCGCCCAGGTCCGTGGGGATCGGTCCCTGGAACGACGTCGGCAGGATGTTGAGGGTCGCGGGAGCGTACAGGACCTGTACGCCCGCCCCCAGGCCGCCGGGCAGCCACCAGCCCACCGTCCCGCCCACGGTCGCCGAGGAGGAGACCTGCGTGGCGAAGGACCCGGGATCGGAGGAGAGCCGGGCGAGCGGCGCCAGCGCCCCGCCGATCGCGAAGATCTCCGGCCCGCCCCGGCGTGCCAGGGAGGTGTCGGGGGCCAGCGCGGGGCCGGTCGCGGGAGGCTCCTGGGCGCCGGCCCGGCCCGGAGCGAGGAGGAGGACCAGGGCGACGACCGTGGTGGCCGCCGCCGTGAGCCGGGAGCCGCGGCGGGTGACGTGGGCGAGGTGGATCATGGCGGAGTCGTCCTTCCTGGTAGGGGCGGCTTCGGCCGGCTACTGGACCCGCAGCACGAGCACGTGGGGCGACGTCGACGTCGGCGGCGCGCCGCCGCTCTGGCTGGCGAGCTGGAGCGCCAGAGGCGGCCCGCCCGTCGACGAGCGCAGCCTGAAGTAGGCCGCCGTGGACGCGCGCGTGTCGAAGTCGACGGCCGCCGATTCGAACTGCAGCGACGTGATGGCCAGCGGGTAGGCGAGTGGGAAGCGCCCGCCCGAGCTCGGATTGTCGTGGAGTCCCTGGAAGATGTCCGGGAGGTTCCACGAGGGGAACTGGTAGCGCGCGTCCGTGGAGGGCGGCGCCCGGTCGTCGTCGGCCGCCAGGGAGAGCGTGAACCCGGACAGGAGGTCGTCCCAGCTCTCACCGGTGGCCTGCTCGATGTTGGCGATCCCCCGGCTCAGGTCGGGTCCCCCCCGGGCCAGGTCGCGGAAGAAGGCCACCTCCGAGGAGGTGCCGGTCCG
>Ga0209918_1001367_pt1 | contig 13209 bp, 8 predicted proteins | sample SalPonD_shore_MG_FD_185712 | JGI IMG/M metagenome (GOLD analysis project Ga0209918, IMG submission 185712) | Salt pond soil microbial communities from South San Francisco under conditions of wetland restoration - Salt Pond MetaG... | ecosystem: Environmental > Aquatic > Marine > Intertidal zone >...
CCGCGAGCACCACAACGCCCACGACGCCTTGATCTGCATCGGCAGCGGGAAACTAATCACGGACACGAAGCGCATCTCCTATGCCACTCCGGAATTTTATTTCAAGACCGAACAGGAGATGTACGAACTGTTCCCGGAGGATGTCGAGGCCATGGAACGCACAGCCGAAATTGCGGAAATGTGCGATGTGGAGATCCCCATGGGAGATCACCTGCTTCCGGAGTTTCCCATCCCCGAGGGTGAAGCGGGAGGCGATGCGGACACCTACCTGGCGCAACTTACCGATCAGGGTATTCAGGCCCGCTATCCGGAACTGACTCCGGAGGTGAAGGAACGGCGGGATCACGAACTCTCCATTATCAAGAATATGGGGTTCGCCGGCTACTTTCTCATCGTGCGGGATTTCGTGGACTATGCCAAGCAGCATGACATCCCGGTCGGACCCGGCCGCGGCTCGGCGGCCGGCAGTCTGGTGGCCTACGCCCTGGGAATCACGGATATCGATCCCATTCGGTACGATCTCCTGTTCGAACGGTTTCTGAATCCGGAACGGATCTCCATGCCGGACATTGATATCGACTTCTGCTATAATCGCCGGAACGAAGTGATCGAATACATCCGGGACCGGTACGGCGAGGAAAGCGTCTCCCAGATTATCACCTTCGGATCCATGAAAGCCAAGGCCGTGCTGCGGGACGTGGGGCGGGTGCTGGGTATGAGCTACGGAGAAGTGGACCGGATCGCCAAGCTGGTACCCAATACGCTGAACATTAAACTGGACACGGCCATCGACCAGGTCAAAGAGCTCCGGGAGGTCGAGGAGCAGGACGAGGATCATTCGAAACTCATCGACTATTCCAAGGTGCTGGAGGGCATGCACCGACATGCCTCCATCCACGCCGCCGGTGTGGTGATCGCCCCGGGAGACCTCACCGAGTATGTCCCGCTCTATAAATCACCGGATGGCGACGTGACCACCCAGTGGGATATGACCAATCTGGAAGAGGTGGGGCTCCTGAAGATGGATTTCCTGGGACTCCGCACGCTGACGGTCCTCAAGGATGCCGTGGACCTGATCCGCGATGCCCGGGGGATCGAGGTGGATATCGATCAGCTGAGCCTGGATGACACCAAGGTGTACCATACCTTCGCCGAAGGGAATACCACCGGGATATTCCAGTTCGAATCCTCCGGGATGAAGGAATATTTACGGAAACTCCAGCCCAACGCCTTTGAAGACCTCATTGCCATGAATGCACTGTACCGTCCCGGTCCCATGGATATGATCGACGACTACATCACCCGGAAGCACGGGGAAGCCGAAGTGGAATATATTCATCCGGCTCTGGAACCTATCCTGAAAGATACCTATGGCATTATCGTCTATCAGGAGCAGGTGATGCTGATCGCCAACAAACTGGCGGGCTTCAGCATGGCCAAAGCAGACATCATGCGGAAGGCCATGGGCAAGAAGAAAAAAGAAGTTATGAACCGGATGGGCAAGGAGTTTGTGGCGGGGGCCGTCGGGAACGGCCTGCAGCGGAAAACCGCCCAGGAGATCATTAACCACATCGTAAAGTTTGCCCAGTACGGATTTAACAAGAGCCACAGCACGGCGTATGCCCAAATCGCGTATAAAACCGCCTATCTGAAGACCTATTATCCGGCGGAGTTCATGGCCGCCAATCTCACCAGCGAAATGGGTGATACCGACCGGGTGGTGATCCTCACCAATGACTGCCGGAAAAACGGGATCGATGTGCTCCCACCGGATATTAACACCAGTGAGGCTAATTTTTATTCCAAAGAACATGCTGTGGTGTTCGGGCTGAACGCCATCAAAAACGTGGGATTAAAGGCGGCCGAAAGCATCGCGAACGAACGCAGGGCCGACGGGGAATACACCGACCTGTTCGATTTCGTGAAGCGCGTCGACCTGCCACTGGTGAACCGGAAAGCCCTGGAGAGCCTGATTAAAGCGGGCGCCATGGATTCCCTGCCCGGATCCCGGGAGCAGAAGTTCGAAGCCATCGATGCCGCACTGCATTTCGGACAACATTACCAGGCCCATCTGGACGACACCCAGGTGGATTTATTCGGATCCGTGGCGGAAGGCGGCTCCAGCCTGATCAGCGTCCCGGAGCTGCCCGAGGTTGAGGCCTGGGGAGCGCAGGATAAAATGAAGGCTGAAAAGGAATTAATCGGATTCTACCTGACCGGTCACCCGTTGCAGAAATATGGGGATGTGTTGACCGCGTTCAATAACATCGATCTGGCCGATCCGGAGTCGGTCAAGAACGTTGACCCGGTGAAAGTGGGCGGCATGGTGGGCGACATGAAAATTCATTACACCAAGCGGGATAACCGGGAAATGGCGTTTGTCACCCTGGAAGGTATGCAGGGGCAAGCGGAGCTAGTCATTTTTCCGGATACCTTTGCCGAGGTCCGGTCGCTGGTGAAACCGGACCGGATGATATTCATCGAGGGACGGGTCTCCGACCAGGCCCGGGATGAGAACGAGATTAAACTGATCGTTGAGTCGGTGATTCCGTTGGAAAAAGCCCAGGAAAAATACGCCCGCAATCTGCACCTGAACCTGGAAATCGATAAAATGAAAGTGACCGATGTGGAAGATCTCAAGCGCCTCACCGCCCGGTATGACGGCGAGTGTGATCTGCTCTTCCATCTAAACACCGCTTCCGAGAACACCCGGATCGTTCGTACCCGCAGTTTCACCGTCTCCCCCGATCCGCAACTTATTAATAAATTGCGGGAGCGGTTCGGCCATAAGAACGTGTGGTTTGATTAATGATTGCCGTGCTCCAGCGCGCGGCGGAGGCCCGGGTGGATATCGACGGGCAAACGGTCGGTGCCATTCCCCATGGGCTGGTGGTGCTGCTGGGAGTTGTTGAGGGGGATGACGAGGACGATGCCGATTATCTGGTGGATAAAACCGCCAACCTTCGCATCTTCAACGATGCTGACGAAAAAATGAATTTATCGGTACAGGATGTGGACGGCAGTGTCCTGGTCATTTCCCAGTTTACACTGTGCGCCGATACCCGGAAGGGGCGGCGTCCCAGTTACATCCGGGCCGCCGAACCCGGGGAAGCCGCCCGGCTCTATGACTACTACCGTGCTCAGCTGGCAGGCTCCGGCATCCCGGTGGAGAGCGGCGAGTTCGGCGCCATGATGGATGTCCATCTGGTCAATCAGGGGCCGGTGACCATTATTCTGGATAGTAACAACCGGTAAGATGCCGGACCGGTTCCCGGTCTGATTTTTGTCCTCCCGAACCATCAAAGTGGCCTGGCCAGTACTGTCCGGTCCTTTGCTTACAGTGACAGGAGAGTTGTCATGTCGGACAACCTGCATGATTCCGAAGCCTACCACGGCAAGATCACCGATTGGCCTGAAAACGAACGTCCGCGGGAGAAGCTGGCCCGGACCGGACCGCAGCATCTGAGCGAGGCCGAACTCCTGGCGATTGTGCTGGGGGGCGGGACCCGGCACATCACTGCGGTCGACCTGGCGAAAACCATGTTGATACAATCCGATGGGCTGGTCAATCTGGCCGCCGCCGGTGTCGGCGATCTGAAGCGATTCAACGGGGTGGGGGACGCCAAAGCCATTACGCTCCTGGCCACGTTCGAGCTGGCCCGGCGCCTGGAATCCCAGCGGAAATCCCGGAAGAAGGTATCGGTGCGGGCCCCCCGGGACGTGGCGGAAGTGTTCATTCCCCTGATGCAGAACCTGAAGCACGAAGAATTCCGGATCATCATCCTGAATAATTCCAATTACGTGGAGCGGGACGTCCTGATCAGCAAGGGGCATCTCACCGCCAGCCTGGTTCATCCCAGAGAAGTCTTCAAGACCGCCATCGCCGAAAGTGCGGCGGGCATCATCCTCCTGCATAACCATCCCAGCGGCAATCCGACTCCCAGCCCGGATGATATCAGCATCACCAAGAAATTAGTCGAAGCGGGAAAACTCATGGAAGTCCCGGTGCGGGACCACATTATTATCGCCGGCGACCATTATACCAGCTTTGTGAACCAGGGATTGATTTGAGCCGGTGAGGTTCCGGGTTCACCGGCGGGCCTGCCGAGAGGGAGGACCGCACCCTACTCCAATTAGAGCTTTAATTCACCCGAAAAACAGAGTAGATTCATCACCGAAGGGATGGAAGTGATAGTATACCACTATTAGACAATGGCCGAAATGACTGAGAAAGCACTGCGAAAATATCTCCGGGCGAACCCGACGTCCACCCTGTTTGCGAAATATGCCGACTTACTGTTACACCAGGACAAAGTGCGCGAAGCGTACGTAATTGCTATCCATGGGGTGCAATTACATCCCCGGTTCGCCACGGGATGGCTGATTCTGGGCAAGGCGGCATTTGAGCGGGGAGAGGCGCCCTTTGCCAAACAATGCTGGATGAATGCGCTCGCGGCGGACAAAATGTGTCTGCAGGCGGCGGAACTGTTATTGACCACCGAGGGGCTGGATTTAAAGATGAAGGAAGCCCACGTTGCCGCCACCGCCTTACTCAATATGGACAGGGATCATCTGATAGCCCGCACTACCATGAAATTGATCGCCGAAACACGGCAGGGAGCCGGCCAGAAGTCCGGCGTATCCGGAGCAAATGCCGGGAAACAACGGCACGCAGATCACGAGCGGTTCCCGGACAAGAACACAGGACAACAGCCATCCCCCGGGGATTATGGGCTCTTCACAGAGTTCGAACTCTCCGGCACCGATAAACGGCATATCGGCGATCTGTTACAAACGATTGAGCGGATGCGGCAGACCAAGACCCGGTCCGGCCGGGAAGAGGCCAACGGACTAGGTTCGGAAACGTCGGGAACGACCGAGGAGTCTTCCGGGCAGACCCGTTCTCCGGCGGCCGGCCGCCAGCAAGAGCGGGGAGGGAGCTCCGGACAGGCAAATGACCAAACTCCCGAACTTCCTGACCAGGAAGATATCACCATCCCGGCCCGGATGGCCACCCTGACGTTCGTCGAGGTTCTGAAGGCCCAGGGACTGTATGAAAATGCCCTGACCGTGTTGCAAATGATCCCCAGGACCACGGCCAACGCAGAACGCATCGAACAAATCCGCAACGAATTGCAATCATTGTTAGAAACGCAGCAGCCGGAGTAATATCCGACGCCTTTTTATGCCACCCCTTCTTTCAGCCATCGTCGTCGCCTACGATAACCGGCCGTTTCCCGAGCCGGGAATGGATTCGCTGGTCAATCAACTCCGCCTGTTCGATGCAGAACTCATTGTGGTCAAGGCCGGCGACAAGGATCCCCGGACAGCATTTCAAGCGCGATATGGCTCCACCGACTTTTCGGTGCGGGAAGTCGACTGCCGAATCAAGGACGCTCCCGCGGCGGCTCTGAACCGGGGTTTGGATGCGGCGGAAGGCGATTACCTCTTGCTGTTGGGCCAGAGCGTCTCACTGCACCCGGAAGCCCTGGAGCTGATGATTGATTACATTCGGGGTGATCGGACTGTGGGGATGATCGCGCCCCAGGTGGTGACTCCGGAGGGTGCGGTTCTGGCCAGCTGCCGCCGGTTTCCGACGCACAAGGACGTGCTGTTCCGGGCTCTTGGACTACACAAACTGTTCCCCCATAATAAATTTTGGAACGGGTGGCACATGGGAGATTTTGCCCATCAACAAATCAGCCGTGTGGAAGGTGTCATGGATTATGCCTGGCTGCTGTCCGCCAGCGCCTGGAAGAAAACGGGCCGGTTCGATGAAAATTTTCTCCACGAGTACTTTGACACCGATTGGTGCCGGCGCCTCCGGGACCTGGGGTACGTCATTCTGTTCTATCCCCAGGCGAAGGTGGTCGCAGAGGGATCACCGGAAGAACATCACCTGGCCCGCCGCCGGGTGAGCCTGTTCCGGCTATTCGACAAGTATTACGACGGTGTCCACCACCAGATCCTGAATTTACTGGTGGGACTGGTGATCTACCTGACCCTTCCGCTCCAGCTCTTATGGCGTGCCGGGTGTAAGGTGTGCTCCCGTTCCCGGTAAACCGCCCGTTGTGCGGTCGGCGATTTCCATGTATATTTCCGGATTAATGGTTGAGTGGAAACCACGGCCTGTCCCGATTCATCGGGAAATTTTACGAATGAACACCAATGAAAAGAAAAAAAGTTAACAGAAAAGTGTTAAGAGAAAAGAGTGAAAAGAGGCTGAGAAATCGAGGATTATTTTCAAGCTGGTCCGAATACCTGCGTTTGCCGTCTGCCGTTTGCCCTGGGGGGAGAGGGCCGGGGATTGAGGGTATCCTGCAATGAGTGATGAGAGGCCGGTATTGCTGTGTGACATCGGAAATGTTCTGCTCCGGGTGGAGCGGGATCACACCTGGCAATCACTGGGGGAACTCCTGGACACGTCCGGAGACAAAATCCATGAGTTGCTGGCGGAGCATACTATCCATCGGGAGCTAGAGTTGGGTTTGATCACACCCGAAGAGTTTCTCCGGGAGATGCTCGACGTCCTGGATCGTTCGGGCGCTCTTACCATGGACCAGCTGGTAGAGGCCATGGGAAAGAGCTTTTATTTAAACCGGGAGTTGATGGATCTCATCGCCGGGTATCGGAACCATCTGCGTGTGATACTGCTTTCCAATACCAATGCCATCGATATGCAGACCATCGAAGCGCAGTTCGGCTTGTTAGCGTGGGTGGATGACGCGGTGTTATCGTACCGGATACATATGCGGAAACCAGATCCGGTGATTTACTTGTACACTATTGATCACTACGATTTACAACCTGGGCGTACCCTCTTTATCGATGATTTGCCTGAAAATGTAGAGGCGGCGAACCACGTCGGTTTACAGGCGGCGGTGTACCAATCGCCCGGGCAGGTGGAGCGGCTGATCAGAGAGATACCGGATCAAGAAGTCGAGCGGTAACAAGCGAGACGAAGTGCCATCTTTGGTAAAAATTGACACGGGACGAACCAACACATGTTAGAACCACACCTGACCATCCCGGAAATTTTAGCACGGTTCGAGCGCGGCAAGTCGTTTCGGTATAACGTAACCGCCCGGCAGGAATTCCCGGCCCGCAAGGCCCGGCTTGGCGATTTCCCGGAAGCGGTGGACCCCCGGCTGCGGACGGTCCTGGCAAATAAGGGCATCCGGCAGTTGTTCAGCCACCAGCGGGAGTCGTATGAAGCCATCCGGCGGGGCGAAAATACGGTGGTGGTGACGCCGACCGCCTCGGGAAAAACTCTGTGTTATAATTTACCGGTGCTGCAGGGGATTTTGGAGGAGGAGTCCGTCCGGGCGTTGTATCTGTTTCCCACCAAGGCGCTCTCGCAGGATCAGATGCACGAATTACACGATCTGATCACCGGGATCGAACAGGCGGGGGGTGGAGAACGCACCCCCGAAATTAAAACCTTTACCTACGACGGGGACACCCCGCAATCCGCCCGCCGGGCTATCCGGTCCCAGGGGCACGTGGTGATTACCAACCCGGACATGCTGCACACGGGGATTTTGCCGCATCACACCAAGTGGCTGAAACTGTTCCGGAACCTCCGCTACATCGTAATTGACGAACTGCATTACTACCGGGGGATCTTCGGGAGCCATTTCGCCAACGTCCTCCGGCGCCTGCTGCGGATTTGCGAGCATTACGGCAGCCGGCCGATCCTCATCTGCAGCTCGGCGACCATTGCCAATCCCAGATCTCTGGCCGAACGGCTTACCGACCGGCCGTTTACCCTGATCGACAACAACGGGGCCCCGCAGGCCCGGAAGACGTTTTATTTTTACAATCCGCCGGTGGTGAACAAGGAACTGGGGATCCGGGCCAATTACATCAAGCAAGCCCGGAACCTGGCCCGGCTGTTTATCGAGCAGGATATCCAGACCATTATCTTTGCCCTGAGCCGCCTCAACGTGGAAGTGCTGACCAAGTACTTCAAGGACCGGTTTGGCGGCCGGATCGGGGAGGAGGAAAAAATTGCCGGGTACCGGGGCGGATATCTGCCCAAATTACGACGGCAGATCGAACGGGGCATTCGGGAGGGAAAGATTACCGGGGTGGTGAGTACCAATGCGCTGGAACTGGGGATTGATATCGGCAGTTTGAGTGCCTGCGTGATCGCGGGCTATCCGGGATCCATCGCTAACAACTGGCAGCAGGTGGGGCGGGCCGGCCGCCGGGGCGAGGATTCGGTCGCCTTTCTGGTGGCCCGGAGCAACCCGCTGGACCAGTATATCGTTACCCATCCGGAATACTTTTTCGAAAAGTCACCGGAAAACGCCCTGATTAATCCCAATAACATTACCGTCCTGATGAATCACATCAAATGCGCCGCCTTCGAACTGCCGTTCCGGGAAGGAGAATCATTCGGCGGGGTGACACCGGAAGACGTGACTGCCGTTCTGGAGTACCTCCAGGACCAGGGGCTCGTGCAGCAGATGGGAACGTCCCCTCACAGCCAGTGGCACTGGACCGAAGCCGCCTATCCCGCCCAAACGGTGAATTTGCGGAGCATCGCCGAAGGGAACTTCGTGGTGGTGAACCGGGACGAAGACAACCGGATCCTGGCGGAGGTGGATTATAATTCCGTGCCGCAAACCCTCTATGAGGACGCCATCTACCTGGCGGAAGGGCAACAGTACGTGGTGGAGGAACTGGACTGGGAAAACCGGAAAGCCTTCGTCCGGGCAACGGATTCCGATTATTTCACCGATGCCATCGACTACACCAACGTCCGGATTCTGGACGAATTCGAGCGGAAGCCCTCGGGCAACGTTATCGTAGAGCATGGTGAGGTCCATCTGGTGACCCGGGCGGTCGGGTTCAAGAAGATCAAATTTTATACCTCGGAGAACGTGGGCTACGGCAAGATCGAGCTGCCGGACCAGGAGATGGTCACCACCGCCTACTGGTTTACCATTCCGGAGGAAGTGCTGGACGGATTGCCGTACCAGCGGGCCGATATCATCGACGGGCTGCTGGGCATGTCCTACGTGCTGCATTACGTGGCTTCCCTCAGCCTGATGTGCGAAATCAGTGACATTGACCGGGCCATCGGAGACCGCGGTGCGGACTGGTTCGTGCGCAGCTCCGGCTTCGAACGGGGCGTCTATTCCTCGGAGAACGGCCATCCGGACGGGGATCCCATGGATCCGAACCAGATCCAGACCTTCCGGCCGGCCGTGTTCTTGTATGATAATTATCCCGGCGGGGTGGGGTTCAGCCCGGAACTGTACGACGAACACGAGATTCTGCTGCAGCGGGCGCTGGAGGTGATCCGGGATTGCCGGTGCGAAGAGGGCTGCCCCAGCTGCGTGGGCCCCACCAAGGAAGTCGGCGTCCGGTCCAAGGAAGTGGCGGTCGCGCTGCTACAAAAACTGCTTTAAACCACGAAAAGCATGTAACCACGAATTTCACTAATTAACACGAATGAAAAGACTTTTAAGAATAAATACTACAGGATTATATTTCTTTCTAGTAAATATATTTATGAGTTTAGATTTTCTATTGATTCCTAATAAAAATATATGCTTAAAGAATGAGTCCTCAGAAGAGAAAATTTTTTTACCTGCTCCAGGAGTCGTGGCGAAAGCCGTTTGTATAAAAGCGAGACTTATAGCTTATAGAATTTTTAATTTATTAATTAGTGTCAATTCGTGAAATTCGTGGTTTCATAATGGGTTCATTGTTATTTAAAGAAGAGTGCTATGCAATTATCGGGGCGTGCATGAAGGTACATTCGAAATTAGGGTCTGGCTTTCTTGAGGCGGTTTATCAAGAAGCATTAGCCATAGAATTTGATAAACAAAATATTCCATATTCTCGCGAACAGGGTTTAGTGATACATTATGATGGTATGCCATTGAATAAAAAATACACTGCTGACTTTATATGCTATGGAAAAATAATCCTTGAAACCAAAGCAGCAAGATCCCTGACAGAGATAGATGAAGCACAAACCATTAACTATCTAAAAGCAACAAACTTTCGGTTAGGATTGTTAGTTAATTTTGGACAGCCGAACCTCAAGTATAAAAGACTAGTTTTATAATGTATTTAATTCGTGTCAATTCGTGAAATTTGTGGTTTCATAATATGTTTTTACACATCAAACCATTATCACCAAACGTTCGGCGCTACTACGACGATCACGGCCACTTTCACGACGGCGATGCCGGGCTGGATTTGTTCTGTCCGGAGCGCATCGAATTCGCTCCCGGTGAGACCAAACCCATCCACCTGGGGATTGCCTGTGAGACAGTGGAGCAGGTGCCGTACTGGCTGATGCCCCGCTCCAGTATCTCCAAGACCCCGCTGCGGATGTGTAACGCCATCGGCCTCATCGACGCCGGCTATCGGGGAGAACTCATCGCGTATTGCGATAACATCAAGGACCAGCCGTACGTGGTGGAGCCGGGCCAGCGGCTGTTTCAGCTGGTGGCCATGAACGGGGAGCCGATTTCGTATCAACTGGTGGAGGAACTCTCCGAGACCAGCCGGGGGGCGGGGGGCTTCGGCAGTACGGGGACGTGACGGACATCCGGGGGCTATCCAACAGCCATCCACCATGTCTCGCTCATAAATTTTTTCCAGACCCAATACTCTGCTCTTGACTCCGTGCCCGGTGTACAGCAGATTTATTCACATGATTTGGTTCTGGACGCTCGTTAACGCCGTGCCCGATAATCTTTGCTGTTGGCAAGGAATCACGGTAGAGCAAGTCTGGCGGCTGACGTTCAGTGACCGGTATTACCCGTAAAATTCATTCGGATATGGAGAATATAGTATGCCACCAATAGATGTGAATGCGTTGCGGCCGCAATTGGAGGACCGCCGGCAGCGGTTGGATGCGATGATCCGGGAAGTCCCGGACGCCACCCACCTGGTTGGATTGCTACAAGAGGTCGATAGCGCCCTGGAGCGCATTGAAGATGGATCCTACGGCATCTGCGATGTGTGCCACGATGCCATCGAAGCGGACCGGCTCCAGGTCGATCCCCTGATCCGGGTCTGCCTGGACCATCTCGACACCTCCCAGCAGCGGGTATTGGAGCAGGATCTGGAACTGGCCTCCCGTATTCAGAACGCCCTCTTGCCGGAGAAAAAAGTGGTCACGGGCGATATCTCAGCCGCTTTCCGATATCTCCCGGCGGGGCCGGTCAGCGGCGACTACTGTGACCTGATAGTCAACCAGAAAGATCCGGAAACGGTGCTGTTCGTGGTGGGTGACGTGTCGGGCAAGGGGATCGCCGCCTCCCTGCTCATGTCCCACCTGCACGCCGTGTTCCACAGCCTGAACGGCTTCGACCGCCCGGTGAACGACCTGATGGAGCACGCCAACCGGCTGTTCTGCGAGAGCACCCTGTCGACCCACTTCGCCACGCTGGTCTGCGGACTGGTGACCACGTCCGGCACCCTGCATCTTTGCAATGCCGGGCATTGTCCGCCCGTGGTCATCGGACCGGAGGGGACCCGCACCTTCAAGGCCAACGGACTGCCCCTCGGGATGTTCTGCCAAACAACATATACGATCACAGAAGCGACTCTTCCCTCGGGAAGTACCCTCTTTTTGTACACCGACGGACTCAACGAGGCGAATAACGGGGAGGAAGAATACGGCGAAGAGCGGGTGCTGGAGGCGGTCGGCTCGCGGCATGCCCTGGCGCCGGAAGCGCTCCTGGATGCGGTGTCCGGGAATGTGGATACCTTTTTGGCCGGACGGCCCCGGTCCGATGATTTTACTCTCATGGCCATCCGGCGGGCAGGATGATTCACTTCCGATGCAAATCGTAACAATTCAACACCGAAAAACACTGAATTATACTGAAAAGAAACTGATAAATGAAACCACTGCCTGTCCCGATTCGTCGGGAAATTATACCAATGAACACGAATTAAAAGATCAGAAAAGAGTTAAGGGAAAAGGGGAAAGAGTTTCGAGTTCAAAGTTCAATGTTTACGGTTGGTTATTGACATTGGATTAGCTCTCATTAATGGTCATTGGCTCGTCCGACTTCGCCGGACTCGCGTCATTCATTCGCTCCGCTCACGTCATTGATAGTCAATAATTACAATCGGGGCAGATGCGGACCAGTTGGGGGTTGGGAAGGGACCAGTCTCCGGACTCCATTGACCGTTGACTATCCAGAATGCGCTCACCTGCAGTGCTCTGTTATACGTTTTACACTCAGTTCTTTGTCCGTATCCCCTATACGGTATACCTTAGACTTTCTTGGGCATCTGCACAGGTGTGTTCATTCCCTATATGGGTGATTCAGTCGAAAACATGAACACTGAACAGGCATCCAGATCTGAAAAGACCTCTCGTATTTTCGAACAGGTATATACCTTTTTAATGTCTTGTCCTGTCGGGACCTCCGGGAAGGCCGGAGTACCATAGACTCCAAACCGGCGGCAGTGTCGTAGTAAGAGCGGATTACCGGCACAGGCGTCTTAAAAATATTATCTACATCTTTCGCAGCGGCGAAGGCTACGTTCTTTTTTTTATTAATTTTTGCCGACTGGCGATCCCAATATGCTATTCGCTTTGTTCTTTTCGGTGTTGTTCAGTGTTTCATTCTATAGTTCTTTTTTCTGTGGCTGTTCCAATTCTGTGGCCCTATTCTCTATCCACGGAAATGGAACTCCACAGAAATCTTCTGAAAAGTCACTCTTTTTCCGCGTGTATCCCCGTCAAAGGGCCTATGACCGGCGTGTGCCATTGAGGTGCACGGGCGGGGGCTGTTCTCCGTTTTCCGTGTTCCGTTCTTGGTTTTTTGTCGGCCACACAACTATGGTCCGGAGCTTATTGTACGAACCTGTCAAATTTGATTTCACCCAACAAGTGCTTCTGCCGTCTGCCGTTTGCCTTCTGCCTTTTAATTCGTGCTAATTAGTGTAATTCGTGGTTGCTTTGTTAGCCTCTTTTTTTTCTTCCTTGCCTTAATCTCTGATGTTTTACCGCGCGGGTACCAGCTGCAGGCCGTACAAATCCAGGATAGACTGCGGCTCGCGGCCGGCATCCGGGAGTTTGGCGGCCAGTTTGTGATGCCCGGCCTTTAAAGAAAGTGTCCCGTCGATGGAGACCCCGTTCGCCCCGATCGTGCCGGACACCGTTTCCTCGTCATCCACCGCAATTTCCACCTGCTGACCGGTCGATTGAGATGAAGGGACTTT
>Ga0209918_1001369_pt1 | contig 13178 bp, 13 predicted proteins | sample SalPonD_shore_MG_FD_185712 | JGI IMG/M metagenome (GOLD analysis project Ga0209918, IMG submission 185712) | Salt pond soil microbial communities from South San Francisco under conditions of wetland restoration - Salt Pond MetaG... | ecosystem: Environmental > Aquatic > Marine > Intertidal zone...
ATGGCCCAGCCGGTCTCGGTTTGCCACCAGTGGTCGAGGACCGGGCGCTGCAGCTTCTCGGTCAGCCAGTCATAGGTCGCCGGGTCGAGGCGCTCGCCGGCGGCAAAAACCGTTTTCAGCGTCGACAGGTCGTAGTTGCGGATGAGTTCGCCCTTGGGGTCTTCCTTCTTGATGGCGCGGAACGCGGTGGGCGCGGTAAACAGCGCCTTCACCGCGTGTTCCTCGATCACGCGCCAGAATGCGCCGGCGTCCGGCGTCATCACCGGCTTGCCTTCATAAAGAATGGTGGTGCAGCCGTGCAGCAACGGGCCATAGACGATGTAGGAATGCCCCACCACCCAGCCCACGTCCGAAGCGGCCCAGTAGACATCGCCCGGCTCCACGTCGTACACGGCCTTCATGCTGTACTTCATCGCCACCGCGTGACCGCCATTCTCGCGCACCACGCCCTTGGGTTTGCCGGTGGTGCCGGAGGTGTAGAGGATGTACAGCGGGTCGCTGCCCTTTACCGGCACGCAGTCGGCCGGGGTGGCCTTGTCCAGGCACTCCTGCCAGTCCAGGTCGCGGCCGGGCACCAGCCCGGCGGTCCGTTCGTGGCGCTGGAAGATGACGCAGGTTTGCGGTTTGTAGTCGGCCAGTTCCAAGCCCTTGTCCAGCAGCGCCTTGTAGTCCACCTGGGTCTTGATCTCGATACCGCAGGAGCAGGACAGCACCACCTTGGGGGTGGCGTCATCGACGCGCATTGCCAGCTCACGGGACGAAAACCCGCCGAACACCACCGAATGGATCGCGCCAAGGCGGGCGCAGGCGAGCATGGCGATGACGGTTTGCGGGATCATCGGCATATAAATGATGACGCGGTCGCCCTTGCCGACGCCGAGGTCCTGCAGCATGCCGGCGCACCGGGCGGTTTCGTCGCGCAGTTCGCGGTAGGTATAGCGCTGCTGGCTCGCGGTCACCGGGGAGTCGTAGATCAGCGCCATCTGGTCGCCGCGCCCGGTTTCGACGTGGTGGTCCAGCGCCATGTAGGCGGTGTTCATCTCGCCGTCGGCAAACCAGTGGTGGATGCCGTGCTCGTCCTTGCTGAGTATGGTTTTCGGTTCCTTGAACCAGGTCAGGTCCGCGGCCTTCCTGCGCCAGAATCCCTCGGGATCCTTGATCGACTCGTCGTACTCACTCTGATAGGACATGATGCCACCCCCGTTGTTTCCGACGCGCTTACTGTAACCGCCGGCAGCCGGATGATGCGCGCAAGAGCCGGCGGGCCCGACCTCCTAGTTGACAGTAAACAAATCCATGAATTCTTGGACCGCGGTACCTTCGAGCCGCTCGGCGTCGAGGCACAGCGCCGTGATCTGCTGGCAGCGTTCCTCGGGTAAACGCGTGCGCAGGTTGCCGACAAACTTCTCCTTGAGCACCGGGATGCCTTCTTCCCGCCGGCGACGATGGCCGATGGGATACTCCACCGCGACTTTGTCGGTTTGCGTGCCGTCGCGGAAGCGGATCTGGATGGCGGTGGCGATGGAACGCTTGTCCGCCTCCAGGTATTCGCGCGAGTAACGTTCGTCCTCAACCACTTCCATCTTGTCGCGCAGCTCGTCGATGATGGGATGGTTTTGATGGAACGCATCTTCGTAGTGTTCGGCGCTCAGCGTGCCGAAGGCGAGCGGCACCGCCACCATGTACTGCAGGCAATGATCGCGGTCCGCCGGATTGGCCAACGGGCCGGACTTGGAGATGATGCGGATCGCCGACTCGTGGGTGGTGAGGGTGATTTTGTCGATCTCGTGCAGCCGGTCCTTTACCAGTGGGTGCAGTTGCACCGCGCATTCCACTGCCGTCTGGGAATGAAACTCCGCCGGATAGGACAGCTTGAACAGGATGTTTTCCATCACGTAGCTGGCATAGGGCTGGGGAATGGAAAAGGCGTTGCCTTTGAACTGCACGTCATAGAAGCCCCAGTGCGGCGCGCTCAGCGCCGAGGGCAGACCGGTCTCCCCCTTGAGGGCCATCATGGCCAGGCGCACGGCACGCGAGGTGGCGTCGCCGGCGGCCCAGGATTTGCGCGAGCTGGTATTGGGCGCGTGGCGGTAGGTGCGAAGGGCGGAACCGTCGACCCAGGCGTGGGACAGGGCGTTGACGATTTGCGTGCGGTCGCCGCCCAGCATCTGTGTTACCACCGCGGTGGAGGCCACGCGCACCAGCAGCACGTGGTCGAGGCCGACGCGGTTGAAGCTGTTTTCCAGCGCCAGCACGCCCTGAATCTCGTGGGCCTTGATCATGGCGGTGAGCACGTCTTTCATCGTCAGCGGCGCCTCCCCGTTGGCGAGGCGCACGCGGCTGAGGTAGTCGGCCACCGCCAGGATGCCGCCGAGGTTGTCGGACGGGTGGCCCCATTCGGCCGCCAGCCAGGTGTCGTTGAAATCCAGCCAGCGCACGATGCAGCCGATGTCCCAGGCCGCCTTGACCGGGTCCAGTTCGTAGGAGGTACCGGGTACGCGCGCGCCGTGACGGACCGTGGTGCCCTCGACCAGCGGGCCCAGGTGCTTGGTGCATTCCGGAAAATTCAGGGCCAGCAGGCCGCAGCCCAGCGTGTCCATCAGGCAGTAGCGTGCCGTGGTGTAGGCCTCCTGCGAGTCGATCCGATAGCCGCTGACGTATTCGGCGATATCGACCAGGACCTGATCCGGCTGCGGGCGCACATTGATGTCGACGTTGGTGCTCATTGGCGGGTCTACTCGCGTTCCTCGATGGGTTTCCAGGCAGCCGATTCCGGCCCGATGTACTCGGCGCTCGGCCGGATGATGCGGTTGTTGCTGCGCTGTTCGAAGACGTGGGCACACCAGCCGGTGACGCGCGAGCACACGAAGATCGGCGTGAACAGCTTGGTGGGGATGCCCATGAAGTGATAGGTGGAGGCGTGGAAGAAATCGGCGTTGCAGAACAGCTTCTTCTCGCGGCGCATCACTTCTTCACAGCGCACCGACACCGGGTACAGTACCGTGTCGCCCACTTCCTTCGACAGCCGTTCGGACCAGTGCTTGATGACGGCGTTGCGGGGATCGGAGTCGCGATACACCGCATGGCCGAAACCCATGATCTTTTGCTTGCGCGCCAGCATGTCCAGGATGGCGGCTTCGGCCTCGTCGGGGCTTTGCCATTGTTTGATCATGGCCATCGCCGCCTCGTTGGCGCCGCCGTGCAGCGGGCCGCGCAGGGTGCCGATGGCGGCGGTGATGCAGGAGTGAATGTCGGACAGGGTCGAGGCGCACACACGGGCGGCGAAGGTGGAGGCGTTGAATTCGTGCTCCGCATAGAGGATCAGCGACACGCCCATGACCCGGGTATGCAACTCGCTGGGCGGCTTGCCGTGCAAGAGGTGCAGGAAATGGCCGCCGATGCTTTCGTCGTCCGTAACGGTGTCGATGCGCTTGCCGTTGTGGGAGTAGTGGTACCAGTAGTTGATGATGGAGGGGAACACCGCCAGCAGGCGGTCGGTGCGGTCCCGCTGTTCGCTGAAATCCTGCTCCGTTTCCAGGTTGCCCAGCAGGGAACAGCCAGTGCGCATTACGTCCATGGGATGGGCGCTGGCGGGGATCTGTTCCAAAATCGATCTCATCGCGTTCGGCAGATTCCGTAGGGACTTGAGCCTGGCGATGTAGTCGGCGAGCTCGGCGGCATTGGGCAGTTTGCCGTAGAGCAGCAGGTAGGCGACCTCCTCGAAGGAAGCCTTCTCGGCCAGTTCCACTATGTCGTATCCGCGGTAAGTGAGGCCGGCACCGCTCATGCCCACCGTACACAGCGCGGTCTGACCGGCGCACAATCCGCGCAGGCCGGCACCGCCGGCAGGTTTCGCTTCGCTCATCTGTCCCCTCCCGTGTGACTGGTCATTTATCAGATGAAAACAGCTCGTCCAGTTTCTTCTCGTACTGGTGGTAATCCAGCATGTCGTACAGTTCCGCGCGCGTCTGCATGGTGTCCACCACCGCCTGCTGACCGCCGTCGGCAAGTATGTGCTGATAGACGTTCAGTGCCGCCTTGCTCATGGCGCGAAACGCACTCAGGGGGTAGAGCGCAAGGCCGACGCCGGCGGCACGCAGCTGTTCCAGCGTGAACAAGGGGGTGGCGCCGAACTCGGTGATGTTGGCCAGTACCGGGACGTTGACGGCGTCGACGAACTGGCGGTACTGCGCAAGCTCCGTCATGGCTTCCGGGAAAATCATGTCAGCGCCGGCCTCGACGCAGGCGATGGCGCGCTCGATGGCGGAATCCATGCCTTCGACGGCGAGCGCATCGGTGCGCGCCATGATGACGAATTCCGAATCGGTCCTGGCGTCCACCGCGGACTTGATGCGGTCGACCATCTCCTGGCGGCTGACGATGGCCTTGTTGGGGCGGTGACCGCAGCGCTTCTGCATGACCTGGTCCTCGAGATGCAGACCGGCCGCACCCGCGCGAATCATCTCGCGTACGCAGCGGGCGATGTTGAAACTGCCACCCCAGCCGGTATCGGCATCGACCAGCAGCGGCAGCGCGCAGGCGCTGGTAATGCGGTAGATATCTTCGAGCACGTCTTTCAATGTGGTGATGCCCAGGTCGGGCACGCCCAGGGAACTGGCGGCCACGCCGCCGCCGGAGAGGTAGATGGCCTGGTGGCCCACCTTCTCCGCCATCAGGGCGCTGTAGGCGTTGACGGTGCCCACGACCTGCAGCGGCGGGTTCTCGGCTACCGCCTGGCGCAGTTTTCGGCCGGGGGACGTGATCTCAGACATGGACATCCTCGGGGAGCAGGGTCTCGACGATTTTCCAGGAAACGTTGATGTGGCGGCGCATCAGCAGTTCGGCCAGTTCGCCATCGCGCGCGGCAATGGCCTCGACGATCTGGCGGTGTTCCGCCAGCGCCCGCGCGGGGCGCTCCGGCGCCTGCGCCGATTGATGGCGGCACATGCGAATCAGCTGGTAGAGGTCGCGATAGAGGTAATCGGTCAGCAGCTGGTTGCCGCTGGCTTCGGCGATGCGAAAGTGAAAATCGAGATTGCCTTCGCGCTGGAAATAGGTCTTGCCGTCGGCGGCGGCGATAGCGGTTTCGTGCTGCGCCAGCAGCTGGAACAGGGCATCGATCTTTTCGTCGCTGATGCGCTGAGCCGCAAGCCGTACCGACATCCCTTCCAGGGATTCGCGTACGGCGTAGATGTCGGCCATCATTTTGCGGGTGAGCGTGACCACCCGGGCACCGGCGTGGGGAATGCGCACCACCAGCTTCTGCCCTTCGAGGCGGCGAATGGCCTCCCGCACCGGACCCCGGCTGACGCCGTATTCGCTCGCGAGGTCCTCTTCGACGATCTTGCTGCCCTGGGCCAGCTTGCCGTCGATGATGTCGTTCTTGAGATGCCTGTAGGCGCGGTCGGCAATGGTCTCTTGCTCGTCCGGCTCCAGGAGAACACTGCTATGCATATTCGAATCCGCTAATATTGTCGACAAAAGGGGCGTAAGGCGCGCCGTATACGTCTAAAACGTAGGCGTGCTGCGTCATATTGTCAACAATCCTATGAGCGGGACTGCTGCGGGATTGTCGAGGGGGCGCTGGAAAGTGCCGAGGAGGTGCTACAGCTGTTGTAGCGGGAGCAGCTGGGGGCACGGCAACAGGCGGTAGAGCGCGACCGAGCCTTTGTGCCCGGGAGCCCGCATCGCGTTGTCGGTGCCGTTTTGAAGATGAAACGGCCGTTCTGATGGGGGAAGGCCGGGCCTGTACAGGGAATCCTTTCTCATCTTATCAATTAGTTAGCATAGTCAGGTCCGCCAGTTAATACTTGGTCTTCTCTTGAAACTATACGCAAATAACGTATACTTTACACCATGCAATTGGTATTTGTGGAGGCGCCGCCATTCACTCGGGTCCTGGCGGACTATCTCACGGACGAGGCTTACCGCGATCTGCAAAGGGCGCTACTGGAAGATCCCGAGCTGGGGGATCTGGTGCCCGGGACAGGCGGATTCCGTAAATTGCGCTAGCCCGATTCACGCCGGGGTAAGGGGAAGCGCGGTGGTCTGCGGGTAATTTATTACTACCTGACCGACGATCGGCAGATTTGGCTCTTTACGCTGTATGACAAAGACGAGGCGGCGGACCTGAGTGCCGAGGAAAAGCGGCTGCTCAAACAGGCGATCCAGAAAGAGCTGGCCGCCAGGAGGCAAAAGCGATGAGCAAGAAACGCAAGCTGTTTGATGAATTGATGGAAGGGGTCGATGCCATGCGTTCGCATCGCGAGGGCAAGATCACCCTGCGCACCCATGAACTCGAGGAACTGCCCCCGCTTGAGATTGACCCCGACACGATTCGCAAGACGCGTGAAGAGTTGCATGTGTCGCGGGCGGTATTCGCCCGCCATCTGCGTGTGTCGACTCGTACCCTCGAAAACTGGGAACAGGGACGTGCCAAACCCAATGCCCAGGCGGCGGCCCTGATTCTGATGGTGCGCAAATTTCCCGATACGCTCGAGAAATTGCACTCGTTAAACAACGCGGCGGCGTGACGGCCTCCTCGGCAGCCTCGAGCCGGCCGGGGCGGCGGCGCGAGCTTGGCCTGGCCCGACCCGATAGTTTCCGGTATTGATCACCCAATTAGAGGCGTTATTGCCCCCACTTAGATGATGAATGATCTCTTCACGCTCCTAAGCGACGACGAACTCGCGAAACTCGACCGGTTCCTGCTGGACCGTGTCGACGAAGACACCGTCACCCAGGGTCAGGACGAAGGTATCCTGAATATCTCGACACTGGACGGTTTCTTTACCGCGATCGTGAGCGGGCCGAAGATGATCCCGCCCTCGCAGTGGCTGCCGGCGGTATGGGGTGATTGCGAGCCGACGTGGGACAGCGAACAGGAATTTCAGGCTGTCCTGACGCTGCTGATGCGCCATATGAATGGCATCGCGGCGAGCTTGATGGAGCATCCCGAGCGTTTCGAACCGATCTACCTGGAGCACGAAACCGAAGGGAAAATCTACACCATCGTCGACGAGTGGTGCGAGGGCTATCGGCGAGGTGTCGCGCTGGCCGAAGACCTGTGGGCTGCCGGCGGCCACGAAATGACTATTCTGCTCACGCCCGTTTTCGCCTTCACCGAGGCGACGGACTGGCGCGGACATGACTACCCGGAGGAGGAGGTGGAGGCCATCCAAAAGGCCATTGCATCGAACGTGCGCCATATCCACGCCTTTTGGCTGGCGCGGCGCGAGGAGGCGTCGGCGGCTTCGCAACCTGTGCGCCGGGAGCGGCCGCGGGTGGGGCGCAACGACCCCTGCCCCTGCGGTAGCGGCAAGAAATACAAACGATGCTGTCTGCATTGATGAAGAGGGGTGGCTTACGTTTTTCGTGGCCCGCCTTTTGTGTCGGATGGCCGTGGTCGGACCGACACGTCTCGATGAAATCGCAAGAATTCTTCCGTAGGACTGTGTCCTAGCAGGGCTTAAAGGTACTTTTTCATGGATGAAATGACGGCTTTATGGACCTCGGTACCCGCTTGAGGGCTGGAAAGCATCGCCCCACACCAACCGCCATTGTCCGCCCGGCTACGCTGCGTCTTAGGTCTTGTATACCCTATCGTCGGCGCCTGGGGGGCCTGCTTGCGTAGTCTTAGGCCAGAAACGTTGCATACTCAGTTGCTCACTGCCGCATATCGCGCAAAGTTGCATAAGAGCCATCCTGGCGGTCTCTTATGAAGCGATAATCTGTTAAAGTTGCATAACGTGGTTCCAGGCGTTAGAGTGGACAGGTAAGAGCCAGCAATTTTGGGGGTTTCACGGAGGAGCCTGTGGAACGAGACAGCGGACAATATGTCGCCTGCAGCGCGGCGGGGGAGTCCTTCCGCGCCTTCGTGCCGGCACCCTTGCCCCCCACGCCGCCACTCGACCTCGATCCGGAGTTGGTCCGCCTGTTGGAGACCGCCAACCGCGGCCTGGGTCGGTTGGACGGCATCGCGGGCGTATTGCCCGACACACAGCTGTTCCTTTACCAATACGTGCGCAAGGAAGCCGTCCTGTCATCCCAGATTGAAGGAACACAGTCGTCGTTCTCCGATCTCCTGCTCTACGAGCTCGACGAGGTCCCCGGGGTACCCGTCGACGATACTCGCGAGGTCTCCGATTACGTCGCGGCGATGGACCACGGTCTGCAACGCATCCGTGAGGGATTTCCCCTGGCCTTGCGACTGTTTCGGGAAATCCACGAGGTCCTGCTCGCCGGCGGCCGCGGCGCCGACAAGATGCCGGGCGAGTTTCGCCGAAGCCCCGTGTGGTTGGGTGGGACTCGCCCGCAAAATGCCGTCTTTGTCCCGCCTCCGCCCGAGCGACTCATGGACTGCCTGGACCCTTTCGAGCGATTTCTCCACGACGAGCACGCACCGATGCCCGTGCTCATCAAGGCGGGACTGGCCCACGCTCAGTTCGAGACCATCCATCCGTTCCTGGACGGCAATGGCCGTCTTGGCCGGCTGCTCATTACATTGATGCTTTGCGCCGAAGGCGTTCTGACCGAGCCCCTGCTCTATTTGAGCCTCTATTTCAAATCGAACCGGAGCGAATACTACGACCGCCTCAACCGCATCCGCACCCACGGAGACTGGGAGGGCTGGCTGCGCTTCTTCCTGCGCGGTATCGGCGAAACAGCGCAGCAGGCGGTCGACACGGCGCGCGGGCTTCTGGCCCTCTTCGACGCAGACCGCGAGCGCATTCGCGGCCTGGGGCGCATCGCGGGCTCGTGCCTTCAGCTCCACGAGCTTCTCACACGACACCCGATCGTGAATATCGCCCAGGCGGCCGAGCGCACCGAAATCAACCGCACCACCATCACGAACTGCATCGGGCGCCTCGAGGAACTCGACATCCTGCGCGAGCTGACCGGGAACCGCCGCAACCGACTCTTTGTCTACGAGCAATATGTCGAGGTATTGAGTGAGGGCACGGAGCCTATCGCTTGACAGTGAAAGAGTGACGACTCAAGCGGAAGCGGGTCGGCGCACCTTGATGAAACCGCGGGGACTCTTCTATGGGATCAGGCAATTTCCAGCGGGATATGCAAGCAATTGGCGATCTCAGATGAGCACCGACTCCCTGGACAACCTCCCCGATGTCCGCGACGGCCTGACGCGGACAGAGCGCATCGTGCTGTATTGCATCGACGAGATACAAAAGGAGCGCGGCGGGCGCAACGTGCCCACCGCCATGCTCTACGGCCGGGTGGTGGAACACGTGAATATCAGCGAGGACGAGCTGCAGCGCATTCTGCAGCGGCTCACGGGCTTCAACCGGAACCCGGACACCCGAGCCTGACGGTCTACTTCTCCCCTCTTCTTTGCGCTGCCGGTCCGGGCGGATCGGCGCATCCTGAGACATCCCATCGCGTGCCCTTGGATGCGTCGCACGAGCGTCACGCAATCTTGATCAATCCTTGATAAACGTTACCCCTCTTGGCTTGCGGCAACGGCCGACAAGCCACCGCGGCTACTCGCTTTTTGCCCGTCAATCGTAATTCATGCCGGCGTCATGGACCGGTCACGCGCGGCGTTTAGGGTGATCGCGCTTTCGCGCTGTTTGACCTTACCTTTCACGCCAACAAGGAAGAAAAAGCCATGCTCAAACTACTCAAATATAGCCCGGTCGTGTTGCTGGCCGCGCTGAGTCTGCCCCTGGTCGCGCACGCCGACGACGACTTCTCCTCGCACGGTCGCTGGGACCGCGGCGAGCATCATCATAGCCTCAAGGTCGCCCTGTGGGGCGATGAGTTCTATGCCGATGACCCGACCGTCCAGGCCGACCAGGCCACCCAGACGATCGATTCGATGAACGCCCACCACGTGGACTTCACGGTCTTCGTCGGTGACACCAAGAACGGCCACAGCGTGTGCACCGACCAGGCCATCGGTCAGCGCGTGGTCGACACCTTCAACCGCCTGCACGCCCCGACGATGTACAGCCTGGGCGACAACGAGTGGACGGACTGCCACCGCACCAGCAACGGCGCCTACGACCCGCTGGAGCGCCTGAGCTACCTGCGCAGCGTGTTCTTCGACAAGCCCACGACCCAGGGCCGCCACCCGATCAAGGTCGAGCGCCAGGGCGCGCTCGGTCAGGCCTACAGCGAGAACAGCCGCTTCGTGAAGAACGACGTTGAGTTCGTGGCGCTGAACGTGATCGGCAGCAACAACAACCTGGTGGTGACCGACCATCAGTGCTTCAAGAAGTCCAACCGCAGCTGGGACGACTGCAATGCCGCCACGGCCGAGTACCGGGCGCGTAACGCCGCCGACATGCAGTGGCTGAAGGACTCCTTCGCCCTGGCCAAGCGCGAGCACCTGGCCGGTATCGTGGTCGCCATCCAGGCCGACGTGTACGGCGGCATCGACCTGGCCGACGGCGCCTACCGTGAGGCCTTCCTGCCGACCCTGGACTCCAACAACGGCTTCAGCGACTTCTTCCACACGCTGATCACCGAGACCCAGTCCTTCGACGGCCAGGTGCTGCTGGTGCACGGCGACTCGCACTACTTCCGCATCGACAAGGCCATGGTCGACGCCAACGGCCAGATCCGCCCCAACTTCACCCGCGTGGAGGTCTTCGGCAGCTCGGACAACAGCTGGGTGGAGATGACGGTCGACCCGGACTCGAAGAACGTGTTCTCGTTCAAACCGGTCTTCTTGCAGTAAGTCTCTCCCGCCCAAGGCCTCTGATACAGGGACGTAGCTACCAACCAAGCGACAATAGAGGCAGAGGCCTTGTCTTCGCAGGCCTGCCGGGCTCGCCCGGCAGGCCTGTTTCTTTATCGGCATGGCCGTTTGCGGTCGGGCTGGCGGGCCTTGCGGCCACGTGCCGGCCCGGGAGCGGGCCGGCGCATACGAACGGTCCCTTGGCGGTTGCTGCGGGAGTTCAAACCGCAGTACGGCAGTCGGTTTTTTGCTAGGCTTAGCCTTGGAGTTTCGAGTGCGAACCGGCGCGGCCGCGCCATTCGGCGTCGTGCCGGTCTTTGCGCCAAATATCGCGATACTGACGGTAAAAGGGGGGGTGACGATGGAATTACCAGAACGTGACGGTGACGGCTATCTTGTCGATATGAATGCCTGGACGCCCGACATCGGCCGGGCGATGGCGGACGCCGATGGTGTGGTGCTCGACGATACCAAGTGGGAGCAGGTGCTCAAGGCGCGCGAGTATTTCGAGGAGTACAACGTGGTGCCGCCGATCCGCAAATTCGCCAAGCACATCGGTGCGGATCAAAAGGAGATGTTCAAGCAGTGGATGTGCGGGCCGATGAAGCCCATCACCAAATACGGGGGCCTGCCCAAGCCCACCGGCTGTGTGTAACGGGCATCGTTCCTTGCGATGAAATTCTTGCGCTAACTGCCCTTCCCTCTTTTGGCCCGGTCGCCTTGCGGGCGTTGCGGTGGGGCGTCTCAGGCCGGCGGCGGCCGAACCGTTGGAGAATAATAATGAAAACGTCGGTGGTGCTGGTCATTGGACTGGTTTTCGCAGTTCCCTGCGTTTGTGCGGCGAATACCGCCCTGAAGGTCAATCTGTCAATCATGGGGGCCGTGGTCGGCCCGACCAAGTGGACCGGCGCCCCGTGGGACGGTCGGGGCAAAGCGGATCCGAAGGCGGTGAAAGCCGTGCGCAAGCTCATGCAGGGCGGCGGCGAAGTGGCGGCGGCTATCGCCCGAATCAAGGAGCTGGCGCCCAAGGGCGCGGCCTCGGCGCCCGACGTGACCGGCTATGTCATCTACACCGGGCCGACGAGCCGCGAGCTCGCACAGATCGCCTCCACCCGGCTCGCCCTCGCCCCCAAACACGAGCCGATGGAGAACAACTACCAACCCCGCTTCGACGTGGGCTATCGCGGCTGGCCGGTGTACCGGCATTCGCTGTTTCGGCTCGTGCTGTGGGATGCCGACCGCTCCCACGCCGAGCCGATGGGCGTGGTCAAGATCCGGTACCGGGATATCGCCCGCGCCGTCGAGTCCGGGAAGCCGACCTGGGTCAACGTCGCCCGCCAGAGTTATAACCAGATCCTGTTCGTCGAGATCCGCGCCTCGAAGGCGGCGCCGGGGGTGAGCGCGAAGCTCGACGGCGCGAAATACCGCTGAGGCTTGGCCGAGCCCGTGAGGCGCACAACCCGGGAAGCAAGGCCGGCCACGGCGGGCCGCGGTCGGGCCAGCGGTTCGACCTCGACCCGCGCCGCCGCGTGGTGGTATCTGGCCGCGGTGGCCGTGTTCGCCGGCGGAGTGGCCCTGGCGGCGCGGGACTATCCGGGCGGCTTCGACTGGCCCTACATGGTCGCCTCGACCCTGGCCTCGCCGGTCGACAACCCCGCCGGCGGGGTGTGGTTCGCCGGGGCGTGGACGGTGTCGATGCTGATGCTGTGGTGGTGCGCCTCCGTCTTGAAGCGGCACCTGCCGCCTTGGGCCTCGCTGATGGCCCGCGGGGCGTACGGTATCCTGCAGTTCGGGTTGATGTGCTTCGCCCTGGTGGGCCTGGACATGCTGCTGGGGCGCCTGGTGTCCAAACACATCCACAAGGGCCACGAGATCTTTGCGCTGGTCGCCTTCTTCGCGACGTACCTCGGCGTTCTCGGCTCGCTGGCCGGGGCGCTGCGCGACCGGCGCTTCCATACGCTGCCGGTGCTGGTGGTCGCGACCCCGTTGATCGGGGTCGGCATTACCCAGGCCTGGCTCTACTTCGCTGGGCGCCAGCTCGGCTGGGTGGACGAGAGCTGGCGAACGCAGGGCGTGCCCGTCTGGCTGAGCTTCGCGTTCTGGCAGTGGCTGGCGATCGGCTTTCTGTTGGCCGGTGTGGGTCTGCTGGCGTGGGCAAACGGCTCGGCGAGGCGCGGCGGCGCCCGGGGCGGATAACGCGAACGATGCGGTTCGTACCTCACCGCATATATGGACTGCGGACATAGCGACGCTCTGGAAAGGAACGCAGAGGACGCAGAGACGCGGAGGACGCAGAGTCTGGGATTGGACCGGGCAGCTCGGCCAAGGCGCATCGACCGCGGCTGCGGCAATTCCACCGGCAGCTTCGGAAATCGTGGTGCGGTTCCTGCCTCCCGCATCCCACAGACCAGTCACAAACAGCACAGAGATAAAGGCTTAACAACAATCGCTTTTCTCTGCGCCCTCCGCGTCTCTG
>Ga0209918_1001372_pt1 | contig 13151 bp, 23 predicted proteins | sample SalPonD_shore_MG_FD_185712 | JGI IMG/M metagenome (GOLD analysis project Ga0209918, IMG submission 185712) | Salt pond soil microbial communities from South San Francisco under conditions of wetland restoration - Salt Pond MetaG... | ecosystem: Environmental > Aquatic > Marine > Intertidal zone...
TGCTGCGCCGCCGCTTGGCTATCGCTCGCTCAAAGCGCCCATGCCACCAGACCTGTATGCGTACAAGCGCCATCAACACCGCCAGGCAAAGCGCCAGCAGCACGACGGCCCCGGCTAATACCATCATCTCAAAACTGTGTGCGTTCATTTCGGTTCTCCTGTATGGGTTATGCGTCAGAATGATACCTAACTCTTGTTGGGCGACAGCAGGGCCTCAAGCTCTGCCACTGCTGGTCGCCCGTATTGCTCAAGAACCCGTCTGCGCACATCCAGCATGCACATGTCATTCGGGGCGTTGAAAACCATTAATATGGCGCTCTTGGCAGCGTTGCTCAGTTCTGAAAACGGATCGGATTCTTGTGCCGCTGCCAGTTCCGCCGCAGCATGTCGTGCGTCCCGGTGGCCAATTCGGTAAGCGTGGCTATTCACCAAATCTCCCTCAGCTGGGCGTGGTATGTTAATAATCTTTCCGTGCAGGTCCATATTTCCTCTTGGGCATGTTGCTCCACTGCCAATCGGTAAGACCGTCTGGACGGCTCCAGCTGCTGAAATGTTCTGGACGCGCAACACAATCTCGGTAAAGTGCCATCTGGTTCCTGCTCCATTGCAATGGCTCGATAGGTGTCGCACTCTCTTTCGCGTGCAGTCTCCACCACACGGCCGACCAATAATGGCACCGTGGCCACGGTTCTTTACGTCCCATTGCAGACGCGTGTCGAATCGCGTCGTGCAATGTCATAGGTTGGCTGTTTGGCATAACTGCTCAATCCAGCGGACGGCTGCGCCGCCGCTTAATTCAAAGCCCATTAGGCATACTGCTTCACAATTCGGTAAACCTTCCGCGCTTCTTCGACACTCCGTATCTGTGCCGTGTGGTATTTCCATCCAAGCTCATCACTCAGCACCTTATAAATCTCTTGGCGCTTCATCTTTCCGCTTTGCCAGATCGGATCAAGGAGCGCGTGAATATGTTGCCTTGCTTCCTTAATCTCCGGCGTCGGTATGCATCCGAGCGGTTGTGTTCTGTTTTTCGTTTTGTGATGGCACCCAACAAAGTTCCCGCAGGCGTCACACTTCCAAAACGGCAGGTCTGCGAGGTCTTCTCTGTGCGGGTAAATCTCTTTGCCGTCTGTAAGCCGTGCTTGCACCTTCTTACCGCAGCCGCAGCACCTTATCTCTCTGTTCATGGTCAATACCTAACAAGTAATTTGTTCAAAATAAATCGTATCTCCTAAAGCCCATTGCGAATTTCTGTGACCTTCCCCCTTTCCCGTGCCGGCGCATTCTTCTGAGCCCAGTAGGAAGCGATTGAAGATTCATCGGACGAGACTACTCGGAACTCCATCCGGTTCCGTTGCAGCTCTCGCATGTTTTGTCTGTCATATTGTCCTCCTGCGTTCATTTCGGTTCTTCTAAAGAAACAAATTTGATGGGGTCATACGGGCCTTCGTGGGCCTCAATGCGTTTTCTGTTCGTCGGCAGGAATTGGTGTGAATCCGGGTGCCACATGAACCCATGCCCCGGCTCTCTTTCCCCATCGCGTACTTTCAGGGCCTTGATGGATGCATCAAAACTATCAGGAAAGAAATCGACACCGGCGATCCTCGCCAACTCGCGCTTTTCTTCTTGATCGCGATTGCGCCAAACGCTAAAGACATTATCAGCCATGTCGGTAATTCCCCCCGATCCCTTGACCCCCGCCAGAGTACCGTTTGCATCCTTTCGCATGTGCGCGACAAGAATCACGTGCGCCCCATAATCATTGGCGAAATCCCCCAGCTTGTCAGCCAACTCCTTTTGCGCCGGATAATCGTCTTCCGAGAGACCACACTTTGCCAAGTTGTCCACGACAAACCACTTGCACCCGTAACGCTTTGCTGCATAAGCAAATACGGCAATCATTTTCTCGGCCTTGATCGTCCCACGCTTGCCGTAGAGCAGACAACGATCATCGAGCCAGTCCAGAATGGCCTCGGCATATCTTTCCGTAATCGGCCAACAGGCACCCGCTTGCCGTGTGACGTTGCGTAGCCATTTGGCGGGGTGGAATTCCAGGCTCGCAATGCATGCCCGCTCTCCCTGTTGCATCGCGTGCAGGGTAATCTGATTCGTCATTTCGGACTTCCCCACTCCGGTCGGGCCCGCCATAACTGTCAATTCCCCGCGCCCAAAGGCAAATCCGTATAACCACGGAACCGTAACCCCTTCCTTGATGACTCCTCCATTAATCAGCTCAAGAGCCAATTCCCGATAATCCGCTACTCGCCGCAGCTCGGGGGGGTCAAGCGAACGGGCAGACTCCAGAAACGGCGCAAGTTCGATATGGGCTTGAGTGCATTCGTTCGCGTCCTTACGCGGAAGTTCCACGATCCGGCAACGCTCGCGGCCCAGCCGTTCAACCAATCGCGGGAGCGCCTTGCGCCCAGCTTCGTCCATGTCGAAGGCCAGATAAATCGTATCGAACCTATCCAGACGATCAAACTCATGCTCGATCCAACCCAGTGAAGAAGCCCCGTTCGTCACGCTCAAGGCGGGTATTGGCCACCAGGACAGGGCATCTATTTCGCCCTCAGTAATCACCACCTCCCGCGCATCCGCCGGGATGGACTGCCAACCAAACAGGCAACACAGTGACCCTTTCTCGCATCGGAATTTCTTTTCCCGAATGGAGCGGTACTTTACGGCCTGTACATGACCCTCCGGGGTGTAGGCGATAAATTGGGCTTCTTCCGCATCACCGCCTACGCGGTACGCTTTGAGTGCATCAGGGTGAATCTGGCGATCATCACAGAGCCATAATTCAACCTTCCCGCGTGCCTCGACTGGCTCTACAATCCGTAAGGAAGCTCGCGCCGGTTGCCGCGCACGTTCAAAATCGTGGCGTTCTACGCCCAAGTGCTCGCGGACCTGGCGCATAGCCTCGGCCATATCCAGATCACGGCTCAGGCGCCACAAATCCAGTAAATCGCCGTGCTCGTCTGTCGCAAAATCCCTCCAGTGGCCGCGATAAGGGCCGAGCGCCTTAATCTTGAGCGATTTGCCAGCGGCTCCCGTAACATCGCCCGCCACCAGGTATTCGCCTTCGTGGCGCATGTCGCCCAACAACAACCTGGATACGCCCTCGGTATCAGCGGCCAGACGCTCGGCCAGTTCCGCCGCCCTCACAGCCGTGCCCACTCGGCCAGCCAGTCGGCCACCGCCCCGACCAATTTCCACTCTGGCCACTCGGGATGCTCGGCGCGAAGCATTTTATCAACGCTCCAATAGGCCACCCAGCGTTGCCGGTAGTAATTCAGGTGCTCTGCCCTCATGAGACTAGCCACGGCGGTTCACTGGAAGATTTGCCACTATGTTGCCCATTGGCCCTATTTCCATTTTGGCGTTTCTCCCACGTTCTGACGGCGGCTTGCCAGTCTTTCATGGGAGACTTTCCTACTGTCCAGCCTTTGCTGGTGTTGTAATCCACAAATTTCTCCGGGTCTATGCCGTTGCCTCTTTCTCTGCAATATGCCCTTACCTCGTCTATAGATGGGGGCTTGAATCGTTTTTTTTGTGTGTGCGCTCTCTCTTCAGTATTTTCTTCTTCATCAGTATTTACTAAGTAGTCAGTCTTTACTATATGTCCGGGTTTTACGAACTTCGGGTTATCCGAACTTCGTGCTATCCGACGTTCGGTTTTTAAGTACATGGATGGCTCTTCGATAAGGATGATTTCCTTACCCTTTAATTTCCCATCTGGGCCTTGTGTGATGCGGGTTTCGAGAAATCCATGCTCTTCTAGCTCGGCCATTATTCGTAGTCGCTTATCTCGGCCAATCCCACCCGTTTTTTCTATTTCCTTGGGGTGAATTTCCCATTTATCCGGCTTGGATGCGAGGTAGAAAAAAAGGCCGATAGCCTCGAATGAGACACCGGCCTGCAAGATGGTATTCGATACGGTGGTAAACCGTGTTCTGTGGGGATTTCTGATGATACTCAAGGAAAAGCTCCTTTAGTGAGGGCGCCGCGACGGGCGGCAACAGTCAGAATGGCACAATTGGAAGCCAGTCTTTTCTGCCACGGCCCTCACTAAAAGAGCCTTTCCAATTGTTTCGAGCTAGGCCGTCAATCTAGCTCAATGGTGATTATACAGATTCTCCAGCAAGAATCAAGCGGGTACTAACCCGGTGCTCATGCCGCTGTCCTCGCTGTTTCTGTCCCTGTCTCGAGACGGCGTTTGAGCCTGCTCGACGGAACCAGCGAGTCCAAAGACTCGTTCCTCGCTCACGGACGCCGACACCTCGGCGCAGCGAAGGATATTGCGAGCCGCGTTAACGTCTCTATTATGGGCTACACCGCACCCATTACATATCCATCGCCTCACAACGAGTCCTGTCCGCCCCGTCGGGCCAGTCAAGGCCCCACAGTCGCTGCAAGCTCGCGTTGTGTACGCTTCGTTGACAATTTCGACACTTCTCCCGGCGTGCTCGCCCTTGTACTGGAGTTGCGTTTTCAGCATTCCCCACCCGGAATCCATGACGGACTTGGCCATCTTGGTTTTCGAGAGTTTGGAACTGCTGACATTGCCCACGACTATTTTCTGATACTGGTCTACGATCCTTCGTGAGAATTTATGCAGCGCATCCTGTCGCTGCCGCTTAATCTTTCGGTGGATTCGCTTGGCTTGTTTCTTGTGCCCGCGACGTTGCGCCATTGCCAGCTTGTCGGCTGTGCTCTGCGTCCAGCGGCCAGCCTCAAGTGTGTCGCCGTCACTGGTCGTGGCTATCGTCTTGAGACCGAGATCAATCCCAACCGCTTCCTTCGGCGCTATATCCATAGTGTCTTCCACTTCTACGGGAAGACAAAGCCACCAATCCCCTACGGCATCTTGCGCAAAGCATCCGGCCTTCCACTTGACGCCTTCAAGCCTGTGAGCCTCGAATACTCGGAAAGTCTTGCCTGCAAAACGTAGATACTTCCCTTTCCGTTTGATGCTCGCGGCCTTGAAGGGAATCCAACCCAATGAACGACGCGATCCGCCGCTCACCCGCCAACGTAACTTGAGTTTTTTCGCAGCACGTCGCTTTTGGGCATAGTGAACACAGATGGATTGCACCGTATCTGCGCCGATATGCTCAAAGTAATACGTGACCCCAGCCGTCAGGTTGCATAGGTCAAATCCGCTCATCCATTTACGCAAAGAATCTGTGCGCGTGGCAGCCTTGAGACTCGTCTCATTACAGAAATTGAAAACTTGATTGACCTCGAAAGCCGCCTTGTTCAACCACGGATAGGCTTCCGGCTTCACCTTGAAGCGAAACGTTCGTATTGTGGTATTATTCTCGGCAGCCATTGGGAACCTCCGATTCCTGGTGGTCAGGGGCGGCGGTGTTCTGTCACCGCTTGCCCCGATTATACTACAAAACGTTGCTGGCCGCTTTCCCCGCTCAGGGAAAATGTGGGCGCTACCCACACGCTAACTATAGCACAATCCACGGGGAATGGTGCATCAGCGATCCACACCAAGCACCCCGGCCAGCGTGATGCGCCCCCTGTATATCTCCAGAATATCAAGTGCTGTCGGATGGTGCTTGCTTCTAACGGGCGGTGATCGCTCACCAGCGCGCCAGGCATACACCGTACGCTGGCTGGCCCCCGTGCGCCGGGCAAATTCATCGATTCCAACCTCGTCTATTAGCTGTCGTAACGTCCTCATTCTGGCTCCCTGCGGTGTATCAATGCCTGTAGTATAGTGCAAGAATCCAGCAAATTCAATATCTAGATTGTTGCAAAAATACAACAAAATAAATGTTGACTTTGTGCGAAATGCTGATTATAGTAGTGGCGAATCAACGAGGAACAGGGATATGAGAAAGAGCCGCCGTCTATATGCCAGCACTGTAAAAGAGCACAATCCGTGCAAAGAGCGGTATCAACTATTTCTCAAATACTGCGGGGACAAGGGCTATGTAACGATCACGGAAGCGTCGTGCCTGCGCCATGCAAGTGAGTTTGATTGGGATTGGTTTGCTGTAAATCTATTAAGTGAGTCAGCGTGGGGTGCCTACGAGGCGGCTATGGCGTCAGCGTGGGAAGCCTACCTCGCGGCCACATCGCAAGCGCGGAAAGCCTACAAGGCGGCCATAGCGTCAGCGCGGGGAGCCCACAAGGCGGCCACAGAGCCAGCGCGGGACGCCTACGAGGCGGCCACATCGCAAGCGTGGGGAGCCTTCGACGCGGCCATAGCGCCAGCGTTGGAAGCCTACGAAGCAGCCACAGCGCCAGCGTGGGCGCGCGCCTACATCAACGACACGGGAGAAAGTGATGAATAGAGAAGAGAGACTGGAAGAGCGGGCCGAATACATCGGCGAGCAAATCTGGAATGCGGTCGAGGTGCTGCGCGAGGACTACGGTGACAATAGATTCAGCGATATGTATCAGTTAATCCGCTTCATGGATCGGCTGGATGGGTATCCGGGAGAACCGTTTTCAGTAATTTGTGAGCTCCTGGCGGCGGAGGATGAACAGGAATCAGAAGTGATGGCTGCAGAATCACTGTATGACGCCATGAAAGAGGATTGCCTACCGCTGGCTAAGTCTCTTGGCCGCATCCCGTGGCCTGCCTGCAAAACTGGGGGTGAAGGATGAAAAGCAGCTACAACCATTACGCACCGTTCGAGAAAATCCTCTTTCGCCAGTTGGATCGGCGCGTGAAGATGGCAAAGCGAAGGCACTGGATGGGACGAATGCTAGAGGCAATCGCAAAACTCATACGCCGTCACCATTCGTGGCTTGAGAAGGATTAACAGGAGATTGAAAATGTTGTACTTCTATAATGAATCAGAACTACCCATCGAGGCTGCAATCACGATGGGAATAAGTGTTAAGGAATCAGACGATCCCATTGGAAAATTCGGAACTGGCCTCAAATATTCCATTGCCGGGATACTTCGTTTAAATGGGACCATAGAGATTCAGGTAAAAGGCAATCCTTATGTTTTCGGTACCGAGTCTTGCACTGTCCGTGATCGCGGCTTCAATATAATAACCTGTAATGGCCAGCGCTGTGGGTTCACCACGGAGTTCGGGAAGCACTGGGAGCCTTGGCAGCTATTTCGTGAACTGGCATCTAATACATTGGATGAAGGCGGAAATTGGGGTTGTAAAAAACCCATAAAGGAGGCTGAAACTTTAATCTGTGTAGAGTGCCCTGAGGTGGAAGAAGCCGCCCTCACTGGTGACGTATTTCTTCCAAAATCCAAGCAACTGATCGCGTCCACAAATGGCGCTCAGATATATGCCAACCCCAGTAGATATTTTTATTACAAGGGGATTCGGGCCGGTTCTTTTGGAGCAGAAGCGCCCGTAACAGTTAATGTGCTGGAAGGCTCCCTATCTGAAGATAGGAAACTGGATATTTACAAAGTACGCAGTGAGATTGGATGGGCTTTCAGAACGGCAACACAGTGGGATGAGGATTTGATACTCTCGGCCATTAGTACAAATGCTCCCAGGTCTTTTTGGGTAGAAATGCTCGTTCAGCCCGACGAACTTCCTCTCGATATGATGGAGTTTATCCGCGCGCGCAAAAAGTTCGTGAAAAACGACATCTTCCGTCGGCTAATCCGAGACTATGAACGGAAGCACAACGAACGCGAACTTACGGAAGTAGGCCTTGAAAAGCTAGATGCATCCCTGCCTTCTCTTCTCGAAGAAGCGGCAGCAATGGCAGAAACTCTTGGTATTGATCCTATTCCGAAAGATAAAATAAAATTCACGCGCGACTTGTACGATGAACAACTTGCGATTACTTTGATGGATACCCGAGAGGTATGGTTCTCTACTAAACTTATTTTATCCGGGGAAGATCAATTTCTCGCAGGCTATATTGAGGAAGCCTTACATGCCATGACAGGAGTTCATGACTGTACGCGCGCAATGCAAAACATATTGTTCTCAATGCTTGTGAGGTGCGGCCAAAAGATTAACAGGAGATTGAAATGAACGAACAGGCTGCAATAGCTGACTTGGAACGCAACATTCAGGGAGACCTGGAACAGGCCATAGCCAATGCCTGGAAAGGCCACGCGAGCGAACAGGACATTCGCATGATCTGTTGGGCTGCGGGCATATCGTTTGAAACGATCAAACGACAGGAGGCGCACGATGGCAAGTGATTTACAGAAAGCATTAGCAGCGCCATTCCCTGCGTCAGATATTTCCTGGCGGGTTGGTGCAACCAACGCAGACAAAAGCAAGGGGATCGCACTGGCTTATCTGGATGCCCGTGACGTAATGCGCAGGCTCGACGAGGCATGTGGGTTCACGAACTGGCAATGCCGGTATCCGCTGGCCAATTCTGGTCTTCTGATATGTGAAATTGGTCTTTTTATAGATGGCGAATGGTTGTGGCGCGCGAATGGTGCGGGGGACACGCATATAGAGGCCGAGAAGGGCAAGTGCTCCGATGCGTTCAAGCGTTCCGCTGTACTGTGGGGGATAGGCCGATACCTGTATGATCTACCCGCGCCGTGGTGCGAACTTCAGGGCGGCAAATATCTGTCCAAAGAAACGCAGGCCGATTTAACGAAACGGCTTAATGTGTGGCAATCCAAGTATTTCGAGGATAAGGTCTAATGCACGTTTACGAGAAACTGGCTGATGGGTCAGTAGAACCGCGGCATTTTGTCCCCATGGCGTCGCGCCCCGATGCGCTGCGCCCTACTAGAGTCACGGACTTACGCAAGTGGATAAAGGAAGGTAAAACAGTCAAGCCATCAGTCACCACAGTTATGGATATGTGGGCAAAGCCTGGATTGGTTAATTGGTTGATAAATCAGCCTTTGCACCAGGCTTATGCGCTTGATCGTGGCAGTATGAGCGAAAATCAATGGATCGAGGAAGTCAAGCGGCTCACGGAGGTTGAGAAGGACAAGGCCCCGAACGCGGGGACTGAAGCGCATGAGGCCATGCAACGGGGCGATGAGACAGGCACCGTTCCCGAGGGTTTCGAGCAGCTTTACGCCAATGCGTGCGAGGCTGTGGAGAATTGGTGCGGATTCAGGCAATGGCAGTGTGAGGTGAATTTCTGTGCCGAACATTATGCAGGGCAGGCCGACCGCGTTTCCGATGGATTTATCGTAGACTGGAAGACCAAGCAGTTTGCCGAGAAGTTCAAGCCGGGGGCGATGCTGTACCGAAACCACTGGATGCAATTAGCAGCCTACCGGCAAGGACTGGGGATGCCGGGCGCCAAGTGTGCTATCGGGTTCTTGTGCCTGGAGACAAACGAAGTGGAAATAGCGCCCGTTTCAGAGGTGCAGTTACAGTCCGGCTGGCGTTCATTTACGCGCGCACTGGCTGAGTTTTACGAAACCAAATTAGACATGGAGATCATGGTATGAGTGAAATAATTTTCCCTGACGGATTGCGGATATATGACCCGCATAAAAATGCCCCGGATTGGATCAAGGGGCAGATTGTGATCGAGCGCGACAAGCTGATTGCATGGCTGCAATCGCAAAACGAGACGGTGCGGCTCGACATAAAACGTTCCAAGAATGATACCCCTTACACCAGCGTGAACACCTATGTCCCCAAAGCTGACGCCGGGAATCGTCGAGCGGATGATCCGGCGCCTTTTGAGGACGACACGATCCCTGACTTTTGAGGCAACACCGTGAACAGTCAATCAAACCGCATAGCCCGGCACTTGCTCGCTGGGAAAACACTCACGCCGCTGGGGGCATTGAGGCTATTTGACTGCTTCCGGCTCGGAGCACGGATTTACGATTTGCGCCGGGCTGGAATGCCCATTGAAAGTGCGACCGTGAAGCGAAAAGGAAAACGCTTTGCGCGTTACTACATCGAGTCCGCGAGGCTCAAGAAACTGAAAGGAGTAAAGACATGAAACGATTTATTTTATCGATTGCCGCATTGGCATTCATCCTCAGTGTACCGCCAATTATCTCAGCCTGTGGGGGTGGTTCGGCGAGTGCATCGAGCGGGGTAACGCTGGCACAGTTCAATGCGCTTAAAGCACAAGTTGACTCACTGGAGACAGCGGTTAATACCCAACAGGGAACGATACAGGGACTCCAGACAAGCATAGCGAGTCTGAAAAACGTGCGCATCGTCATCCCGTACAACGGGAACGCGCCAACAACCTCGTCAGCAATAACCTACGCTACCTCGTCAACAACCACATCTACGAGCGCGTATACGTGGACATTCTGTGGCTACCCGTCGAGTGCCGACCCGGCTAACACCAATGTAATGTGTGTCCAGACCGACACGGGCTACTATCTGCTTCTTACTCAGCCGTGCCAGTCAGGTTCGGAGTGCTACATATCACGGTGGAAGACTCCCGTAGCGTTTACCGGAGCCGGATGCACCGGGACGCCGTATGTAATGACTGGTAGCGGCTTTACGGGAAACCCAGCAGGCGTTGTCTTCACTCTCGACCCTCAGATACCGCAGGGGATCGACGTGAGCGCAGGGGATTACAGCAATCCGGCCTATTACTGGTACGTACCTGCAAATGAAGCGGGTGTGATCATTACTATGGTATCTCAGTGGTCTCCGGATAGCGGATGTCAGTCACTGACGGGCCAGGCATATGGGTACCAGGCAGCTCCCAATGATGCGAGCGTGACCCACGCGGCTAGCGAGCCGCGAGTCGGGCCGAGTACGCCCAGTAGTCCCTAGCTTGTAGCGCCCTCGTCAGGAGGCTGGCGGGGGCGCTAATGTCCTAATACCCTCCAACTGCCCATTACAGGTAGTCAATGCCGCCTGATCGTACAGGAGGGCATTTAGCAGGTCTCCGTTGGTCTTGATTATCGACAGATCGGCCAGCGGGCACGGCGTTAATAGTGCAGGCGGGATGGGTACGTACTGTGTGGATTTGACGTGTACGATCCGGGTGATTGGCATCGGCGTGGAACACCCTGCGATCAACAGCGCCAGAAGTACAGCGCCGCGCCTCACGAGCCACCCCCAAGCGCCTGCAAAATACTCGCAGGGATAGGGGCCTTTAGCCACTGAGAAGCCGAATGCGAGGTGATCTTACCCACCCTTGCTTTGGCAGCTGACTCCGAGGATCGTGCCGCTACGGCGATATGAGAGGCCTTATTCACAGAGGATTGGGCCTGTTGGGCCATTTCCCGGGCCTGCGCGAGGGCTTTGGCGTCTGCCTGGGCCTGTTCGGCCTTCGCCTGCGCTGTCGCGTCCTTCTCGGCTTGTTGTATTTTTACAACAAGGTCGTGGTACTTGGTAGCCTCGTGGTGTTCCCACCAGCCGTACAAGCCGGCGCCTGAGAGCAGGACGAGGACGAGTGCCGTTTTCCAGTGCCTGGCGGCGAATGATACAAGAAAACTCATGACTTCTCAGGGGCTGCGAATTTATTACTTCTTCCAAGCATATCGGAACACAGAAAACTACATGCACGTGAAGATAAGATAATCAAGAAATTATCTCCGAAGGTGAATACCTATAGCCCGATTTAAGGTATCTCTGCATGATCCAAAGACTAAAAGTTGTGGCGTGAATTCCAGAATCTTCCCCTATATGATGTTCCTCACACAATAATAACCCTTGTGCTGACATATCGTCCACAAATGAATAAGGATTTAAAGGGTCGAAATTGTCCCAATCGAAATCCGGGAAATCTTGTTTGACAAGAGACCAATCAATTCCAGCGGCTTCCGCAAAACAACGCTCTATACCAAAATGATGCGATTGAAGAGGCGCTCCAAGTTCTTTTTCTGTTTTCTGGCAAATAAAACATTTCCCCGGTTCGGCCTTGAAAATAAAACGTGGAGAAATGGAGAAAAGTTTTTTTCTTGATTCCCGATATAGGGGAGTTTCAGTCCGATCTGCATGTTCTGGAATATACACTTTTATATGAAGAGTTTTGCGTTCTAAATGACGTTTTATGGCTTGTTTTATAGCCACCATATGGTGATGAAACTTCATTGCCCCGCCTCATCCTTCGCCTTGGAGTGCAGCCAGACACCCAAGCCTCCGCCGCCAGGAAGCGCAGCAACCCCCCCGGCATAGATCAGATACTCGGCTGGCGTCGTCGGGCTTTTCACGCCGTGGTAGAGGAAAATCGCGGTCATGGCCGCCCCGGCCACAATAAACATGATGAGTACTACTGTGCGGAAGGTGCGATCCGGGCTGTACTCGCCGCTCTTGTGGGTCGCAGCCTTTGCAACCGAAATGACGAATCCTCCCAACTTTGCACGGATGTTCATGATATTTGCTCCATGACGGGGACGACATATCGACCCCAGTTATCGCTCCATTCCTCTCGCGTGGCTTTGCCGCCACGGTTGTAATAAGCCTTGTAGTAGGCCCACGTCTCGGACTCGGTTGGAGCCGGTAGCGGCTTGGGGATCGAGAGATAGAGAGCGCGCGCTATCCACGTCGCATATTGCAGGTCGTAGACAAGTCGCTCATCGGTGCTTCCTCTTGCCACAATGAGGGAATGTAGCGGGCGGTTATTACGCATAAGCCAGTTCTTCACCAGGCCGTGTGTCTCGGGCTCGCACTGGTAGATGCCCCGGCCCGGCCCTCCGCCAACCTGGCGCACATACTCGCCGCAGTGCGTCTCCTGGGCGGCCGTGGCAAGCATCAGGATGTTCGCCTTCGCGCTTGCCTCGCCCATGATAGTGAGCGCGGGCTTGATGATGAAGTCAAGAAGCTGTTGGGGATTCATCCTTTTTCACCTCCGCGTGTGTAGCGGCGCAGAAACCTAACCATTGTTATTTCTGCCGCTTAGTGTGACGCCCGTAACACCCACCTTTTTGGCGATTTCCTGGAGCAATATCTCGTCATAGTGGCGGCTTAGTGTCGCCTGACTGACCTGAGACGTCAGAGCATCCAGCTTGGCATTCGTGGTCTCATTGATCTTGCTGATCTGCTTCTGGTTCTCAGTGGATAAATGCGTGTTAGCGCTCACCTGCTGGTGAAGCTGGCCGAATACATACGCAAAAGCAACGGCCTGCCCAACAAGAGCAAGTACAAGAAATGCCAAAGCTATCGCAGTTGGCATGTGCGGGCTTTGGGGTCCATGATCCATCATTTAATGCTCCATGCTAGCAGAAACGCGACAATCGCAAGTGCAGCCACCCACTCTTGCCACGCGGTGTATTTCGGCCATATCCAGCGCA
>Ga0209918_1001373_pt1 | contig 13141 bp, 10 predicted proteins | sample SalPonD_shore_MG_FD_185712 | JGI IMG/M metagenome (GOLD analysis project Ga0209918, IMG submission 185712) | Salt pond soil microbial communities from South San Francisco under conditions of wetland restoration - Salt Pond MetaG... | ecosystem: Environmental > Aquatic > Marine > Intertidal zone...
ATAAAGATAATGATACAAATAATAAAGTTTCTGTGAATTATACAGAATATAATGATAATGGAGAGACTATAGAAATTCCAAAAACAAATGAATTAACACATATGCTTCATTTACAAGATGGGAATTACCAATTTCAAGATCCTGAAATTGATGATGGAAATGTTACATGGGGTCTTGAGATATTTAATCCAACGGTTGCACCAGTACCTCTCGGAGCAGATACAGAAACTTATTTTGACGATTCTAATAGTAGAAATCTAGGATATATTAAATTTGGACTTACTTTTATTCCTTCTGTTTCTGGTTCACTTGCTCAAGGTAGAATAAAATTGGTTCATGAATTTGATAAATTCGATACAGATTTGAATAATGATTTAGATATGTCAATACTTTATATCTCTTCAATCTTACATTTTCATCTCTCAGTAACTAATCAAGCTGAAAATCCGGAGGAACCTTTAGCTCTTCTGCAAGAAAATGATTATTTTGAAGAAGAAGAATCTTTAAGGATCGGTAATTACTTAAGTACAAGTGGTCAGGAATTAGAATTTGTTGATATAGCTAGAGAAGATTATTCCTATGGTGAAAATCCAGGTGATAATTGGGATGATGCTCAAAGCAGTATTATTCCCGTTGCTCTTTATGAGATGGAAGTTAACGCTCATAGAAGTTATGATGTAGGCTCAACAGAGGAATATGACCCATATGCGGCAGATGTAAATCTAACTCTGAGTTATAATGTACTTGGTTATGCTGTTTCCTATCCACAATTTAACGGTGGAACTAATGGTATTTGGCATGATCCTACGTTCAATGTCTTCATGGTATTCGAGCCAACGGCATTTTGGGCCCTTATCTTATTAGTCGGTGGAGTTAGCATTTTAGGAGTTGCCACGGTTCTTATTAAGAGAAAGAAAGATGGAAAGACACCATTTTAGAGCAATTAAATAATTAATCTAAATTTTTTTACTTTTTTTTATTTCTTACCTATTTGATTCAATACTGCAAAAATGAGGTAAATGTGGGCGTTAATATATTTAAGCGACCCAATATTTACCTAGAATTGATAACCAAAAAGTATATAAATTTAAAATTAATAATACATTAACAATTTCAAAGTCTAACTATAGAATTACGTTCTTGTAAAAAAAATTTATAGAAGGGATGTGAATAAAAATGCCAATAAAAAAAGACGATAGATATCAAGTAGATGAAAATAAGCTCTGGTTTAAAAAATGGTGGCCCGAAAATGTTCCGAAAAATACCACATTTGAAGAAATCACTATAAATGAAATGTTAGACCGTCAAGTAGAAAAATATGGCGATCAACATGTTATGTGGTTTTTAGAAACGTGGATGACTTATAATGAATTTCAAGATAAAGTGAAAAGACTCGCAACAGCTCTTCACGAATTAGGGATACGGAAGGGTGATGTAGTCGCTATGCATCTTCCGAATTGTTTCCAATATGTAATTGGGTATTATGCCATAACAAGAATTGGAGCAATTGCTTCTGGAATAAATCCCACATATCAACCGATGGAGATTCTTCATCAATTAGATATTATTAAACCAAAAATGCTTATTGTCCTAGATGCGTTATATGAACCGTACATTAAACCGATTATTAAGAAATCAAGCATAGAGATTCTCACATATACGAATGTCGCAGATTTAGCCGAAGGTTTAGGTTTCAAAAGAACCTTAGGAAAATTAATCGGGAAAATTCCAAAAGGAAAAGTTGATTATCCTGGAGCCATTGACTTCATGGATCTATTAGAAACGGAACCAAATGTACCAGAGGTAGAATTTGATGTGAAAAAAGATCCAGTTACCTATATTATGACTGGTGGTACTACTGGCTTACCTAAAGCTGCTGTTTTGACACATTTTAATGCTGTATCTAATGCCCATCAAGGTATTCTATGGTTTGGTGGTGAAAAACCGGGTATAGGCGGTGTAGGAGTTTTACCATTATTCCATAGTTTTGCTCATACTGTAGTAATGAATACCACCATTTCTCTGGGTGGCTGGCTCATGTTATTCCCAAAACCTCCCGATACAGAAGAATTGTTGGAAACTATTAGAGAACTACCTGCTCCCGAAGGATTAGTATATGCTGGTGCTGAAATCTTATTTAAAAGATTAGCTGAATTTGAAGATATCGATAAATATTCTGATGCGATGGCAAAGTTAAAATTATGTGTATCAGGAGCAGGACCACTTCATAGACCTGTACGAGATGCTTTTGTTGAAGAAACCGGCGGGAATATAGTGGAAGGATATGGCCTCACAGAATCTACACCCGTTGTAAGTGCTGGTAATCTCTTTGGTGAAAGTCCAATCGGAGTAATTGGAATGCCATTTCCGGGTACTGAATGGGGTATTTGGCCCACTGATGATTGGGACGCAGGTCCAATATGTATGGGAAATCCTGAAGACAAAAATTTTGGAGAAGAACATACCGGTGAATTATGTGTTCATGGACCGCAAGTGATGTTGGAATATCTCAATAAACCAGATGAAACAGCGGATACGATTAAAGAATATAAAGGTGCGCTTTGGCTTTTAACAGGTGATATTGGATTTATGAATGAGGACGGCACTGTTGAACTGAGGGACAGAAAGAAACAATTAATCAAATATAAAGGATATTCTGTCTATCCGAAAGAAGTCGAAGAATTGCTCATGAAAAATCCTGAGATTTCTGAAGCAGCTGTAGCGGGAATCCCACATAAAGAATTTGGAGAAGCGGTAAAAGCATGGGTAGAATTAACACCAGGTTCAAAACTTACCGTAGAAGATATTAAATCATGGGCAAAAGAAAATATGACCCATTATAAGAGACCTTCTTACGTAGAAATAATCAGCGAGGTCCCAAAGAACTTAATAGGTAAAGTACAGAGACGTATTCTGCAAATCAACGACCCAATGTATAAGGAAGAATTTGGCGAACCCGATGATCAAGACAAAGTTTAAATATTTTTAGTTTTAAATTTTATTTTTTTATTATCTATTATTCCCTATCGATGGAATTTTCTTCATTTCAAGGCATTTGACTTTATGATTACCATCTTTTATTATTTTTATTTGATTTAGATATTTCCATTATTTATACAAGAAGGATTTGAAAATCTTAGAATTATAAATTCAGCTAATAATTTAGAAATGAGATTTAAGAAATGAGTATCGAGTAGGTTATATTTTGATCTTAGAATTTTTTAAATTATCCTAGCCCTGATTTTTTGATCATCAATTGAGTGATTGCTTCGAAGGTTTTATTTACATTTTCTCCTGTCTTGGAGCTGCATTCAATGAATCCATTAAGACCTCGCGATTTTGCAATTTTTATTCCCTCTTCTGAGTCAACTTCTTTTTGTTCTTCTAAATCGGCTTTTCCTCCAACAACAAGAATGGGAAATCGATTTTCAGGTTTAATTTCCTTTCTAATTACCATCAACCAATCATCTATATGGGCGAGCGAAGAAAAATTGGTAATATCATACATAAATAATCCCCCAGAAGCTCCTCTGACATAGGTCGGTAATAAAAATCTGAAGCGTTCTTCACCTCCAAAATCCCAGATCTGTAATTTTACTTTTCGCCCTAGAGTATCAACACTCTTTACATTAAAATCAACTCCTATAGTCATTGTAGAATCTGGCTTAAAGAGACTGGTTAAAAATCTATGTGTTAAGGTTGTCTTACCGCAACCTGCGTCACCGAAAATAACTAATTTAAACGTAGCATCAAACATTTTTTACTCGCCCAATAATATTAAATAATTTTATTCTGCTTTTGAATTTTTAGATGATCTTCAGCTTTTTCTTTTGATTTTTATAAATATTAATAAAATCCTTCCTTAAAAATTTTTTAAATTGTTGATTTTGATAAATAAATAACTAATCTTTTAATTTAAAAATTTGTTTTAATGAAATATAAAATTACAGCTTAAAAGAGTTTTAGAATTCATCAAATTCTAAAGAAGAATAGGACAATTAAAATTTTTGATTTTTGAATAGGCTTAAATAAAATTCTGTGGTTCTAAGGATATCTATTTTAATCCTAAGGAATCTTCTGCATATTTTTTTAATGCTAGCCATTGTTCTTCTGTAGTTCCGAAATATTTAAATATACCTATCCCAAATCCGAAGTCAAATCCTTTTATTTGTTTGAGCATTTCTTCAGTATTACATTCTACAGAATTAGTAATAGCAAGGGTGGGACTCTTATATTCATGAGCTCTTTTTTTCATATTTCGAATATAATACCAATAGAAGAAATCTCCCACCTTACCCCAAAACCAGCCATCATCTCGCGTACCCATTAGATATGGATATTCCATTGGCGATACCATATCAAAAATAGATGATAACCTTTTCCAATTCTGTGCAATCTTTTTTCGGGTGAACCATTTTTTAGGTCCTGGAAGACAAAACCATCCAGTTATACAATCTGAATCCCTCTTTTTTATTATAGAATGCAATTTTTCTCCATATCGTACTATGGTCTCTTCTTTAAAATCATACCATTCTTTACTTTTCATGATTTTCGCCTTTGAATCAAATTTTTGCCTAAAACGAGTTTGACACCGTTCACAAGTACACATATCTTTGAAAGCGCCATCATATCGTATATAATCAGCTAAAAACGCATCAATGGAATATTTTTGAATAACCTCATCGACTAAAGACAAAAGATATTCAACATGTTTACTATTGGGGCACATAAAACTAGTAAGGGGAATAAATCCTTTTCCCCTTTCACTTCGAGATTTTCCCACCTCTTCATCTCTTTGCCTTGTAAGGAACGGAATTTTTTTCTGATACTCATCAAAGCTTATTCCCGTTGGCAAATTTACTCGCATTTCCCCTTCCAGATGGGTAGAAATATCTCCTTGTTCATATCGATTTCCAAACTTTTTTCCGCTTTCTCCATACACACTCACTCTCTCAGGATGTATGTGTCCTTGATAAGCATCATTCATACTTGTAAAAGAAACCAAGAGGGGAAAGTTTCTTTCTCGACATTCATCAGAAAACTCACCTAATATATCACGATTAGTAGGATTCCAACCAATATGAGTATCCCATAAACATGCTCCATCTGTGTCTTTTATAACTAAGCCTAGTGTGTTAAAATGACAATTTTCTAACTGGTTCATTATTTCTACCACATTAAGATCATTCTCGGCAAATTCATAATCCAATTTTCTGAAACCTTCAGATCCTCTAACTGGCATAACAGCCATTGCAAAAATCTTATTTAGGCCTAACTTTTTTTTAATCTTCTCTAATTGAACTTTATCAAAAGTAAAATAATCAGACCAATCAATATCAGTACCCATTAAAATCAATTTAATCAATTAGTTATTGTAATATATTAATTCCTCTCAAATTATATAATACTCAGAATTTATTCCACATGTCAATTGAAACTGTAACAGCAGCATTGCAGATGATCATTTGATTAGAGATGTCTCCCAACTCTTTAATTTGAACGCATTCTGCGAGAAGGCCTCCTTTAACAATTTCTATTGATTTTTCTCCAAAAGGAATTGCTTTCAATACTTTTTTTTTATCAATATTTTCTGGGAATGGTGCTCCAATTTTAACATGCACTTTCATTTTCAGCAGCTCCTTAGGTGTTCTCAGATCGCATATTTCAATCAATCCGGTTAAACAATTATTTGAAATCGCATTTTTAATAGCTTTTATAGAAGCGCTTGTACATTCATTCTGATGACCATGTTGATCAGTTCCACTTCCTATTTGAACAATAAATCTTTTTTCACTCATAATGTACACTTTAAATTATTAATATTACTTTATATAATAATTAATTTTATAAGCCTCGTTAAAGTTTTTTATATTTTTAACTTTTTAAGTATTTAATGAGTTTTGATCATCCCAAAATTTCGGAATTATATTCCATAGATGGAAGTTCTTATAAGCGGTTTGATGAAAAAAACAATATGATTTATCGACGACTCTGGGATAAAAGCCTTTCAACCTATAGGCAGATGTTTGGAAAGAATTTGGCATCCCATATAGCATCGGGTAAGGAAGGATATAGTCGTGTTGATTTTGCGTTTGTTAAGGCAGGTTGGACAGTCTATGAAAAATTTCCTTTTGCCTTTGCATGGGAGAAGGATAATACTGAAAATATGGATTATGGAACTGGCTGGACATCTAAAAAGTACGAAATAGATGATGTTGATTCCTTCACCCATAAACTTAAAATTATAGCAAAACATTTTGGAGCATCATTAGTTGGGATAACCGATATCAATAATAAATGGATATATAGAACTGGGTTTGTTAGAAACAGATTACAAAGTGAAGATAAAGCGAAAGAGAATATTAGAAAAGGAATTATAGAGAAAAACACATTTGAAAATAGGATAACATTACCCAAAAGGATTAATAAGGCCATAATGTTAGCAATTGAAATGGATAAGAAGGCAATTTCCACGGCGCCTGCCCAACCAGCTGCAGCAGCAGCTTCCATTGCCTATTCTAAAATGGCTTTCAGTATTGCATGTTTAGGGGAATTTATCAGAAATCTAGGATATAGGGCAATTCAATGCGGAAATGATACTGCATTAAGTATTCCTTTAGCGATTGATGCAGGTTTAGGTGCTTTAGGACGAAATGGACTTTTAATTACTCCAGAGTTTGGACCTCGAGTAAGAATTTGTAAAGTTTTCACAGATTTACCCTTAGTATCAGACAAACCTAATTCTGATTTTATTAAAAAAGTTAATGAAACATGTCAAGAATGTTATAGATGTGCTCAAGCATGTGAGACTAATGCGATTTCCAAAAAAAAGTTTCCAACAATGAAGGGAAATTCTATTTCTAATAATAATGGTGTTTTGAAATATTATGTTGAAGTTGAAAAATGTTTTGAATTTTGGATTGAAAATTCTAGTGATTGTGGAGCTTGTATTGCAGCGTGTCCCTTCTCAGAAATTCAAGAGTCGATATCTCCTCATGAATTTTGGGATTGAAAAAATAAACAGTGGAAAAATTTATTAAATTCTGTAAAAAAATCAAACTTTGATGAAAAAATGAAAAAATTAAAAGTGGGCCTAATAGGAGCAGGATTTATTGCTGATCATCACGCACATGGATATTCTCTTTTACCAAATGTTGAAATAATTGGTATTTCTGCTTTGCATGAAAAGAATCCGAATAGGATCAGAAAAAAATTAGGATTAGAATGTAAGTGGTATAAAGATTATCAAAAACTCTTGAAACAAGAATGTGATGCTATTTCAATATGTTTACCTAATTATTTACACAAACAAGTCGCTATTGATGCATTGTACTCAGGAGCACATGTTTTAATAGAGAAACCTTTAGCTAGAAAAGTAGAAGAAGGCATTGAGATGCTTGATGCAGAAAAATCCTCAAATCGACGTATTTTTTATTGTGAAAACAATATATATGCTCCTTGTTTTAAAAAAGCCAAAGAAGTTATTGAGGAGGGAGGAATTGGAGATATTTATATGGCAAATGGTCGAGAACAACATTCTGGACCTCATTCTTCATGGTTTTATAAAAAAGATAAAGCAGGGGGTGGAGCACTATTAGATTTAGGTATTCACGATATTGCATGCTTAGTTTGGTATTTAGATTGTGAAGTTGAGGAAGTTTTTTGTCAAACTAATACTATTATACCAGAAAGAGAGCTTTATGGAAAATGTGAAGTGGAAGATAATGCTGTGAGTATTTTATATTTTGAAAATGGTGCTCACGTTGTAATAGAAGAGTCTTGGACAAAACCGGGGGGTTATGATATGGGATTCGAACTCTATGGAATCGATGGGCACATATCTGTATCTCCCACATTTAATAATCAAATAAGTGTTTACAGTGAAAAAGGGTATGGTTATGCGGTGGAAAAAGCAAGTTCAACTAAAGGATGGACCTTTCCCGTACCAAATGAGTCTTGGACTTTCGGATATCCGCAAGAGATTCAACATTTTATCGATGCGATTTTAGGAAACAAAAAAACTTATACTGACGGAGAATTCGGTCTTAAAACCTTACAGATAACTGAAACTATGTATAAAAGCGCCAAAACAAATAAGAAAGAAGAAATAAAGTATGATTAAATTGGTAATTTTTTTCTTTAAATTCAAATCTTAATTATTCTTTTTTTTTTGGGTTTTTTTTCTTATAAGATGGATCATACCACGTACGCTGCGCTTTAATGATCTTTTCAGGCATATCCTCATATGGAGAGCTTTCTTCTTCTAATTTAAGATTTATTCCATAGCGTATATCCGTCTCTGGATGAAGATATCCCCCTTTAGAAATACCATTAGCCGCTCTGAGAGCAGTCCTTCTATTTATAAGAGACGCTCCTTTAATATAAAAATAATTCCAATGATTTTTATCAGGAATAAATTCTAAAAAAATTCCTTCTTTCATATCTCCCTCAGATTTTAAGGGATTGAATTTTCCTAATTCTTCATTCCATTTTAACATTAGATTTCTAGAAATATCTTCGCTCATAATTAATTTGTCTTTTAGATCTTTTTTTAATTAAATTAGAATGCACTTTATATATAATAATTTATATTCGAAAGGAAAAAAGAAAATAGTTTTAATAAAATTTTTTTTAAAGACTAAATTGAGTGTTAATCTCTCAATGATCAATCCATGAGTAAAAAAAATTTTAATATTGAGAGAAAAATTATGTTAACCCGATTAAAGGTTTTTATTGGAATCAATATTATCGATTCTATATTTATTACATCCCTTTAAAAAAAATAACCCTATTTGAATATAATAATTAACAGTTGTTGTGAAATATATGATATTTGAATTTGAACTATTTATTGAACCCACAAGATATTTCCAATATGATTATATCTTATTTGATGTTATTTTTCTAACAATTTGGCTTTATTTACTCATAAGAAATAGGGAATGGTCTGCTCTTTCCTTCGGTTTGATATGTGGACTTATAGTATATTTTATAGACGCTGTTTGGTGGTGGAATACACCCATAGATGGTACATATATAAGAGAATACTGGATTGATGGAAATCAATTAATAAATCCGTTGGGAGAGTATTTTTGGATAAAGTTTAGCTGTGATTTTATGATGTGTATTTCCTATTCCTTATTTGCATTTCCATGGATGTGGATAATGTTTGAAAAAATTAAAAGAAAAACGTTAAAAAATAACTTTAATAAACAAGATAAGAAAGAAATTAAATTCTATACTCTATTTTTTTTGGGGGCTTGGATGTTAATTCCTTTTCTTAGTATTATCGTCCCTTTAAATGATTCAATAGTATATACAGTAAGACATATGGAGAGCCAAATTAATGTTTGGATTATAAATATCATCATAGGATATTCTATTCTGACTCTCTTATATGGAACAAATATTATTAAAAGAAAAAATTATAAAATTATCGGTTATGTTTTCATTGTAGGATGTGCAGAATCTTTTTTTATGGAATTTCCTCTATTTTTTTACAGAATTCGACCCACCGGTTTGATATTTTTATTATTTGAAATTGTGTTCCTTGTTAATCAAGGAGTTCCGTATCTTTTTATCGCATATAACTTAGTCATTCCCACGATCTTCAAGCAAATAAAACATATGAAAGAAAAAGATATCGAATTGTATGTTAAATATGAATAAAAAATCACATGTAAAATTTCACCATTAAATCTAATTGTTCTTTCAAACCAATTTTTAATAAAAATTCATTATTGGGTTAGATATTAATTTTTTAAGGTTTTTATAAAATCAACCACTTGATCTAGTTTCTCTTTTGATGATAATAACATCTCTTGAGGAAATTCAACGCTTCGAGTATAGATTTCCGAAACTACGGGAAAATTCTCATCATCACTCTTACTCCCCCCCCAATTAGCTTTGGAATAATCTATACCTTTACGAAGGTTTATCTCTTTAAAACATTGCAAACTATGAAGTGGGGGATAACACGCATCAGTTGGAATTCCATTCTGATTTAATTTTCTGTTAAATTCACTTTGAGTTATATTTGCAAATTTTTCTGATTCAAAAACAATTGGAAACACATACCATCCTAACATTGTGGTTCCAGGAGTGGGTTTCATAGCATATATTCCTTCAATTTGATTTAATTTCTCTGAGAAATACTTCGCATGTTCATTTCGAATTTTATGTTGCTCAGGAAATTTTTTTAATTGAGATCTCAACAACGCTGCTAAAAATTCACTTATGCGATAATTAGTACCATAAACATAATGTGCATAAGAAAAATGGTTTTTCTTTCTGCCACAATCAATGATTGAATATATTTTATCAGCCAAATTATCGTCATTAGTTATAATCGCACCTCCTTCTCCGCTGGTTAAGACTTTAGATGCCTGAAAACTGAAGGTTCCTGCATCTCCCCAATTTCCTGCCCTTTTTCCTTTATAGCGAGTCCCTTGAGCATGTGCAGAATCTTCAACAATTTTGAGATTGTATTTTTTAGCAATTTCTAATAATCTATCTATTTCTACAGGATTTCCTCCCAGATGGACTGGGATTATAGCTTTTGTACGTTCAGTAATCAAACCCTCAACTTTATCCACATCCATTACAAGAGTTTCAGGATTGATGTCACAGAAGATAGGTACCGCATTAGTAGCAACCACTGCGGAGGCAGAAGCTACAAAAGTGTAATCTGACACAATCACCTCATCGCCCAAGCCTATTCCTAAGGCTAATAATGCAGCTTCAATCGCGACAGTTCCATTTGTCACTGCTATGCAATGTTTGCTTTCCTGAAAATTGGCAAATTCCTTTTGAAATTCCCACACATTTTCTCCACAATGTTGCCCAGGTGATCCAGCCCACCAATTCCCAGATTCAAGAGTTTCTTTTAATACTTTAATATCTGTTTTATCAAAAATTGGCCATTCTTGAAAGTTATTATCTGATTTTTTTTTAAAGGAAATAAAATCACACCATCCATTTATTTACTATGAAAAATTTTTTACTCTATTTTTAATTTTTCAATAGTAGAGAAAAATAATTTATTAAAAATAGACCAAAATGCTATTTGTATGATATTCGTCGATAAAAATAGGTTAGCAAAATTCATTAGTACCCAAGTTCCATATATTTCTGAGGAAGAAATAGAAGCAATGATAGAAATTCCTCCCTCTGAAATTAATTTTACTTATGCTTTTCCTGTTTTTCGATTAGCTAAACATGAGAAAAAAGCTCCTCAACAAATAGCAAAGCAACTAAAAGAAAAATTAAAAAAACCTGAATTTTTAGATGTTTTACAATCAGATGGACCTTATCTTAATTTTAGAGTTAATCCATTATTACAATTAGATCTCATTTATTCTATGGGAGAAGATTATGGGAGAGTAAAAGAAAAACTAAACGAGAAAGACCTAGAATCTCAGAAAATGGTTATAGAATATCCCTCTCCAAACACAAACAAACCTCTTCATTTAGGTCACATTCGAAATATGTTAATTGGGAAATCAACCTCAAATCTCATGGAATATAAAGGAAATGAGGTTTTTCAAGTGAATTTAAATAATGATAGAGGGATCCACATATGCAAATCGATGCTTGCATATCAAAAATTTGGAGATAAAAAAACACCTACCAAAAAACCTGATCATTTTGTAGGAGATTTCTATGTGAAATATAATCAACTTGAAGAAAAGGATGAAGAAATTATCGAAGAAGTTCAAGAATTACTTCAAAAATGGGAAGAGGGAGATCCTAAAGTCCGGGCATTATGGGAGAAAATGAATAAATGGGCAGTTGAAGGTTTTCAAGAGACATATAAGAAATTTAATGTTTCTTTTGACAAGCAGTATTTTGAATCAGATTATTATAGAAAAGGTAAGGAAATTATTCTTAAAGGTTATGAAAAGGGATTATTTGTAAAAACCAAGGATGGAGCCATAAAAGCACCTCTAAAGCAAAGTTGGGGTTTACCCGATAAAATACTTTTGAGGAGTGATGGCACATCTATTTATATAACTCAGGATATTTATTTAGCATATTTAAAGAAAAAGGATTTTAATTACGATGCATCTATTTATGTAGTTGGAAATGAGCAAGATATGTATTTTAAACAATTATTCGCAGTTTTAGATTTACTGGGGTTTGAAGAGCATAAATATCATCTTTCTTATGGAATGATATATCTCCCTGAAGGTAAAATGAAAAGCAGAGAAGGAACAATAGTTGATGCGGATGATTTAGTGGATGAAATGAAAAAAATTGCATATGAAGAAGTTAATAGCAGATATCCTAATTTATCTGAGAAAGAAAAGAGAGAACGAGCAAAAAAAATTGGAATGGCCGCATTGAAATTCTTCATTCTGAAAATAAATCCTAAAAATGATTTTATATTCAATCCAGAAGAGAGTATTTCTTTTGAAGGTGAGACTGGTCCTTATATTCAGTATGTGTACGCTCGGATTCAATCAATCATTGATAAATCAAAAGAAAAAATAAATACAGAGATTGATCCAAGTCAATTTAATCATAAAACAGAATTAACCCTGATAAACCAATTGAATTATTTCCCTGAAATTGTAAATGATGCGGCAAAGAGTTATGACATCCATCTTATTCCACAATATCTACTCAATTTAGGGCAAATCTTTAATTCTTTTTACAATTCTTGCCAAGTTATTCAAGAAGATAAAGAGTTGGAAAGGGCAAGATTATTATTAATTAAATGTGTTCAAATCGTAATAAAAATTGGATTAAATTTAATCGGTATAGACATATTAAAAGAAATGTAAATAGTTAATTGAGAGTGCAAAAATCGTGACATTTTTTGATTTTGGAGAAGTAATAGTGAAAGATACGAAATTTGTACTCTTCGGATTTCCCTGGGATTATCTTACCTCCATAGATTTGCCCAACTCATCAGAGGCCCCCGAAAAAATTAGGGAGGTGACTAATGATTTAGCTTTAACCACAGAAATGGGGCAATATATTCCAACTTTTAAAGTTGTGGATTTAGGAGATATAAAAATTAAAAGAACTGATGTGAATCAGAACTTAAAAAACGCTATTGACTTTATAGAGAATATCTACAAGCAAAAAGAAGATGTCATACCTATTATGATTGGAGGAGATCATAATAGGTATGACA
>Ga0209918_1001374_pt1 | contig 13122 bp, 12 predicted proteins | sample SalPonD_shore_MG_FD_185712 | JGI IMG/M metagenome (GOLD analysis project Ga0209918, IMG submission 185712) | Salt pond soil microbial communities from South San Francisco under conditions of wetland restoration - Salt Pond MetaG... | ecosystem: Environmental > Aquatic > Marine > Intertidal zone...
ATGTCGGCGGCCTCGGCGACGACGGCACGGATGTCGTTCGCCAGCCACGGCTTTTGGATGTAACGAAAGATTTCCCCCTGATTGACCGAGTCTATCGTGGCGGTCAGGTCCGAATAACCGGTCAGCAGCAGGCGCATCGTCGCCGGCGAGAGAACCTTGACCCGCGCGAGCAGCGCCGCACCCAGCATGCCGGGCATGCGCTGGTCGCTGACAATGACGTGCACGTGCTCGCTGCGCACGATGTCCAGGGCCTGCTCGCCGCCGGTGGCCGTCAGTACGCGGTATTGGCCGCGAAACAGCATCTTCAAGGAGCGCAGGATGCGTTCTTCGTCGTCGACGAACAACACGGTCGCCTGGTCAGCGTGCTGCGAACGGTCCTGCGGCGTTTGTGGGGCGGACTGGGCCATGGGCGATTTCTCCTTCAACCGACCTGCTTGAGCTCGCCGCGCGCGACGGTGCGCGGCAGGACGATTACGAACTTGGTACCGACGCCGGGGCGCGAGGCGACGCGTATCTGGCCGCCGTGGCGCTCGATGATCTGGTAGCAGATGGACAGACCCAGGCCGGTGCCCTCACCGATGGCCTTGGTCGTGACAAAGGGGTCGAAGATGGTCGGCAGCACGTCCTCGGGGATGCCGCAGCCGTTGTCCTCGACACTGGCGTAGACGCCGGCCTCGTCGGCCCAGGTCTTGAGCAGCACCTTGCCGCGCCCGTCCATCGCCTGCGCGGCGTTGGTGAGCAGGTTCAGAAAGACCTGGTTGATCTGCGAGGGCGCGCAGCTGACGGTCGGGATCTCGCCGTACTGGCGAATCACCTCCACCCTGTGCTTCAAGGCGTTCTTGCCAATGGTCAGGGCGCTGTCGATGCATTCGTTGAGGTTGACGTTGTCGACACTGGCCTGATCGACCCGGCTGAAATCCTTGAGGCTGGCAACGAGCTCGGCGACCTGTCCAATGCCGTAGAAGGTGTCCTCGAACAGGGCGCTCATGTCGGAGAGCATCTCGCCCAGAGCGAGCTCGCGGCGCAGCTCGCTCACGTTGACCAGGTGCTCCGTGACCGCGCGGTCGTCGCCCTCGCCCTCGGCCAGCGAGTCGACCAGACGTTCGCCGGCGGCGACGAAGTCGCGCACGCCCGCGAACATCTCCTGGACGACCTCGACGTTGTTGCGCACGTAGCCGAGCGGCGTGTTTATCTCGTGGGCGACCCCGGCGACCATCTGGCCCAGCGAGGCCATCTTCTCCGATTGCACGAGCTGCGCCTGGGAGGCCTTGAGATGCTGATAGGCATCGCCGAGTTCGTCGGTGCGCTGGGCCAGTCGCCGCTCCATGGCGCGCAGCAGGTCGACCACCATCCCCATGCCGGCGTAGCGGCCCTCGCGCGTGATCACGAAGTCCTCGGTGATCGGAAAGTCGATGTTGTCGGTGATGTATTGGCTGGCATCTTCCATGCTCTGGCTGAGTTCGGTCACCAGGGGCGTGGTCTTCATCATCTGCGCGATGGGGCGCTTGCCGTAGAGCTCGCGCCCGTACAGGCGCATGAGGATGTGCATCAGGTCGTAGCGGCTGATGATGCCGATCGGCCGGCCGTCCTCGACGATGGGCAGCGACAACAGGCGGGCGTAGCCCTCACTGAGAAACAGGTCGCCGACTTCGTCGACGGTACAGTGCGGGTGGAGCGGCTCGATCTCCACGAGCAGCGTGGACAAATCCTGGCCGGTGGCAGCACTTTCCCTGGTGAGCATGGCTGGACACTATCGACTCGGTGGAAACGGACGCACACTGTAGGGGGAAAGTGTGACATGGATGCGTCATCGCCTGACGCCGAAGCTGGTCGGCCGCCGACCGAGCGGGGGCGCGCGGCAAGGCGACACATCCACGACTTGGCCGCCCGGTCGCAATGGGATCGACGCGGCGCTGTCCTGGACAGAACGAAAGTGTGCGACCCGCGTCGCAAATCCACAGAAGGGACGTGAAATTAACCCCCGAATGGCCGAATCCTTAGGGCAAGCCCGAATATTTGGCAGCGCGCCGGGCGCCCGCCCGATGAGGCGGGACGGTGCGCGCCCCCGAAGCGAGAGGATTTGGCCATGATGAGACGGCCCTTGAGAATGGCAGGCTTCGCGCTCGCCCTTGGTTTGACGCTGGCACTGACCCTGGCGCCGCCAGCGAGCGCCCAGGCCGGGCTGCGCGGCTCGCCGCGGGCGCTGCTGGAGCAGACCTCCCACCGGATGGTCGCGGCCCTGGATGCCGACCGGGCGCTGCTGGCGCGCCACCCCAAACACATCTATGCGATCGTCGAGCGCGTCCTGGTGCCGCACGTGGACATGGACCGGGCCTCGCGCTGGGCCCTCGGGCGCCACTGGCGCGAGGCGAGCCCGGCACAGCGCGCCCGCTTCCAGGCCGAATTCCACGCCCTGTTGGTCCGCTTCTACTCGACCGCCCTGGTGGAGTATCTCAACGCCGGCCACCGGATCCCCGACGGGATCATCGCCTTCCCGCCCCAACGCACCGACGCGCTCGATGCCGGCGAGGTCACGGTGCGCACCGTGGTGCGCCCGTCCCGGGGCCGCACGATCCCGGTGAACTACCGGATGCGGCGCAGCGAGGACGGCTGGAAGGTCTGCGATGTGACCGTCGACGGTGTGAGCATCATTACCGCCTACCGCTCGGTGTTCAACACCGAGATCCGCAAACACGGCATGGACGGGCTCATCGAAACCCTGGCGGCCTTCAACCGCCGCTACGCCGCCCGCGACTGAGCCCGGGCCGAACGCCGCGCAGCACCCGGCGCCCGCCGGGCGCCGCCCTTCAAGACCGCGCCGCACCCCGCCCGGCCGAGGTATACTCGGTCACCGGGACGGTGCCCGCGACCGCTTGCGGCCGCGGCCCGCCGCCCCCATATGGTCCATTGGGCCGAAATCCGGCTCGACAGGGGAGCAGCGCATGCCCGACATCGCCCACCGACGGCCCGCGGCGAACCACCGACCCCGCGGGGTGCTGGCCCTGCTGGGGGCCTTGCTGATCGCGCTGGCCGGCCCCGTCCACGCGCAAGACCCGCACGAGGCGGGCTCGCCCGCTCTCACGCCGCCGGACCGGGTCATGCGCCAGGCGGCCGAACAGATGTTCACGGCCCTGCGCGACCATCGCGCCGACCTGCAAAAGGACCCCACCTACATCTACAAGCTGGTCGATAGGGTCCTCGTGCCCCACGTCGATTTCGACCGGGCCTCGCACTGGGTACTGGGCCGCTACTGGCGGCGCGCCAGCGCGGACCAGCGCCGGCGCTTCATTCACGAGTTCAAGACCCTGCTGGTCCGCTTCTACTCCAATGCCCTGGCCGAGTATGCCCGCGGACACGAGTTGCAGCAGGACATGATCACCTTCCTGCCGCTGCGCTCGGACGACGGGGCCCGGGATGTCACCGTGCGCTCGCTGGTCCACCAGCCCAACGGCACATCGGTGGCGGTCAACTATGAGCTGCACCGGGAACCGGACGGCTGGAAGGTCTACGACGTCACCGTCGAGGGCATCAGCATGGTCACCACCTACCGGTCGAGCTTCGCCGAGGAGATCCGCCGGGGCGGAATCGACGGGCTGATCCGGACCCTCGCCGAGCGCAACCGCAAGCTCCTGGCCAGCTCCGCCGGCCGGCCCTGAGCGCGGCCGGCGCGGGCGGCCGCCGACGGCTCGATTTCACCTCAAGAACCCGCTGTAACCCACTCTGAATCCGTGTAATTCAGCGCCAGCTGATATTCTTATATGTGACTGATAACACACGGATTATTGTCCGCCGCGGGGGCCACTGCTAGCATGTCTTACGGGCGCCCCCACCCGACACCCTCGAACAACAAGCAACCGCCGGGCACGCCCCGGACCAGGGTCGTATGCAGCGCATCTTGATCATCGAGCCCTGGGCCACCCTGCGCCGCGCGCTGACCAAGCAGCTCCAGGGCGCCTACGGCGTGGAAGAGGCCGACGGCTACGAGGCCGGGCTCAGGCGCCTGGCGGACGCCCCCGGGGACCTGCAGGCCGTCCTGTTCAGCTGGCCGGCGCACTCCAACCCCCACACCGACGACCTGCTGGCCGTGCTCGGCGAGGCGCCGCTGGCCGGGCTGCCGGTGGCGATCCTCGCCCAGGACGCCGACGCCACCCTGCTGGACTGGGTCTCGGGCCGCGCCCACACGGCCCTGCTCTCCTGGGAGGCCTTTCAGGAAAGCCGCGCGAGCCTGGACAAGCTCCTGGGCAAGGCCGCGCAGAGCGGGGCCGACCGGGCGCCAAGGGTCAGCGGCCCCGACGGCGAGCCGATCCGCATCCTGGTCGTCGACGACTCGCCGACCGTGCGCGCCAAACTGCGCCGCCTGCTCGGGCGCAGCGGCTATCACACCGTGACCGCGGCCAACGTCGCCGAGGGCCTGGAACTCGCCCGCGGCGAGCCCATCGACATCGCCATCGTCGATTATTTCATGCCCGACGCCACCGGCGACGTCCTGTGTCATCAGCTGCGGGCCGATCCCCGCACGGCGGGCATCACCTCGGCCGTGCTGACCAGTACCTACCTGGACCAGGTCATCAGCGAGTCACTGGCAGCCGGCGCCGTCGACTGCATGTTCAAGAACGAATCCGACGAACTGTTCCTCGCGCGCGTGGCCGCCATGAGCCGCGCCGTGCAGAGCACCAAGCGCATCGAGCGCGAGCGCCAGCGCCTGCAAGGCATCCTCTCCTCGGTGGGCGACGGCGTCTACGGCGTGGACGGGAACGGCCAGGTCACGTTCATCAATCCCGCCGCCCTGCGCCTGCTCGGCTACGATTCGCAGGCGGCCCTGGAGGGCAGGGCGCCCCAGGAGATCTTCCACAGCGACTGCCCGGACCTGGGCGAGTGCGCCGGCGATGAGTGCCATTTGCGCCAGGCCCTGGAGCAAGGGGTGCCGGCCGACAATGTCGAGACGGTGTTCACGCGCCGCGACGGCACCGCCATCCAGGTCGAGCTGACCATCCATCCGCTGCGTATCGAAGGGCGCATGGAGGGCGCGGTCGTCGCCTTTCGCGATGTCTCGGTGCGCAAGCTGCTCGAGGAGGAGCTCAAGTGGCAGGCCAACCACGACCCGCTGACCAAGCTGCTCAACCGCAAGTACTTCGAGGACGCCCTGGAGCAGGAGGTGCGCCGGCTCAAACGCAGCAACGACGACAGCGCCCTGGTCTATCTCGATCTGGACCGCTTCAAGTACATCAACGACACCGTCGGACACGCCGCCGGCGACCGCCTGTTGGTCGAGATCGGCCGCCACCTGAACTCCCGCCTGCGCGAGTCGGACCTGCTGGCGCGCATCGGCGGCGACGAGTTCGCCATTATCCTGCGCAACGTCGACAAGCAAAGCGCGTTCGCCGTGGCGGACGAGTTCCGCGAGCTGTTGGCCGGCTACAACTTCAACCACGACGGGCGCAGTTACAAGATCAACGGCAGCATCGGCGTGGAGCTGCTGCACAACGCCACCGCCAGCCCCGGCGAGGCCCTGGCCAACGCCGATATCGCCTGCCACATTGCCAAGGGCAAGGGTCGCAATCAGACCCACCTGTTCGAGGCGGGCAACGACGACAAGATCGCCATGGACCTGGAGCTCGGCTGGTCGAGCCGTCTGCACACGGCCCTGGAGCAGGACAACTTCCGGCTGTTCTACCAGCCGATCGTCCCGCTGGTCGCACTCGAGCTCGACAGCCTGGGCGCTGAACAGGGCGCGCCCTGGGAACAGCTGGCCGGCGCCGGCCAGCGCCAACACCCGCTGGGCTTCGAGGCGCTGCTGCGCCTGCACGACGCCCGCGGCGAGCCGGTCTCGCCCAATGCCTTTCTGCCCACGGCCGAGCGCTTCAATCTGATGCCGCGCATCGACCGCTGGGTGATCCGCAATGCCGTGGAGCACCTGGCCGGGCTGCACGCCCGGGGCGAGCGGGCGGTGCTGAACATCAACCTCTCCGGCCAGAGCCTCGATGACCCCGCCCTGGTCGAATTCCTGCAAGAGGCGCTGCGCGAGACGGCGCTGGATCCCGGCTGCGTCGTCTTCGAGATCACCGAGACCTGCGCCATCGCCAACATCGACGCGGCCCAGCGCCTCATCGCGGCCTTGAGCGCCCGGGGCTGCCGCTTCGCGCTGGATGATTTCGGCAGCGGCTACTGCTCGTTCGCGCACCTGAAGAATCTGGCCGTGGACTTCATCAAGATCGACGGCATGTTCGTCCAGGGCATCGCGACCGACCCCATGGACCGCGCCATCGTCAGCTCCATCAACGAGATCGCCCACTCCCTGGGCAAGCTCACCATCGCCGAGTCGGTGGAGGACGCCGAGACCCTGCGCACCCTCAAGGACTGCGGCATCGACTATGTCCAGGGCCACTACGTGGGCCGGCCGATGACCGATCTGTCCGTCCCCGGTATCGGCGAACCGCACGCGGTGTATTGCCCGGCGCGCTGAGCCCCCGCGTTCGCACCGGCGTTCGCCCCGGCGGGCGCGATCGCGTTATGATGGGCCCGTTCGCGCCGAGGCGAACGGAGCAGTGCCGTGTCCCGAAACTCCCCCAATCCATCCGAACGGCCGTCGGGCCGAACGCTGGTGCGCATCGACCGCTGCGTCTGCAAGGACCTCAGCTTCGCCGAGCTGCTGGAGATGGCCGAGGTCCTGGGGCCGGACATCGACCTCATCGCCCTGTCCACCGGCGCGAGCATCGAGTGCGGCACCTGCCGCCCCTGGCTGGAGCGGGCCCTGGCCGAGGGGCGGGACCATTTCGACGTCGGGCCCGGCGAGGCGCACGACTGGGCGGGCCTCGCCGAGCACTTCGGGCGGGGCGAGTGAGGGCGCAGGCCGGCCGGTCGAGGCCCGGGCCGGCGCCGCCCTTCCTTTATAATCGAATGCCTTGGTGTACAATCTAGGGCCCTTCAAGCCACCGGAGTCCGCGGGAGTCCCCTTGGAACAGTATCACGGCACCACGATCCTCTCCGTGCGCCGCGGCGATCAGGTCGCCATCGGCGGCGACGGACAGGTCACGCTCGGCGACACCATCATGAAGGGCAACGCCCGCAAGGTCCGCCGGTTGTATCAGGACCGCGTGGTCGCCGGCTTTGCCGGCGGCACGGCCGACGCCTTCACCCTGTTCGAGCGCTTCGAGGCCAAGCTCGAGCGCCACCAGGGCAACCTGACCCGCGCCGCGGTCGAGCTGGCCAAGGACTGGCGCACCGATCGTATGCTGCGCCGCCTGGAGGCCCTGCTGGCCGTGGCCGACAAGAGCGCCTCGCTCATCATCTCCGGCAACGGCGACGTCATCGAGCCCGAGCAGGGCCTGATCGCCATCGGCTCGGGCGGACCCTATGCCCAGGCCGCGGCCCGCGCGCTGCTGGAGAACACCGAGCTGGACGCGCGGACCATCGCCGAGCACGCGCTGGGTATCGCCGCCGATATCTGCATCTACACCAATCGCAATCTGACGATCGAGACACTGGCGATCGCCTGAGGCTGTACACCCGATGTCCGAGATGACCCCCCGAGAAATCGTCCAGGAACTGGACAAGCACATCATCGGCCAGGCCGCGGCCAAGCGGGCCGTGGCGGTCGCGCTGCGCAACCGCTGGCGCCGCACCCAGGTCGACGAGGCGCTGAGCAACGAGATCACCCCGAAGAACATCCTGATGATCGGGCCCACCGGCGTGGGCAAGACCGAGATCGCCCGGCGCCTGGCCAAACTGGCCCGCGCGCCCTTCATCAAGATCGAGGCGACCAAGTTCACCGAGGTGGGCTACGTCGGGCGCGACGTGGAGTCGATCGTGCGCGACCTGGCCGACATGGCCGTGAAGATGACCCGCGAACAGGAAATGGACAAGGTGCGCCACCGCGCCCACGAGGCCGCCGAGGAGCGGGTGCTCGACATCCTGCTGCCGCGGGCCCGCAGCGTCGGTTTCGCCAACGAACCGGTCGAAACCGAGGAGGACTCGGGCACGCGGCAGAAATTCCGCAAGAAGCTGCGCGAGGGCGAACTCGATGACAAGGAAATCGACGTCGAGCTCTCCGCCGCCCCGGTGGGCGTGGAGATCATGGCCCCGCCCGGCATGGAGGAGATGACCAGCCAACTGCAGAGCATGTTCCAGAATCTGGGCGGCGGGGGCCGGACGAACACCCGGCGCCTGCCGGTCAAGCAGGCGCTGGCGCTGCTGACCGACGAGGAGGCGGCCAAGCTGGTCAACGAGGAAGAGATCAAGGTGCGCGCCGTGCACATGGTCGAGCAAAACGGGATCGTCTTTCTCGACGAGATGGACAAGATCGCGCGCCGGGGCGAGTCCGGGGGCGGCACCGCGGACGTCTCGCGCGAGGGCGTGCAGCGCGACCTGCTGCCCCTGGTCGAGGGCTCCACGGTCTCGACCAAATACGGCATGATCCGCACGGACCACATCCTGTTCATCGCCTCGGGGGCCTTCCACCTGTCCAAGCCCTCGGACCTGATCCCCGAGCTTCAGGGCCGCCTGCCCATCCGCGTCGAGCTCGACGCCCTGACCAGCGAGGACTTCGTGTGCATCCTCACCGAGCCCGATGCCTCGCTGACCGAGCAATACTGCGCGCTGCTGGCGACGGAGGGCGTGGAGCTGAACTTCACCGACGAGGGCATCAAGCGCATCGCCGAGGTGGCCTGGCAGGTCAACGAGCGTACCGAGAACATCGGCGCCCGGCGCCTGCACACGGTCATGGAGCGCCTGCTCGAGGAGGTCTCCTACCAGGCGGCCGACTGCTCGGGCCAGTCGTTCAGCATCGACGCGGCCTATGTCGACGAGCACCTGGGCAATTTGGCCCAGGACGAGGATCTGAGCCGGTATATCCTGTAGAAAACCGACCAGCCCGCTGCGGCCGGTCGTGCGCGACGGTCCGGGTTCACGCACAAACGATATTCACCGAGGTTCACCATGGCTGACAAACCCAAACCGACCGACATCAACCTGCACCAGCAGTCGCGCGTGCTGGAGATCGCCTTCGACGACGGCAGCCGCTTCGAGCTGCCCTGCGAGTACCTGCGCGTGTTCTCGCCCTCGGCCGAGGTGCGCGGACACGGCCCGGGCCAGGAAGTACTGCAGCTGGCCAAGGAAGACGTCAATATCACCCAGATCGACCCGGTGGGCGTCTACGCCGTGCAGCTGCATTTCGACGACGGCCACAACACGGGCATCTATTCGTGGGAGACGCTCTACCAACTGGGCGCGGAGAAGGATCGCCTCTGGGCGGACTACCTGCAGCGCCTGAAGGAGGCGGGCTACGAGCGCAAGGAACCGTCCCACTGAGCGGCGCGCGCCAACCGTTGAGGCCATGGCCATGAAAGACGACAAGTCCACGCACTTCGGCTTCGAGCAGGTGCCCTTCGGCGAAAAGGCCCGCAAGGTGGCCGGCGTGTTCCATTCGGTCGCCGGCAAGTACGACGTCATGAACGATTTGATGTCGCTCGGCGTCCACCGCGTCTGGAAGCGTTTTACCATCGAGCAAAGCGGCGTGCGCCGCGGCCACCGGGTGCTGGATCTCGCCGGCGGTACGGGCGATCTGGCCGAGAAGTTCTCGCGCATGGTCGGCCCCGACGGCGAGGTGGTCCTGGCCGACATCAACGAGTCCATGCTGCGCGTCGGCCGCGAGCGCCTGGTCGACCGCGGCCTGGTCGGCAACCTGCGCTACGTCCTGGCCAATGCCGAGTGCCTACCGTTTCCCGACAATCACTTCGACTGCATCACCATCGCCTTCGGCCTGCGCAACGTGACCGACAAGGAATCCGCCCTGCGCTCGATGTTCCGCGTGCTCAAGCCCGGCTCGCCCCTGCTGGTGCTCGAGTTCTCCAAGCCGGTCGCCCCGGGGCTGTCGCCCGTCTACGACGCCTATTCGTTCAAGGTCCTGCCCCTGCTCGGGCGCCTGATCGCCGACGACCCGGACAGCTATCGCTACCTGGCCGAGTCCATCCGCATGCACCCCGATCAGGAGACGCTCAAGGCGATGATGGAGGACGCGGGCTTTGAGCGCTGCGAGTATTTCAATCTCACCGGGGGCATCGTCGCCCTGCACCGCGGGTACAAGCTTTGAGCCTCGAGGGGGTGCGCTACGCGGGCTTCTGGCGTCGGCTGGCGGCCGCGGCGCTGGACCTGGTGCTGTTCGCCAGCCTGCTCGCCCCGCTCCTGGCGCTGGCCTACGGCACCGGCTACTTCGCCTGGCGCCTGGCGGGACCGGGCTGGCTGGCGGCCTACGGGGCGCTCGACGTCCTGGTGACCAAGGCCCTGCCGCTCGTGCTGCTGGTGGTGCTGTGGTCGCGCCTGGGCGCGACACCGGGCAAGCTGCTCATGGGCTGTCGGGTGGTCAACGCCGCCGACGGCGCCCGGCCCGCCCTGCGCCAGGCCGTGGTGCGGGCCCTGGGCTATCTCGTCTCGGCCCTGCCGTTGTATCTGGGCTTTTTCTGGATCGGCTGGGACCGGCGCAAGCAGGGCTTTCACGACAAGATGGCCGGCACGCTCGTGGTGCGCCGCGAGGACGACTATGCCCTCGAGAGCCTCGAGGCACTGCGGACCAAGGCCTCATGAGCGGCGCCGAGGAACTCGAGCTGGTCCTGGCGGAGCTGCTCGAACGCGGGCTCAACGCCTACCTCGCCCTGGACCCCGCGGTCCTGGAGCGCCTGGACGGGCTCGCCGGGCGGGTCATCGGCATCGAGCTGGAGGGGCTGTCGCGCCGGCTCTACCTCATGCCCCACGGCGGGGGACTCCAGGTCATGACCGACTACGCGGGCACGCCCGATACCCTCCTGCGCGGCACGCCCCTGGCGCTGATCAAGCTGGCGTTCGCCGGCGACGACCCGGCGCAGGGGACTTCCCGGGTGCTGTTCTCCGGCGAGGTCGTCATCGAGGGCGACGTCGAGCTCGGCCAGCGCTTTCGGCGCATCCTGGACGAAACCGATATCGACTGGGAGGAGCTGGTCGCGCGCGTCGGTGGAGATACCCTGGCCTACCGGCTGGGGCGCCTGGTCCGCGAGGTCGGCGCCTGGGCGGGCCAGGCCGGCGAACACCTGGGCCGCGACGTGGCCGAGTACCTGCAATACGACGCGGCGCAGCTCATCGATCGCGGCGAGCTGCAGGGTTTTCTGGCCGAGGTCGACACCCTGCGCGACGACGCCGAGCGCCTGGAGGCCCGGGTGCAGCGCCTGCGCCGCCGGCTCGAGGCACATCTATGAGGCCCGGCGCGGTGCCGGTCCGTGCCGGCGGCGCGGCCGCGTCGAGGTAGGGCGATGCTGCGTCCCGGGCATGTCCTGCGTTTGATGTATATCAGCTGGGTCCTGGTGCGCCACGGCCTGGACGAGCTCATCCTGGCGACCCACCTGTTCCGCCCCGTGCGGTTTTTGCGTTTTTTCGCACCCTGGCACTGGATCCCGCGCGGCGGGGCCAGCCGCGGCCAGCGCATCCGCTCGGCGCTGGAGGACCTGGGGCCGATCTTCGTCAAGTTCGGCCAGATCCTGTCCACCCGCCGGGACCTGCTGCCCGACGACATCGCCGAGGAGCTGGCGCGCCTGCAGGACCGGGTGCCGCCCTTTGCCAGCGACCAGGCGCGGGCGATCATCGAGCGCGCCTACGGTTGCCCGCTGGAGGAGGTCTTCGCCGAGTTCGAGGAGACGCCGCTGGCCTCGGCCTCCATCGCCCAGGTCCACGCCGCGCGCCTGCACGACGGGCGCGATGTCGTGGTCAAGGTGCTGCGCCCGCACATCCTGCGCGTCATTCGCCGCGACCTGCAGCTGATGTATTTCGTCGCCGACAACATGGCGCGCTACTGGGCGGACGGGCGGCGCCTGCGCCCGCGCGAGGTGGTGGGCGAATTCGAAAAGACCATCCTCGACGAGCTGGACCTGATGCGCGAGGCGGCCAATGCGACCCAGCTGCGGCGCAACTTCATCGGCTCGGAGCTGCTCTACGTACCGGAAGTGGACTGGGACCACACGCGGCGCAACGTCATGGTCATGGAGCGCATCCGCGGCATCCCGATCAGCAACGTCGCCGAGCTGCGCCGGGCGGGCATCGACCTCAAGTCGCTCGCCGCCAAGGGCGTGGAGATCTTCTTCACCCAGGTCTTTCGCGACAGCTTCTTTCACGCCGACATGCACCCGGGCAACATCTTCGTCTCCCCCGAGGGGCGCTATATCGCCGTGGATTTCGGCATCATGGGCACCCTGAGCGCCACCGATCAGCGCTACCTCGCGGAGAACTTCCTGGCCTTTTTCAACCGCGACTACCGCCGCGTGGCCCAGCTGCACGTCGAGTCGGGCTGGGTCGGCGAGGACACGCGCGTCGACGAATTCGAGTCGGCCATCCGCTCGGTCTGCGAGCCGATCTTCGACAAGCCGCTCAAGGACATCTCCTTCGGCCAGCTCCTGCTGCGCCTGTTCCAGACGGCGCGGCGGTTCAACATGCAGGTCCAGCCCCAGCTCGTGCTGCTGCAAAAGACCCTGCTCAACATCGAGGGCCTCGGGCGCCAGCTCTATCCGGAGCTCGACCTGTGGAAGACCGCCAAGCCCTTCCTGGAGCGCTGGATGGCCGATCAGATCGGCCCGCGCGCCCTGCTGCGCAACCTCAAGGAAAACGCCCCGCTGTGGCTGGAGCAGGTACCGCGCCTGCCCTCGCTGGCGCACGACGTGCTCACCCAGGCGCGCGACGGGCGACTGCAGATCGAATGGAAGAACACCGAGCTCGAGGGGCTGCGCCGCGAGCTGCGCGCGGCCAACCGGCGCACCGTCACCGCCATCGCCGGCGCCGCGCTGCTGGTCAGCGGCGCGGTCCTCGCCGGGCTCAACCCCACCCTCATCGGCCCGCCCTACCTCGCGGCCGGCCTCATCGCCGCCGCCGGCGCCGGCCTGCTCCTCGGCACCGTCCTGCGCCGCTGAAGCGGCCTCGCTCAAGGTCCGTTGAAAACGCAGAGAAGGCAGGTGGGTCCTAGCGGGCCGCCGACGTCAACGCAAAGGACGCAAAGACGCGGAGTGCGCAAAGAAACACTCGTTGTGATCCGCGAAGAATAAATCAACGCCTGGACCTCGTTGTCGAGGTTTCGACAGCTCCGCGCAAAAAGAACCGATCATTATTTGGGCG
>Ga0209918_1001375_pt1 | contig 13116 bp, 12 predicted proteins | sample SalPonD_shore_MG_FD_185712 | JGI IMG/M metagenome (GOLD analysis project Ga0209918, IMG submission 185712) | Salt pond soil microbial communities from South San Francisco under conditions of wetland restoration - Salt Pond MetaG... | ecosystem: Environmental > Aquatic > Marine > Intertidal zone...
CAAAATCAAAAGAGCGACATTAGCGATCAAAAGGCTGCATTGGGGACGGTTAGTTCTGTTGTTTCGAGCTTTATCAGTAAGATTGATGAACTGAAGGACACGACACAAAATAATTTTAGTCCCTTAAAAGCGGATTCGAGCAATACCAATGCTGTTAGAGTTGACTCCATCTCAGGGATGAAGCAGCCAAATAATTATGATATCACCGTAGATAGGGTTGCCTCAAAAGACATCATGCTATCAAACGTGATTACCGGCTCGAATACTGATCTTGCAACCCAGGGCGACGGGTCACTTGATGTCACTATTGGCGGTAAAACGCAAACCATATCAGTTTCCACAACCAAAATCGACGGCTCGGGAAATGTTGTAAATAAGACCAATAAAGAAATTTTACAGTCTTTTTCGACTGCTATCAACGATGCACTTGGTACAGAGTCTGACAGTGATGTTTTCAATATTGACAACAATGATAATATCCAGCTTTCCATCAAAAGTGCAAACACCGGCTATGATCAGCGTATTCAATTCAGCAATGCTACCGGAGTTCTTGCTTCGGTTACGGGTAACATGACACACAACACCACACCATCAAACCTTGATGCACAATTTACAGTTGATGGAATTACGTTTAGCCGCGGCCAAAACAAGATTGAAGATGTCATACCAAACATGACGTTTACGCTTGTTAGCGGTACCGGAACGAAAGAACAAATATCGGTAGAAAAAGATCTGCAAAAAGCGCGTGACAATATCGACGGCTTTATCAAAGCCTTTAATGATATGAATAGCAAGATAAGGAACCGCACGTTCATTAATGGCCAAACCGGTAATACAGGTCCGCTTCAAAATATGCGATCCATCCGCAACTTGACTATTGATTTACGTCAAATGGCTCTGACCAATATGTCTTCTGCTGCACCGGGCGAAATTAATAATCTTTCGGATATAGGTATTGGCTTTGATAAAGATGGCACCATGAAGATTGAAGATTCCGATCTCCTGGACAACGTTTTGAGTAATAATCCGGATCAAGTTAATAAATTATTTACGGATTCTTCCTCACCTGTTACTGCCATGTACAAACGTGCGAAAAACTATACAGAGTCTGGCGGTATTATTACTTCGCTGGAAGACGGCCTGCAACAGAAAATAGATTTTCTTGACAATCGTATCGAATCGGAAGATAAATATCTTAAGAAATACGAAGAACGTCAGCGTAAAATATTTTCAGATTTATACCAGATGCAGCAGCAAAGCCAAAGACAATTAAACTCGGTAACAAGTCAACAACAAGCATTAAGTTTATAATTTAGTACAATGCTATCTTTAGAATTCCATCTGAATAAACTGGCAACTGTAAACGAAATGATTCTACAGGAACTTCAAAATGAATTTACTATTAAAAATTTGCAAGATGCCTTTAGCAAGCGCGATGAGCATATCGAAAAGATGGAACAAATCATTTCTGGGGTTGATAAAAGCACAATAACTTCTCGGGAGCATAAGAGTTTAACAATGCTGTACGACCGTGTACTTGAACAAGGTCACAAAATTCAAAACAAGCTGGATACAAAAACCAATGAAATGCAGCAAAAACTTGGTGATGCTATAAAAAGGCGTAAAGCAGAAGAAAAATATCAAATTTTAAAATAGCTGTTTAATTCATAAGTTATTGACAACTAATATGCTATTATATTATGGATATTAAAAAGACCGAAAACAACCCGAGTAATAAGTTTAGAAAAACCGAACATTCTTCTAAAGGAGAGCGGTCTTCCCGCTTAACTTCAAATAAATCTTCATCTGACCCACTTTCCGACAAGGTATCGATCAGTGATTATACCTTTCGTGACGATGAACGACTTTTTGCCAAACTTCAACTGGATAAACTGAATGAGTCTTCATCTAAACGTTTAGGCAAACTAAAGGCAAAAGTAAATAAATACCAGAAAACACTTTATTCTTCTTCAAAAGAAGCCAGCGAAACAGAACTGGGTCGAAAAATAAATAACCCAGATGTTTGGGAAGATATCGCCAATAAAATACTGCGATAATTATTAGTAGCTAATCATTTTGTAGAGCCCCTTGCAAAACCAAGATTTTGTCATTTCGAGAAGCAGAGCGACGAGAAATTCGGCGGGATTCAGAATGACTTATGGGGTTCTGCAAAGGCCTCTTCTACTTTTTAAATCTGTTCTGTTAGATAGGAAGTCTTTAAGTTGAATAATAAATTTTTAGTTTTTTTCACCTAGAATTATTTACTTAACGTTTCTTTGCTATTAAATAGAATTTCGATTAAGAAACAGCAAGACTTTATTCGCTTCCCATCTTATGAAAGAACATATTCTTATTGTTGAAGATGATGAAATGCTACTAGAGTTCCTGGAAGAAAATTTCTCAATAAACGGGTACCAGGTAACTGCTTTCACCGATCCAACGAAAGCTATCGAATACCTGGAAGAGCATTCCATAGATCTTGTACTCACCGATGTAAAAATGGATGAAATGACTGGAGATGAAGTTTTATCTCATGTAGTTGAGAACTACCCGAATGTTGGCGTAATAATGATGACCAGCTTTGGTAATATAACTCACGCTGTGCGTGCTCTTCAAAAGGGTGCTTTTGATTACATTACCAAGCCTTTTAAGGCAAAAGAAATTTTATTCCGTATCAATCGATATTTCGAATCCAGTTCAACTTTTGATAATCGACATAAAATAGAGGCCTTTGCAGACAAGAAAACATCCCAAGAGGATAAGCAAAAGCCCAAGGACAAAACTATTGAACAAGACAGCAAAAGATTTATTGGTAGCAATCCAAGAATTCAAAAACTACTAGACATACTTCCCCAGATAGCTGCCAGTAGTGCTCCTGTTATGATACAGGGGGAAAGTGGGACAGGTAAAGAAGTTTTTGCCAACCTGATCCACCAGAATAGTAATCGATCCGAAGAAGCCTATGTAAAAATAAATTGTGCTAACCTTCCTAAGGAGTTAGTAGAGAGCACGCTTTTCGGACACGTAAAAGGGGCATTTACTGGCGCTATTTCTGATAAGATAGGAGCCTTCGAAGAGGCAAATAGGGGAACAATATTACTTGACGAAATCACTGAAATTGACATCAATATACAGGCAAAGTTACTTCGGGTTTTGCAAGAAAAAGAATTTCACCGGGTGGGCAGCCAAAAACCTATTCAGTCTGACGTGCGTGTTATTGCCACTTCAAACAGAAATATTGCTGAAGCAATATCAAACGAACAATTCCGCAAAGACTTATATTACCGTTTGAATGTTTTTCCTATTACTATTCCGCCTCTCAGGGAGCGCAAGGATGACATTCCTTTATTAGCCGATTTTTTTATAAACCGATATACCCAAAAATATGGCCTTGCCCCCAAAGAGATGACCGAAGATCTGAAGGAATTTTTTATGAATAAAAAATGGGATGGTAATGTCAGGGAGCTGGAAAATAAGATTCACCGGGGAGTTATCCTTTCAGGTAATAGTAATATTATTACCCTAGATCACGTTGAAAAAAACTTATTTGCCCAAGTAGATCTTGAAGTCGGCGAACAAGTGCTGTCTGATTTACCTCTCATGTCTATCGAAGATATGGAACTTCAACTCATCAAAAAGGCCTTAGAGCAAACCCAGGGGAACCAAAAAGAAGCTGCCAAAATCTTAGGTATCACCGATCGTACCATTCGCAACAAAATTAAGAAAGCTTCTTCAAAAGAAACGTCCGAAGACTGAAAGCTTTTGGGCTATTAAACTATTCTGATCTTCTAGCAAATCCTGCATAAATAATTTAGCATCAAGTATCAATTCAAACTGAGATTGCTACTGCTCCCACAAATATTCCGTTTCCTTTTAAATTCAATCTCATACCTGTTCTGGCCGTTGTACGATGTTTTCAAATTCGCATCCAATTGCAGACTAAGATTTCGAATTATATCCCGACCTAACGAAGATTGAATATCTCCCATATTTCGTGTTATGCCTGACATTTCCGTGATATCTATATACACATTATCTTGGATTACTTGTATATCAATGGTTATTTGGCGCCTGCCGTTCTGTGAAGATGACTGTTCTCCCGAAGTTAATAAGATTTCATTCAGAAGTAATGCTGTGGGTATTGCTTGGTTCACATTTAAAATAAATGAAGGAGAATTGAGTAAAATATCTACTGGCTGTGTGGAATTGACCGCTGTTGAATAGTTTTTTACGAAGCTATCCAAATAGGATTTAAAATCGAGGCTGACCAGATCTTTAGACTGATACAAAAATTCGTGGACGTCGGCAACCGCATGTATCCGTCTCTGAGATTTAACTAGTATAGACTGAATGTACGGATCGTCAACATCAAATGATTGTAAATTCAAGAGCCCCGAAATAAGTGCCATGTTATTTTTCACCCGGTGATGGATTTCCTGAAGCAATACCTTATTTTGTTTGTTAGCTTCCTGCAACTCCTTTATGGACTCATGCCGATCGCTGATATCACGTATAATACCGATCGCAACATCTTCTCCAAAAAACTTCCCCTTTGACAAGGTTGTCTCTATAGGAAATATAGTACCATCCTTTTTTTGTGCCCAGCGGTTAAATATTTTTCGTTCCCCATCAAATGCCTGCTTTAAAAGCTCTGGCTCAAACTGTTCGAACGACTGAGAAGACAAAATTTCTTTAGGCATCTTACCCTTAAACTCAACCAAATCATATCCAAACATCCGGGCCGCCGAAGCATTAGCTTGAATAATCTTACCCTCTCTATCCTGGATAAAGATGGCATCCTGGACATTATTAAGGAGATCTCGATAGGTTTTCTCGCTAGCATTGATCCGATTGAGATATTCCGTAGTTTCGGTTTCATCTTTGATAACGATACAAAAAAGCTCTTCTCCTGTTTTTTTATGGGTGACCGAAGCCGATACTTCGGCAATAAAACTAGAACCATCTTGGCGGTATATAGGCATAGCCTCCCGGCACGAGTTGTATTTTTCAACATTTCGTCTCAGCTTAAAAATATCCTTATTGTCGTATTGAAATACCTTGGAAATATGCTCTCCCTTAATATCTGTATCCTTAACGGCAAGCAGTTTGTTAGCGAAGTTATTACTGTTGATAATCGTCCCTTCTTTATCAATCAACAATATTCCCTCCATCGTATTGGCAAAAATTAACTCCAGTTCATCGTTTTGCTCTATGATATATCTACGCCATCTTTTTAAATTTCGAATATAAAAGTAAGAAGAAATGCTACCGGTAAGCATCAGTACTGAAACAATAATAAAATCCCGAACTCCATCATAAACCCCTTCAGTCAAGATATTGGTAAGTAGGATCCCTAATATTACAACCGTTATAATGACGATTATTACCGTGAAGTGCTTCTCAATCTTAAAATCCTTATATAAGGTATCTTTTTTACCATCCATAATGATAACTTTTCGAAATTAAATATCCTGTGCATCTCAATAGCGGAGATCCTATTCCTTAAGCGAATTGTTATCGACGGATTGCATCGTTTATTAAATAATTTTTAAGAAAATTGTCTATTATGTATTACTACACATTTCAGTATGTAGCCCACATTTCACGAATATTTGTATATCTATTATTGTAATAGTGCTGTTAATAAAGATCTTAAGCTGCTTGATTTCCCTTAATTGAGATCAACATACGGTAATTCGCTGCGAAATTGGTCCCTCTGCGGCGTTGAAGGAAAAATTTCTTGGTGGGGAAAGCGGGATAGATGGCACGAAAAGTAACAGTTAAAATGTAAGCCCGTACCACCAGATATTTTATTCAGAATAGAACCGAGCTAAAAAATGATAAACTTATGCCTTATACAATATTTGTCAGCATTGCTTTGGCCTTGTCTAACCTATTGGTTTTGGTGAGGGCGACAATCAATTTCCGTTTATAGGTACGGTTTTCCGGATATAAATTATGTAATTTGTTATAAACTTGAGATACATAATCGTACCATTCTCTTTGCATAAACATCGTCATTATTTGCTCAAAATCTTCTTCTGTCTCTTTATTAATCTCACCAAAAAGATCATCCTTGAAAATTCGCTCAAATAAGTAAACGGATCTCTCGAAATCTTCTAGTTCGATAGAAAGCACCAACACTTTTTTCAATAATGACCGATCAACGCCATCTCTCTTAAATACGAAAAGTTTTTCAAAATATCGGGTAGCCTCTCTTCTCATACCAGCCTTTAATGCCACATTCGCCAGATTAACAAGAGCCTTTTCCTCATTAATAATCTGATCAAAACTTGCTCGCGAATGCAGAGTAAATCGCTCATAATATTGTTTTATAATTTTAAATGACTCATCCCATTCTTTACGTAACTCATGAATCCTGTACTTTATTAAGTATGGTAAACTTTGCAATGATTCCGCATTCAGCGACTCGTTGGATAAGGCCACCGCTTTATCCCATTTGTATTGCTCCACATAGCAGCTGGCTAACCCATTTACAGCTCCCAGCCGATCAAAAGGCAATAATTTCTCTTCTTTTAGCAATCTTCTGTACTGAGCGGCAGCATGCACATATTTTTTGTTTTTAAAATATCGGTCCCCCGAAACCAGGTATAGCCTGGGAGAATAATTTTTCAGAGATAGCTCTGCATCTATATCTACATGGCTTATAGGACTGCTGTCTCTTTCAATAACAACTGAATGATTCAACAATTGAATCTCGTTATCCCGAATATACCGGGTGCAGTCGGGCAAGTTTTTGCCATCAAATATTGGATTGCTTGTTGCATGCACCAGCCGCATCTGGTAATACTGAAGATAACCGCCTGGTTTTTCCTGTCGGATAAGCGTGGGTGTCCACGTCTGAGGGTCCAGAGAGTGATTAGCAGGGATACTGCCAAGCCGGATGGACTCATCATCTTCGAGGAACAGCACCCAATTTCTACGGGCATTGATGAGCATAGCATTACAAACCGGCGAACGCCCCTTGTCTTTCCCTATTTGATACCAGGCAATATCGTTGTTTAACCTGGTGGGGCGTTTTGCATCAGCCACTACTGTAACATATGCAAATTGTTTATTCCACTGGTGAATCTTTTCTATATCGAGATATTTCAAATCCGATAACTGCAAGACAATCTCAAGCCATTCCATGCAATTGTTATCATTATTTTGTTGTGAAACGGTGGCAAGCTTGTTTCTCATAATAATAGATTTCTCGATTTAACTTATTGGCATATATCAGAGATAGTTTAGCAGAGTGTTTTCAAACATTTTACTGTGAACAGCCATCGCTGATTCGTAGGAGACCTGATTTTTTTGAAGTTTGGAATATGCTTCAGCGAAGTTTGTATCCACCAACTCGCTCGAATTTGCTTTTTGAGTTACTTTGACTGATTCATACTGCTGGTCCATAAAATCCATTCGGTTTATATTGTCGCCGAGTTTGGATGAAAGATTACTCACATGTTCTATGATATCGTCAGTTCCAGGTATCAGATTATTTATATTCTGAGTATTATTGTCGCGCAGAGCCTGTTCCATGTCACCTATTATAGTAAATAGGTCCTGACCATTAACATCTGCAATATCTTTGCCAGTAATACTGATATCTATCTTTATTCCATCTCCTGCTATAATATTAGGCGCTTTATTGTTACTGTTATTCGTTACCGAGCTACCGGAAATTTGGAAAGGCTGTGAGCCGCTATTGGTACCTGCAAATAAATATCGATTACCGTAATTCTGGTTCAGGGTATTAATAATATCCTTGCGGATACCCGAAATTTGGTCGGCCATATTTTCACGCTCATTGTCTCCGTATGAGCTGTTCGCGCCCTTAACCATAACCTCTTTAATCTTGACGAGGTTATCAACGATACCATTCATGGCCTGCTGAGCAATTCTACCCTGACGAAGTCCACTTTCAATATTACTCTGAAACTGTTCGTTTTTTCTGATATTTTCCTGGATAATTCTGTTGCTCTGGAAAGCAACCGGATCTTTTGACGGCTTTCGCACCCGTAGCCCGCTGGATAATTCTGATTCTATATCGGCCATCTCGCTACGGTTTTTGTTTATATCTCGGAGAAAATTACTGAATATCGATTTTTGGGTAATTCGCATAATTTTATCTTACTATACTAATTAGAGTATCATACATTTTTTGAGCAGAACTCATTACTTTCGCAGCTCCCTGGTAAGCATTTTGAAACTTGATCATTCGGCTCAATTCCTCATCCACATTCACCCCGGCCGTCTGTTCTTGCTGGTTTTTAAGCATCTGGATTTCCGAATCCCGGACTTCTATAGTTGAGTCAATACTATTTAAATTAACGCCCGGCTTACTTATAACCCCTATCGTATAATTGGTAAGGCTTTGATTATTGAGGGTATCCCCAATAATTTTCCGATCTCTGAGATCTGCAATTTTGGTCGCCATGTCACCATTCCCAGCTTCGCCAGCTACCGAAGAAGCTGCGATATTATTGGGGTTATCTACAATGTTTTGGTTGAGTTGAATAGTATCGGCGGTTGTACCGGATGGGTCAAAAAAGTCTCGCTGATTATTATCATCTAATCCATAGCCCTGACTATGTAGCTTATTAAATTCGCTGACCACCGTGGCTGCAATCTTATCCAAGCCCTTTTTAAGATTAGGAATATCTTCTTGGTACATCTCAATTTGTGCCCCGATCGCCCCCCCAGATGGTTTAATCAACTGACCGTTTTCCAGACGTAATCGGATTTTTTTATTAACATTATCAACTTCTGATTTCAAGGTATAGGCTTCATTTTCATCCACCACAGACTTGCCGCCGATCTGAATTTTAACGGCTCCAGTTTCTGTTTCCTGGCTCTGAAAATCTACAAGCTTTGAAAGTTGGCTAAGCTTTTCGTCCCTAATATCCAGACTTTTAAAATCAGGCTGACCTTTAGCTTTGCCTTGTTTTATTGATTTATTCAGCTCATTGATACTATTCAAAAGCTTGTTAATGGATTTAAGGGTCTGTCCTGCAAAGCTGCGATTCTGTTCACTTATCTGATCTACGTGTTCACTTGTTGATTGCAGGCGACTTGTAAACTGCAGGGCCTCGCTGAGTAGGTTATTTCTTACGCTGGAATCTTGCGGATTACTGGCTAAATTTGAAAAATTATCGAATAAAGCACTCACCTGGCTATCCAGATCATTACCAGAATCGGAAACCAAGGTAGCTTCCAGCTTACCGTAAAGGTCGGCCTTCTTCTTCAGATACCCCATATTCTGCTGTTTTTGGTGAAGCAGGATATCATCCATTTTGTCGCGAAGCCGAACCACATTATCAATATTAACGCCCAAGCCAACATATGACTGCCCTATATGCATGCCGTTTGGCGATTTTTCTATCCGCTGACGGCTGTACCCGGGAGTATCGGCATTTATAATATTGTTCGAGGTAATCGACATGGAACGGCTGGCACTTTGCAGCCCGCTTTTCGCTATTTCAAATAAAGATTTCATTGGTCAGGCTTTGGTATTAATAGCTAAGCCGGATGAAACATCCTCTTTATTTCCCCCTGAGCCGTAGCGTGTATTTTTGTGATTACTAAGCCCATAAATCGATTGGAAAATTTGGACATTTCTGTTCATGGCAAAATCCAGCAATACGTTAAGTCGCAGGTGTTTATTCTTTAATTCCCTGAGCCGCCCTTCAAGCTCTGCCTTCCAGCTTTCAATGATTTTGGTCGAATCAGGGTATATTTCTTTCAAATTTTCTAGCCTCACTTCCTCGTGTTCTGTGTCCTCCAACAATCCTTTAAGCCCCTTTATAAATTCGTGTTCTTTTTCTTTAAAAGTCCCTTTTAAACTTGCGTACTGCTCTGCGTTCTTTTCAATCTCTTCATCGTCATCGGCGATTAAGGCCATAATTTGGTTGTCCATAACGCCCATCAAATTTTGAGATAATTGGCTTAATATGCCCACATTTTGTTGTACTTCTGACAAGGGACCGCTAAGATTATTTTCTTGTAACATGTTCTTTAATTAACTCTTTTTTATTTATGACTAATATTATTTTTGTATTGGGCAATCATATCAGCAATACCCAATTTACGTTGCCTGGCAATCTCATCAGCAAGCGTATTTACAATATGTTGTCGATACAAGTTGTTAGACTGTCCCATCATGGCATTTTTATCGCCCATTTTGAATGAATCTTTAATAAGCGTACTAACAAGCCTGCGAGCGAAAATTTTTTCAAATTTGACGGCAACTTCTTCCTTTTTAGACTCACCATTCTTATTTGTTGCCATTACATCATAAGATAAGCCGGAAACAGAGTGAACATTCATAGGTAACTAAGCTCTTCGTTTACAATAATTTAAAGTTTGTCCCACCCTACATTACGATCAATTGACCGTGAAGCGCCCCCGCACGATCCAGAGCCTGGAATATGGAAATCACATCTCTCGGACTTAGCCCCAGAGAATTCAACATCTGTGCTAATTGCTGCACATTCGTATCTGGCTGAAAGACCATATTTTGGGCAGCCTCCTCACTGATATCAACTCTGGGAACCGGCACAACTTTGGTTTTACCGCCGCTAAGAGGTGGGGGTTGACTAATAAAAGGTGTAACCTGGGTTTTTACTTGTACGCTGCCATGCGATACCATAGCATTGTCGATTGTTACGTTTCCTCCAGCTACAATCGTACCCGTCCGTTCATTAATTACAATACGCGCCGGTTTTGTCATCTGAACCTTCTGCTTCATAATTGTACTGACGAGAATATTGCGGGCTCCCGGTTTCTGAAATGCATCCGGCCATTTAACCTGCACCAGGCCGGGGTTATAAATAGAGGCAATTTTATCCCCAAAATTATTATTGATAGCATCAACGATACGCTGTGCATTCACATAACCCGGTTTATCTAAAACCAGTCCCAGCGGCTTTTGGACATCTAACTGAAAATTATTGTTTATGCTCACAGTACCGCCACCCGGCACGGTGGCCGTCAACGAAGCATTACGTGACATTTGCGAGTTACCCAGCTCTGCACTGACTCCTCCGACGACAAGAGGCCCCTGCGCTTCGGCATATGTCTTTTTGGTGTTGGGATCTATTAACGGGGTTTCCAGTAACACTCCCCCCCTTAAGCTACGTGCATCTCCCATAGAAGAAACGGTAACATCTATTTCACTTCCGGAGGCGTTATAGGGCCCAATAACTCCTGTTACCATAACGGCCGCCACATTCCTGGTTCGCAGCTGTTCGGGATCAATTTTAATGCCAAAATTCTTAAGCATATTTGCTACCGACTGCACAGTAAACTGGGCGCCCCTTCTACTCAAGGTACGATCGCCGGTTCTATTCAACCCAGTCACTAATCCGTAACCAACAACTTTTACAGGGTGAGCATTTTGCACCTTTACTAACTCGCTCAAAGGACTTTGTGCTTTAACCGCCGCAGCTAAGAAAGATAGCAACAGTCCGGCAAGGAGACTGCGTATCGAATATTTTATGAGGGAATAGGTCATTTTTTCTAGGTAAGTTCGTTTAGTTCATCGCTTTTAATATTACAGCCGCTCCCAATACGATACCTACACCGGTTAACGCTACTCTTTTAATAAAACCTTGCTTCTTTGTGATACTCTTTAGTCCTTCGCTTTTTTCATAGTTTATTTTGGCATCCCCAACGAGATAAGACAAAATCCGATTTTGTCGATTAATATCTTCCGGACGAACCGTGCCCGTTAAACTGATCTTATGCATTTCGCCGTTGATTTCGGTTGATCGGCTTCCTTGAACAATCAAATAACCACCGGTGGTTATTTTCGTGACCTTCACACTCATATAGCCTTGAAGCAGTTGACCCTGATCGGTCGATATGTTCTCGTCAGAACCGTAGTTTACCTTTACGTCTGAACCAAAAGTAGGCTCGAAAGGCAAAAAATTACCGGAAGCCGAACCGGCAGTGCCACCTTCGGCATTAGAAGCATTCTTTGAATTGGAACTGGTGCTGCCACTTATTTGCTCCTGCAACACCACTGTCAAAATATCGCCGACATCCCTGGCTTTATGATCCGCATACATAGAAATTTGAGCCTGCACCACTGAGGCCCATCCCAATACAAAAAGTGAAATTAGAAACGTTTTAATAATCAAAGTGTTTTTTTCCATATTACTACTCCACGGCTGACAACTTCCGCCATATATTTTCTTCTGGTATCTTTATTATAAATTCGAATTTCATCCCCTTTAGCTCCGCTTTCCCGAGCTTCACCTGATACTTGAACAACAAAGCCCTTTCGCCTTAAATACATTTCTACCTGGTCACCGGACTTGACTAAATATTCCCTACTTATATATGTACTGCGAATGGGTTGACCAGACAAGAGAGTACGTTTCAAGACCTTGCCCCGCAGTTTCCCAATATCGTCTATTAAAGCACTGTTGTATTTAAATATGGATACCCACTGGTAGGCAAAATCTTCTTCTGTAATCTTTTGGTCTGCCCGCAAGCGATGTACCGTAATCGGCATTCTCTTTCTTACTTCCAAGGCTAATTGTATCTCAGCCCGCCGCATCCTGTGGTTCTGATTATAGAGGACCTCAAAATTGGTATAGTGCTGCACTCTGCCCTTAATTTCGACCCCGGTTATATTCTTAGCTTTTACCTGCAGTAATTGGGATGGAACCCACCGGGGGGCAACACTAATACGACAGCTATCCGGTGAGAAATATTTCCTGAGTTGTTCTTTCGCTTTGTTCAAGATAACCGCTTTGGTATCATCTTCTAAGGCATTTGATATCGGTGCTCCATTGGAGGATGCTGTGTGATAATAGACCTTACCACTTACAGGAAGATCCTTGGGTCGGGCGATTGCCGTTATTACTGCACAAAAAACCAAGGAAGCTGATATGGATAAACGGGAAATTTTCAAGTCAATCCTTTTATCGTTTGATTGAGTTTGTTACCGACATCATATCCTCGGCAGCCTGTACCATCTTGGAATTGGTCTCGTAAGCTCGCTGGGCTTGGATTAAATCCACCATCTCTTTAACAACATCTACATTGGAACCTTCAAGAAAACCCTGGTGCATTTGCCCAAAGCCCTGAGCGCCCGGATAATCTACA
>Ga0209918_1001376_pt1 | contig 13108 bp, 17 predicted proteins | sample SalPonD_shore_MG_FD_185712 | JGI IMG/M metagenome (GOLD analysis project Ga0209918, IMG submission 185712) | Salt pond soil microbial communities from South San Francisco under conditions of wetland restoration - Salt Pond MetaG... | ecosystem: Environmental > Aquatic > Marine > Intertidal zone...
CCCGACGAACAGCCGCGTACAGACAAGCTGCCACAGGTTCTGCGCCAGGCCGCCCAGCGCCATTATGGTGCCGAGTACGGCAATCCCGACGGAAAGCACGTACTTGCGCGGGTAGATGTCCACCAGGCGGGCGAGAGGAATGCCGACAATCACGTAGGCAACAACGGTCGAGGGTCCGAGCAGCAGCCCGAGCACGAAGTCCGACATGCCGAAGCTGTGCTTCATCTTCTCGGCCAGCAGGCCGAATGCAGTCTGGTCAAGGAAGGCAAGGAAGGTCGCAAAAATGATGGCGAACAGGGCGAAGTACCCCGCCGCCTCGGACGGCCACGACTGCGACCCGGCGCCATCAGCGCGCGTTTCCGCGTTGCGGGCGTCGTCAGCCAATTGCTTGTCGGTTGGCGTGATGGCCATTCACAGTCTCCGCTGGTAATTCAGGGACAGTATACTCATTTGCGCTTTCAGGGTCAGGTCTTGCATTAACTTATGGCATTTCAAGGCCTGACCCCATACTTGCTAATATTGAAACAGGTATACTGTTTCCAGAATTCCGAACTTTTCCCTTAATGATCTTGCTTCTTCTATTACGGTGCTGGCCAGCCTTTATTTATACCTTCGACGCTAATCTTTGTCAGTTGGTCCTCTGTAAGGCCGTGCTTTTGAGCGACCTTCGCCTTATATTTCTCAGTAAGTTTGCGTTCTAGTTTTATCTGTTTCATGATCTGGCTGTTTGGTACACGTGCCATTGCTTCATGTGTAGCGCGATCCTCAGCAGTTGCAATCTCCCGATATGTCTGTTGCCGTTCAGATTCCGAAAGCCCAAAACGCTTTTCTGGAGTTGCTGAGAGGGCAGAGAGGCGCTCGTTACTGATGATGACATGTGGTTTACTCTTATCATCGGAATAGCTTTCCGCTAGCATGCCTATCCAAAGACCTTGGCCGGCGAGAGCTTGTTCTTTGCTACCGTATACGTAAATGCATATGTTGGTGGCTGGGTTATGATATTTGAATCCCCGACGAGAGAGGTCGGCATGGTAGCGCTTCAATATCTCAGCCTTCAAGTCGCCCTTGGACGGAATGCCTGACACGATAATATGTTGCTCGATTTGCGTCTTGATAGGCTTGTCGTATATCTTCTCTTTAACTAGAGTGTAAGTTATATCATCTGCTCGGCTACTGTAAGAAATGATGAGTAATAGCACTGCTATTATCACATTTAGGTGCCGTAGGCGTCTCGGTAATGTATAAATCATGTCTTTTCTCATTGTATAGTTGTTTCGGCACATCTAATTTTTCATTTTTATCCTGCCTTGTTAACCATAGATTTTTCAGTTCTGCCAGTTATTTCTTTATAGTTTTTGGCCACAATGAGGACAGTAGTCGAGTGATTTCTTCTTATTAATCTCCTCAACAAATCCTGCTCCTAGAATTCCTGTTGGCAGTGCAAACATGGCGATTCCAATAATTGATATAATGCTGGCACAGAATCTTCCTATTAAAGTGACGGGATATATATCTCCGTACCCGACAGTCGTTAATGTGGCAACTGACCACCACATGGTCGCAGGTATACTAGAAAATTTATCTGGCTGGACCGTATTTTCACAGTAATAAAGCACGTTTGAAGATATTATGAGGACAAATATCATTATCACAAAAGTTAGGATGAGCTCTTCCTTTTTTGAGTAAAATACGTTCTTTATTACATTTAGCGATGAATAATAACGTGCAACTTTTGCAATACGCACTATTCGCATGAGGCGTAATATTCGAAGTGCTCGTAAATCCAGGCCTGTAAATGGAAGATAGAACGGTAGAAATGCCAATAGATCAACAATGGTCATTGGTCGAATAGCGAATCGGACCCGTCCTGAGAATGGCGTATTATAGCGAGCATCTGCAGTACATGACCAAAGTCTCGCCAAGTACTCTACTGTAAAAATAATTACAGAACATATTTCGAATATGTTCAGCAAATATCCATATTTCTGTTGAACAGAATGTACGGTGCCAATAATAACTGCAATTACATTAAGGAATATAATTGTCAGTATAAAGATGTCGAATATTCTGCTTGCCCTATCTCCACTCTTCGCTACTTCTATAACTTCCCAAATTCTTGCGCGAATATTCATTTGATATTTTTGTTGTCTTCTGCATTAGTCAGAAGAAAGATAATCTTTGCGATTACAAAAGGCCTCTCAATTTTTAGAATTACCGGGCGGCCAGAGCCTGATTTTGTGATTTCAACATATTCCTGATCTATATCGACATCAAGATCCTCGATATCATTGAATCTGATCTCAGTCGTTCCTTCGCCTACAAGTAATACTCTCTTGTTAGTTACAACAAGTGTTCCTTCCCTCCTCGTTACATACTCGTAACCGCTTTCAGTATTTCTGGATTTTCGCTTTGACAGCACGCTCCCAGGCGCCTGATAGAATGCCTTTTCACTTTTCTGTATACGGACCACAAGGTCACTTTCGGGAACTGGCGGAAGTGGAATTTGCAATTTTTGTGCATCAACTATGTCATTCACAATTTCTAATTCATGTTGTATTTCATTTTGTGGTATCGCAAGCCCCTTAATCAAGTTATGTAATTTATTAAGTTCTTTTTCTGTGATTTCCCTATCTTGTATTGCCTCTAAGTAGGCTGATGAAAAGATTTCTTTCTTTATGTTAATTTGAGTGCCTAGTTCTAGATGAAGTACATCTTCAGCAGTGGCAATTATGTTTGCCTCCTCATCCGTTATAAAACCATCATCCAGGATCTTGTCTAGAATGGCATGATAAATATCAGTCTCTATTGATTTTGTCGTGCTCAAGCTAGCAGTATTTTTTGGTAAGTTCTTCTGAAGATCTCGAATGTTTGCGATTTGTGTTGCTGATGGCAATTCTTCATGAGAAGAAACAAAAACTGAATCGAGTATATTCTTATATGATTTGAGATGTTTTTTTCTATTTAACTGAATCGTTGTGTGTATTAGTGCTGAACCTGCTATTACAGCTACTCCAGCGATAAATATCTTAGGGTTATCAATAAGCCAAGTGAGAAGCCAAATTCCTGCAGCCGCTCCAATGATTAGCAGGAGTACTGTGGCATTATCCTGGCCATCAGAATTAGCACGATTTTGCGAATTCGGAGATTTCAGGTTTTTGCGGTAGTAAAGTCCGTAGCGGCCACCGTGTATATATGTACCACGTGGCCCACTGCCTAGACGCGCCCCTTTAACACCGCCGGATACACCAATACCGCTTCTTGATACATTGAAACGAATTGGTCCGGCCCGAAAACTCTTTCTTAAATACAGTCCCATATTTCAGTTCAATATAAACAAATTGATATATTTCTATGTCTATAGAACAGATATCAGGCTAAAATGCTGCGCCTCGCTCAAAAACGGCAAGTCATTCATTCTGTTGGCTGAACAGAGTCAGTGACAAATGAGAATAATTTGTTATTGTCCTCTTTGAGCCTGTGTGAATCGTCGTCTATCCCCGATTATTTTCCCTAATTTTTAGATATTATTTCCAGACTTTTAATTTGATTTAAATTGTCGACCTTGGGCGTAAATATTCCTATATACTTATCGGGCACAAATGCTGCTATAGCATTTGATACAGGGCCATCTTTTATATTGTAATATTTTATTATGGCACTTCCCCATCGAAACTGCCTGACTTTGTAGGTTTTTACTTTAAGGTTATGTTTGTTGAAGTAATCAGTTGGCAGTTTTGCAAAAAACATCAAGTCCTCATTGTCATTACATCCCGAGTATCGAGAATAAGTTATTGTAGGATAATGCGCGGAATCGTTATTATCATCGGCGAACTTATTTATTCTCCAGAGCGGATACCAGTCTCCGGCCATTCTAACTCTTACGTTGCCGACCACACCATCTCCCGTTAGCCCGATTTTATATACATAAAATGAAAATCCATTACTGCAGCTATCCATATATATAGTGAGAAATCCCAGCAACAGAAAAAAGGTAGATGCCGAATATACAAACCACTTCGGATATTTTGCTTTGGTTCCGTTCAATTCTATTTAGTGAGTTAAATAAAAAATGCTCTGACTCCTGTATTTTATTCTTTCATGTCAAATGAGATATATTATTTGACGATGACTTCATTTCGTCATTTCGGGGACAGTATACTCATTAACTGAAATGCGTATACTGTCCCCGGAATTCTGCCGGTAGCGTGTACGCAGATCGTGAAATTCAAGATTCAAGGCCTGGCTCCGACCTTCCTTTAGTTTATTCTCCTGTGCCCCTGAGGCATGGAGTTGGCGTTGGTGACAAATGAGGATCATTTGTCACCGACTCCTTCAGCTTGCAAAAATCGTGGTCCGCCTCCGATTAAGTTTGAAAACAATTAATACTGACTACTTTGATTCTTCATTCCGTCATGTCAGGACCTAAAGAAAATATTATTCCTATTAGTATCGGAGGGAAAAAGGGCAAATAATACATATAAATATTTCGAAGTTTATATGAACTATCTGGATCCATAAACAAAGAAATAATAATAACAATTAATACAGATATAGTACTACTCCCCCACCCCAGGATGAATCTTTTCATACTTGATAGATTTTTATCTCTGGTATAGGAGTACAATCCACCAACGATCCCTGAAAAAATTATAATTAAAATTGTTTCCATAACTATATCTAAAATTAATTGATGCTATCTCTTTTTAGGCGTTGGAGTCAGGTCTTGCATTAACACATGTAGTATCGCAAGACCTGACCCCAATTGTTTTGGTCGCAACCAGTGTGTGGTCACGTAATTAGGGACAGACCACGGTTTCCACTAAAACTGTGGTCTGTCCCCGATTATTCCGACTGCGATCCGGCGCCATCAGCGCGCGTTTCCGCGTTGCGGGCGTCGTCAACCAATTGCTTGTCGGTTGGCGTGATGGCCATTCACAGTCTCCGCTGGATATTCAGGGACAGTATACTCATTTGCATTTTCAGGGTCAGGTCTTGCATTGACATATGGCATTTCAAGACCTGGCCCCACTTCCTGCCTATTCTCCTGTGTCCCTGGGGCATGGAGTTGGGGTCGGCTGCAACACCATGTTATGCCGAACGCTCATGGCAGTAGCAACCAAGTCACCTGATACACTCTACCAAGAAGGTATTGTGCCTGCTCAATTGGACGCTCCCGCCTAAAGCGAGGAGATATCTCTGCTTGGAATCTCGAGTCTAACGTCCGGCTAATCAGGCTATTACTTAGTTCAACGATGTAGTTTTCATCGAGGACATTCTGCTTAAGTTCAGGTGCATGCTCCTCGCCGCCAGAAAAGGACCTCTGGAATTTCCTTGGTTCTGAATGAAGCGTCGGATCGATTCCTCCCGGAGCATAGGTGACATTATGTCGATCCGCGTCTCCAATTCTTCCCACGTCCATCGGGTCCAGAAGGATGGAGTTCGCGGCAACAGAGCCAGCCCTAAAGTGTGCCTCTAACTCATGGCTCAGGTGGAATTGAGGAGCGCAGTAAAAGGCATTGCCTTTCGTCGTGCTGAGGTCGCACAACGTCTCGTGCTGATCATTATCAATTGGGAAGCGGAAGTAGGGCCCGCCGTGAGCATTGTAGAAGTTTGCGTTTCGACCGGCGCGTTGCTCTGCGAATGACGACACCTTGTGCTGGAAGAAGACAGACTTCGTAAATACTCCGGTCCTGAGTCGAAACTCAACGTCGTAGCCGAGATCTTTCTCAGCATTCTGCGTCGGAATATGGGGGTGGCTAGCGAGCAACGCTGCATGTGTTTGGCAATACTCAGCATTGAAACAGAACTCAAAAGTGCGTTCGCTAAATCCAGGGTTCACGATGTACTTCCCATTTCTATATAACGACTGAACTCACGGGCGCGAGCCTTGCGTGCGTCCGTGTGGAGTGAGTTGTTATGTTTCTGGTGGTAGTCCAAGTTGTTTCCTTATTTTTGCTTCTACTTTATGTGCTTGTTCTGTATCACTTGTATTTGAAAACCCAATTAAATGCCTTGCCGCATCAGATGGCGCCAAGCCTTTCCTTTTTAGATAGAATAAATACCATACAGGTAGATCTAGTATTGCGGCTTGTAATTCTGCTGATGATTTTCTATTTGCAAGAATTCTTTGTCTATGAAGTTCTTGCATTTCTTCATTTAAGCCAGTTGCATTTATAACTTGTGCGTAATAAACAAAATCAGATAAAACTTTATTTCTAAGATTTCTATATCTCAAAATAGGCTGCATAGAAAATGTAGTAAACCAATAGCCAAAAGCACCGGCTAATATTCCTATTAGTGCTGCTAGTAGCTTCATGTCCATTTATCTGTATTTTCAAGAAACATAACGACCAGGGTATGCGGAAAATCAAAAGGGTCAGTGTCGTTTGAAATATGTTGATGTTGGCCCTGCGTATTTTTATTGAGTTAAAAATCAATTGACACTGACCCTTTTGATTTTCCGTAATTAAAATCGTGGTCTGTCCCCGATTACTCCTATAACCATAAGATTTCGGGGACTGTATACTCATTAACTGAAATACGTATACTGTCCCTGGAATTCTGCCCGGATGAAATCAATCGACACTGACCCTTTTGATTTCGGTTTGATAATATTTATGATAGTCGATGCGCAATTAGACCCGTACTAATAAACAAGGGTTGTGTTGGGGCATCTTCAATTGAATTTATTATTTTCCAAGATGACTCAACCTCGTCATGATTAACAAGAAAGTCAAATGCATTTGTTATTACGCCACCAGTTTGGTGATCAAGAAAGCCACTGATATTCTCTATTTTTGCATGTCCGAAGTAGAATCTTTGCTCGACGTGTACATTTGCCGTTAAAGTAATTGGCATTTTCAGTTCCGTTTCAGGATTTACTCGCATTAGAGTCGTTCCCTCGTATATCGGTTGATCTTCGTGAATTCCTGGATCTATTGGATATTTATTATCGAACCAGTTGTTAAACATGGTTTCGATTAGAGGTGGTCGTCTTTGTTCATTTTCATCAAATAATTCATTGTCATTCATGTCATATGGGATTACCCAATGATGCGGCGAGCTTACAGAGAATCGAATAGCAATTGCAGCTGAGCGATAATCTACTATGCATGGAGCTGTTGCTGATACTTTCCATTTGTGGGGTTCTGTATCGACAGGACTGTATAAGTCAATTCGTAATTCCTTCGCTCTTTCCAATGCACCGCTAGTGAATCCTTTAGGGCACACCAACACACCCCTATGTGCGCCAACATCTTGAATAAGATCGTAGAAAGTGCCGATTTCACGAACATCTAGTTTTTTTACATGATCTTTACAGTCTATGATTATCATGAATTCATATTGACCAATCCGATCTCTAACCAACACATCGATTTGCCGTGTTCTTTTGCCAGTGAGAGTCGGCAAATGGACGTTATGCTCAACTTTTGAATTGGGGGCAAGTCGACTTTGAATCCGAGCCACTAGTTTTTCAAGTGCGATACTATCTTTCACCTTAACAAGCACCCCTTTTGACGACTAACGTCCGCGTAATTAGGGACAGACCACGATTTCCACTAAAACTGTGGTCTGTCCCCGATTACGCTCTGACCCCAATTATTAGCGCCGCGTACGTTCTCGGCGTCAAGTGAACCGCCTGGTTCGGCTATTTTGCTTCATTAATATTTGCCTCAATTAGACCGCTGGCATCGAGCAAACATGAGATATTGAATTTGACTTCAAGGTTAAAACTATTTTTGGCTGTGAATGTTGAAGTAACCCTTGTGCGTCCATTTGGATGTTCAGTTACAGCAAGATCCATGATGCGAGAGAAATCGACGGTGCTGGGGTGGGGTGCGTGCTGTTTTGCATATGCTTCACACAAACCAACCGCTTGGGTTTTATCAATGTGTTTCTTTTCTGTCAGTCGTATGTCCTTTTCGACATCAGCTTTGGAGAAAAACGCATTGAATGTATTTCTTCCTTTACCACAAGTGACAAAAAATACTGGATTATCTTTTGTGCCTTTGCTGCCGGAAATATAAGCCGATGAAGGATCAATGTCTTTGCAGCGTGCATTTTCGCGGTAAACCTTGTTTACACCTGCCACGATAACCGCTTTGTATGGGCTTGTATTTTTGTCCCAAATGAAATCTTTCTCAGTGAATATTTCCTGACCTGATGCGTCAGTTTGTTTTTTCCTCAAAAACTTACTGAGAACCCACCCCCTATGGGAGTTTGAAAGCCAATCTGGATCAGTTACCCTGACTTTGGACCATTCACCCTGTGTACATTCTTCCAAGACGGTAACGGTATTATCAATTGTAACGTAGATATTTTTCTTTAAAATTGACGAAGCTTTTTGGTTAATGATTTTGTCGTAACTTGTGCCGGGGCCAGTGCGAACGTTAATGTTCGAACCATCTACCTTGTATGTTTTTCCTGTCCTCTTGCTCGATGACCCACATTCGACCATGCTTCCAGCATAAACTTGGCCCTGAAATATTAAAAATCCCAACAGAATAGCAGGAACCAATTTGTATTTTTTCATTTTCTTCCTCCCTTTGAAGCCGAACACCCAGTTAAGCTTCCAAGCGGTTCTGGCGGAAAGATTGCCTTAGCAATTTTTGCGATAGGTTCCTTGGTCCGCTTCAACTTTATGTTATGCATCGACACTTAGAACTTGAGGTTCGTATTGATGTCCTTGGTTTGCCTAGCTATCGCTAGCTCCCTCTCAAGTGCATCCTGTTTTTTTCTTCTCGCTGTCTCTGCGTCTCTCTCCAGCCTGTTTCGATACACATTCGGCACTTGAGCAAGCCACTGCTTAAAGTGATCGATAATTCTCTGAGCTTCAACAAACTGGATTTTGTTGTTAGAGCCCTGCTGTTTTTGCATATTCTGCTGCCTGTCTACCGATCCCGGTAAGCACATATGCGGCTTCAGAAGGCCCCATTAGCTCAACACGACGAATCGTATTAAAGGATGCCAATACTTCGAGTTCTTCATCTAGCTTCATAGTACCATCCCAGAATTTTGTACCAGTTTTCAATTTGTTTAAAACATCACTAGTCCATATAGCTGTTGCAGTCTGCTCTAGACCACCACTACTAACACTTTTCTTTTGCAATGGCACCGTTGAGATTACAGATAGTAATTTTATTTGAACGTGCGAAAGTCTAGATAGATGCTCGATTATTGAGAGTTTCCTCGGATCAGTAGAATGCTTATGCTCTCCGCAGGCTGCAACTATGCGCCCTAAGTCTTCTACTTTTTTCACATCAGGTTCGAAGGACACATTATCAGCCATTAATCGAAAGGTAGCTAAGGCTTCTTCAGAAGAAAACCATTCTTTATCAAGAATAGAATCATCAAATTTTTGAATCTGTTCTGACAAAGCATTTACTGCACTTTCAATATTCCTAAGCCTGATCTCATCGGCTTTATCAAAGAGCAAATGGTCAAGAGCACCTCCAACAACTGGAATAGAAGTAACTGCAGCTCGAAGCCACGTCATGCGTTCTGGGACTAGTTCTGGTAAATTCTTGGACTTCATACTGTCATTTCTGGGTTCTAACGTTCGCGTTGAACGGCGCGATCAACAGAGCACAGCGATACTTACGAGCGTCCGTTTTCGAACGCGGGGTTAGACAACGATCTTATGCTGCAGAAAGCTAGGCAAAGTTCGCGCCGCATTTATCTGAAACGAAAGTAAAATAACCGCTTAGTAGCCTGAGCGGCATTAGCGGTAGCAAACATTTTCGCAAACGTCTCTGATCGAACGGCATAAATAGCTTCTGAATCTCGCCAATACGTAATTCGCACGGAGCGAAGCCACCACCATCTATACAGCAAGAGAGCTATTCCTGGCAATGTAAAGACCGGTGTTAAGACCGGCGGCCAGTCAATGCCTGCAAGAACGAAAACCCACGGCAAGCCTACTAGCGCAAGACCGGCGACAAGCATGCGCTGTCCGAATGCACTGCACTGGCCACATACCGGAATGGCGTACTTTCCGCTGATGGTCGTGAAAAAGACGAAGTAATAGCCCGAATCACGAGCGTATGACCGAGACATCATCGTCGTTGGCTGAAAGCGCTCACAGAAAGGACAAAGATTGGGCCAATTTATATTTATATAATCAACTGGAACAAAGTAAGGCACAGTATGTCTCGTCTAACGCCAAAGCTCAGCCGCCGACCGACTGCACAGCAGTTGGGCGGTCGGCTGGAGCGGTTTGTTGGGGAGCTCAACCATCAAAGATGTCGCAGCGTGGGCACTTCCAACCCGCGCCATCGGGCCTATCAGGATGAATGTCATTCCCAGGCGGGTCAAATTCATGATAGTTCTCGCATTCCTTCTCAAACGCTGCTTTAGCGGAAGATGCGTAACTGTATTTGAAAAATGGGCGTTTGGTTTTATCCACCCACGACTTCAGGCGTGAGTTAACGTCTTTGTCTGCTCGGCCTACGTATCCAACCATGAAAGTGCCCTCGTCGTTTTTCTTTCCTAGAGCATAGTTACCAGGAGATGTCCTTGTGACTTGCCTATCAACTGTGTCCCCATCGAGTTTGTGAGGACCATTCATGTTTAGTGATGCCATTTTGATACCCCCGTGTCTACCCAACTATAAGTAGACACCCTAAAAGCTCCATGGCGTATCGGCTTTTCGGGCGCATAACATTCTGGGGTATAATAAAAACAACAACTAGACTTTAAATGAGGGAGCCTAATAAGGGAAAAAAACAACACGTGGAGGGCGTAACACTTCATCCCGCCCTGACTGTTCGAGTCCATACTGTTGCTTGATTGTGATACTGCAGTAACTGCACCAGCAAAGCTGGCACATGGTGGGTACAACAATTGAGCCTGTTCCATGACAGGTGCCCCCGAGATTGTTGGGCGATTCTGCGATCGCCTCTTTCCTTTTATCCCCTTAGCAGTAAATAAGCATGGGACAGCATCCGGGCAAAATCAAGGTTGGAGGCATTTTCAGGCCCAAAAGATTTCTCCCTTCGGTCGAAATGACAAGGTTTAGGAGAGGAGGGTGTAAGCCGGAATGACGACGGGAGGGAATCTGGGACCCGAAGGCCCCTCCCCTATTTCTTCTTCGGCACGTACAGGTCGGTGATGGTCCCCTCGAACATCTCCGAGGCGAAGGCGACGGCCTCTGACAGGGTGGGATGGGGATGGATGGTGCGACCGATGTCCTCGGCGTCCGATTCCATTTCGATGGCGTGGGTGACCTCGGCGATGAGGTCGCCGGCGTTGGGGCCGACGATGCCGGCGCCGATGATGCGATTTGTTTCGTTATCGAAGATTAATTTGGTGACGCCTTCGCTGCGGCCGAGGCCCAGGGGAAGGAACCCCTGCCGAGAATATCGGTGTCAAGTCTTGCAATGCCATATGCGTTAATGCAAGACCTGACGTCATTTTTTTCAGCAGAAACCTCTCAACTGGCTTGTTTCAGCGATTCGACCTCATCTTCAAGTTTTGAGCCCAGCCGATCCTTTTCCACTTCAAGTTCGTAGCTTGTTTGCAGGTTCAACCAGAATCGTTCCGTCATGCCGAAATAATGTGAAAGCCGCAGCGCAGTATCGGCTGATATCGCTCGTTTTCCATGTACGATTTCATTAATCCGGCGGGCAGGGACATTTATCGATTTTGCAAGGCGATACTGACTGATGCCCATCGGCTTCAGGAATTCTTCCAGAAGGATTTCACCCGGATGAATCGGGGGCAATTTTTTATTACTCATCATATCTACCTAATGATAATCAACTATTTCAACGCCTTCGGCCTGGCCTGATACCCACTTGAAGCAAATTCGCCATTGGGCATTAATTCTAATGCTGTACTGGCCTTTTCTGCTTCCGGAAAGCATTTCCAAACGATTTCCCGGAGGGCAACGGAGGTCTTCAAACGTCAAACGTTACTATTTCTTTTTCGGAATATACAGGTCGGTAATCGTCCCCTCGAACATCTCCGCGGCAAAGGCGACGGTCTCGGACAGGGTGGGATGGGGATGGATGGTGAGGCCGATGTCGGTGGCATCCGAGCCCATTTCTATGGCGTGGGTGACTTCGGCGATGAGTTCGCCGGCGTTGGGGCCGACGATGCCGGCGCCGATGACGCGTTTGGTTTCGTTGTCGAAGATCAACTTGGTGATGCCCTCGCTGCGGCCGAGGCTTAAGGATCTCCCGCTGGCAGCCCAGGGGAAGCTGCCCTTGCCGTAGTCGATGCCCTGCTCTTTCGCCTGGCTTTCGGTGACACCCACCCAGGCGACTTCCGGATCGGTGTAGGCGACCGAGGGGACGACGCGGCCCTCGAAGGCGACCTTGTGGCCGGCGATGACTTCGGCGGCGAGTTTGCCCTCGTGCACGGCCTTGTGGGCCAGCATGGGCTGGCCGGCGATGTCGCCGATGGCGAAGATGTGGGGGACGTTGGTGCGCATCTGGTCGTCCACGGGGATGAAGCCGCGATCGTCGACCTGGACGCCGGCCTGGTCGGCGCCGATCTTTTTGCCGTTGGGGGTGCGGCCCACGGCGACGAGGATGCGGTCGAAGGTGCCGGTTTCGGGGGCCTTCTCGCCCTCGAAGCTGACCTTCAGCTCGTTCTTGTTCGCCTTGACCTCGGTGACTTTCGTGGACAGGTAGATATTTTCGTACTGGCCGCTGATGCGTTTCTGCAGCGGCTTGACGATGTCGGCGTCGGCGCCGGCGATGAGGCTGTCCAGCATTTCCACCACGGTCACCCTGGATCCCAGCTCGTGGTAGACGGTGGCCATTTCCAGGCCGATGATGCCGCCGCCGATGACCAGCAGGCGCTTGGGGATGTCATTCAGTTCCAGGGCGCCGGTGGAGTCCATGATGCGATCATCATCGGGCAGGAACGGCAGCTTCGCCGCCTGGGAGCCGGCGGCGATGATGGCGTGGCGGAAGCCGATGACGGTTTTTTTCTTGCCGTCGTCCACCTGGAGCTGGTTGTGGGAACTAAAGCTCCCCGTGCCGGTGACGATCTGCACCTTGCGCTGTTTGGCCAGGCCCTTGAGGCCGCCGGTGAGCTTGCCGACGACACCCTGTTTCCATTCCAGCAGTTTTTTCGCGTCGATCTTCGGGTTGCCGAAGTC
>Ga0209918_1001377_pt1 | contig 13104 bp, 8 predicted proteins | sample SalPonD_shore_MG_FD_185712 | JGI IMG/M metagenome (GOLD analysis project Ga0209918, IMG submission 185712) | Salt pond soil microbial communities from South San Francisco under conditions of wetland restoration - Salt Pond MetaG... | ecosystem: Environmental > Aquatic > Marine > Intertidal zone >...
AGCGCCCGCCGCGTCCTCTGGCTCAACCCGCTGCTGCGCTACGACCAGTACGAGGCCAAGGCCGCCGGCGCCCGCGCCATGCGCCCCTACGTCGACGACTTCCGCCCCGTGCACAACCTCCACAGCCTCACCCAGCTCGCCGAGGCCCTCGCCGCGCCGCCCGCGCGCGACCGCGCCCACCCGCGCCACCGGAGCGCCGCATGATCGTCGGCATCCTCCTCGCCGGCGGCGCCAGCACGCGCTTCGGCAGCGACAAGCTCATGGCGAAGCTCCCCGACGGCCGCACCGTCGCCCAGGCCGCCGCCCAGGCCATGGTCGCGGCCCTCGAGGAAGTCATCGCCGTCGCCCGCCCCGGCAACGAGCCCCTCGAACAAACCCTCCGCGCCGCCGGCTGTGAAGTCATCGTCTGCGAGAAGTCCGTCGAAGGCATGGGCGCCAGCATCGCCTGCGGCGTCGCCGCCCGGCCGGATGCGGACGGATGGGTAATCGGCTTGGCGGACATGCCGTGGATCGAGGCAGCAACCGTCTGGAGCGTGGCTACCGAACTCGAGCGCGGGGCCGCCATCGTAGCCCCGACCTACGCGGGGCAGCGTGGGCATCCGGTCGGGTTCGCCGGAGGTTTTGGCAAGGATCTCGCCGGTCTCACTGAGGACGTCGGCGCGCGTCACATCGTCGAGGCACATGGGGCCCAGGTGAAGACCGTTCATACCGACGACCGCGCGGTGCTACGCGACATCGACAGACCCGAGGACGTGGCCTAACGGACACGCACTCGCCGGGAACCTGAAGGTCGGGCTTCAGCCCGACAGCAATGGACCCGACGCCTGCGCGAGTTCTGAACGCCTAACCTCCCCAATCAGGAGGGCGAATGAATAAGAACGATCCGGACGGACGTCTCGCCCGCATCAAAGACAAATTGCGTGCGTTCGTAAGTGCCAGAGACTGGGCGCAGTACCATTCGCCCAAGAACCTTGTGATGGCCCTCACCGGAGAGGTGGGCGAACTCTCCGAGAAGTTCCAGTGGCTCACGGAAAGCCAGGCGGAATCACTCACACAACAACAGTTCGAGGGTGTTCGTGACGAGGTCGCCGATGTCCAGATTTACCTCCTCTTGCTTGCAGACCGTCTCGACATTGACCTTTTGGATGCCGTCGACCGTAAGATTGCCAAGAACGAGATCAAGTATCCGTCGGCCGAATAGTCACCGCGATCGGTCTCGCTCAACGCGAGCACTTCCAATGGACATGGTCTGATGCTGATCTACACGGCCGACAAATCCGTCTTCGTCGAGCATGTCCTCCACAATGAGATCGAGGACCGCATCCTTGAGCAGATGCAGGTAAAGGGCGAGGGCCGTGTCTCCCACAGCGAACTGGTGTCGTGGCGCAACTCCATGCAGTACATGATGAATGTGCTGAACAACGCGTCGATTCCGGACGACGCGGGGGTTGCGATCGAATACAAGATCCCGCAGACCTCAAAGCGGATAGACTTTGTGTTGACGGGGGAGTCTACGGACAGAAGAGAAACGGCGGTCATCGTGGAACTCAAGCAATGGGAGAGCGTAGTCGCGACGAAAAAGGACGGCATCGTACGGACTCTACTTGGCGGCGCAGAACGCGAGGTCCCGCATCCCTCCTATCAGGCGTGGACGTATGCGGCCCTGTTGGAGGACTTCAACGAGGTTGTCGAGAACGACCACATTCTCCTCCGGCCCTGCGCGTACCTGCACAATTGCACGTCGGAAGCGGTTACGGATCAGTTCTACAAAGCACACCTCGATCAAGCGCCGGCGTTCCTCAAGGCCGATGCCGAAAAGCTGCAGCGGTTCATCGGGCAGTACGTGCACCGTGGCGACCGAACCCAGATTCTCTATCGGATCGAAAACGGGCGGATTCGTCCCTCGAAATCCCTCGCTGATCATCTGGCGTCGTTATTGGACGGTAACCGCGAGTTCCTGATGATCGATGACCAGAAGCTCGCGTTCGAGATGGCTCTTGATCTTGTCGAGTCCGCTGGCACGAATGAAAAACAGGTCCTCGTAATTGAGGGTGGTCCGGGGACCGGGAAATCCATCGTCGCGGTTAACCTGCTGGTCGAGCTGATCGCGAGAGGGAAGGTAGCGCACTACGTTACGCGCAATGCTGCGCCGAGAGCAGTGTACGAAAGCAAGCTGACCGGCACGTTGAAGCGTACACGGATCAACAATCTGTTCAAGGGCTCCGGCGCGTATCACTCAGCCGACATGGATTCTCTAGATACACTCGTTGTTGACGAGGCGCACCGTCTCAATGAGAAATCCGGCATGTTCCAGAATCTGGGAGAAAATCAGATCAAAGAGGTCATAAACGCCGCCAAAACGTCGATCTTCTTCCTGGACGAAGACCAGCGCGTAACGTGGAAGGACATCGGTACCCGGGATGCGATCGAGAGTTGGGGGCGGACGCTTGGTGCAACGGTGCATCGGGCCACGTTGCAGTCGCAGTTCCGGTGCAATGGATCTGACGGTTATCTGGCGTGGCTGGATAACGCGCTACAAATCAGGGAAACCGAGAACAAGGGCGCGGCAGATCGGGACTATCGGGTTGAGGTGGTCGATTCGCCAGCAGAGCTGCGAGATCGAATTTACGATCTGAATGTGGAAGCGAACCGTGCGCGCCTCCTTGCTGGGTACTGCTGGGACTGGATCAGCAAGAGGAATCCACAAGAGATGGATATTGAATTTCCAGCGTATGGTTTCTCAATGCAATGGAACCTGGACAAGGATGGTCCGGCATGGATGATTCAGCCCAATTCGGTCCATCAGGTGGGATGTATACACACGTGCCAGGGATTGGAACTCGACTATGTCGGCGTAATCATCGGTCCCGATCTCGTGGTCCGCGATGGGGGCATCGAGACTGATGCGACCAAGCGATCTCGGATGGATTCTTCGGTCAAGGGGTACAAAAAGGATTTGAAGAAAGACCCGGAGGCTGCAGGAGAGAAAGCGGGGCGCATCATAAAGAACACCTACCGAACGTTGTTGAGCCGGGGTCTCAAGGGATGCTTCATCTGGTGTGTCGACGAAGAGGCCAACCAGTACTTCAAGCGCATGGTAGGAAATACTGGTGACATGGTCGAAGCAGGCACGAACCACGATGTCACCGACGCGCTGCATGTAATGCGCCCGGGAGATGTCCAGCCGTACGTCAATGCCGTTCCGTTAATGGATCTGAAGGCTGCGGCTGGCTCGTTCGGCGATGCCCAACACGTGGAGGATGTCGAGTGGGTCCGGCTCCCAGCTTACGTAAGACCCGAGCCGGGGATGTTTGTCGCCCAGATCATCGGGGAGTCCATGAATCGGCGTATCCCGAACGGGTCGTGGTGCCTGTTCCAGAAGCCAAGCGGCGGGACCCGGGAAGGCAAGGTCGTCCTCGTACAGCACCGAGATATCGAGGATCCGGACACGGGAGGCAGCTTCACGGTGAAGCGGTACAGGAGTGAAAAGCGGCCGGATCCGGACACAGGGTGGAAGCACACGCGGATTCTTCTGATCCCGGATTCGAACGACGCAGGGTACGAGCCGCTAGTCCTAGAAGCAGCGTCGGTGGGGGGCCTGCGAATCGTCGGCGAGTTCAGGGCCATTCTTGAAAAGTGACTATCCGGGCGGTGGAACCCCGTCACGAGGGACCACGTGCCGGGGCGAGAACCCAAGGGGTTCGCTCATTGGAAAGGCCGTTCGGGACTGTACAAGGGTAGCATTCGGAAGAGTGAAGGGCGCTAGAGGGTGTTGGGATGGACGGGTCACAAAATCGGGGCTACACGCCCTCCCTCCGCGATACAGAGTGTCGCGCTCGTCCGTAACGTGTCCCGCGTGTCCAACTGACGGTTTGAGTCTCGGCATGAAGACTCGGCGGGACGACAAATTGCACAGGGACGGTTTGAATGGCATCCGGCTTTACCTGGCTTGACTATTCTGACGGCGAACGCCGCCGCGTCCTGGATGTGGTCCGCTCCCTGAGCGAACACGACACCCGCGACGAGTTGGGCCTCGCGACGGTGCGGGATTCTCTGGCAGATCTGCTGGCACCGGGCATCTCCACGCTGCAGACGCGGCCACGCTACTTCCTGTTCGTTCCGTGGATCTACCAGGGGATCGAGGCGCGGGTGCGCACGCGTTCGGCGTCGGTGACCAAGGACTGGATCACACGCAAGGCGCGGAATGCAGAGGTCGAACTGATCGACTGCCTGCTGGAGGCGGGCGAATCCGCGGGCGTGATCGGCAGCTGGTCGGGCAAGGCGCTGAAGCGTTTGCCCAGCTCGATCTACTGGAGTGGGCTCGAGGCGTGGGGCATGCGGCTCTGCCCGTGGTCCATCGACCGCTATCACCATCGGCTGGCGGTGTACGGTCCGCCGGCGCGCACGGCGGTGGATGATGCCTGCGGTGCCTGGCCCAACTGGAATCCCGGCCTGCCGCCGGCGCCGGACGGCTTCCCGGAGGGTGCGACGATGGAGCTCACGCCCCCGGAGGCGGAGTACCTCCGCGACCGCATCCTCGAGAAGCAGCCGAACACGCTGCTGGGGCAGCTCGTGCTTGGTGGGGATGCGGTGGCGGATCTGGATTATCCGTGGAGCGCGCTGGATCACGGCATCGAGATCGCGCCCGGCGTGGCGCGGGTGGTGCGGCATGCGCGCGAGTTCTCCGTGGCGATGCACGGCGCAGTGCTCGTCTACAATCTCATGCTCGCGGAGGCGCACCCTGCGCAGCGGGAGGACTGGGTCCAGACATACCGCGATCGGATCGCTGACTGGGTGCAGGAGGTTCGACATCGCTGGGCAGATTTCGCGGCCTGGGACCGCGCCGAATTCTGGCGCACGGTCGAGGGGACCGGGGCGAACATTCCGCTGCGGACCCGGCGGTTCGTGAACGCGTGGCTGGATCGCCTGCTGTCCGCGGCGGATCCCGCGTCCATGGCGGGTGACGCATCCATGCGCAGCCTGATCGACAACCGCGAGCGCGAGCTCAAGCGGGCGCAGGCGCGCCTGCACAATCCTCGCCTGCTGGAGATCTGGAACGGTGATACCGGCTCCGGTGTCGGGCGCATGAACTACCGTTGGCCCGTGATGCGCCAGCACCTCGCGGACATCCACGCCGGGCTCGTGCAGCCCGCCGAGGCGGCCCATGCTTGAGCCGAACGAGCGCCAGCTGCTGCTCGACTGCCTGCGCCCGCCGGACGGCTACACCCTGGACGAGGCCATCGGCACGACCTACTCGCTGGACCTCTATGCGCTGCTCTCCGTGCCGGTCGCCTTCGTCTTCCGGGACGCGATGGGCGACGACGGCGGGGTCGATCCGCTGGCGACGCTGGAAGGGCTGCGGCGGTACGCGGCCCACGTCCATCTGTTCTGCCAGGCGGGCGAGATCCACGTGCCGCGGGCGCAGCAACGCCTGTTCGCGTATCTCGAGGACTCGGTCATTCCCGTGGTGCCGCCGGACGACAGCGGCGTGTTCCACCCGAAGTGCTGGCTGCTGCGGTTCACCGGGCCGGAGGATGCGGTCGCGTACCGCTTCGTCTGCCTGAGCCGCAACCTGACGTTCGACCGTTCCTGGGACACGGCGCTCGTGCTCGACGGCGAGCTCGCCGGCCACCGCCGCAGGGACGATCCGGACGCGCGCCCGCTGGCGCGCTTCGTCGAGGCGCTGCCGGGAATAGCGCGGCTGGCGCCGCGCGCGGAGACGTCGTCCGCGGTGGAGCGGATGGCGTCGGAGCTGCCGCGCGTGCGCTTCGAGTGCCCGCCGGGCGTCGACTCGCTGCGGTTCTGGCCGATGGGCGTGCACGGCGGCCGGGCGCCGAATTTCGAGCCGTCGCATCGGCCGCTGCTCGTCGCCTCGCCGTTCGTCAGCGAGGGCTGGCTGCAGCGCCACATGGCCGGGTGCAACCGCGCGTACCTGGTGAGCCGCGAGGATCAGTTGCTGGGGCTCTCGCCCGAGACGCGCGCGCTGTTCGACGAGCACTACACCTTCCTGCAGCAGGCCACGCCGGAAGAGGATGTCGAGGCCCAGGCCGAGGACGAGAACCTGCTCGACGGCCTGCACGCCAAGCTGTTCGTCATGAGCGATGGCCGGCAGGGGCGCGTCTGGACGGGATCGGCGAACGCCACGAATGCCGCGTTCCATCACAACGTGGAGCTCCTGGTCGAGCTGGTCGGGCGCAAGAAGCAGCTCGGCGTCGACGCGCTGCTGGAGCAAGGCAGCGGAGACCGCATGTTCGGCGACCTCCTCGACCGCTGGTACCGGCCGACGGAAGAGGCCGAGGCGCCCGACGCGGTTGCCCAGCAACTGGAGGAGCGACTGCGGGACGCCCGCCGCGCGCTGGCCCGTGCGGACCTGGCCGTCACGGGCGGTGCCGCCGACGAAGAAGGCCTGTATCCGCTGACGGTCGACGGCGACTGGCCGGCCCTGCCGGAGAACGTGACGGGCACCCTCCGACCCATCGGCCTGGAGCCGGAATGGGCGCGGGCGATCGACGGCGCCGCCGTCTCGTTCGGCGCGGTCACACTGGAAGCGCTGAGCGCGTTCGTCGCCGTCGAGCTGACCGCCCGCGAGCAGGGCCGGACGCAACAGACACGCTTCGTGCTGCGCGTGCCGCTCGAAGGCGCCCCGGAAGACCGCGGCAGCCGCCTCCTGCGCGCCATGCTCTCCGATCGCAGCGAGTTCATGCGGTTGTTGATGATCCTGCTGGCCGACGACGGGGTCGAGGCGATGATGAACGCCGGCCTCGGCGAGGGCAGCTGGAGCGGCGGCCACTGGCTGGCCGGCGGAGGCGATACGCCGCTGCTCGAGTCGCTGCTGAAGACGCTGGACCGCGCGCCCGAGCGCCTGGACGAGATTCGCCGGCTGCTCGACGACATCGGCGAGAGTGGTGAGCTGGACGAGATGTTGCCGGAAGGATTCCAGGAGGTCTGGGAAGCGGTGTGGGCGAATCGGGAGGCTGCGGGTTCGGCAGCCGGACCGGTGGAATGATGCCGTTCATTATTGTTGAACGTTCAACATGAGTGTACGCTTGTCCCTGGCGCATCGGCGTGCGAACGGGCCATGGATCAGAACGAGTCACTCACCGCGGCATTACGGGCCTTCGAGCAGGTCACCGGACTCGAGGCCGAGCCATCGGCCGAAGTGGGCGAGCCTGCCGTACGGCTCGGCGGAGCGGCGCCCCTGCGCGTCCGTCGGGTCGGGGTGGTCACGCCCGCCAGTCTCGAGCGTGCGCTCGCCGGACACCGGCGCGGGGAGCTCCTGCTGGCGGATCGCGTGACGCCCCGCGCCGCGGAGGTCCTGCGCGAGCGCGGCGTGCCCTTCCTCGACCGCGCGGGCAATGTGTTCGTTCAGGCGCCGTCGATGTTCGTGTACGTGTGCGGTCGCGACGCCGCAACTCGGCGGCGGGCCGTCGCCGGGGCCCAGGCATTCCGTCCGAAGGGGCTCCGCGTCGTGTTCGCATTGCTCTGCCGCCCGGACAGCCTCGATGCCTCGTACCGCGACCTCGCCCGTGATGCCGGCGTTGCGCTGGGAACCGTGACGGGTGTCATCCGGGATCTCGAGCGCCTGGGGTACATCCGCCAGCGCGGCCGCGAGCGTCGCTGGGAGAACCGCATCGGCCTCCAGCAGGAGTGGACCCGCGCGTTTCCGCGGGAGCTCAGGCCGCGCCTCGGTGCCCGGCGATACCGCGTGGAACGGCCGGACTGGTGGCGCGATACCGATCCGCGTCGCTTCGGATTCCGGTTGGGCGGGGAGGCCGCCGCCGCCTGGATGACGGGCGATCTCGAGCCCGGTGTAGTGACGCTGTACGGCGCGGGAGACTTCCAGGCTCTGGCCGCGACGATCCGCCCCGTGCGCGACGAGGGCGGGAACCTGGAAGTGCTCGACGCATTCTGGCACTTCGAACAGGCACCGGACCCCGGGCCCATTGTGCCGCCATTGCTCGTCTATGCCGATCTGCTCGCCAGTTCCGCCGATCGCGTGCGCGAGGCCGCGGAGCGTGTGCGGGAGCAGTTCATTGCCTGAATACGCGGCCGACGTCGATGCGCTCTCGCTGGAGATCCTCGAGGCCGTGGCGGATGCCGCGCGCCACGCGGACGTCTCGTGGGTGGTGACCGGGGCCATGGCACGCAGTGTCGTGTTCGAGGGGATGCACGGCGAGGCGCCCGGGCGCCGCACCCGCGACTGGGACCTGGGGGTGCAGGTCGCCGACTGGTCGCGGCTGCATGCGCTCGAAGAGAGCCTCGCCGCGGCGGCCGGCTTCGAATCCGATCGGCGGCAGCGCCAGCGGATGCGCACGCCCGGCGGCGGCATCGTCGACCTGATTCCGTTCGGCGGCGTCGAGGGGGAGCGGCACGTCGTGCATTGGGGCGATGACGGCGAGTTCCGGCTGAACGTGGCGGGGTTCCTGCAGGCTTTCGAACAGGCCTTCCGGGTGCGCCTCAACGATCGCGTGACGGTCCGCGTGGCTTCTCCGCCCGGGCTCGCGGTGCTCAAGCTGATCGCGTGGCGGGATCGCCACCGGGAGCACGACCGCGACGCCGAGGACCTCGCGTTCCTGCTGGGTCGATACGAGCGCCTGATCGCCGACGAGGTGCACGACCGCGATCCGGAGATCATGGCGGCCGTGGATTACGATCTGCGGCGCGCCGGCGCCCGCATTCTCGGACGCGACGCCGCCGCGCTCGCCGGGCCGGAGCTGCGCGAGCCTCTTGCCGAATGGCTGACGGACGAACTGTCGTCGGGGGTCGACTCGTCGCTCGTGCGGACCACGGCACGGTACGCCCCCGGCCGAAACGAGCGCGAGGCGCTGACGCTGCTCCAGGAGTTTCGCGCAGGCTGGATCCCGTAGGCGGACGTTCCGCGACCGCGCGCCGGGACACTCGAACCACGCAGGGAGGCTCCATGCCGGAAGCCGGAATCCAGAAACCCGACACGGACGCAATGCTGGCCACGCTGAAGCCGTTCCAGCGCGACACGGTCGAGTACGTCTTCCGCCGGATGTACAAGGACCCGGACTGCACGCGCCGCTTCCTGGTCGCCGACGAGGTCGGGCTCGGCAAGACCATGGTGGCGCGCGGCGTCATCGCGCGCGCGATCGATCACCTGCAGGAGCAGGTCGATCGGGTCGACATCGTCTACATCTGCTCCAACGCCGACATCGCGCGGCAGAACCTGCAGCGCCTCAATCTCACGGACGACGACGGCGCCGCCCGCGTCGGTCGCCTGACCATGCTGCCGGCCATGCTTCCGCAGCTTGATGCCCATCTCAACTTTGTGGCCTTCACGCCGGGCACCTCGTTCAACATGGGCTCCAGCTCGGGCCGTTGGCAGGAGCGAGCACTTCTGTACTGGATGCTCGAGGATCTCGAGCGACTGCCGGTGAATGCGCGTGGCAAGGCACGGTCGCAAGGCGCTGCGCAACTGTTCCAGTCGGGCGTGAGCAGCCTCAAGGACTGGAAGCGCCGACTCGACGAACGCTGGCTGTCGGGCATCGGCTGGGTGGAAATCGATCCCGGGTTACGCGAGCGATTCAAAGCTGAACTGAAGCGCGAGGCAGGGCGCGCCGTGCGCGAGGGCTGCCCGGATCTGCAGAGCCGAATCGACGAGGCCTGCGCCCAGTTGAAAGGACGTCATCCACATAACGCCCCCAGGTACCTCTGGGACGAGACACAGAAAATCACGGGCGAGCTCCGGAACCTGCTGGCCCGATCCTGTCTGGATGCGCTCGAGCCCGACCTGGTGATCCTCGACGAGTTCCAGCGCTTCAAGGAATTGCTGGATCCTGAGAACGAGGCCGGTGAGCTCGCGAACAAGCTGTTCGAGTACAGCGACGACAGCACCGCGGTCCGCACGCTGCTGCTCTCGGCAACGCCGTACAAGATGTACACGCTCCACAGCGAGCGGGACGAGGACGATCACTACAGCGATTTCATGGAGACGCTGCGCTTCCTGTTCCACGACGATGCGCAGACCGCCGCGGTCGCCGAGCTGCTGAAGCGCATGCGGCGTTCGCTGTACCGCATTCCCTCGGCCGGTCCGGGGGAAGCGCTCGAGTGCCGCGCGGCGCTGGAGGGTCATCTGCGCAAGGCCATGGTCCGCACGGAACGGGCGCGCGGTTCCGACAGCGGTGACGACATGCTGCGCGAAGTGCCGGACACGCAGCCGGCAATATCGGCCGCGGACGCCGGGCGCTATCTCGCGTTGCAGCGCATGGTGCGGTCGGTGAACGGGCCCGACATGATCGAGTACTGGAAGTCGGCGCCCTACCTGCTCAACTTCATGGATGACTACCAGGTGAAGCGCGCGGTGCGCGAGGCCATCGATGTCGGCGCCAATGCCACGCTCACGGATGCGCTGCGGGCGCATCGCGCCCTGCTGCTACAGGCCGATGCCATTACCCACTACGAGCCCGTGGACCCGGGCAACGGGCGCCTGCGCATGCTCGTCGATGGTGTCCTGGAGCAGAACCTGTGGCGCCTGCTCTGGATGCCCCCGAGCCTTCGGCCCTATCGGCTCGCCGGGCCGTACGCGGAAACCGGCAGCGCGACGCCGACGAAGCGCCTCATCTTCTCCGCGTGGCAGGTCGTGCCGAAGACCATCTCCGCGCTGGTGAGCTACGAGGTCGAGCGTCGCCTGCACACGCGCCTCGACGAGGCGCCGGAGAACACGCAGGAGGCCCGCGACAGCGAGTCGCGCCTGCTCCGTCTGGATCGCCGCGACGGCCGCCTGGTCGGACTGCCGTTGTTCACGCTGCTGTATCCATCGAGCGTCCTGGCGCGCATCGGCGGCGAGGCACTCGCTGCCGCTGCAGGGGAGCCGGGCGATGGAATCCCTGCTCTCGACGACGTACTGCGCCACGCGGAGGACGCGATCCGGTTGACGCTCCCGAGCGAGACCCCGAGCGCCGGTGACGGTCGTCCGGACGAGGCGTGGTACTGGGTCACGCCGATCCTGCTCGATATCGCAGACGAGGAGTCCACGGCCTGGTCCTGGTGGGCTCGGGAAGACCTTGCCTGGGCATGGACCGAGGGCGAGCGCGAGGCGAAGGCCGAGGGCTGGACAGAGCATCTGGCGTACGCCCGGACGATGGTCCAGGGCGAGCGCCCAGCCGGGCCGTCGCCGGATGACCTCGTGCGGTTGCTCGCCGAGATCGCGATTGCCGGTCCCGCAACCAGTGCACTGCGGAGCTTGCGCTCGGTCAGTGGTTACGAAGAGGCCGATACGCCCGCGTGGTTGCGCGACGGGGCCGCCCGCATCGCGTGGACGTACCGGCGGCTGTTCAACCAGATCGAGCCGATCACGCTCATTCGCGGCGAGTACCGCAACGAGCCGCGAACGCCGTACTGGCGCCAGATCCTGCGCTACGCCCTGGAAGGCGGGCTGACCGCGGTCAACGACGAGTACCTGCACGTGCTCGCCGAAGCCACCGCCGCTCGCAGCCGCGAGCCCGAGTCCGCCTGCAAGCGCCTGGTGGAGGCATTCGAGGAAGGCGTCGCGCTGCCGGCAAGCCGCGTCGAGTGGGACGAGATCCAGCTGGACGAGGCGAAGCCCGGGTTGAACCGCACTCGCCTGCGCACCCACTTCGCCGCACGGTTCGGCAAGGCGGAGAGCGACGACGGCGGCACCACGCGCGAGGACCAGGTGCGGGCCGCCTTCAACTCACCGTTCTGGCCGTTCGTGCTGGCGTCGACATCCGTCGGCCAGGAAGGCCTGGACTTTCACCCCTACTGTCACGCGATCGTCCACTGGAACCTGCCGGGCAACCCGGTGGACATGGAGCAGCGCGAAGGTCGCGTCCACCGCTACAAGGGCCACGCGGTGCGCAAGAACCTGGCACAGCGCTTCGCGTCCATCGGTCGCGCTGCGAACAACGGCGACCGCTGGCGCACCATGTTCGAGCGGGCCCGCGCGGAACAGGCCGGCAACGGCCGCGGCCTCGTTCCCGACTGGAACTACCCGATCGAGGGCGGCGCCCGCATCGAACGCCACGTCCCGGTACTGCCGTTCAGCCGCGACGCCCTCAAGTACGAGCGCCTGAGAAAATCCCTCGCCGCCTACCGCATGGTGTTCGGCCAGGCGCGGCAGGAGGACCTGGTGGCCTACCTGCTGGAGCACGTGGGCCCGGATCGGATCGAGGGCTTGTCAGGCCGGCTTCGCATTGATTTGACCCCCTCGAGGAAACCGAGCCGCTCTCGGGAATAGGGACGTCGCCTTGTTCAACATCGGCAAGAAGGACGAATACGGCCGCCAACGCCGGATCGAGCATCGCGGCCGGTACCTGCGGGCGAGCCGCACGGGTGGTGTGGCGCTTCGAGCACAGGCCAAGGCTGCGGGACTGACCATAACCGGCAATACGGCCCGTGGCGTGCGGGTCTCGGCCACGCCGGCGCGCAACACGCAGGTCGCCTTCCAGAATGGGCGTTTCATCCTGCGGGGGCGCTACGGCAAGGGGCCGCTGCGGCTGAACCTGTCGAAGAGCGGGCTGTCGCTGTCCTCGCGCAATGCGCTCGGCTCGTTCAACTGGACGAGTCCGCTGCGCTCGTCGGCCAAGGTCGCGGGCATCCAGGTGCGCGGGCGAACGGCCGCCGCCATGCAGGGCATATACATGCTTCTCGTCGCAGCCGTTGCCCTGCTCCGGCTGGCCATTGCGGTGGGCCTGCTGGCCGTGCAGGTGCTGGTTTTCCTGTTCGGTCTTCTGACTCGCGGCGCTGCCGCGGTGCCGGTGCTCCTGCGCGAGTGGCGGCGTCGCCGTGAGGTCGCACGTTTCGAGCATCGGGCCGATGCGATCGAGCGCGAGCACGGATCCCTTGCCGACTGGACACTGGATTCCTGGATCGCCGCGCTCGTGCTGACGGTCGGCGCGCGAGGACGCGGCGAGCCAGCCGCGAGCGTGGCGTCGCGGCTGGGGGAGGCACTGCAGCCCGACGGCAGCGAGCGCGGCCTCGTCGCGGCAGCCGGTGCACTGCCGGGGACGGCCGCGGCTCTGGATTCATGGCGTGGCAATGCGGACGCCGAAGACGACCTGGCCATGGTGGTCCTCGTCGCACACAAGCTGAAACTGCGCCTGCCGGCCGACACGTTGGTCG
>Ga0209918_1001378_pt1 | contig 13103 bp, 8 predicted proteins | sample SalPonD_shore_MG_FD_185712 | JGI IMG/M metagenome (GOLD analysis project Ga0209918, IMG submission 185712) | Salt pond soil microbial communities from South San Francisco under conditions of wetland restoration - Salt Pond MetaG... | ecosystem: Environmental > Aquatic > Marine > Intertidal zone >...
AAAATACTCACCGCCGGTAGATTTGCTAATGAGTTTCAGCATTGCATCATTTCTGGTGGTGTTTATAAATTCAGCACTTATACTTCCGACAGAAAATTGCCCTTTCTGAGTATCAATAGTAACAGTATTTTTCTGGGCCTCGGCTTCATATTGATATATTCCTTCAGGCAATTTGCCAAAATTCAAACGGTATTGACCGGAACCATGATTATTCATAGTATATGTTCGTTTCTCACCATTTTGATTGGTAAGGGTTACTTCAATACGTGCTTTATCATCTGGATCTCCGCTCTCATTTTGTAATATACCCGTGAGAATAGCGTCTTCGGAGCCGCTAAAAACCTTATTGACGGGAGCTACTATTAATAACCTCGTATCTGGAGAACTTGAAGTCCATTTAACCATATTATTGATTAAAGAAGTAATATAATCCCGTGTATTTCCATTTGGATCCTGATACCATTTGTAGAAATTATAAAAATTTATTTCTGATGTTCTTTTATTTCCTATCGTTCTGACAGCCAGTAATGGAGTGTTGACAGGAGAATCATGATAAGTGGCGGTATAAAGAACTTTGGATCCAAGGGCAGGTTCCGCATTCCTCAATGGGGTTTTGATTTCGGGTAATTGATCATATTTTATTGCAGGAAGGTCAAGAATGGCGTGGTCCTTTTGATTTGGATCAATAGCCGGCCGTACTTCATATCCACGATTATTACGATGAAAGATAATAGGTACCTGCCCCTTTAATAATGTTGATAAGCCCTTTTGATCTGTTTGCGGCGTAGTCACAAACAGTGTCGGTTTGTCTTTAATCAAATTATATATTTTTTCTTTAAAAGCAGGTGACATTTTCTTGTTCGGGAAACCCTGTAATATGACAAGGTCCAGTGAATCAACTTGAGTAGGGATATTCCCGCCGATCATATTCTTCCCGCCTAACCAGGTTCTGTTATATAAATCGATACTCTTGTCGACTTCTAAAATGGACCTGATCGTTTTTACGTCCGGATGAATTTCAAATGCAAGATCGAGTATCTTAATTTTATTATTTAATACATCGAGATTAATAACTTTCTTATTATTCTCCCCAGTCCATTCACCCTTCAATTCGGGTATATTAATTTCATACTGTTGAATGCCCGTCTTATCAGGTTTAATATTGAATTGCAGGGTATGAGATGATTTATCACCCGTTGTATGAATAACTTTTGAATCAATGATATTGTTATTGTGTAATAGTTCAACAGAGATATTTTTATTGGGATAACCATCATTAAGAACAGTTACATGTACAGGAGTAATAGTATTTAAATAGGTCTTTTCATTTACTTGGATATTTTGCAATACAACATCATTCAAGTGCACTGTATCGCCCATTCCTATGGTAAATAACGGAGATTTGAGATGAGAAGCCTGATAAGTTGGATCTCTCCCGATAGTAAAAATCCCATCCGTTAATATTATTACAGCTTTGTAGGTCCTGTTGCTTTGACCAATTTTCTGAAAAGCATCGCTTAAATTTGTTTCACTCCCTGTCAATTTCAAACTATCAGGATTAATGGAGTAAATATTTCGATCAAAACCCCAAATATCATAATGGACATCAGAGCTGTCATGTAAACCAAGCTCATTCAATACGTTCTTATAGCTATCTTTCCCATTATAATCTCCTTTATGGATACTCATGCTTTTTGAGTTATCCAATAATACAGCTATTGTGGGTTTTAATTTTTTTTCTGTACGCTTATTGAAAACCGGATTTAAGAGTAAAAGAATTAAAACAAAAAATACAAGGCTGCGCAGACTAATTAGAACATAACGAATCAGGCCGGATTTACTTTTAAGATCTTTATAAGACCACCAGGCAATAGCACTCATTATGATGAATAATATCAAGTAAATATAAAATGGTAATGATGAATGATATCCTTCAAAAATAGTATTCAATAGTAATCGCCGGAATTTTACGTAATATGTTTGTTAAATGTCAGGATTATGCTGTTATTTTGTGCTTGAGCGATGCAAATACCCCAATTATATCCTGAATGAATAACATATGGGTATTTAATAAATTAATAAAGATTCAATTAACCGATTTAAAATGATTATAAAAATAATCTATCCCGTAAATCAGCGATGAATAACACTATTTTTGATGAGATAGTCGTTATCCGTCATTATTGGTAACCCATACCCATTTGTAATATTATTGACATCAGTGCCCCGAATAGCAAAAAAATGCAGCGAAGGTTCTAACCCCTTTTCAGTGTTCCCAACCTGGGCTATGGGTTGACCGGTAGTAACATACATATCAGAGGGTACCAAAACCGAGTTTTTTTTCAGATTAGAGAGTATTATAAGATTATTCAGATATTCTATAACTACATAGTTGCCCAAATGATTATTCAGATCTTTTTTCCCCGGTGAGCCGTTATTTAATGTATCAATTACATCTACGATACGTCCATCGACGGGGCTATAAACTGTGTCAGCATAAATATTATAATCACTCAATGAATTCGGATTAAATTTTTGGGAACCCATTCCCCAAAAATCCAATTTCACTATATCACTGGCATAATGTTCACCCTTGCGGTTAATATATTTATTGAGTATCCGGTTATTCCCGCCCTCCGTAATATAATAATCACCGTTCTTTAACGGGAATGAGATATTTAAGACATCATTATTGAATTGATACCCTTGATAAATCTGATAATTAAGCATCCCAAAAATAACTATAACAATTAATTTGCCAAGTAAAAGGAACCATGAAACCAGATCATTGTCCGGTAAAGTATCTAATTCAGCAAACAGACGTATCCGGTAAAGTAACCCGATAATAAAGATGAAAACTATTACATATTGAAAGTAAATACTGTATATATCCCACCTTCCTGAAATAATTATAAAACCTGTTATAAATACGGTAAGTATAACATCCAAAAGAAGTCCCACCTGTGAGTTCATCCTTTTCAATACAAACCAAAGAATGATTGAAAGAGGAATAATAATTTGGATTATTAATAGAAGAACACTGTTATCTGTCATAAACCGGGAACAAATAATTATTGAGAAATTTACAATTCTGGAAAAGTGTTATAAATGAAATGATATTATCAAAGGATCAACATATCACTATATATAGGATACCGTTGATCTTGAATTGTTACTCATAATTTTTGATTATAAGGTCTCTAATAATCTATTTATCAGTCCAACCGTATTGATACCATCGGCTTCAGCTGCATAATTATTTACAATACGATGTCGTAAAACGGGAGTGGCTAACGTCCTGATGTCTTCTTCAGTAACATTAAATCGTCCTCTTGATAAAGCTCTTGTTTTACCACCCAGAATAAGGTATTGGGAAGCTCTGGGTCCAGCGCCCCAACTCATATATCTATTGACAAAGTCGGTAGCATATTGTGTATTTGGCCTGGTCATATTTACCAGGCGCACAGCAAAATTCAGTACGTTCCCGGGTACAGCTACTTCCCGCACCAGATTTTGAAACGCTATAATATGCTCGGAGTCTAACATTGGCTGAACCGAAGGATGATGTGCTGATGTTGTTCTGCCGACGATATCGATCTCTTCATCAAATTCAGGATAATCGAGCTGTAAATTGAACATAAACCGGTCTAACTGGGCTTCCGGTAGAGGATAAGTGCCTTCCTGTTCTATAGGGTTTTGTGTGGCAAGCACAAAAAAGGGCAGGGCAAGTTTATAGGTATGACCCGAAGCCGTTACATGATACTCCTGCATTGCTTCGAGTAATGCAGCCTGTGTTTTGGGCGGTGTTCGATTTATCTCGTCAGCTAAAATAATATTGGCAAAGATTGGTCCCTTGATGAATTTAAATGTCTTATGGCCCGTTTTGAGATCCTCCTGGATGATATCCGTACCGGTTATATCACTGGGCATTAAATCGGGCGTAAATTGAATGCGATTAAAAGTGAGATTCAGTGTTTCTGAGACTGTTCGAACCAATAGGGTTTTAGCCAGGCCCGGTACTCCCACTAACATACAATGTCCCCGTGAAAACAAGCTGATTAAAAGGAGATCAACTATTTTATGCTGACCAACAACAACTTTAGAAATCTCCTTTTTCAGATTATTAAATGATTGTTGAAACAGCTCTGCCGCTTTTTCAGGATCCTTGGGGATAACTTCCATAAACCAAATTTTATGATTGAGTGATTTACTTACGATTGTAAATCATCAGGTACCGGTATTTTATACTCTACGTATATCTCATTACGAAGATTTTTTAACCACTTCTGCATAATCCTGGCCTGCTTCTGTCGCAATGCTATATTCTTAATCAACTCAAAATCCTGTTTCAGGTTGGCCTGATGTTCTTCAATGCGTTTTTTCAACTGAACAATGCGATAGGCCTTTTGATTATTTGGACCGCTTGTGGTGAACGGTTTCGGCTTAGAAATTTGTCCTTCTTTATCAAGTAAGAGAACAATCCGATATAATGCAGGATCTAATTGTTTTATTGGAATTAACCGGGCACCCGTTTGTGGATTTTCAAGTAATCCACCTCTTGGGGCCGTTGCTTCATCATCGGAATATTTCCTGGCTAATTCGGCAAAATTTTTATGATCGACAAGTACACTGTCCCTCAGTTTGTTTAGGAAATTTATAGCTTTTTGATCATCTCTCTTATTTTCATTCACTTTGAGTAGAATATGATCGGTATCAATTTTGTCTCCCACCCGTTTATTGAGGCGTATGATGTGATACCCGAACGGTGATTTTACAACTTTAGATATTTCACCGGGTTTCAATGCGGCTGCCGCGGCCGAATAAGAGGGGACGAGATCATTTATGCTGATTAACCCGAGATGTCCGCCATTTTTAGCGGATGGCCCCTGACTCCATCTTTTGGCTAATTCTGAAAAATTCTTATGATATACGACAATGGAATCTCTGAGTTCTTTTGCCAGTTTCAAAGTACTGGCTTCAGCATTTGAATCGGGTGGAGGTATCTTTACTATCTGGGCCAGTTGTACTTGTTCCGGAACATTAGGTATGGAATCTTTAGGAATGGAATTAAAGAAATCACGTACTTCCGGCCGTGTGATATTTATAGAACTCTCTTCTTGTTGTCTCAGCTTTTGAACAACTGCTTGCTGTTTATAGATAGGACGCCACTGAGCCTTTAGTTCCACTATTGATTTACCGAAATAATTTTCAAGAGCTTTTTTACTGCCAGCCTGTTGTTCCATTTGGCTGATTCTCTGATTCAATTGCCGGTCAATCTGATCATCCGTAACAGTAACGGAGTCAATCTTGGCTTTTTCCATTAAAACGAATTTATTTACTTCCGACTGCAGGGCATGATACCAAAGTTGTTTACTAAAATTATCTTTATTGGATTGTTGCATGTATTGTGCTACCACACTATCGACATCCGATTTCAGGATTATGTGATTATTGACGATAGCTACAATTTTATCCAATACCTTGCTCTGTTGTGCATAAGTAATAGATGTTAATATAAAAAGGGTGAGTAGAGTAAGTACTAGTGCTTTGCTTATTCTTTTAAACATATAATTATTTTGTGCTAATCGTATCTGCTACGTTGGCTTTTGGGGATGAACTTTGTTTTTCTTTTAAAAAATTATTTGTCACGGATAACTCGTCGTTTGCTTTTGCCTTAAGATAAAGATTTCGTTCATAAGTACGCAGAAACTTTCTTCTTTTTTGTAATTTAAGCCAATCTTTAATTTGACCAAATACCCAGTTAATATCGGGATGTGTACCTTTAGCTTTACGACTAATCAACTGAACAAAATGATAACGCCCGTCTATCAATCTTATTGGAGAAATTTCATTAATACCAATAACTTTAAGATAACGATTCAGAAGAGGATATCTTTTGACGGCAAGTGATATCGGCCAGTATCGTTTAGAATTATTTAATGTCCTCTGTTTTTCGATACCATATTTCTGAATTACATCGGTCCATGAAACACCATGTAAGAGATCTCTCTTTGCATTTTGACAGTCTTTGATATTGTCTGTCATTAAATGGCGAAACCGAACATATTTCTCGTTCAAAACAAACTGGTCTTTATTGGCTTCATAATAATTTTGAACTTCTTGTGGTGTCACTTTTATGGAATCAGCTTTGTTGACCACAAAATTTCGTAAGGCTTCAGCAAGTGCATCGTTATGCACTCTTTTTAATTTTTGTGCAACAACAGGATTCCTTTGTAGCCTTATCCGTTCAGCTTCTTGCACAAGTAGTTCCTGCCTGACCCAATTGTTCCGGTAATTCACAAGTGCTTTCAGACTATCTTGTTGATAAACTGAATTTGGTATTCCATCTCTGGCTTCCTCTAACGTCAAGTTGGCATTCCCTACACGAGCTATAACATGACCACTTTGACCCGCCTGTTTCTTATGAATACATGATGTTAAAATAATTCCCACTATCAGAGAACACGATATAATCTTTAGATAACGCTGTATGATATTATTATTTATTAATTTCAAAGGCTAATTTTAGGTGTTGCGGATATGACTTAATATGATATCTCTTATGAAGTGAGTTCATCCATTCCTGTTTTCTGATGTTTTGATAATCAGATACCAATTTATCATAAGCTTCCCGGAAAGTCATATCCCGTGGTTTAAGAATTTTATCTAAATATAATATGGTTCTTTTATTTCTAAAGGAAAAAGTCTTAGAAAATTGACCATTTTGCAAATTCTTTAACCTCGAGTAGGGCATACCATTCAATTCATGCACTTCATCTTTTGAGACATATAAATCACCTTTAATAATCCCTCTCAAACTATCGGGCGCCGTGCCTTTCTTAATTAGATTCTCGGCTTTATATAATGTCGTATCATTATTGGCATGTATACTATAATAGCTATACCGTTTTTTATAACGGTATTTACCAGGATTGGATTTATATAATTTGCGCAGAGCTGCTGTATCTGTTTGAGCATAATTCCAAACGGAATCCTGTGTAATCTGATAGATAGACAGACCATCGAGATATGTATGGGCTATATGAGCGAATTCGGGGAATTTTTTAATTGTCACAGGTACCAGTTGTTCCTCATCTGCTTGTTTCTTGAAGTTTTGGAAAAAGGAGTAGTGATAGTTGAAGGCTTTTTTGTCTTTCATCATATCCTGTAACCAGCTCAAAAAATCACTATCCATGTATTGTTTTCCATTGATACTATAAAGTGGTTCATTTTGCATGGACTTTGGCAACATGAAATTCGCCAGGTCTATGGAATCGGGTTTGCTTATCAAACGTACAAATTTTTCATAATTTTGCTTATTAACTTTGGCATGACCTGCTTTTTCAATTCTTTTCAACACATATTTATTACTATCCTTAAATCTTGGAAGTTTCTGGTATCTCTTCCAAAAATAAGTTCTCTTTTGTGAATCGTTTTTAAAAGCTCTTATGGAATCCAACCGGACAATTTGAACTCCATATCCACTGTAAAATGGTGGTATAACCATATGTGCATGTGGAATAGCAAAAACGGTATCGGTGAAACTGGATAGATATTGATTATGGTTAACCCATCCGATGTCCCCGTTTCGGCGACGTGAACCAGGATCTTCAGAATATTTTTGAACTAAAGTGTCCCATGGGACTCCATTCTGTAATTTTTTATAGACCACTCTTGCTTTTTTCATAGCTGAATCGATAGAATAGTTTTTCCCTTTGGTGCGAAAGAAAATATGTGAAAATCTCCTGTCCGGCATTGAATTCCGTTTGCCTTTGACATAGATCATATGATATCCATATCTCGTTCTGAAGGGCATCGAGATACTGTCAATTGGGGTATTATACGCTACGTCTTCAAAAGGTTTTACTACCATACCGGCAGAGAAATAACCCAGGTCACCTCCAAGGGGATGTCGATTTCTACTTGTCGAATATTCCTTGACTAACTCACTAAACGGTACGCCTTCATGAAAATCCTTGCGAGCCTGCATCAGCCTGTTCCAGGCTTTCAAGGTGTCTTTGGGTGAAGCCTGCGGAGATACACGTATTAAAATATGTGCTACATGGACTTCCGTTGCCGCTCTTTTAATAAGTTCATTGATAAAATCTTTCTTCAATTTATGTTCAAACCAGTATTTATAGGCATACTCAGTCTCATATTGGTTGAACTCTTTAAGAATCTTCGGATCACTATAGTAACCTGCTTCATGAGCAGCTAATACCTTGGCGCGGAAATTCAAATACAGATCAAGAAAATTATTAAGTTTTTTATAATCCGGAAATTCACGGGAGGTATCGACTGTAGATGCGTTTTGAGTATAATAATCCATCAAATCGTCATAGGTATATTTTGTACCGTTCACTTCTCCAACAACCGGTGATGGGTTATTATGATCTGCCTGTGAATTACTTTGTTTTGGAAGTGATTTCGTATTACTACATGCAGATAGAATCAAACAAGCCGTAATAAACCAGAAAAAACGATATAAATAATGAATAAAACTCATACGGATCGTACCTCTTAGTTTTAATAATTGAGTTTATATTTTTGCAGAAGCATTAACTGAATAACATCCCGGCTATAGTTGCTGTCATTAAATTTGCCAGCGTTCCGGCTATCACAGCCTTTACCCCAAATTTGGCCAGGTCAGATTTTCTACTCGGTGCCAGGCCACCAATACCACCTATCTGAATGGCTATAGAAGAAAAATTAGCAAATCCACAAAGTGCAAACGTCGCCATAGTTATTGTTTTTGGTGTAAGACTGCCTACCAAAACAGCTTTAGCAAGATCAAGGTAAGCGATAAATTCAGTAAGAACCAGTTTTGTACCAAGTAATGAGCCCATGTGAACTACATCCTGCCAGGGTACTCCAATCAAAAATGCAATAGGTGCAAATATCCATCCCAGTACATTCTGTATATTCAATTGGAAGCCGGGGATCAGAGCATTCAACCCTATTTGAACACCAACCCAATGCAACATAGAATTTATCATAGCCAATAATGCAATGAATGCCAATAGCATAGCACCGACATTTAAAGCAAGTTTCAAACCCTGGGCAGCTCCTGAAGCAGCCGCGTCAATTCCATTGGCATCAGTTTTCTCTATAGACAATTTCACATTACCCGATGTCAACGATTCTTTAGTTTCGGGATACATCATTTTCGATATAACTAAAGCTGCAGGAGCAGCCATTAAACTTGCTCCGAGTAATTGCTGGGCAAACATTAAACGACCGGCTGCCAGTGTTACATGATGTGCCTGAGAGTATGAATTACCCAGCATTTGTATGTATGCGGCCATCACACCACCAGCAATGGTAGCCATACCGCCTGTCATTACAGCCAATAATTCCGATTGCGTCATCCGCTCGATATAAGGTTTAACTATAAGGGGAGCTTCTGTCTGTCCCACAAAAATATTGGAAATGACTGATAATGATTCGGCACCGGATGTTCCCAATAGCTTTTGCATTCCAACGGCCATAAATTTTACAATCCGCTGCAAAATACCATAATGATATAGTAACGATGTTAAAGAACCGAAAAAGACGATGGTAGGTAATACCTGAAAAGCAAAGAATGAACCCATACTTCCTTTTGTACCCGGACTTTTTGCAAGATCTCCAAAAATAAATTTGGCACCCTGAGTAGTGAAGTTAAGTACCGCTACAAAAAAGGATGATATCCAACTAAAGAAATCCTTAGGCCATCCCAGAGGGGAAAAATATCCCGCAAGTGTATCACCTTTTAATATGAATACGGCTAATACAAATTGTATGCTTACCCCTATAATTACGAGCCGCCAGTTAATATTTTTCTTGTTGTTACTAAACAGAAAGGCAATAGCCAGTAAGGAAATAATTCCTATAATGCCACGTATAATATTCATTATTTATTTTCTATTTCTTCGTTATGTTCGTTTTTAAGTGGGAGAATTGGTTTGCCTCGTCGAATATCAACGGGAGGACGAAAACAATGGCGCGCACGTGGTTCATAGGAATCTTTTTCTCCAATTAATACCCGGTCTTCATTTTCCACTATTCTTTGTGAGAAATTGGCTATCATGCCACTTTCCGAGCAGATAGCGTGTAATTTCGTGACATATTCTGCAATAGCCATCAGTTGTGGCATGGGTTCAAATGGTTTTCCCATATAATCCATATCCAACCCGGCGATGATAACTCTTTTACCGTCATTAGCAAGATCATTTGCAACATCAATTAAACGGTTATCAAAAAACTGAGCTTCGTCAATACAAACAACCCTTGCAGAGCCTGTAAGTAAAATAATTTGATCAGCCGTATCTGCAACTATACCAGGTACTGAATTCGCATTATGAGAAACGACATTTTCTTCATGATACCGCTTGTCCATAGAAGGCTTAACAATAATAACCCTTTGACCGGCTATATGTGCCCGCTTAGCCCTACGAATAAGTTCTTCGGTTTTACCGCTAAACATGCCGCCGCTGACAACTTCAATCCAACCAACATGTTTATCCAGAACGGTAGGTTCATTCATCATATACTGTTAATTGTAATTTTTCCAAACAAATTAATATCTCGATAAAGAGTGAATATATCGGTGGTAAATCAAAAAAGAAAAATACTTTGAATAAAATATATCTTTTTTAAACGTCCTGAAGTTATTCAGCTAACGACTAAATAAAAAACTATAATGTCAATTCCGCCCAATCATTGATTAATGCATATAAATAAGTACATTATATCAACACTAATGTTGAATAAAATATCAAATTCTTAGTTTTCGGATAAACAGAATAAAGGAATACATACTCAACACTTATCATACTCACTGAACTTACAAATTCAAAACGATATTTATCAATATGGCACATATCGATTTACCAGATAATTTAGCGGGAATAATAGGATTATTTGCAAAACACCCTGAAACAGCCGGCGTTTTATGTGAATTGGCACAAACGCTGTTACGCAGCGAATCATCATTAACGGAAGGTGAACGAGAACTGATAGCGGCTTATGTCTCATCCAGAAATAAATGCCGTTATTGTATGTCGACCCATGGAGCTGTAGCAAAGTATTTTCTCAAGGATGATGGTGAAATCCTTAACAGCGTTTTTAACGATTACCAAAATGCACCGGTATCGGGTAAAATGAAGACACTTTTAAACATTGCATCCAAAGTGCAGCTGGGTGGAAAAAATGTTACCGATAATGATGTAGAAGCAGCACGTAAAGAAGGTGCCGATGATAAAGCCATACATGATACCGTTTTAATAGCTGCTGCATTCTGTATGTTTAATAGATACGTTGACGGTCTTGGTACATGGCAGCCTGATGATATGAGTATCTACGAAGACAGGGGAACGATGTTGGCCGAAAAAGGATACGTGAGATGATATTATAATATAAGACGAACGACCGCGGGAAGCCTGTATTTTGAGCAAAGAGCATGGTGATGACACTTTTCAATATAACATTTTCATCGTCCTCCTTGCCCCACTTCATTTTACATCTTTTATCTGGTTTCGCGTATAGCCCTGTAGTAAAAAAACGGTGTAAATCCGCATCATCCGTGTTCCATGATTTTGATAATAATAAGCTAACATATTTTTTACATATAGCATACAGTTTCTTACTTTAGCTCTATGAAAAAATTTGTATTACAAAATGACCGTAATGCTGCCAGGCAGGATAATTTCAAAATACCCTATGATGAAGTATTAAATGAACGACAGTTTGAAGCTGTTATGTTCGAAAGGGGATCGGCGTTAGTCATAGCAGGAGCCGGTACAGGTAAAACAAGGACACTCGTTTATCGCGTGGCTCGATTGATTGAAAGCGGGATAGATCCGGATAAAATTCTTTTGTTAACTTTTACGCGAAGAGCATCTCGTGAGATGTTATCCAGGGCGGCAAAATTACTCGATGACCGTTGTACCAAAGTAAGAGGAGGGACGTTTCATTTCTATTGCAGCCAGTTGTTGCATCAATATGCTTCGTTGATTGGCTATCCTGATAATTTTACGATCATCGATACGGCCGATGCAATGGAAATCATTCAAATGCTTCGGGGCGAATTGCGATACAATAAACTTGAAAAACGTTTTCCCCGAAAGAATACATTGTATTCGATGATCAGCACCTCAATAAATAAACAGTTGTCCCTCCATGAGGTCGTTGACAAGGAGTACTCTCAGTTTCTAAATCATATCGATCGTATTGAAGAACTGGCCAAACATTATCATGCATATAAAGAGGCCAATAATGTCATGGATTTCGACGATCTGCTCGTCAATTTAAGAAACCTGTTATTGGATAATGAACAGGTTAGAAACAAGATTGCGGGACGTAATCGTTATGTATTAGTGGATGAATATCAGGATACGAATGCACTTCAGGCAGAACTCGTTTCATTATTTTCTTCTGTATACCATAATGTAATGGCTGTTGGTGATGATGCCCAGAGTATCTATTCATTCAGGGGCGCGGATCATAAAAATATCATGGAGTATCCGGAACAATTTGATAACACGAAGATCATAAAACTCGAGGAAAATTACCGGTCCACACAGCGCATACTTGATCTCACGAACAATATACTGGATAAAGCAACTCAAAAATACGATAAACGACTTTTTACCCGGAATGATCCCGGTGAGTTACCCGCTTTAATAAAAGCTCCCGACGAAAGGGATCAATCGCGTTTTATCTCCCAAATGATTCTGAGGTTGCGCGAGCAGGGACAGGAACTCAGCGATACGGCTGTTTTATTTCGTAACGGCCGCGATTCTTTCGACCTGGAAATTGAATTGAATCATAAAAAGATTCCCTTTATAAAATATGGTGGACAAAAATTCTCTGAAGCGGCTCATATTAAGGATGTACTCGGCTATATTCGCGTAATCGTTAACTCACAGGACACGATAGCCTGGAACAGAATATTAACACTTTTGGAGGGGATAGGTCCTAAAACGGCGTCGGATTTAATCTCTTGGTTGAAAACACAGGATAATCCATATGAGATCGGAGCATCCAATTTTGTAAGCGACAAGTATTTGCAACAGATTCATGCATTGAGTTCACTTTTACAGGATCTGAAGAAGAATGATTAT
>Ga0209918_1001379_pt1 | contig 13102 bp, 19 predicted proteins | sample SalPonD_shore_MG_FD_185712 | JGI IMG/M metagenome (GOLD analysis project Ga0209918, IMG submission 185712) | Salt pond soil microbial communities from South San Francisco under conditions of wetland restoration - Salt Pond MetaG... | ecosystem: Environmental > Aquatic > Marine > Intertidal zone...
TTGGCGCGGTGGAACTCGACGCCGTCGATGGCGCTCTGGCGCTGCCACTTCGGCGCCTCCTCCCAGGTCGGCTGGCTGTTGTCGCCGAGCGCCTGGCAATAGGCGCGGTTGACCTCGTGGGCGACGCGCGCCACAAATTCACTATCAAGCATGGGTATCTCCTCCGGGTGGTGTTGAAAGGCAAAAGGCGGCCAGGCGGCCCAGGCTTGGGCCGGGCACTTGTGGCCTCGCTCCAACAGATAGGAGCCGCCGCACCGCCAACAAACGCACAGGTTGCTCATGGTCGCTCAGTACAGCCCGACCACGATGGCGGCAGCGGTGGCCGGGATGGTAATGCGGTAGACGCCGGCGGTGTTGATGGTCATGTCGCTGTCGCCGTCGGTGAGCGCGACCGCCGTTCCGCCGTGCTGGACCGGCGTATAGGTGGCGTTCGGATCGGAGCCCTCCGTCTTGGAGGTCATCAGCTCCAGCGGCAGCGTCTCGCCGGCGCCCAGGCCGGACTGGAACACGGTCAGCGGCAGCTCCGCGCGGCGGGCCTCGATAAAGACGTGCTCGGCGCCGGTGCCCTGGCCAGAAAATAAGATGCTCGGTTTCACTAGGACAGTCCCCCTTCGTTGTGGACGTTAATGCCGGCCCGAATGGCCTGCGCGGTGGATGCGTCGTTCGGGCTTGCCAGGGCCGGCGGCGAGCCGCCTGGCAAAGCCGGTTGGCCGCCGGGGGCGGCGCTCGGTTGGCCTTGCCCGGCCATGCCCAGCCCCATGCGCGCAGCCTTGAGCAGTGTATTGATATCGCGAATATCCAGGGCGGTGAGCACCTGGCGCAGCATGACCAGGTCGAACTGCGGGCCGAAGTGGCCCATGAACATCTTGGTGACCTCGGCCATGAGCTTCTGCTCGGCCGGCGAGGTGGTCATGGCCCCACCGCTTGGCAGCACCGTGATCAAGAACTCGCCACGAAAGGCGGCGCGGCCGTACTCCAGGGTCAGCGGCGTGCCGTCCGGGGCGGTCACGGCGATGGTCTTGCCCTCGGGGGCAAAGGCCGCCAGGAAGTCGCGGTGGCGCGAAGCCACCTGCGAGAGGAACTGCAACAGCAGGCGGCGCTTGCGGTTGGCGCGCGCCCCACCAATGCTCATCTGGTTATCCGACTCGGTGGCCGTGTCGGCGCCGGTAAACGGCGCACCGGGCACACCGGAGGTCTCGGTGATATCGCCCTTGGCCTCGCTGATCTGCTCGTACAGCTCCTTGTGCAGGGAGCCCAGGGTCATCTCATCGAACATCTCCGAGAGCTTCTCGCCGTCCTGGAGCGCAAAGCCGAGCGGCTCTCCCTCCGGGTTGTTCAGTGCGGCCCGTACATCATCCGGGTCTATGCGGTTGCGGTTGTAGGCGAGCAGGCTCTTGATTTGGCGGGTGAGGTTGGCCGCGCGTGTGCGCAGCTTGTCAGCCTCGACCGCCTGGTTGCGCGTGTGCTCGATCTGACTGATGCCGAACGGGTGGTCGTTGGCCGGGATCGGGGTGAACACCGTGAACGGCGAGTCGTCCGGGTGGGCGAACTTGACCGGATAGCGGAACAGGCCGATCGGGATGAGCGCCTCCTTGGGCGGCTTGTTCTGCGGCTGGCGCGTCTCGCCCGGCGACATGCCGGCCTCCGGCGGCGCTGCCTCGATGAAGGTCAGCAGCTCGCGGTGTATCTTGTCATAGATGGTGATGACCTTGACCGCGTTGTTTTCCAGATACTCGGTGTTGGGCAGGTCGCCGTAGATGTCGCGCACACGAAAGCCGCGGCCCTCGATATCTTTGGGGACGTCGAAGCGTGGGTCAGACCGCAACTCATCCAGGTTGACGACCTTTTCCATGCCGTGCCAGGGCGAGGCGCTGATCTGGCGGGCGTTGGCATCGAACAAGAACTCCAGCGGCGAGATATGGGTATCCTGACAGCCCTCCCAGGAGACCTCGCGGCCGGTAATCGACTCAAACTCGGGCTGGCCAGTTTCCGGGTCGACGACCGGCTGGTAAACCCCGGCCTCGACCTCCTCGAGCACCTGTACTGCCGGCAGCTCGACCTCCTCCTCCTCGATGCGCCAGGACGTGTAGTTGGCGCCGTGGCCGATGATGATGCCGTCTCGCTTGATGGCGTCCACGTGCTCGGGGCCGGAGACCATGCCGGAGCGGTTCATGCTCAAGAACAGGGCCTGCTCGACGATGGCCTCGCGATGCGTGTCGGCCGCGCCTAGTTCGCGCGTGTAATCGGTCGCCTCGGCGCGCACGCCAATCTCTGGCATCTCCAAGAACCCCATCGTCTGCTCGATATTGCGGTGAATCAGGCCGAGCTTGACCTGGTCGCCGTTGGGTAGGTCGACGAGCTGGTCGTCGTTGTCCTCCTTGACGGCGCGATAGGCGTTGGTGTGCAGGCGGGCATAATGGGCCCACAGGCGCTCCCACTGCTGGCGGCGCCGGCGCGAGGACTGGACGCGCTCGTACCACTTCGCGATGCTCACAGTCGGCTTTTTGATTCGCACGGACTAATCCCTCTGTTTGAATTGATCGAAGCGTTCGTGAATGGCGACGAGCTCGTGGCGGTCGGCCTTGTCGCCCAGCTTCGTGCTGATGTCGCGCAGCAAACCCTCAATACGAGTCATACTTGAGTTTTGCTCATCCCGTGTAGCCGCTTTGAGGTGCACATAGTCTCGAAGTTCGTTGTGCCTCTCGTGGATCAAGTCGACCGCCTTGTCATGCTTTTGCTCAAGGTAGTCCTGGCGCCTCTCTAGGCGGTTCTGGTCACGCACCGTGTTCCTGAGAACAAGGGCAATGGGGCCGCTGATGAGCAGGGACAGTAGCGCGATGGCGGCCAGTACCAGCGTGCCAGCGTCGATGCCAAGTATCGTTGTTACCACCGTGGAGCTACCTGCCGCCATCCGAGAACCCCCGCTTTATCCAGTCGATGAGGCACTCCACGCGATAGGCGCATTGCGAGTACAGGTCCATCGTCTCGGTATGATTCTCGGTCGCATCCTTGGCGAACTGCCTAGCGTCCTGCGGGTTCGTCTTGAGCGGCGGCGGCGCCTGGCACTTGCGCATGCACGCCAGCGGCGCCTGGCGGTCCGGCGCCGGCGGCGGCGACGGCTCGGGAGGCGCGGTTCCACACGCGGACAAGCTCAGGGTCAATAGAACAATCGCGATGAGTTTTGACACGGCGTACCTCCCCTTTGAGCGCCTGAAAATGTCGGTGCGAGACCTCCATCTGGGAGAGCTTGGTCTCGATGGCTCGGCGGTCAGCGGCGGCGCGGCGCTTGGACTCGGCCACGGCCGCCTTGACGGCCTTGCCGACGGCAATGGCCTGGTCGCGCTGCAAGGAGGCGATCTTCTGGCCGTAGTACCAGGAGGCCGCCTCCCATCCACCAAAGGCCAGGCCAGCAGCGAGAGCGAGAGCGAGGATGAGCTTGAGCTTACCAGGCATTACGAGTTGTTCCTCCCGCCGCGAAAGTAGTAATCGCACAGCTTGGCGAAGGCCGCCGCGATAGTCGACAGAACGACCGCGTCTTGCGTGCTGCGCGCACTGACGAACATGTACCACCAGCCGGTAAAGGCCAGGAACCCACCGTAGAACACCATCAATACGCGCGGCGCGATGCGCAGCGCGTCGATGGCTTGGGCGATCTCGATGGCGCGCGCGGTCCAGTCCTTGTCCTGGGCCTCGCCTTGGGCCTGATCAGGCATGACGCTCCTCTGCGGCCGGGAAGTCGAATCCGCCGAGCTTCTCGATGGCGTCGACATAGGATTGATTGACGAACGCGCCGGCGTCGTCGTAGCGCGGGCTGCCGGCGTTGTACGCGGCCACGACGCCTCGCCAGCCGTGCTTCTCAAGAAACCGCTGCTTGAGGGCGTTGAGGTGTGACAGGGCGTAAGTCAGCCCGACGTCCGCGTCGCACAGGTGCGGGAAGCGCCCACGAAAACCCAGCTCGCGCGCGACCGCGCCCATGAGTTGCAACACGCCCCAGCTCGCTTGCTGGCCCCACCATTCGGTATCGCGTGAGCTGACATGCCAGTCGTAAGGGAAGTCGTCCGGCGCCCGCTCGCTGCGGTTTTCTGCGCCGGTAAGGGTGCGAAACGGCCGGCCGGTGCGCATGTCGACCAGGTAGCGGTACGGCGGCTCAACGCGGTAGGCGTAGAGGTCCAGCCCGCTCTCGTGCTCGGCCATCGCATGCGCCAGTGTGGCCGGTATGTTCTTCGCGTGAGCGTGATCGGTCAGGCGGTTTAACAGGGTGGTCTTGTTCATTTGCCCTCCAGTGCGAGCATGTAGGCCTTGTTGGCCAGCGCGTCGGCCCTGGCGTTGTGCGGGATAGCCGACACGGCGGCGTCCAGGTCGCGGCGTATCTCGATAGTCAGCGGCGGCGTGTTGATGCGCGTACCGGGGCCGGTGATCAATGCCTCGCAAAAGTGCTGGATGTCCTCCGGCCAATCGGCGATCAGGTGGACGCTCTCGAATTGCGACAGGTATCGCTCCAGGCCGCGCTGGAACTGCTGTAGCGAAATGGGCAGCGAGTTGAGGACCGGGATAACGTGCTCGCCCACCCAGGGCTCGATTCCAGTGGGGTCGTATCGGAGCACCCTGTACCACAGCGACCCATCCTCGGCGGCGAGCGCCATAGATATCAGCTCACCCTTAAAGCCGTTGAACTCAGTGTCAATCCAGAATCTCATGCTCAGCGTACCCTCTCAGCGTATGTACTTTCCGCTGCCCATCTCGCGGCGGCGGTTGAAGCGCGCGAAGTGGCGCAGGAACGCCGGTGGATGCTCCGGCGCCTCCTCCTTTGGCTTCGGTGCGCTCGGCAAAATGACCACCATCAAGGTCATGAGTACCGCGTCGGCCGCGTTACCGGAGGCCTGCCCGGTGCGCTTTTTGACGTCGTCCTTGGACTCGACCGCGATGCGTTTGGCGGTGTCCTCGTGATAGCCGGCCGCCGTGAGCTGTGACTTCAAACCGGGGAACTTCGGGATACTGCAACGCGGATCAGCGAAAAAGGGGCGCCCGTACTTGAACCACATCGCGTCGCGCTGGCGGTGATAACGCCTGTCGTCGGCGCGCCGGCCGGCGTTGAAGTGAATGACAGTGACGCCCAGCTCCTTGTGCTCGCGGTGGTAGTAGCGCGTCAAGACCTCCATCGCGCCCCGGCCGACGCCGTTGGAGTCGCCGACGATGTACTTGGCCTTGTGCACGCGCACGGCCTCGTGGGCGCGCTCGACGGCGTCCAGGGTGATGAGCTCGGGCTCGTCCTTGGGTAGCCACTCGTCCACGTCGCGCACGTTAAAGCCCTGGCGCACTGCGCAAGCGTGTTTGTCGCTGCTCAAGCCGAAGTCCAGGCCGACCACGACCGGCTCGGCCTGGCTGGCCTCGTCGGGGGCGCGGCCCTCGGCCTGCTCGACCCAATGGGTACGGATGCACTGCTCCAGGGCCGAGCGGGGTTTCATGCCGCGCACACGCACCCGGACCCGATCCGCATCTTCGTCGCCGTCGCACTCGGCGATGATGTCCTCCCAATACTGCGGGCGCACGAAGCCGCGCACGCGCACGCGATGGACCTCGCCGGTCAGGTCGCGGTAGGGCAGCGAGTAGGTCTTGGTGCGGTCGGACATGCGGCAGTCCAGCGGATGCACGGCGTAGCGATGAGTCAGGTCCAGGTGGTCGGCGAACCAGCCGTCGGGGCGGGTGACGTTGCCGGGCGCGAGCAGGCGGGCGCCTTCCTCGGATAGGGCGCCCTCCAGGGTCTCGCGAATTTTGTCGTCGACGCCGCTGGCCTCCTCGATGATTATGAGGATGCCGCCGGAGGGGCCGATGTCGGCCTCCTCGCCGAAGATGTCGGCCAGGTCGCCGAACTCGTCGTCGGCATCCAGGGCGTGCGAGCCCTGTAGGCCCTCCGGGCGCTCCACGCGCGCCGTGCGGGCAATCGTGCGCCAGTCGCTGTAATCGGGGTTGGTGTGCACGATGGAGGCGCCGAGGATCTCCCACTCGTTGGCTAGGTCGGGCCAGCGTTTTTTCAGGCGACGGTAGAGCTTGCGTATCTCACCCCAGAGCTGGCCGCTGATTTGGTCGGCGGTCGGGGCGGTGACGATGTTTTTTGAGAAACGGTGCGTGAGCTTGTGCCACCAGATGGCGATGGCGAGCACGCGCGTCTTGCCCAGGCCGTGGCCGGATGGGACCAGGACCTGGCGCTTTGGGTTATTGGGGTCCAGGCCGTAGAACTCGTAGACCTCCAGTGGGGCGTCGGCCAGGTCGAGCAGGATGTGAGCCTGATACGGGGTCAAGGCAACGCGCAGGGCCTCGAAGGCAAACGCCACGGGGTCAACCCGCCACCGGATTAACAACCAGGTCAGCGCCTCGGCTGCGCTCATCGCGCCGAGGTCGAACAGTCCGTACCAGGCAATGCGCTCGGCCTCGGACAGCCGGCGGCAAGGATTGGCGGGGCGTACAGACCGAGAGGAGTTGGGCTCGGTCCGGGTGGCCCCGCCGTCGGCGTTTGCCGCGCCCTGCCCCATTGCAGGATTATCCGCGACCATTACCAACACCCTCCGGCGCTTATTGCTGAGAGGACGCCGCCCTGCGTGTTAGCGGACAGGGTGCGCTTGGAGAAAGGGGTCGACGGCCCGAACGCCGGCTGCGGTGCGCCTGCCCCCCGTGGCCGCGGTGCTCGCGCGGCCGAGACGATCGCGACTGGCGCCGCGACCGGGTGGAGACGGCAGCGACGCTCGCCGACCAGGCTGGGGGGTAGCAACCCGCCTGGCCGCGTCATTGGTCGTCTCCTGAAAAATTTTCAAAATTTTCGGCCTCAAGGGCAGTAGTAGGGGTGGGGGTGGGTCCGGGGGGGTACCCCCCCTGGCCGCGCGCACCCTCGCCCGCCCCGTGATTGCCGCGCGCTGGCAGCTCCAACGGCAACGCGTGTTGAGGGAGGAAGGTGTACCCGTCTGCCAGATTTGCCCGACCATCTGACGCGGTATCAGGCGCGCCGTGTCCGTAGGTGGTTGAATCGGCTGGCGCTTCGGTATCATCGGCCGGCGCGTGAGGCGCGCCGCTGGCGCCGAGGCGTTTTCCTACCGCTGCCAGGGACGCGGCAAGGGTCGATTGCTTCCCCTTTCCGCCTTCGCCGTCGTCGTTCTTGGGGGCCACCGTGGCCCAGATTTTCAACACGTCGTCACCCTGGCCGGCTAGGATCATGTCCGAGACGATAGCGGCGGCGGCCTGTTCCGCGACTTGCTCGCGCGTGCCTTCCATCCCCTTAGCCCTCCCGGCCAGCTCTAGGCCTTGCTCGATGGCGCTCACCAGCCGGCGCCGCGTCTCGCTGACGCCTCCGCGCGGTGCGCCCGCGCCTGGTCTGGCTCCGCCCCATCCCGACATCTTGAAACCTCTTGAAACTCCCGGCCGGCGGCGCCTGTAAACCTGGTTTCCCGCCGTGCTAATGACTAGATAGCAGATTGGCGCTATAGGCGCAACTCTGGCGCCTGTCCCGGTGGTCCCGTTCACGCGTGGCCGAGCGGGACAGGCGACCAGGCTGGCTGTGCGGCCGTCTGGCGGCTTAATCTGTGAGTGTAAGAGACTAATCCAAATCAGTATTTACGGGCCGAGCGGCTCGCGGTGCTGTCCAAGGTCGCGGGCTTGTCCCGCTTGTCCCGCTTGTCCCGGTCGTTACAAAGGGGTTTCGTTTTTCGCGCTCCGTGACCTTGGCCGCCAACGACGCGCGCCTTCTATGGCTTGCCAATCCTCACACCGGGACACCGGGACAAGCGGGACACGGCCAACAATCCGCAGCAACGGCAACGGCTTACAGGTACCGCCCGAGGTCCCGGACGAGCTCGAGCAGCGGGACGCTACCCGCTGCATTATAAGCCCTGTTTATCTAGGTCATAAATAACGCGAATGGATATTTTTCACTTCCCGCCTTGACGCTGGCGCATTTTGCGCCTATCGTTACCCGTACAGTTGCACTGAACGCAACACTAACCACAAGGAGCCGACGCCATGAACCTGTATATCCGAAGCCCGAAGGGCCGCTATCAGGCCGCCGACAAGACCGCGATCCTTGAGGCTGCCGCCGAGCTGGTCGAACCCAAGCGCGGCGAGGTCCTGAGCAGCCCGGACGATACGCGCGACTTTATCCGCTACAAGCTCACCGGCCGCGAGCATGAAGTATTCGCGGTGCTGTTCCTGGATAACCGCCACCGCGTGATCGAATACGCGGAGATGTTCCGGGGAACCATCAACGGCGCCAGCGTGCACCCGCGCGAGGTCATCAAGGAGGCGCTCAAGGTCAACGCGGCCGCGTGCATCTTCGTGCACAACCACCCGTCCGGCGTACCGGAGCCGAGCCAGGCCGACCGCCAGCTAACCAAACGCCCGCGCGAGGGCCTGAGCCTGGTCGATGTGCGCGCGCTGGACCATTTCATCGTTGGCGGCGGGGATGTCGTCTCATTCGCTGAACGCGGCCTGATGTAAGCCACGCGGCCGGGTTTGCCCGGCCGTCCGTTTCCCAAGAAACCAAGGAGTGAGAACAATGGACCTTCTCTACCTCAACCCGATCCACCCTGTCCGCCTTTTTCAGGGTTCGCTGCCTGATCGCCTGAAAGTCGCACAGGCCCGGAGCCGCTACGACATGAGTCCCGGCCCTGGCGCCTATTACGTGAGCCAGAACGCCGACGACATGATCGCCCCGTTCTACCTGGACGGTGACTTTATGCCGGGTTTGCGCTGGCAGTGGGCCGACGGCATCGTCCACGGCTTCGGCAAAGGCTACTACCTCGACGACGACGGCGGCGACACGGTGCGCGGAATCATCTTCCGCCTGCCGCACGGTCGCGGGTTCCTGGCGGGTACGTCGATGGGCGAGAACATGATCACCTATCTGGATCGCTACCTCTGGACCGACGAGCGCGACGCCGCGCGCGCGGCCGATGATATGGCGTGCAGCCAGGCGAGCCAGGAACGCGAGACGCGGCGCCGGGAGCGCGAACGCGAGGCGCTCGCCGAGTAACCACCACGGCCAGGGGCGGCCCCTAACGCTATGAGGAGAACGCCATGATCACCTACTACATCAACCGCTACGGTCAGGGCATCGACGAAACCGTTGATGAGTTCGACAACCGCGAAGACGCGGAGCAAGCCCTGATCGAGTACACCCTGAGCGATCCCAGTGCGACGTACACCATTTCGCGGCACGCGCGCGAAGGCTGGGACGAATGACACCCTGGCCAGGGACGGCGCACCCACTAACGACAAACAGGAGATAGACACCCATGAGCAACCATGCACCCATGAATAAGAAGCGCACTTTTTGCCGGGTCGAGGTGGAACTTCTAGCGAATGGCAGTTTTCGATATTTCGGTTACTACGAGGACGGGAGCCGCGTGGTCCTCCGCCAAAAAGCGACCCGCCTTTACCCTTACGCCTTCGAGCATGACAAGGCGGTCGGGGTCGGTAAGGGCCTCGCGGCGATGTTCACCTACGGAAAAACAAATCGCTTCCCCGATCGGCTCGTGCATCAGTATCCGATTATAGCCCGAGCCGTCAACCGCTAACCGCAGCGCCAGGGACGGCCCCAACGCTATGAGGAGAACGCCATGAACACCTACGAGGAAAACGACTTAGTGGTCGTCAGCCAGGCGCCCGACGCGACGGTCTACCGCGTCACACAAACGGACGGGCGAGCCGTGGGAATTATCGACACCGAGATCGAGCACAGCCACCCAAGGCAGCGCCCGCAATGGGTTGACTGTTCCATCCTGAGCCGGCCGAGCGATGAGCAGATCGCCAACTACCAAGCCATGCGGGCTCGCACGCTCGCCGAGTAGCAGCCACGGCCAGGGACGGCCACCAACCAAGGAGCCAAGACCATGAGCGAACAAACCAACCCCGCCGGCGGATTCTGGGACGATGTGCCGATTATCCACAGTTACACCCGCGCCGAGGCCCTCGCCGATGGCGCCCTAATCGACGTCACCGAGACGGCCAAGGAGGCGGGCTTTTCGGTCCCGGTCGCGGTCACTAGCGCGGTGTGGGCCGATTGCATCAAGTGGACCGACGCCGACAGCGAGCGCCAGACCCACCAGGACGAAGCCGGGCGCCTGTGGGACGTGGTGTTTATGACGATGTGGGCCGCCAAGCGGGCGCCGCGCGGCGATACCGTCGCCGTCGAGCTCTACCGCGTGCCGCGCGGCGGGACCGGCAAACAAGCGCGCCTGGTGCGCCTGGTCGCCAAGATCGGACCGGGCGACAAGGGCGAGCCCGTCCTGACCATCATGCAGCCCGACGAGGATTGAGCCACCACGGCCAGGGACGGCCCCCAACAGGAGATACAGCCATGACATTCGAGGAAGACATCGAAATCTGCTCGACGTTCGCCAACTGGCCGCCCACGGCCGCGAACCTCCGGGCGTATGTCCTGCCCCGCATTCGCCGCAAGTTGAGCGTCCTCATCGAACTGCGGAAAGTCTGCGAAAATAAAGGGCGCCTGGGAGATTTCGAGGCCTCTGGATTTCCCGAGGACATCGGCCGGTATCAGGCTGCGCTCGATGCGGCAGAGCAGAGGCTGGCCGAATTCGGCCTCTGACTCATCAATTACAGGAGACGGAGTCATGAATATTGTGCCGTGCCTCGCGCTGATACGACGCCAAAACAGGGTAAGAGCGTGCTAGGCTGACGCGATGTCCAACCCATCCAACAAGACCAAAGGCCGGCGGGTGCGCGAGCATGACACCGTGTTCGCGCGCCGCCTGCGCCGTCTGGGCCTGAGCCTGGGCGATGCCGAGCGGGTCACGCGCGAGCCCTACGGAAACCTCAAAAACTGGAAGCAGGGCCGCGCCAGGTGCCCCCGCGCGGTGCTGCGTCTGCTCGCCTACTACCGTCTCAAGACCTGGGGCGCCCACTAGCTACTCGTAAGGGATCGCGTCGTCGGGGCCGAGCGGCGGCGGCTCCGGCGGAACGTCCAGGTCGAGGTCCGGTTGCGGCGCCTTGCCGACCGCAACATCCTCATCCGTGGCGTTCGGATCAGACTCGCCCAGGAAGTCCACAGACACCCAATACAGGTTAAGCCGGCGGTTACCGTAGCCGGCGAGCTTCGGGCTTTTGCGCGTGAGGCGGTCTGCCTGCGGGTAGAGAAAGCCGCGCGCGCGCAGCGTGCGCAGAATCGAGCGCGAATCATGCTCGCCGCACAACTCGCTGACGCCGTGCTCGGTGAGCAGGTAGTAGTCGTCCGTGCGAAAGCCTAGCGCGTCACGAATTTGCACCCTGTCAGTCGCGTCGTAGCGGCGAATCCTCGAGGCCTGGGCGATGAGCTGGTCGCGAAAATAGGCGAGCGCCCGGTCCGTCTCGCTGCGCTCCGTGCCCTGCTCGGCCAGCCAGCGGTCGCGCACGTCCAACACCGCGCCGACAATGCTGTCCAGGTCCCAATCAATGATCCCGGCCTCCGCTGCCTTGGCGCCGGCGAGCGCGACCAGGGAGAAGCGCCGACACACGCGCCGGCCTTCGGGAGGCAGGTCGAGCAGCTCCCCCGTATCACGGTCGACCAGCATGATCGCCTCCATTTCCCGCAGCTCCTCGCGCAGGTCGCCGGATAGGCCGGTCAGGCCGCGGGTCGAGGCCTTGGCGATAAGGTAGGTCACAAAGACCGGCCCGGCCAGGCCATAGAAGCGCGCGCACGAGCTTTTCAGCGACTGGACAAAATCCTTGGCGTCGACCCCGTGCGTGTCGACGATGATCGCCCGCTCGCCCTTGTCGTCGTCGGCCGGTATGTCTGGCATGCGGACACGCTGGCCGCCCTTGGCGGTCTGGCCCACCTGGGCGAGCATCTGCGCCGCGCTTTTCTCCCCGGTCGATAGGAACAGCAAACGCCAGGTCTTGGCCGCGCGCAGCCCACCCGAGGCGGTCGAGCGCCCCTTGCTCAGGCCGCCGGCGAGCTGGTAGATGATGCGCCCCAGCTCCTGGACGTCGACCTCGCCGATCTCATCGAGCGCCAACACCATGTCGTTGCGTATCTCGGCCGTGGCCTCCAGGGCGTTGCCGGTCGTGTACCACTTGCAGATGCTGGTGACCTCCGGCCCCTCCTGCGGGTCGGCGCCACAGCCCCACACGGACGCGGCCACCTGTGCGGCCGTGGTCTTGCCCCCGGTGGTCACGCCGTAGATATGCCAGCCGCCGGACTGCTCAGCACAGAGCTTCACGAGCGGGCCGGCCAGGCCCACCATGAGCGCGAACATCAGGATCGGGTTACCGACACACGGCGCGGCGACGTGCTTTTGCCAGTCCTGCAGCTTGCCGGCGCCGTGCAGCGTCTCGGCCGTGTGCAGCGCCGCCTCCGGCTGATAGACGATTTCCTGCCCATACTCACCGAGGACCTGGTCGGGGAGCACGAACACCGCCGGCGACTCCGAGGCATCGAGCCAACCGAGCCGGCCGGCGGCCCGGATGCGCTCCTTGACGACGCCCTCCTGCTGTACGATGAACCGTGACACCCACTTTTCCTTGCCCGGTACAACCGGCAAACCCTGAGCGGCCAGCTCGCGGCCGAGGACGCCGCCCTGCTCGTGCAGGCGGTCGCGCGGTATGGCCCAGCTCTTGAGGTGCCAGTCGAGATCGAAAAACTTGAGGCTCACGCCCCACATGCCAAGCCCGTTCTTCGTCAGCGCGTCGACCCACAGCGGGCGCAGGACAATCGGGCTGTTGTTGTGGTCGAGCACGCCGTCGCTGGTGATGTTCCAGCTCGGCACAAACGGCCAGGGCATCCCGGTGTCCTCGCGCAGCGGAATGTCGCCCCCCCACGGACCCGAGGCGGGCAAATCATCCGCCGGCGGCGGCGCCGGCTTCGGCGCATCGGCGCCGGACTTCGGCATATTGACGGTTCGGTCTCCGGTCTTGCGCGGCTCGCGCCGGTGTTGCCAGGCGGCCAATCCCGCGGGGCTGGCCGCCGGGTTGCCGCTCGGCAGCTTGCACCCGCCCGCCGGGCAGCCGGTGAAGCCGTTTTCCTGGATGGTCTTGCACTTTTGCGGCCCGGAGCTGCGCGCGTGCGCGATCTTCATGTCCGTCTCAAGCGCCGAGTAGCCTGGATAGTGGCGGCTGGCCTCGT
>Ga0209918_1001382_pt1 | contig 13095 bp, 9 predicted proteins | sample SalPonD_shore_MG_FD_185712 | JGI IMG/M metagenome (GOLD analysis project Ga0209918, IMG submission 185712) | Salt pond soil microbial communities from South San Francisco under conditions of wetland restoration - Salt Pond MetaG... | ecosystem: Environmental > Aquatic > Marine > Intertidal zone >...
TGTACGCGCTCATCGTCGTGGCGGGGCTCAGCGACCTGTGGAGCGGCCTGTTCCGGAGCCACCTGGGGGCCGCGACCCGGATCGACCTGGGCCTGGACGACCGGGACGCCCGGCCCGGGGCGCCGCGGAGGCCTCCCGCCCGGGCCGACCGCGTGGTCCGCGCCTCGTTCGTCCTGTTCGCGCTCCTGGCGGTCCTCTCCTTCTGGCACCTCGGGCCCCACTTCGGGCGCCTGTTCAGCGCCGGGACGGGCCATCAGCTCGCGGGCCTGGCCGGGAGGGCGTGGCCGCCGGCCCTGGGGGGCGTGAGCCTCGGGCACATGTTCGTCCTGGCCGGGAAGACGCTGGCCCTATCCGTCCTGGCCATCGCGGTGGCCGGCGCGGGCGGGGTGCTCCTGGCCTTCCCGGCGGCGTACAATTTCCTCCTCCCCGGCGGCATCCTCCTCGGCGAGAACGGGGGCGGCCCGGTGCGGCGCGCGCTCGGCGCGGCAGGCTTCGGGATCGCGCGGCTCCTCCTCCTGGTCCTCCGGGCCATCCCCGCCCCGATCTCCGCGCTCCTCCTCCTCTACGTGCTCTTCCCGGGGATCGTGCCCGGCGCGCTCGCACTCGGGCTCTACACCCTGGGCGTCCTCGGGCGGCTCATGGCGGAGGTGGTCGAGGGGCTGGAAAGGAGGCCGCTGCGGGCCCTCCGGGCCCAGGGCGCGTCGGGGCTCCAGGTCTTCCTGTACGGGGTCCTCCCCGCCACGCTCCGGCGCTTCGTCTCCTATACTTTCTACCGGTGGGAGGTCGCCATCGCCGGGACGGTCATGGTGGGCCTGGTGGGGGCCGGCGGGCTGGGCGTCCTCCTCACCGAGCAGCTCAGCAGCTTTGCCTACGACGCGGCGCTCACCACCCTGCTCTTCTACGTCGGGCTCCTGTTCGTGGGCGACATGGTGAGCGCCACCGCCCGCCGACAGCTCAGGGAATAGGAGGGCTCCATGGCGCAGATGAAGCAGACGCTGGTCGACGCGCCCCGCCTGGTCGAGTGGGTGCGCGACGCGCGCGAGCGGACCCGAACGCTGGTCTCCGACCTCGACGACGAGCAGCTCCTCGGGCCCCGCCTCTCCATCGTGAACCCGCTCCTGTGGGAGATCGGGCACCTGGCCTGGTTCCAGGAGAAGTTCGCCCTCAGGGGGGCGCTGGGCCGGGACCCGATCCGCGCGGACGCGGACGAGCTGTGGGACTCGATGGCCGTGGCGCACGACACGCGCTGGGACCTCCCCCTCCCCTCCCGGGAGGAGACGCTGGCCTACATGCGGGCCGTCGAGGACGCCGTGGTCGAGGCGCTCGAGGCCTCGCCCGACGAGGACCTCCTCTACCACGCCCTGTACACGGTCTACCACGAGGACATGCACGCCGAGGCGTTCACCTGCACCCGGCAGACGTGCGGATGGCCGGCCCCGCCCCTCGGCGCCTCAGGCGGGGAGGAGGTCGCCGGCGGCCCGCCGCCGGAGGGCGACGCGGAGGTGCCGGGGACGGCGGCGTTCGCGCTCGGCGCCCCCCGGGACGCGCCCTTCGCCTTCGACAACGAGCAATGGGCGCACCCGGTCCCGCTCGAGCCCTTCCGCATCGCGAGGCGGCCGGTCACGCAGGGCGAGTTCGCCGCGTTCGTGGACGACGGCGGCTACGAGCGGGACGAGCTGTGGAGCGAGGCGGGGCTGGCGTGGCGCGAGGAGACGGGGGCCGACGCGCCGCCGTACTGGAGCCGGGAGGGGGGCGGCTGGACCCGCCGGACGTTCGACCGGCGGGTGCCGCTCGAGCCGGAGCTCCCGATGGTCCACGCGAGCTGGTTCGAGGCCGAGGCCTGGTGCCGGTGGGCCGGCCGCAGGCTCCCCACCGAGGCCGAGTGGGAGGCGGCCGCGGGCTCTCCGGCGGCGGACGGGGAGCTGGACGGGCGGGCCGAGGCCAAGCTCCGCCATCCGTGGGGCGAGGAGCAGGACGCGGCCGGGCGGGCCAACCTGGACGGCCTGGCCGGGGGGTGCGTCCCGGCGGGCCGGCTGCCGGCGGGACGGAGCCCGCACGGGTGCGTGGACATGCTCGGGCAGGTGTGGGAGTGGACCTCCAGCGACTTCGGCCCCTATCCCGACTTCTCGCCCGACCCGTACGAGGCCTACTCGGAGCCCTGGTTCGGGGGCCGGAAGGTGCTGCGCGGAGGGAGCTGGGCCACGCGCTCCCGGCTCGTGTGGAGCACCTACCGGAACTACTTCACGCCCGACCGGCGGGACGTGTTCGCGGGCTTCAGGACGTGCGCGATCTAGGCCGGGCGGGGCGGGACTGGGGCCGGCGCGCGCCCCGGGACGTGGGAGCGGCGTGAGGATCCTCCTGGTCACCCCATCGGCCGACGCCGAGGCGCCCGGGAACCGGGTCACGGCCGACCGCTGGGCCGGCTTCCTCCGGGAGCTGGGCCACGAGGCGGAGGTCGCCGGGGCGTATCCGGGCGCGGAGGGCGGCGCGCGCCCCGACGTCCTGGTCGCCCTCCACGCCCGGAAGAGCCTCCCGTCGGTGGTGCGCTACGACGAGGAGCGGGGGTCCGGACGGACCCCCCGGGGCGGACTCGTGGTGGCCCTCACCGGCACCGACCTGTACCGCGACCTGGCGGACCCGGACGCCGCGGCCTGGGACGCGGTCCGCCGCGCCGACCGGCTGGTGGTCCTGCAGGAGCGCGGGCCGGACGAGATGCCCCCCGAGCTCCGCGAGAGGACGCGGGTCATCTACCAGTCCGTCCCGGAGCTGTGGGACGGTGGCGCGGCGGCCGGGGACGTCCCGGGCGCGGGGGGCGAGGACGGGGAGGCCGCGGACGGGCCTGCGGCGCCCGACGCCGACGCGGCGGGGAGCGCCGGGGAGGAGGCGCTGCACGTCTGCATGCTGGCCCACCTGCGGCCGGTGAAGGACCCCCTCCTCGCGGCCGAGGCGGCCGCGCTCCTCCCGGAGGGGAGCCGCGTCCGGATCGACCACTACGGCTCGGCCTACTCGGAGGAGGTGGCCCGGCGGGCCCGGGAGGCCTCGCCCCCGGGCTCCCGGTACAGGTGGCACGGGGAGATCGGCCGCCCCGAGGCCCTCCGCCGCCTGGCCGCGAGCGACCTCCTCCTCCTCACCTCGAAGCTCGAGGGAGCCGGGAACGCCGCCTCCGAGGCGATCACGGCCGGGGTCCCCGTGCTGTGCACGGACGTCTCGGGGCTGGTCGGCATGGTCGGCCGGGGGTACCCCGGCCTGTTCGGGGTCGGCGACGCACGAGCGCTGGCCCGGCTCCTGCGGCGAGCGGAGACCGACCCCGGGTTCGTGCGACGCCTCCGGCGACACGTCGAGCAGCGCAGGCCGCTCCTCGACCCCGCCCGGGAGCGCGACGCCTGGCGCGACCTCCTCCAGCGACTCGATCTCTCCGAGGTCTGACGATATGGACGCCCTCACGGTCGACCGGCTGCAGTTCGCCTTCACCGTCACCTTCCACTACCTGTTCCCGCAGCTCACCATGGGGCTCGCCCTCCTCATCCTCCTCCTCGAGACGCAGGCCCTGCGGACGGGCGAGGAGCGCTGGGAGCGCGCCGCGCGGTTCTGGGCCAAGATCTTCGGGATCAACTTCGCCGTGGGCGTGGTCACCGGGATCCCCATGGAGTTCCAGTTCGGCACGAACTGGGCGGTGTTCTCCAGGGCCGCGGGCGGCGTCATCGGCCAGACGCTGGCCATGGAGGGCGTGTTCGCGTTCTTCCTCGAGTCGTCCTTCCTGGGGCTCTTCCTGTTCGGGCGGGAGAAGCTGGGGAAGAAGGGGCACTGGTTCACCGCGCTGGCCATGTTCCTGGGCTCGTGGCTCTCCGGCTACTTCATCGTGGCCACGGACGCCTGGATGCAGCACCCGGTGGGGCACGCCGTGGGACCGGGCGGCGAGATCGCCCTGCAGAGCTTCCGGGCGCTCCTGACCAACCCGTGGGCCATCTGGCAGTACCTGCACACGATGGTGGGGGCGGTCATCACCGGCTGCTTCGCCCTGGCGGCCGTGGGCGCCTGGTACGTCCTCGACGACCGCGAGGTGGCGTACGGCAAGATGTTCGTGCGCGTGGGCGTCCTGGTCGGCGTCGTGGCCTCGGTGGTCCAGCTCTTCCCGCTCGGGGACATCCAGGGGCGCATGGTGGCCGACCACCAGCCCCCCACCCTCGCCGCCATGGAGGGGCTGTTCCGGACCGAGCAGGGCGCGCCGCTGGCCATCGTGGGGCAGCCCGACGTGGCCCGCGGCGAGCTGGACAACCAGCTCGTCGTCCCGCGGGCGCTCAGCTTCCTCACCTACCGGCGCTGGGAGGCCGAGGTGAAGGGCCTGGACGCCTTCCCCGAGCAGGACTGGCCCGACAACATCCCGCTCCTCTACTACAGCTACCACATCATGGTCGGGCTCGGGACGATCTTCATCGCGATCCTGGCCTGGTCCGCCTTCAGGTTGTGGAGGGGGACCCTGTTCGAATCGCGCGCCACGCTGTGGCTCCTGATGCTGGCCCTTCCCTTCCCCTACATCGCCAACACGGCGGGCTGGCTCACCGCCGAGCTCGGCCGGCAGCCCTGGGTGATCTGGGGGCTGATGCGGACGTCCCAGGGCGCCTCGCCCACCGTCTCCTCCGGGAACGGGACGTTCACGCTGGTGGGCTTCATGGGGCTCTACTTCGTCCTCGGCGTCCTCTTCCTCTTCCTCGTGGGGCGGGAGATCGCCCACGGGCCGGGAGGCGGAGACGCGACTCCGAGCGGATCCGGCGAGCCCGCCGCCGAACGGGTCCGGGGGGGCTGACATGGAGACGATCTGGTTCTGGTTCGTGGCGTTCCTCCTCACCATGTACGTCCTCCTGGACGGCTTCGACCTGGGCGCCGGCGCCCTCCACCTCGTGGTGGCCCGCACCGACGAGGAGCGGCGGACCGTCCTGCGCTCGATCGGGCCGGTGTGGGACGGGAACGAGGTGTGGCTGATCGCCGGCGGCGGGACGCTGTACTTCGCCTTCCCGGCCCTGTACGCCTCGAGCTTCAGCGGCTTCTACCTGCCGCTCATGCTCGTGCTGTGGCTCCTGGTCCTGCGCGGGATCTCGATCGAGTTCCGCAGCCACCTGGAGAACCGGGTGTGGGCGCCGTTCTGGGACGTGGTGTTCGCGGGCGCGAGCCTGCTCCTGGCCCTGTTCCTGGGCGCGGCGCTGGGGAACGTCGTGCGCGGGGTCCCGCTCGGGGAGGCGGGCTGGTTCTTCGTCCCCCTGTGGACGGACTTCCTGGTCGGTCCCGATCCGGGGGTGCTGGACTTCTACACCCTCTCGGTGGGTCTCACCGCCCTGGCCGCCCTGGCCCTGCACGGCGCGCTGTGGCTCTCCCACAAGACCGAGGGCGACGTGCAGGCCCGCGCCCGCCGCGCGGCGGGCCGCCTGTGGTGGGCCGTGGTAGGGGGCACCCTCCTCATTACGGCGCTGACCTGGTGGGTCCAGCCGCTCGTGCCGCGGCACCTGGGGGAGCGGCCGTGGGCGTGGGTCTTCCCCGCCCTGGCGCTGGCCGGCCTGGCCGCGATCCGCCGGGCGCTCGCGGCGCGGAAGGACCTGCCGGGCTTCCTGGGCTCGTGCGCCTTCCTGGCCGGCATGCTCGCGAGCGCGGCCGTCAGCCTGTATCCGTACGTGCTGCCCTCGGTGGGACCCGGTCCGGGCCTGACCGTGCACACCGCCGCGGCCGCGCGCAGCGGCCTGGCGATCGGCCTGGCCTGGTGGATCCCCGGCATGGCGCTGGCCCTGGCCTACGTGGTCTTCCTGTACCGGAGGTTCCGCGGCAAGGTGTCGCTGGAGGGCGAGGGGTACTAGGAGAGGCCGCCGGCGGGTCGTCGCGCGGCCCGCGTGCGAGCGATCCGGCGTTCGGCCCGCGCGAGACGACCAGGCGGAGGCGAGCTCTCGATGGACGACGCACCCGAGCACGGCACGACGAGCGCGGGCTCCGAGGACGGCCCCGGCCCGGCCTCCGGCGCCGCCGTCCACCTGGGCGGACGGGAAGTCGTCGTGCTGCTCCTGGGCCTGGCGGCGAGCGTCCTCCTCGGCGTCTTCCTGTGGCCCTTCCTCGGGGCCATCATCACGAGCGGCACGCTGGCCATCCTGGTCTATCCGGCCTACCGGCGGCTCCGGGGCCGGATCTCGAACGAGAACGCCGCGGCGTTCCTCGGCTCGGCGCTCCTCTTCTTCCTCATCCTCCTCCCCCTGATCGGCCTCTCCTTCGCGCTCGCGGACCAGCTCCACCTGGGCGCCGACCGGGTGGCCCGGGACCTGGCCGGCAAGCTCGGACCCGGCGGCGACCTGCGGCAGTGGGCCGTCTCCGTGGGCCAGTCCCTGGGCCTCACGCCGGCCCAGATCACCGAGCTGATCGACCGCCAGCTCCGGGAGGTCCCGACCCTCCTGGCCCAGCACGCCGTAGGGTTCCTCTCCGGGCTCGGGGGCTCGCTCTTCCAGGGCGGGATCGCCCTGTTCACGCTGTTCTTCATGCTGCGGGACGGGCCCGCCCTGGTGGACGTCCTCCGCTGGCTCCTCCCGCTCCGGCCCGAGTACACCGACCACCTCATCGACCGCGCCCGGGAGGTCACCTACGCCACCATGTTCGGCAACGTGGTGGTGGCCATCGTGCAGGGCATCCTGGTCGGCGCGGCCTTCTGGGTGCTCGGCCTGCCGGTCCCGACGCTGTGGGGCACGCTGGCCGGGCTCCTCGCGCTCCTGCCGGTGGTCGGCGCGCCCCTGGTGTGGGCGCCCGCCGGGATCCTCCTCCTCGTCCACGGGAGCGTGGCCCGGGGCGTCATCCTCCTCGCGTTCGGCACGCTGGTGGTGAGCACGGTGGACAACCTCCTGCGGGCCGTGCTCGTGAGCGACCGGGCGCAGCTCCACCCCCTCATCGTCTTCTTCAGCGTCCTCGGCGCGATCCTCGTGTTCGGAGGCGTGGGGCTCTTCATCGGCCCCGTCCTCTTCGTCCTGGCCCTGGCCCTGATCGAGGCCGCGCGGCTGGTCCTCGAGCCCCAGCACGCCGCCGGCGGGACGATCCCCCGCGGCGAGCTCCTGCTGGACCGGCTCTCGCTGGGGGCCGCGGTGCGGAAAGGAGAGGCCCGGGGGGGCTGACGGGCTCGGGCGACGGGAGGAGGCCGTGGGCGCGGGCGGGCGCCGGCCGCTCCGGACGTCGTGCGGGGCCGGCGAGCGCTCAGGGCCGCCCGCCACCCCCGAGTTCGGCCTCGTCGCCACGGATGCGGTCGGGGGACAGCTCCAGCTCCGGGAGATCGAGGACCTCCGACCAGTCGACCTCCCGGTCCGCTTCCCGGCCGCGGCTCCGCTCCTCGACCCGCCGCCTGGTCCGGCGGGCATGCTCGCGGATCGCGTCCACGTCCAGGCCCAGATACGGGGAGGGATGGCCGGCGAGCGCCTCCTCGGCCTTAGCCAGCTGGGCCCGGATCCCGTGCGGCGTGCCTCGCCGGGCGTGGACGAAAGCGCTGGCGTAGAGGATCAGGCCGTGGTAGAAGGCGCTCCCTTCCCTGCGCCACGCGTCCTCGAGCACCTCGTGGCTCTCCCAGTACTCGCCGCGGTTCACGAGTCCGACGAAGCGGACGAGCGGCCGGGGCGGACGCGGCGAGTCTGAGCGGGCCTCCATGGTGCCGGGAGGCTAGCGGCCGGCGGCGGCCGCGGGCAACCGAGGCAAGACCGCCCGGCGGCGCCGGTCGACCGAGGACGCTCCGGGTCTCGAAGCCTGCCGAGCTGCAGGGCCGTCACCGCGGCGGCTCGGTCTCCGACGACGGAGGCCGAGCCGCGCCCGCGGTCGAGGTCTCCCACAGCGGACCGCGTGCTCCTCCGGACCGCCGGGTCCTCCGTTGCCCGACAGACGCCGCCCTCCGGGACCCCCACATTGCCTGTCTGGCCCGGTGGGCCACGCGAACGGCGCAACCCGCCCCTCCCTTCGACCAGGCGAGCATCCATGCGCCTCGAGCACGCTCCACGGATCGACCCGGCGCCCCGGACCGCGACGGCGGCCCTGCTGCTCGCGGCCGCGGTCGCCCTCGCCGTCCCGGGACCGGCGGCCGCCCAGGAGGTCAGCTACTCCGGGTCGCTCCAGTACGCCACGGGCGACTACCTCTTCACCGAGCGCACGAACAGCGTCTACCTGTTCACGTCGCTGGCCGTGCAGGCCGGGAGGGTGACGATCTCGGGGAGCCTGCCCCTGATCTACCAGAGCACCCCGTGGATCTCCTACTCGACCGGGGGCGGGATCCCGACCGGCGGTCCCCAGCAGGGGGAGGTGGGGGACTCGCTCCAGAGGCGGGGAGGAGGAGGCGGGCCGATGAGCATGGCCTCGAGGGCCGACCTCGCGGCGGCGCTCGGGTCGGGACGGATGCCGGCCTCGGCCGCCGCTCCCCGCCCCGCCGTCCGTCCGGCCGCGGCCATGCAGCCCATCGCGCTCCCCGACACGGCCTCCTTCGACGAGTTCGGCGCCGGCGACCCGACCTTCCGGGCCGCCGTCGACCTGGTCGAGCCCGGCACCGGCCACGTGACCGTCACGCTCGCGGGCGAGGTCAAGGCGCCGATCGCGGACCCGGCATCGGGCTTCGGCACGGGCGAATGGGACGGGGGCGGCCTTCTCTCCGTGGGCGGTCGGCTCGGCTCGACCTTCCTGTTCGGCGAGGTGGGCTACTGGGTCCTGGGGGACATGCCGGACCTCCAGCTTCAGAATCCCGTGAGCTACTCCGTGGGCGTCGGCCGGCGGATCGGGAACGGGGACCTCGCGGTCCTCGCCTCGCTCTCCGGCTACACCCGCATCCTGGCCGAGACCGACCCGCCCCTGGACGTGGGCGGCGGTCTCAGCTACCGGCTCGCCGACGGCCGGAGCCTGAGCCTCGGTGTCTCCGTCGGCCTGTCCGAGTCCAGCCCCGACCTGAGTCTCTCGGTGGGGTGGAGGACGCGGCTGTGAACCAGAATCCAACGGGGTGCCTCCGGAAGGAGCGCCCGAGGGAGGAACGATGAGCACGATGAAGACACTGGCCACCCTGGCCGTTGGCCTGGCCGTGGCCGCCCCCGGGGCGGCCCTCGCGCAGGGCCAGATGAAGCAGGGCCAGATGCAGGGTCAGATGCAGGCTCAGATGGCGCGCATGCAGCAGACGATGCAGCGCATGGACCGGCTCCAGGACCGGATCCACCAGATGGACCGGGACATGGCGCAGCAGATGGACCAGATGCGCACGCAGGACCGGGATCGGACGGCCGACCAGGACCGGCTCCGTGACCGCGACCGGCTGATGCAGCACCAGCAGCTCCACGACATGCTGCAGTCCACGGGGGACATGGTCCGTCAGATGACGCGCAGCATGGACCAGCTCCGGATCATGGCCGGCGACCCCGGCCTGGCCGGTGACCAGGCCATGAACCGGAACATGGAGCAGCTGCAGCAGCACTTCCAGAACATGGCCGACCAGACCGAGGAGAGCCTGAAGCTCATGGAGCAGATGCGGCAGCGGATGCAGGAGCGGATGCGCTCCGGAGGCGGCTCGTGACGCGAGGCGCCGCTTCGCGGATCTGACGATCCGGGCCGGGGGCACCCCCTCCGGCCCTCCCTTCGAACCGGGGCCCGCCCGGGGTCCCGCGGCGGCGCGGTTCCCGGCCTCCGGGAGCCGCGCCGCGCCACATCCGGGAGCCTCAGGCCACCGCGGTCGCCGACCCCTCGGTCTCGCGGAGGAACGCGTTCTGATCGTGGCTGAGGGCTCCCCTGGGCAGCCACTCCCAGAACGGCCCCAGATCCGCCTTGACCTGCTCCGTATAGAAGGTCGGGATGCGCTCGGTCTCGCCCTCGAAGAAGTCCCGGAGCGGCCGGTCTTCGTCGAGCCTGCGGCGCAGCTCCCGGAAGTAGCGGATCCGCCCCCTCCCCTCCGAGGAGATGGCCCGGACCACGTTGAACCACGTTCCGAAGTTGAGCCGCGTGCCGCGGGCCCGGCGGTACACCATGCGGGGCGAGAACGAATACTCCGTGAGGTCGATCACCCGGTCGTAGAACTCCGGCCAGCTGTAGTTCTTGGGCCGGACGTTCATCGCGTGATTGTTGTTCAGGAAGTGGAACGGGAACGGCAAGACGCGGTCGTCCTCCTGGAGCTCGAGATTCAGGGGAGCGGCCCTCCCGAAGGCCGACAGGAGGGAATAGCCGGGGAACGCGCCCGGCGTGCGGTCGAGGAACTGCTTGGTGAGCTCGAAGGGCTCGGCGCCCTCGTCCACGTCGAGGCCCAGGACGAAGTTGGTCTGCACGTAGGGGATGTGCTCGAGGATCCCGTTCACGTGCTCGGAGATCTTCTCGACCTTGGCCATGCCGACCGTCCCGCGCGACTTGGCCTTGTTGCCCAGGCTGAACCACGACTCCACCCCCGGGAGCATGGCCCTGAACCCGGCCGCTTCGAGGCGCTCGAGCCGGGACTCGGAGAGGAGCGAAAGGCTGCTCTCGGCGACGAAGGAGAGCGGGTGCTCGGCGGTGCCCTCCTCGATGGAGTCCAGGAGCTCGTCGAACCGGACCCCGAAGTTGGGGTCGTGCCATCCCACCCACACGTCCGGTCTCGTGCGCCCGAGAAAGACCAGGTCCTCGCGGATCTGCTCCTGGGGCACGGGCTGGAAATCGACCACGGAGTCGATGCAGAACGGGCAGGTGTAGGGGCACCCCAGGCTGGCCAGCATCGGCACCACGGCCTGGATCGGCGACTTCTCGAGCGTCGGGACGATGAACTTCCACCGCTCGCGCACGCCGGGCAGGAGCGACGGCTGGGCGTCGGCGCTCAGGCGCAGGCCCAGGGGACGGTGCGGCTCGCAGTCCCGCAGGACGTCGTCCACCAGCTCTTCGTCCGTGAACCCGAGCACGTAGTCGAAATACCTGGCCGCGTCGGCCGGATAGCAGCGGGCGTGGGGGCCTCCGAGGATGGTCACCGCCCCTCGTGACCGGAACAGCGCGCTGATCGCGTAGGCCAGCTGGGCGGCCTGGGTGAACGCTCCCACGAACAGGACGTCGATGTCCTCGGGGAGCTCGAAGGTCAGGTCCTCGAAACCCGTGAAGCAGATGTAGCGGACCTCGTGGCCCGCGCGCTCGCACCATACCCCGAGGGCCTGGGGCATGATGCTGGCCAGGTTGGCGTTGTTGATCCGGGCGTAGAGGGAGCGCGTGGGAGCCTTGGTGACGAGATCCAGGATGCCGATACGGAGTCGCCGCATGCGGTCGCAGGCCTCTCCCCGGGGAGGACGCGGCGCGCGGCGAGCCGGGGGTTCGACGTCGCGCGAGGGACAGCCTTCGGTGCCGCCGTCCCATCGAGGGCACGAGCGACGGACGCCGGGCGGTCTCCCTCCCGGCCGGGGGCATCCCACACGCCGAAAGGTCGCGTGGGACAGGGCCGGCGTCAATCCGGCGCCGGCAGGCGCCCTCCCCTCCGTCAGGTCGTCGGAACGCTTCCGGCCGCCCGGCCCGCCTCGAGCGCGAGCTCGATGACCTCGGCCAGATGGAGCGCCCGCCGCCCGGTCCCGTGCTCGATCTGCGTCCGGCACGAGAACCCGTCGGTGACGACCAGCGTCCCGGGATCCGCCTCGCGCACCGCCGGGAGGAGCACCCGCTCTCCCGCCGCCATCGAGACCTCGTACTTGTCCCGCTCGAAGCCGAAGGAGCCTGCCAGGCCGCAGCAGCCGCTGTCCAGCACCCGGTAGTCCAGGCCCAGGCGCGAGAGGGCTTCCTCCTCCGCCCCGGTGTCGAGGACGGCCCTGTGGTGACAGTGGAGATGAACGACCGCATCCATTTGCAGCGTAGGAGGTTGCCACCCGTCGAGACCGTCGACGAGAAACTCGCTCAGGAGCCGCGTCCTCTCCGCCAGGCGCCGCGCGTCCGGGTCGTCGGGGAAGAGGTTCGGGAGCTCGTCGCGGAAGACGGCCACGCACGAGGGCTCGAGCCCCACGAGCGGCACTCCCGCCCGGATCTCGGGCCGGAGCGCCTCCAGGACCTGCCGGAGCTGGCGCCGGGCCAGGTCCAGCATCCCGAAGTCGTACAGGGGCCGCCCGCAGCACAGGGGCCGGCCGGGGATCCTCACGCGGCAGCCCGCCGCCTCCAGCACGCGGACCGCCGCCCGCGCCGGACCCGGATGGAGGTGGTTCGTGAACGTGTCGGGCCACAGAAGGACCTCGGCGTCCTCGGGGGCGCCGGCCGTCGCGCCCGGCCCGCCCGGGGTGCCCGGGGCTCCCGGCGCGCTCCCCGAGCCCTTCCCCTTCCCGGCCTCGCGCGCCCGGAACCACGCCCGGAAGGTCTCCTCCGCGAACCGCGGGAGCTCCCGCTCGGGCGTCAGGCCGCCGAGGCGCCGCAGGAGCCCCCCGATCCCCGGGGCCGAGGCCGCCGCGTTGGCGAGCCGCGGCGCCTTCGAGGCCAGCCGGGCCCACCACGGGAACAGCCCCATGGCGTAGGCCGGACGCGGCCGCAGGCGCCCCCGGTAGTGGTGGTGGTTGAACTCCGCCTTGTAGGTGGCCATGTCCACCGAGGCCGGGCAGTCCGTCTTGCACCCCTTGCACGCCAGGCACAGGTCCAGCGCCTCGGCCACGTGCTCGTCGCGCCACCCGTCCAGCTCCTGGCCGTTCAGCATCTCGAACAGGAGCCGCGCCCGCCCGCGGGTCGAGTGCATCTCCTCGCGGGTGGCCATGTAGGAGGGGCACATGGTGCCGCCCGTGGTCCTCCGGCACTTCCCCACCCCGACGCAGCGGAGCGCGGCCCGCGCGAAGCTCCCCTCGTCGTCCGGATAGGCGAAGGCGGTCTCCACGGGGCGGGGCGCGTAGTCCGCCCCGAGGCGGAGGTGGTCGGTCACCGAGGTCGCCTCCACGACGCGGCCCGGATTCATGCGGTGGTCGGGGTCCCACGCCGCCTTGAACGCCCGGAAGGCGTCCAGCACCTCCTCTGAGTACATGTGGCGGAGGAGCGGGCCGCGCGCGACGCCGTCCCCGTGCTCGCCGGAGAGCGAGCCCCCGTACCTCCCGCACGCGAGCTCGGCGGCCTCCTCCACGAAGGCGCGGTACGCCTCGATCCCCGCGGCCGATTCGAGGT
>Ga0209918_1001391_pt1 | contig 13039 bp, 12 predicted proteins | sample SalPonD_shore_MG_FD_185712 | JGI IMG/M metagenome (GOLD analysis project Ga0209918, IMG submission 185712) | Salt pond soil microbial communities from South San Francisco under conditions of wetland restoration - Salt Pond MetaG... | ecosystem: Environmental > Aquatic > Marine > Intertidal zone...
TCGGGCTCGGACATTGCTCCCCCGGCTTGCTCAGTCAGGTTTCGTTTGATCCGATGATACCCGTTTCTCGCGCAGCCGGGCCTTGAGATCGGAGACTGCTGTCTCGCCTATGTCCAGCGGCTTGTCCCGAGCGATCTGCTCCAGCACCGAGATGGTTTCCTCGGCCTCCCCGAACTGGCCGAGGGCAATCTGAAGGTTTGCGAGGTCAAGCAACGGCGTCGGCTTGCCCGGCTCTGCCCGCCAGGCGTCCATGTAGCTGTTGGTGGCCAGGGGGATGTCGCCGCTCAGTACGTAAAGACGGGCGCGCTGGAGCAACAGCAGCGATTTCAGGGTCGTGCTGCGCTGTATCAGCGGATCTTCGAGCGCGGCATCCACCAGCGATTGCATCTCGGGATAGGAGACCGCCGGGCAAATGTCCTTCAGCTTCCGTCCGGTGAGTGCCTGGATGGCGAGCACTGACGCCCGGGATACGCCCCTTTGGCGCATTACGTCCCTGGCCTCCGGCAGCCAGTTGGCCGGGAGCTCCCCACGTCCGCAGGCAACGAACAGCCGCAGAAGCGGCCAGGTCGGATTGTCCGGGTGCTGCCTGTGGATGGCCTCGATCATCTGCAGGGCCTGGTCCCACTGCCGTGCCTGCATGGAGACGTTGACGAGGTCGAGGTTGACCCGGAAGGAAGTCGGGTGATGGCGGACCTGGGTTTTCAGGAACGCTTCGCGGCTCGACCAGCTATCCACGCGGGCGACTGACAGGCCGGTGATCACCAGGCCGAGCAGGGCGACCAGGGCGATTACGGGGCGCCGCAGTTCACCAGCCCGTCTCACCAGCAGCGGCAGGTAGTAGCCCAGGATCATGGCGGGCCCGAGGAGCGGCAGGTAGTTGCGATGTTCGAATGCCGGTTCCAGACCGATGAACGTGGATTCCAGCGCGTGTCCGGCGAAAAACCACAGGATACCCAGGCCTAGCACCGGATGGCGCTTGATCATGGCCACGCCGAGCGCCAGGAGGGCCACCAGTCCAAGGCCCAACGCAATTGTGGTTACATCCAGGGAGTGAGTGATGGGGAACTCGTCGTAGTACAGGCCCATCACTGCCAGGCTCGGGGCGAAAATGAGCCTGATGTAATGCCAGATCGCATGGATTTCCGTGAGCAGGCGTTCTCCCATGTTGAATGGGCGCGTCCCGTAGCCGGCCACGAAGCCGTGCCAGTGGGCGATGGTGTAGAGGAGACCGAAGGCCAGCGGGATGCCGATCAACAGCCCGTTCACCAGCAGCCAGCGGCCGCGTGCCGCCGGAGGTGGACGAAACCGGAACAGGCAGGCCTCGACCACGAGCAACAGCAGCGGAATCAGGGCGCCGCTCTCCTTGCTGAGCAGGCTGAGCAGCGCGCACATTCCAACCAGGCACAGCCAGCCGATGGAACGGCGCCAGCTTCCCTCTTCCAGACTGGTGCGCCAGCGTACCCAGCCGAGCACCGCCAGGAACGCGAACAGGGTGGAAAGCTGGGCCATGCGCTGCACCACGTACAGGACGGTGCTGACCTGGATCGGGTGCAGCAGCCAGAACCCGGCGGCGATCAGGGCCACGGTGCCGGGGTCGGGTCCTGCCCGTTTTCGATTGGCGATTTCCACCATCCGGCGAACGAGCAGGAAGAGCACCCATCCGCAGGCCAGATGGATCAGGAGATTGACCGACTTGTACGACAGCGAGGACTGGCCGAGAAAATACCCGTTGAACGCGAAACTCAGGTTGGCAACCGGCCGCCTGAGCCGACCGGACGTATTGGCAAGCGCGGCATCCTTGATCGCCACCGGGTCCAGGGAATCGATCTGGACCAGCGGAATATTGGAAAAGTCGTCGAACAGGAACGGGCCGTTGAGGCCATGCCAGTAGACGGCGGCGGTCAATGCCAGGAGCAGCAGGAGGAAAAGAGTTTCGCGACGCGTGGACATCGTCTGTCTGATAGCAGGGCTGCCGCGAATTCTACCCGGAAAAAGAAAGGGCCGCCCGAGGGCGGCCCTGGCTTCTTCCAACTGCGATGTCGGTGTTACGTACGGCAGGTGGACGGCGCGTACTGGCTCGCACCATCGTTCGACGCGGTGCATGTCCAGGACACGGCTGCACTGCCAGTCGTGGTCAGAGGCGTGAGATAGATATTGAGGGTACCGCTGTCAATACCTACGTTGTTTTCGTCGATGTCGACGTCGATTCGAGCGGCGCCGGCGTCCCACGAAATGCCGGCAACATAGCTAGTCGTGATGTTTGTAAATCCGGCTTGCGCTTGGGTACCCGGCATCGCATTCTCGGAGACGATGAACTCGGCCACCGAGGTCTTGGCGTTGGCGGCCACCATCAGGCCTTCCGACACCTTTGCGCGAACAACGTAGTCCTTGTAGGCCGGGATGGCGATGGCCAACAGGATGCCCAGAATGGCGATCACGATCATCAGCTCGATGAGCGTGAAGCCCTTCATGTTTCTTGAATTCGTCTGTTTCATGATTGTTACCCCTTCTCAAGTTTCTTTGCGACGCGTCGTCTTGGGTAAATCGGGTCCGGGGAGCGCGGCCCTCCGGGTCGCGCGGACGCCGGACCCACTGGCCCGCCGGTAATCAAAGCAGTATCCGTGCCAATCTCCCGACTCGCCGACGCCTGCGGTCCCGTGCACATAACAGCCTGAAATCAGGCAATTTTTGCTTTGCCTGGCACAACCCGGAGGTTGGGGCTCCCACGGTCACACCGCAAATGATGCGCCGAGGCGACATTTTGCGTCACCTCATGTGACGCGGTGCGTCAGTTTCGGGCATTTTTCGCGGCGGGGACGCCGCTCCCACAGGGCTCCCACGCGGTTCGCGGCGGGGACGCCGCTCCCACAGGGCTCCCATGCAGTTCGCGGCGGAGGGCCGGGTCGGGCCCAAGGCCCTCCCACAGCCGTTCCCCTCAGTCCAGCCCCAGCTTCTTCAGCCGGTAGCGCAGGGCGCGGAAGGTGATGCCCAGCTTGCGGGCCGCGGCGGTCTTGTTGTAGCGGGTTTCCTCCAGCGCCCGCACGATGGCCTCGCGCTCAACGTTCTCGATGTAATCCTCGAGCGGTTTCGATCCCCGGTCGGGAACGGCGGGCTGTTCGCCGGTGACGCCGGTGGAGCGCAGTTGCAGGTGCTCGGGCTCGATGCGCCGGCCCTCGCACAGGGTCAGGGCGCGCTCCAGGATGTTCTCCAGCTCCCGGACGTTGCCGGGATAGCCGTAGTGGCGCAGCTTGTCGTGGGCGTCGGGCGCGATTTCCGGGGTCTTGATCCCCCAGCTCGGAGCGATCTTCGCCAGGATGTGCCTGGCCAGCTCCGGGATGTCCTCGGGCCGCTCGCGCAGGGTGGGCATGGCCAGCTCGATGACGTTGATGCGGTAGAACAGGTCCTGGCGGAATTCGCCACGCTCCACGCAGCCGGCCAGGCTCTTGTGGGTGGCGCTGAGGATGCGCACGTCCAGGTTGAGCTCCTCCTGGGCGCCGATGGGCCGCACGGCCTTCTCCTGGATGGCGCGCAGCAGTTTTACCTGCATGTGCATGGGCAGTTCCGCCACCTCGTCCAGGAACAGGGTGCCGCCATTGGCGGCCTGGAACAGGCCCTCCTTGTTGGCGTGGGCGCCGGTGAAACTGCCCTTGCGATGGCCGAAGAACTCGCTTTCCATCAGCTCGGTGGGGATGGCGCCGCAGTTCACCGGCACGAAGGGCCCTTCCCGGCGCGGGCCCTGCTCGTGGATCAGCTTCGCGGCCAGTTCCTTGCCCACCCCGGACTCGCCGCTGATGTAGACGGGCGCCTGGCTGCGCGCCAGCTTGGCGATGGTCTCGCGCACCCGGCGCATGGCCCCGGAGCGCCCCAGCAGCTGCGGGCCGCGCTCCTCGGGGGTGGGCTCGATTTCCGGGGAGAGCTTGAGGGCGGTGGCCACCATGGTGCGCAGGACGCCCAGGTCCACCGGCTTGGATACGAAGTCGAAGGCGCCGGACTTGAGCGCCTCCACCGCGGATTCGGCGTTGCCGTAGGCGGTGATTACCGCCACCGGCAGTTCCGGGTGGTGTTCGCTGATGTACTTGACCAGGTCCACGCCGCTGCCGTCGGGCAGGCGCATGTCGGTGAAGCAAAGACGGAACGTGTCGCTCTTCAGCGCGCCGTGCGCCTCGGTGAGGTTCGCCGCAGGGGTGACGTCCAGGTCCATGCGCTCAAGGGTGAGCTCGAGCAGCTCCAGGATATCCGGCTCGTCGTCGACTATGAGCGCTTTCGCCTTGGACATGGACTCGACTTCAGGCGCCGGGGCTGGGCGGTCCCGTTGCTGTCTCCCCGTCCGACATCATAACCGCCTGGCGCCTTCGGCGCCGCCGACCAGCACCACGTCCGCGGGCCTGAGCGCGAAAAGGCCCACGGTGACGATGCCCGGGATGTTGTTGAGCTCGCGCTCCCTCGCCACGGGATCGGTGAGCTTCATGCCGCGCACGTCCAGGATCAGGTTACCGTTGTCGGTGGTGAAGCCCTCCCGCAACTCCGGCCGGCCGCCGTGTTTGACCAGTTGGCGTCCGACGAAACTCTGCGCCATGGGGATGACTTCCACGGGCAACGGGAATTCGCCCAGCACGTCCACCGTCTTGGACTCATCCACGATGCAGACGAACTGCTCCGAGGCGCCGGCGACGATCTTCTCCCGGGTGAGCGCGCCGCCGCCGCCCTTGATCAGGCGCCTGTGCGGGTCGCACTCGTCGGCGCCGTCCACGTACAGGGCCAGGTCGCCGGTGGCATTGAGCTCCAGGACCCGGATGCCGTGCCGTTTCAGCAGCGCGGTGCTGGCCTCGGAGCTGGACACGGCACCGTCGATGCGGTGCTTCATGCCGGCCAGCAGCTCGATGAACAGGTTCACGGTGGAGCCGGTGCCCACGCCCACCACCATGTCGTCCTCGACGAAGTCCATCGCCGCCTCGGCGGCATGTCGCTTGGCCTGGTCATGGGTCATGCTCGTTCCCTCGCTTCAATTCGCGGCAAGATGCCGCTCCCACATGGCCGCGAGTCAGCGGATCTTTTTTTCAAGGCCCAAAATGAAATCGCGCTGCTTCTTGGTCACCGGCATCACCGAGAGCCGGTTGCCGCGCCGCACCAGGGGCATTTTCTTCAGCGTCCGGTAGTCCTTGAGCTCGGTGAGCGTGATGGTGCGCTTCAGCGCCCGCTCGTATTTCACGTCCACCATGAACCAGCGGGGCTTGTCCGGGTTGCTCTTGGGGTCGTAATGGGGGTCTTCCGGGTCCAGGGCGGTATGGTCCGGGTAGGCTTCCCGGGCCACGGTGGCCAGGCCGACGATGCCCGGCTCGGCGCAGTTGGAGTGATAGAAAAGCACCTGGTCGCCCTTTTCCATCTCCCGCATGTAGTTGCGTGCCTGGTAGTTGCGCACCCCGTCCCAGTGCTCCGTCTGTCCCTTGGCGCGTTTCAAATCTTCCAGACTGAACTCGTCCGGCTCGCTCTTCATCAGCCAGTAACGCATCGGCAATCCATGATTTCCAGGCGTCCGGTCAACGGCAGTCGATGATACCGGACGGGGTGACGATGTAATCCAGGGGCACGTCCCAGGGTTGCGGCGGCTGGGTATCGATCACCTGGAACTCGTGGGCCGCGCCGGCCAGCACCGGGCCGCTGCCGGGCCGCTCCCGGCGGTAGCCGAAGGTGGCGTCGTAGAAGCCGCCGCCCATGCCCAGCCGGTTGCCGCGCCGATCGCAGGCCACCAGTGGTACCAGGACCAGGTCCAGCGCCCTGGGTTCCCGCGTGGGCTGACCCTGGGGTTCGGGGATGCCGAAGCGATTCTTGCGCATCGGCGCCTTTTCGGTCCACAGCGCGAATTCCAGCGTCCTGCCGCTTTCGGACAGCACCGGCAGGTAAACGTGCTTGCCGGCGGCCGCTCCCGATGCCAGCGCCGGAGCCGGGTCGATTTCCCCGCCCATGGCGTGATAGCCGGCGACGTGCCGGGCCCGCTCGAACGCCGGCCACTCCGAGAGCACTTCCGCCAGCGACGCGCCGGCGCGGCTTCGCTGTTCCGGGCGCAAGCCGGCGCGGCGCGCTCTCATCCGCCGGCGCAGCTCGTCGCGCTCGCTCTCGGACCTGTCGGGCATTCGGGCCGGGGCTCCGGTGGTCTGGCCTCGCCGGTCAGGCGGCCGGAATAGGGCGGCGCCCTCCGCGTGTGCCGTTGCGGGCTGTGGACCTTGAACCTGAAGTATCAGGTGGGAGGGCTAGACGGGCCATCAGGCTTTCCGCTCGAATGACGGACTTGCTCACAGGCCACGACATCGCCGTCCCCAGGTCACGAATTGTGGGTCAAGGTATCTAGCAGACCCGCTCGCGAACACCGCAGAGGACGCCTGAATCTCGGGCGCCACGGGGAATGGCCCCGAAACGTCCTGTCGGGCAATGGTATCAGGCTTCCAGGTCTTCCAGGGCGGCGTCGAGCTTCGAGCGCAACGCCGAGATGCGCTTGCCGAACTTGTCGTCCACGTCCCTGTCCTTGCGCTGGCACGCCAGGAGGTCGTTGGCGATGTTGAGCGCGGCCATCACCGAGATGCGGTCGAGGCCGACCACCCGGCCGCTGTCGCGGATCTCGCGCATGCGCTTGTCCAGGTGATCCGCCGACTCCCGCAACGCCTTCTGTTCTTCCTCCGGGCAGGCGATGCGGTATTCACGGTCCAGGATCTTGATGGAAACGGCGACCTGGTCGGACTTGGAGCTCATGTCAGTCGTGTTCAAGCGCCTTGAGGCGATTGATCATCGCGTCCACGCGGGCCCGGGCCTGCTCCTGCTTGGCGACCAGGTCGGCTCGCTCGTTCACCAGTTGCTCCTGGGTATTGCGCAGCGACCGGTTTTCCTCGGAAAGCCGGTCGCAAAACTTCAGGAGCTGGCCCATGCGCTTTTCCAGCGCGGTGAGTTCCGACTCCATTGCTTTCAACGACGTCATGGCCATTTACCGTCCCTGAAACGGGCTCGATAATGGCTGCGGGTTCCGCGCCAAGTCAAGCGGGGCGCTTTCCCCGACGGATGGTAGAATCGGCCTCCACTCTCGAGTTCGTCCGTGCGGGTTCTCATGTCCGACACCATTGTCCTGCCCGAGTACGGGGAGATCGACGAAACGCTTTCGAGCCTTCGCTCGCGCGTGGACGCCCCGGAAAGCCACGGCATCCTGTGTGGGATGATCAGCGCCGGCGGGCGCTGTGATGACCGCGACTGGATGGCCCAGGTGGTGCCGGACGCCGGCAAGCTGGACGGCAGCGTGTCCCTGCAGGCGCTTTATGACGCCACGCTGTTGCAGCTCGACGATCCGCAAATGAGCTTCCAGCCGCTGCTTCCCGGCGAGGACGCCGACCTCGCGCTGCGCACCGAGGCGCTTGCGCACTGGTGCAGCGGTTTTCTCTACGGGCTTGGCCTGGGCGGCGTCACCGAGGCCACCCAGCTCCCGGGGGAGGCCGCCGAGGTGCTGGGCGACATCGCCAAGATCGCCAGCGTGGACTACGAGGTGGAAGAACCCGGCGAGGAGGAGGAACGCGCCTACGCCGAGGTGGTTGAATACGTTCGCGTGGGCGCGCTCCTGGTGTTCGAGTCGCTGCGCGGACCGGGCGAGTCCGACACGGTTCACTGATTCCATCACGATGACTTCGAGAGAGTTCAGCCGCCGCCGGCGCCAGCTCATGCGCATGATGGGGCGTGGCGCCATCGCCATCCTGCCCGCGGCGAAGGTGAAACTGCGCAACCGGGACGTGGACTATCCGTACCGGCCGGACAGCGATTTCTATTACCTGACCGGGTTCCCGGAGCCCGAGGCCGTGCTGGTGCTGGTGCCCGGGCGCACCCAGGGCGAGTACATCCTGTTCTGCCGCGAGCGCGAGCCGGAACGGGAAGTCTGGGACGGGCCGCGCGCCGGCCAGGAGGGCGCCGTTCGCGACTACGGCGCCGACGACTCCTTTCCCATCGGCGATATCGACGACATCCTGCCGGGCCTGCTGGAAGGGCGCGACAAGGTCTACTACACGATGGGCCGGGACGAGGACTTCGACCACCACCTGCTGGCCTGGGTGAACCGGTTGCGTGGACAGTCGCGGGCCGGGGCGCGCTCGCCGGAGGAGTTCGTGTCGCTGGACCACCTGTTGCACGACATGCGGCTGTTCAAGAGCCGGTCCGAGTTGTCGCTCATGCGCCGCGCGGCCGAACTGTCCGCCCGGGCGCACACGCGGGCCATGAAGACCTGCCAACCCGGCATGTACGAGTACGAGCTGGAAGCGGAGTTGCTGCACGTGTTCCGCGGCGGCAACGCCGTGCCGGCCTACCAGTCCATCGTGGGCAGCGGCCCCAACGCCTGCGTGCTGCACCACGTGTCCAACGACCGCCAGGTGGCCGACGGCGACCTGGTACTCATAGACGCCGGCGCCGAGGTCGGGCTCTACGCCTCCGACGTGACGCGCACCTTTCCCGCCAACGGCCGATACGACCCCGAGCAGCGCGCCATCTACGAGCTGGTGCTGAAGGCGCAGCTCGCCGCCATCGACCGGGCGCGCCCGGGCAACCACTGGAACGAACCGCACGCCACCGCCGTGAAGGTGATCACCGCCGGGCTGGTGAAGCTGGGCATTCTCGACGGCAAGCCGAAGGATTTGATTCGCGAGGAGGCGTACCGGCGCTTTTTCATGCATCGTACCGGTCACTGGCTGGGCATGGACGTGCACGACGTGGGCGACTACAAGGTGGACGGCCGCTGGCGGCAACTGGAGCCCGGCATGGTGATGACCGTGGAGCCGGGCATCTACATTCCGCCGGGCGCGAAGGGCGTGAAATCGAAATGGCATGGCATCGGCGTGCGCATCGAGGACGACGTGGTGGTTACCCGCGACCAGCCCCGGGTGCTGTCGAAGGGCGTGCCCAAGGACCCGGACGAGATCGAGCGGTTGATGGCGGCGTGATGCCCGTGGGAGGGCTCCCGGGTCAAGTCCGGGGCAGGCGACATTCGTCGGCCGCAGGCGGCTTCCCACAACAGGGTAATGCGAACGGCGATGACTAAAACCAGTAACGAACGTTTCGACGTCTTCATCGTCGGCGCGGGGCCGGTGGGCGCCTCGCTGGCCCTGGCGCTGGAGGGCCATGGCCTCGCCGTGGGCCTGGCGGAAGCGCGCCCCCTGGGCGATCCCGGCCAGCCCAGCTACGACGACAAGGCGCTGGCGCTCACCGGTGCCTCGGTCAAGGCCCTGGACACCCTGGGCGTGTGGCCGGAAGTGGCACACGAGGCCACGCCGATCCGGCAGGTACACGTCTCCCAGCGCGGCAGGCTGGGCATCACCCGCCTCAATGCCTCGGACGCGGGCATGGACGCGCTGGGCCAGGTGGTTCCGGCGCGGGCCCTGGGCGCCGCCTTCAACGGGCGCCTGCGCGAGTCTCCCGGGCTCCGGCTTTACTGTCCGGCGCGCCTGAAGTCGGCGGCGTCCGGAGAGGAAGGCCGCGTACTCGAGCTGGAAGGCGAGACCGGCCCTCTCACCGTCGCCACCCGCCTGCTGGTGGGCGCGGACGGCACCCGCTCGCCGGTGCGCGAGCTGCTGGGCATTGCCGCGAAGGCGGGCGATGGCGCCCAGCATGCCCTGGCAGCCAACGTGACACCCGAGTTCGACCACGGGGGATGCGCCTACGAGCGCTTCACCCCGGGCGGCCCGCTGGCGCTGTTGCCCATGAGCGGCGGTCGCATGGGCATGGTCTGGACCGGCGATGCCGCATTGATCGAGGAACTGGACGGGCTCTCGGACGCGGCGCTTTTGAGTCGCCTGCAGGCGGCCTTCGGGATGCGCCTGGGGCGTTTCACGCGCATCGGCGCCCGCAAGCGCTATCCGCTCACCAGCGTGGTGGCGGAGCGCCAGACCGCGGAGCGCGCGGTGCTGCTGGGCAACGCCTCGCAGACCCTGCACCCGGTGGCGGCCCAGGGCTTCAACCTTGCGCTCAGGGACGTGGCGGCGCTGGCCGAGTTGCTGGTGGAGGCGGCCGCGGAGGAGAACGATCCCGGGGATCCGGCTCTGTTGCGGCGTTTCCAGGCCTGGCGCGCCGGCGACCGGCGCCGCACGCGCCGGTTCACCGGCTCGCTGGTGCGCGGTTTCAGCTCGGACTTCGCCCCGCTGGCCCATGCCCGGGGCCTGGCGCTGTTCGCCCTGGACCTGGCGCCGCCCGTCAAGCGGGCCTTCATGCGCCGCGCGCTGGGCCTGGCGGACCGGCCGCCATTGCTGCTGGTGGGCGGCCGGCTGGGTGCACACGCCCATGGACCCGCATCGCCAATCGAGTCCGAACGTTCGTCCTGAGCGGAGTGCTGAGCTTGGCGAAGCGCGGAGTCGAAGGGCGCTGGTTTGGGTGGTTCGACTCGACCCCTCGGCGGGCTCGGGGTCGGCTCACCACGAACGGGACCCTGCGTAGTGGACGGACATTTTTGTGACCGTTTGGACAGTCCACGGGCGCTGGCACGCGCTATCATCGTGAGCGTTCGGCAGGCGTGGCATGGACATCGACAGGACCGCGGGGCAGGAGGCTCGGCGTGAGTCCCATGGGCAGATCCGATGAAAGTTGATCACCAGGTCGCCGTGATCGGCGCGGGCACGGTCGGCGCCGCGCTGGCGTTGGCGTTGGCGCGCGCCGGCGTGAGCGTGCTGCTGGTGGAACGCGAGGCCCCGAAGCCGCCCGCGCGCCGCGACGAAATGGACCTGCGCGTCTCGGCGCTCTCCATCGCTTCCGAGAACATCCTCAACTCGCTGGGCGTCTGGGAGGAGATCAAGGCGGTGCGCGCCTGTCCCTACCGGCACATGGAGGTCTGGGACGCCGGTGGCGGCGGATCGCTGGAATTCCACAGCGTGGAAGCGGGCGAGCCGCGGCTCGGGCACATCGTCGAGAACCGCCTGGCCCGCGGGGTGCTGTGGGCCTCGCTGGCGCGGCACCCGAGGGTGACGCTGGCCTGTCCCTCCGCTCTCGAGGCATTCACCGTGGCCGAGGACGGCGTGCAGATCGAGCTGGAGGACGGCACCCGCAAGAGCGTGGCGCTCCTGGTAGGCGCCGACGGCGGGCGCTCGAAGGTGCGCGAGGATGCCGGCATTCCTTCCCGCATCTGGGACTATCGCCAGAGAGCCGTGGTGACCCACGTGGCCACCGGGAAGCCCCACCAGTTCACCTGCTACCAGCGGTTCCTGGCCACCGGTCCGCTGGCGTTCCTGCCGCTCGCCGACGGGCGCAGCTCCATCGTCTGGTCCACCACGCCGGAGGAGGCCGAGCGGCTGCTGGGTCTCGAGGACGATGCGTTTGCCGCCGAGCTCACCGAGGCGGGCGAAAGCAAGCTCGGAACGATCAGCCGGGTGGGCAAGCGGGCCGCGTTCCCATTGCGCTACCAGCACGCCAGGCGTTACGTCCAGCAGCGCATCGCGCTGGTCGGCGACGCGGCGCACGTGGTGCACCCGCTGGCGGGGCAGGGCGTCAACCTGGGGCTGCTGGATGCCGCCGCGCTGGCCGAGGTGGTGGTCAGTGCCCACCGGGCGAGGCGGGACATCGGCCGGGTGTCCGAGCTAAGGCCCTACGAGCGCTGGCGCAAGGGCGACGACCTGATCATGGGCAACGTGCTGCACGGCCTGAAGTACCTGTTCGGCAGCGACAAGCGTACGGTGAGCTGGGCGCGCAACCTGGGCATGAACGTGGTGGACGACCTGAAGCCCATCAAGAAGCTTTTCATGCGCCAGGCGGCGGGACTGGCGGGCGATCTCCCCAAGCTCGCGGTGGGGCAGCCGCTTTAGAGGCGAGGTCGGATTCGCGGCGGGGACGCCGCTCCCACATGGCGTTGATCCCACAGGGCGTTGATTCCACATGAGAGCCTGTGGGAGCGGCGGCAAGATGTCGTTTCCACAGGGCGTTGATTTCACATGAGAGCCTGTGGGAGCGGCGGCAAGATGTCGCTACCACAGGGCGTTGATTCCACATGAGAGCCTGTGGGAGCGGCGGCAAGATGCCGCTACCACAGGGCGTTGATTCCACATGAGAGCCTGTGGGAGCGGCGTCCCCGCCGCGAACCAGGCATCTTGCCGCGAACGCCGCTTTCCGAATCCCATTCGGTTAAGCTGATCCATCGCTTCAACTTCCCGGTTCTTCGATGGAAACCCGCCACGCCATCCTGCGCACGCTGGCGGGCGCGGTGATGATCAGTTTCTCCGCGCCGTTGGCCCGCATTGCCGATACCGCTCCCACGGTGTCGGGTTTCTACCGCATGCTGTTCGGCGGGCTGATGCTGCTGGCCCTGGCGCTGGTGCGCAGGAAACGCCTGTGGGCGGGACCGGGTCCGCTGCTGATGGCCCTGCTGGTGGGCTTTTTCTTCGCCTGGGACCTGATCTTCTGGCACCGGAGCATCCGCTACGTGGGGCCGGGCCTGGCCACCATCCTGGCCAACTTCCAGGTGTTCGTGCTGGCGGCGGTGGGCATCTGGATCTACCGGGAACGCCTGCGACCGCGCTACGCGCTGGCGCTGCCGCTGGCCATGGGGGGTCTCTGGCTGCTGGTGGGCACGGACTGGGCGTCGCTGCCCGACAACTACCACTTCGGTGTCTGGATGGGGCTGGCCACGGCGGTGGCCTACAGCGCCTACACGCTGACGCTTCGAAAGGCGCAGGCGCGCCCGGACGCGCCGCCCCCGGAAATCAACCTGGTGTTCGTGTGCCTGCTCTGTGCCGCGGTGCTGGCGATGAGCGTGCTGATCGAGGGTTCCAGCTTCGTCATTCCCAACGCGAAGACCTGGGCGGCGCTCCTGACATACGGCCTCGTGGCGCAGGTGCTGGGCTGGGTGCTGATCGCGCGCTCGCTGCCTTACCTGAACGCGTCCATCGCCGGCATGATCCTGCTGCTGCAGCCGGCGCTGTCGTTCACCTGGGACATGCTGTTCTTCAACCGGCCCACCACCTGGGTGGAACTCACCGGCGCGGCGCTGGCGCTGGCGGGCATCTATCTCGGCGCCACCGCGCGCCGCCGCGAACCGGCCAGG
>Ga0209918_1001393_pt1 | contig 13032 bp, 9 predicted proteins | sample SalPonD_shore_MG_FD_185712 | JGI IMG/M metagenome (GOLD analysis project Ga0209918, IMG submission 185712) | Salt pond soil microbial communities from South San Francisco under conditions of wetland restoration - Salt Pond MetaG... | ecosystem: Environmental > Aquatic > Marine > Intertidal zone >...
ACTATTTGATCAGTTGATTAGATTAAAGGAGACTTATCCAGATCCCGTTCTTATTTTGGAAGGCTTAACTGATGAGATATTTGATAATACAGGTATGAATATCAAATCCATATATGGTGCTCTTGCATTTCTATCCTATAAATTAGGAATTGCAGTAATTCCAACTCGAAATCTGGAAGATACTGCTATAGTTGTTGAAAGAATTGCTTACAGAGAGCAAATAAAAGATGAGATGCCTGTTTTAAGCCGTTCAGCTCCAAAAAATATGGATACGTTCGAAAGAAGATGTTTCATAATGGAAGGACTTTTAGATATTGGTCCTACAAAAGCAAAGCAATTAATTGAACGTTTTGGAACGCCTTTTAGAGTTTTTGAAGCAATTAAATTTACAAAAATTCTCTATACAAATACTGGCAATCCAAAAGGGATTCGGGGACCTCTTGATACATTAAAAGGTTTTGGGTGGAAATTCGTAAAGAAGAATAAAGATTTAATTTTAGGTAAAGAAAAATCAGATAACAAAAAAAAAGAGAAATCTGCCATCGATGACTATATTTAAAAGAAATTTTTTTGGTTAGTTAGATATTCAAACGATTATGATTATAAAGTGAAAAAGGAAAAGAAAAAATTATATAATATTTTTATATCTTCTATATAAAATAATCTAAAATCCATAGATTAATCATATTAAATTATATATCTCCCAATTTTTGAAGTTATAGGTAAAATATTTACTCTTTTTCTTTAAATAGATATATTATATTTTGATAGTATGAATATTTTTAATCAGGTTAAAATAGATAAAATTTTTTGCCCTAAATGTGGTTGCTCCTTTTCTTTACGCGAACGACAAATAGAAATAGCAAACTTTTACTGTCCAGAATGTGGAAAAGATATTAAAATTGAGGCTTATTTTAGAAAAAATAAAAGCGAGAATTCAATATTTAGCAACAAAAATCACTTATTGGATGATGTTAACTATATATTTAATTTAAATGATAACAAATTTACAGAGATAAACCATTCAAAAAAACTTTGTACCAATGCGTCTAATAGAGATTCAAATTTATTTCCAAATACATCAGATAATGAGAATTTAAATAAATTTGTTTTTAATGGTAAGGAGGATTATGTTAATTACCTGAATAATGAAATCACAAATCATCTTAATGAAAAATATAATTTAGATTCTAAATATGCCCCGACAATATGTCAACTCGTTAAGGAGGGCTATATTCAATTCATTAAGGCTTTTTATGAGAATGGGTTAACATATTCAGAAATTATAAGTAAACTTAACCTTAGCCAAAAAAGAGTATATCGAAAGAAATCGATTAACAGTCTAGCTAATGAATTAATCCATATAACCCAATGTTTGCGTGAGGTCTTGGATCTAAAGTCTCATCAAGCACCGAACCCAAATCAATTAATAAATTTAGGTTTTAGAGGTTTTGTGGTTTTTTTGCAGAAGTATAATTTTAATTATGTTGATATTGTGAATGAAGCGGGATTAGAATATAGAAATTGGAAATCAGATTTACTCAATTTTGAAGACATGTTAGAATTGGCAAGTAAAAAAGAGATTATATTTCCATATACTCGTGAAACATTTGAAAAAATGATTAAAAATCGATCTACCTCTCCAAGTCATATTAAATTCAATTGGATTTGTCCGGATCATGGGGTTTGGAAAACAACTTACAATACTTTGATAAATACTAAATATGGATGCCCTGGCTGTTATCGAGAATCATTGAGTCTAACATATATGGATTGTGTTAAATTGGCTAAGTCTAAAGGAGCAATATTCGCGATGTCGAATGAAGAATTTGAATCAGCTAAATTTAAAGAAATTTTGAATTCTCAAAATGAACAGAGAAAATCAAAGACAATTTCTAAAATTCCTCTTGTATGGGAATGCAAACAACATGGAAAATGGGAGACAACCTATAGTTTATTAAAAAATACTTCTATAGGGTGCCCCATTTGTGCTTTGGAAATTTGGAAGGAAAAGATTTCTATTTCATATGAAGATTATTATAAATTAGGTTTAGTGAGAGATGATTTGAATTGTGTCATAGATGAAGATCTGTTTCAAGAGAGGATTTCTTCGACGGATACTCCCCCTAGCTTAGTTCATTTACCATGGAAATGTACTGCTAATCATAATCATGGTATTTGGTTAGCTCCATATTCTAGAATTAAACGAGGACATGGATGTCCTTACTGTCAAGAGAGAATTAGAGTGATAGGAATTTTGACACACCCAATTTTGGAATATTATTCTATTAAATTTTTAAGATTGAAAAATTGTAATGTTAATTACGAAAGAGAAGTAACGGTCAAAGATGGATACCATCCCGATTTATTTATTAGCAGAGACTCAAAATTTATCAAAAAAATTGAAAAAAATCAGTATATCATACAATTCTTCGATCATATTAGCGAAATTTCGATTGATTTTACATTTTCTTTAGAGGATAAAGTAATCCTACAAAAATGTTTTAAGAATTATCAATCTAAGTTTAGATATCTTCTAATAATTCTGTTAAGAGAGAATAAATACGCTTCAAAAGAAATTTTTCAAAATATAATTGATATTAATGAAGGAATATTCATGCCCAAACACATTAAAGTTATAAATCTTAAGGATTATCAGGAATTCTTAATGCCCAAATTATTATGTCCTCCCAGAGAGATAAAGGTGCTTAGTAAATTATCAAAAGCTCAAAATTTAGGGATAGAAGCGATTGATTCAGATAAAAAATTTGCTGAACTAATAATACAAAGCAAAAAACATACTAAATTACTTAAAAAATTATAATCTATAATTTCATTCTTAGCGAATCTGATTTGAATGATTTAGTATTTATTCCACTTAAAAAAGGCTGATAAAAGAAAAAAAAAAAAGAATAACAAATTTAGAGGTTATAGAACAATCTTATAAGATATTTTTATATCGTCTGAGGGCATTCTGTATTATGAACAGCTGGATATTTCTAGTAATTGGCCAGAAATTGGACAATTATTTCTAGCGCCCCCAATAACTTCCTCGATTTTACTTGTTTCCATAAGCTCATCTATAGGAGTATTATCTGTTACTGAAACCCCACCCGCAAGCTGCTGAACTTCATAACATATTTCATGTGTAAGTTTTGAGACATAGTATTTCCCTTGAGAAGACACACTTGCGACCCATTTCTCTGCATCCTTATTCACTTCTTCAGCAAATAACACTTTATCATCATAAATGGTGGCTGCTTGCAAAGCTAGTGAAGTAGCTGCAGTAGATTTGCTTAATAATTCAGCAAGACCAAATCCGACACCTTCAAATTTTATTACTTCTTGTCCAAATTGTTTTCGTAAATTAGTATATATGATTCCATATATCAATCCAGCCCAGCAAATTCCGATTCCAGATCCCATTATTCCTAACCTCTCTGGAACCAAACCTTCAAATAATCGTACATATCCATCTCCATTATCTGCTAATATATACCCCTTTGGAACCTTTACATCATCCAATATAGTATGCGCGATATGGACGCGTGGGACTGCACTAATCCATAATTTCTTTGTTTTAACACCCATTTCAGGAGTGAGCATACATTGAATCATTGTTTTTCTAGGATTTTCTGTATCATAAACTCCATATGTGCAAAAATAATCTGCTTTTGGTCCATTTGTAGTGAAAACTTTCTCTCCATTATAAATTACATCTCCATTGTCTGTTTTTTTGCATTTGGTTTTCAAATTCACTGCATCAGAACCTTGACTGGGTTCTGTAATTCCGATACATCCAACTTTCTCTCCCGACATCAATCCATCTTGAGCCTTACGAATTTCCTCACTCGTGCCACCATATTTAAAGTAATGGAACGTTGGATTTCCACAAAGGATTCCACTAGCTAGACGGGCAAGTTCAAGCTGAGAATCAAGCATTGAGATATGAGTTGCCAGAAGGACTTCCTTTTTCATTCCATATGGTTCAAAACCATTCCATAGATTTATTCTTTGCATATAGCCATGTTTACCTAATTCTGGAAACAGTTCATATACATCCTTCGATTTATCAATTTTAGGATCCAAATTTATACAAAAATCCTGCAAATCTCTGCAATAATCCCTCTCTTCGTCATCGAGCATCGGAAAGACATTATCATTAAATATATTAAATACATTCTCTAATGACATCTTTTCCAAAATGCTGTCGTCGATGATCTTTTCTTGAAAATTCCTCATTTTAAGTCATCAAATCAAATATTTATTATTGAAGTAATTTTTAATAATTAGTTAAAATTTTCATACCAATTAAATGTTGAAATTTGAAAAAATACATCAATAGTAAAAGAATAAAAAAATTAATTTTATTATTTTATTAAAGAATTTTTCCGAGTAAATATGAAAATTATATTAATTGCGTTTGGGATTGCTATAGTACTTTTTGTTATTATATTATTATGGAATAAATTTTACGGAAATCGTGCTATTTATAGAACGATCAAAAAGTATTTTAAAAGCGATCAAGAAGCAGAGATATACGAAAAATATAAGGAAATCAGTAAAATCGTTGAAGACACGGAAAAGGAGATGGAGAGATCAATTCAAAAAAAAGTAAAACTTGTTAAAAATCAATTTAAGAAGGCTGAAAGGGAATTAATTGAAAAAGGTACTATGCAATATTCTATGTTTTCATCAAATTTAAGTTCTGCAATGCCAGAATCTGAAGAGGAACTTACACAAGATATGGAGGATCTCAAAGATACGATTTCTCTTTTAGAATCGATGGATGAAGCAGCAATAAAAGGGTCAAAAAAAGAAGTAGGAATAGGATTAGGAATGTTCTATGATAAAATGTCCACAAGGATCAAAAAAATTATTGAAGAAAAAACTCTTGATAAGTTTGATTTCATTCCTCTTCCAAGATTAAAATATTATGCATTTCAGGAAATAAAAAACATAAAAGATGAAGATTTTCTGCCCATTATACAAGTTATGAGAGAAACTAAATTATTAGGTGATATTATAGAAATAAATCCTACATTTCATATATTACTATTTAAGGAGAAAAAGTTAGATTTGACTAAAACAGAAAAAGTTGTAATCACATTCGCTTATGAAGAAGATAACCTTACAAGGAATAAATTATTAGAACTAACAGAATGGAATTCTGATTATGCAGAAAAAATACTTCATGGATTAGCTGAAAAAGGAGTTCTAGATTTTAATGGTTCGATTAAAATTAAAAGTTTTAATCCCCCGGAAGAACGAAAAAAATGGAAAGAACTTATAAATAATATAAAAAAAGAACAAAAGATAAGAGAGGAAGAAAAATTTCAAAATGCTTTAATTCGGCGAAGTCAATTTAAAGAGAAGTTAACGAAATCACAGGAAAAAGCTAAAGCAGAGGAGAATAAAATACTTGAGAAAACAGAAAAAGAAAAAACTACCAAAAATAAGAAAAAAATCAAATTTGGGAAAAAACCGACAACAAAAGCACTTCCCGAATTAAAATCTAAAAAAGAAGAACAAAATATTAAAAAAATTCAAGATATTAAAGATAAAGATTCTTTGATTGGCGCAATGGAGGCATTGGATGAAGAATTAAAAACATCCTCAAAAAAAAGAGTGAAAACGGATTCGAGTGAGGAAGATCTTACTGATATCTCATTAGATATAGAAAATTTACGAGAAGAAGCGCCAGGTGTAGAAGATATTATCTCAGGGCAGATTCTAAATTATGATGAAAAATTTTCCATGATAAATGGTGGATTTGTGCAATATCAAAAGATTAAAGAATATATCCTTAAGAAAGATGAGCGTTTTACTGAAGAAATGCTTAAAAAAATACTAAATGATTTAGCCAAGCTTAAAATGATAAATAAAATAATAATCATAGGAGAAAACACATTTTATGCGTTCAATCAAATTGATTTAACTCAAAATCAAAAAGAATTTATTAGATTTTTAATAAATAAAAAACCGATGCAAAAGGATAAAATAATTGCTGGATTAAAATGGGATGAAGAAAAGGTGTTAAATGTTATGAAATCGCTCCAAAAGATGAATATTCTCCGTTTTCAAGATGATAAGATAATAATACCTGGAGCATTACAAAAATAAAAAATACAAATTTATCATATCTTAAGAATTAATTAAGAATAATTTTTCTTTACAAACTCTTTTACTGTTCTTATTTCATTAAGATAAGTATTCCTATCTCCAAAAATATAAAACCTAACTTGGGGGCCTGTTCCAGAAGGGCGAAAATAAAGAGTTGAGTTGTCACTCTTCAATTTATAGATTTCTATATTACCCTCATTATCATAAAGACCAGTAATTTTATAGTTTTTTTCGGCTATGGTTAATTCTTTACCATCTAATTTTTCAAAATTTTCCATAATCCTTAATTTTTCCTCGTCCTCCGCATGAATAGTCTGATTAATCCCCTTAAGTGACCAATCAATAGCATCTTCAATAACATATCCTCTGCTAATTAGTTCGGTGATTAAGACTAAAGCTGGGACTATGTATTTATCTGCTATTAGGGGTAAATTTGTAGAAAATTCAAATTCACCCGTAATTTCATTTTTTGAAGCATTTAAAAGATTCAGAGTATGTCCTCCTGATTCTTCCCACATTACAACAATAAATTGAACATTAGTCAATCCTTTCCTTTCCATCCTTCTAATTATTTCATTTTTAAGAGGTTGGGCTTCTTTAATTTGAATTAATTCTTCATTTTCTCTCTCCATATATAAAATGGCCGAATCAATTTTCGACGGATCAACCTCTACATCGAATAAGAAATACAATATAATTCCAAGGTGTTTATAACCAACTCCTGTTAAAACATTTAGAAAGCTTGTATGATCTGCTCGTAAATCAGATGGGATGGTTCTAATGTTAATAATTTCTTTTTTGAATTCCTTTGCTAAAATATTATGCATTGCTGAATATATTTCATTTGGGATATAGTATGAAAATTCTCCATTTTTTTTTACATAAAGAGCAATTCTATCTCTGTCAGCATCAAGCAAAAGCGCTATGTTGGAATTTGAATCATTCATTACTTCTTGTAGTTTCTCTTCTTTAACAATTTCTATTGGATTCGGAGGATTAATTGTGTCTTTTATTAAATGTACTTGAACACCATAATCTTTAAACAATTTCAAAATTCCTTCTGCTTTCCCTAAATATGGCCATATTACAAGATTTTCTCCATTTAGACTCTTAATATCTATAATTTTTGAAACTAAATCCCTTACATAATCATTATTTTTTTGAATTGCATCAATTACTTGTGGTTTGATTTTTTTTTTTAATTTTATATTCTTTAAGTCAAGTGCAATATTCGAAACATCCTTAAAGAGATCTCCTGAAATTGGAATTGGATAATCGATGTAAAATTTAATTCCATTCCAAGATAAATCATTATGACTTGCAGTTAATACTACTATAAGATTAATATCATCATAGAGAGCAACAGACGCGGCTCCATAAGGAGAGGAAGCTCTTGACCATTCCTTTTTATCTTTTTGATGATACACTTCATATCCCTCATAAGCAAATATTTTTGAAGAGAAATTGAGAAGAACATGACTACTTGGACGGTCATCTGTTACAATCAAAACCTTCAGCTTTGACTCATCTTTCATTTGCTTAAATTTCAAGCTAATTGCTTTAAATACCCGCAGAAATAAATATAATTTCCGATTAGTAAGGATGTATTTTGGAGTTTTGGCCGAATCATCAATATCATAGATCTGAATTCTTAATCCTGATGTGGGCGCCACAACAGGATCAATTAGATTTTTTTCTTCATCTGTTAATTTAGGTAAATTTATGAGTTCAAATTGATTATTACTCTGCTCATATTCGATATCTTCCATTTCAAAATCTATATCGATCAATTTTTTCCACCAATTACAATTCAGAGATATAAAAAATAGTTCAAACAGAAATAAAATCTTTCTTGTTTAAGAATAATGATTTCGCAGATAACATTTAACTTTAAGGGTTTTTGGTTTCAAACTTTTTTTTCTCAATTTTATCAATCGCATCATTTAATATCGCATGGATTTTTTCTCTATAATTTTCATTTATCGCAATCATACCATGAGTTATAATTTCTCTCCCACCTTCAGATAATATCTTTTCACAGAATTCTGGAGTCAACCGATTTGATAAATCTTGTTTATTTGCAATCCCAATAACAAGGATATTCTTAAAATATTTATCGAGAAGATCTTGGATTATGGTTTTAGTTGAATTTACATTTTCAAAAGTTGAATCCGTAACTAGCAAAGTAATATCGGTCCCTTCGAGAAGATTCTTCCAAAGGCTTCGAAATTGCGATTGGCCAGCAAAATCCCAAAATATTACGTTTCGATTGGTTTTAATCCCTTTTCCATCATAGGAATTAATGTCAGCATTTACGGTAGGGACATATTCAAGATCTATTTCCTTTCCACAGATGAGATGGAGCAGTGTAGTTTTTCCGACACCCCCAAATCCAATAATACTTACCTTTATTGAACCTAAAATAATATTATCTAAATCTTTTTCAAAATCTAAGAAAAGTGAACGGTTTCCTGCCCAACTCCCATCTTCGATTATAGATCCATACTTTTCTAAAAATTTAGCTCTAATAGTGCTTATTTTTGAATTTATTACAGCATCTTCTTCTTCAAGATCGGTGCAAACTACAATAATGATGTTATTTATGATTGTATAATAATATTTGAAATCTTCTGTTGCTGTACTTTTTATATCTGATTGACTAATTTCTTTTATAAATCCAGAAAACGCACTTAAAAATCCTGCTAACAAGTCTCGATCGATCTCAGAATCACTATAATTTCTAAATACCAGAGATTTGCCGTCTTTACTGAGAACATTTACATAATTTATGATGATATATCACTTGTTGAATTCTATTAACTTTGAATAAAATATTGAGATTTAGTACAGCTAAAAAATTTAGACTTTAAACTTGAATTTAAATTAAGTTTTTTAGATATATTATTTATATTTAATACAAATAAATTAAGTTTTTTAGATATTCCTATCATTAGAATAAAGCTTTTAGGATCAAAAACTGGTGTGTTACTCTTGACAAATGATGAAGACAAAAATATTAAAGAAAATGCCAATCAAGAATTAACAGAGAGGTTAGATGGGTTTTCCTCAGTTCTGGAAAAGTTCGGAATGGATTTAATAACCAAACTTGGGAAAACGAATTTTAATATTAAAGTATTAACGGATAAAGTTGAAGATTTGAATAAAGCCACCATTGATATTAAAGCACTCATCCCAAAATTGAATAAAATTATTGAAAAGCAAGATACTCTTGAAACAGAAATAGATTTATTAAAATCGTTAGTGTTGAAAAAAACTAAGTCGAAAAGCAAGGAGAGTGAAGAAATAATTGAACGGGACTCATCCGCAACCGATAAAAAAGAGCTTGTTTTGAAAATGATTGCTGAATTTCAAGAAAAAGTGGGAGACCAAGAAATTCCATCCAATATTATAGAAGAGCTTAACGAATTAAAAGATAAAATCTTCGAATATACTGGAGGACATAAGATATTATATGAAATCTCTCAAATGATTAAACATGTTAAAAAGAAAGAGACAGTTTCTCCAGAATTAAAAGAAATTTTGTATCAGAAAGCAATGTATTGGGCTAATAAACTATAGGGACAACTAAAAGAAAAAAACTCTTATTGACTTAAGGTTTCTTCATTTTTGATTCTAATACTAACTTAGCTATCTTCTTGAACATTATTTTTACATTTTCACCCGTTAACGCAGAAGTCTCAAAATAGGGCGCATTCAATTCATCTCCCAAATGTTCCATCATTGGAACGATGATCTTTCTTTCATCGTTTAGATCTATTTTATTTCCAACAAGAATACGAGGTATCCCGCTCATTCCGTATTTAACCGCTGTTTGGTACCAATTTTTGATGTTTGAAAATGAGCTACTACGTGTAACATCAAACACCAAAATCATTCCATCTGCACCATTGAAATAAGGACGATGAAGCATATAAAATTGCGGTTGTCCAGCAACATCCCACATCATCAAATTTACTAAAACATCTTCTCCTAAATGGTTCACTTCAAGTTGTTCTTTAGTGATATTGACTCCAACAGTTGGTAAGTACTTTTTCTCGAATTTGTTTGTTGAAAATTTTGTTAAAAGGCTCGTTTTTCCAACTGCAGGATCTCCAATGATGATTATTTTGAAAATTGTTTCGGTCTTTCCTTGAAACACAATATCTTTTTTAGACATAATTCAGCCCATTCAATAAAAAATATTTTATTAATTATTTTCTCTATTAAGAGTCTTTGATATTTTAATGTATTAAATATTTTTATATTTTTACTTATATTTATTTTATTTTTAAATGATATACTCGCTATTTTATAATTAAAATATAGAATCCATAAATAACTTTAGAACTCAAATATGATTGAGCTCATTTTGATGCTAATTTTTCTATAATAATTTTAAATTGTAAGCCATTTTCTAAAGAATTAGAAGGAAATTGTCTTAATCACTTCAAAAGCACTGTCTTTTCTATTTTTTCTACTAATAAAAAATATCTTGTCCACGAGGAAAGTAAGTGGATCCCATTTTCTCTGGAGACTTTTAAGTTTTTTGTTGATTTTATATGTTGTGAACTGTCCTACACTCAAATGAGGTTGGTAACCTCCCCTAAATTGGATAAGGTCATTGCATTCTGGGACGACTTTTAATATTTCTCTTTGGAAAGATATGATTTTTTGATTTGGTTCGGGGTCAAGCCATATCGTGTATGTTTGATATTTATGTCGAAAATATTTAAATTTCTTTAATATAAGCTCAAAAGGTTCGATTGAGGCACATACATCACGCATATCTTTTTCAATAGTATCATATTTTTCTTTTGGAGTAAATGGATATAAAAGATTAATATGTGGCATCCATCTCTCTATCTTTCTATCATATTTTTGTCTGATTTTTTGAATAGGTTCCCATTTCTCACGAGGAGGGATAATAACACATGCAGAAGTTACAACTTTACTCATAAATTTCATATGAGATAATACAGAATAATTAAAAGGTTTTTATCATTATCCTAAACTTAATCTTGGAAAAATGTGAGAGAATAAGTTCAAAATAAGAAAAAAATAGGGAAAAAGAAAGTTAAGAAATTATTAACCTAGAAAAAATCAGTTTGGCAATTATCAAGAAAGCAATTAATAATACGAATTTTCAGATTATTACCTTTCAATTTAAGAATAAGAATCCAATGGTTGCATTCTCGACAATCTTCATTATTAAATAAAAAACATAGTCTGTACAAACAAAAAATTATTAAGACAATGCAATACCATCGGAATCGAGACTCTTCGTGTTTTGTAGTATATAAGAAAATAGAGTATTCTTAGGATTGTTATAAACAGAATCGCCCTCTGATCAGTCTCATAGACCACATTATGGAGAAGTGCGAAACTAATAGTAATAACAATCCCCGATAAAAAGACCTGAATTTTGTTTGATTCAAAACTTAATAGCATCCCTCCTAAAAAGAGCGAGAAAAACAATTCTTCGGCGATTCCCGCATTTACTGTCAATAAGAGTGCATTTAAAGACCATTCATTCCCGATGCCGAAGTGGAATCCTAAATAACTTCCATAGACATAACTTAAAAGAATTTGTACGAGAAGTCCGAGAATAAACCAACGGGCATAATCCTTTCCAAGAGTACCATCCTTTGCGATTATACTCTTTATTGATATGCTTTTTTCATGTCCAAGAGGAAATTTATGAATTTTAACTATACCGATTGAAATTACAAGAACTGTAAGCGAGATCGCCATAAAACTTAGTGTGCCTAAAACTAACGCCATTAATCCAATCTCTTTTAATTGAGGATCCTTACTTACTATATAAGTTGCCTCATAGAGGAGCGAAATCGCAAGAAATGCTGTTAATAGTAAAGAAAAAATATCGATTTTCTCTTCTTTTTGGGTATTGAGTTTGAACATTTTATTATCTGACATATTTTTAGCTCTTTGCCATGCTTTTGAGTATTTGAGGATGAAATAACTTGAATATATTTAAATAAAAAATAGATGTGGGATCTTCGTAGCTTTTTTTTATTTAAATAGATCTGCATTCTTTGGTGAATAAAAATATAAAGAAAGGAATGGAATATGTCTTCTCAAATAGTCCAGCAGTTTCATCAGTTAAGGGTGATATGACGTGAACGAGAATAAAAATGAACAAGAACCTGATACGGCTTCGATACTAAGAAATAGTAAACTATTCTTAGGTCCACATATTACTGTTAAACTCATTAAATTATATTTAATTGAAAAATCCCTTCCAAAAAGTGTCATTTTTCTTATTAATAAATATAATATAGAAGTAATCCTCTCAAATCCAATCTTTTCCTATATTTCTCATTTGTTAAAAACTCATGAAGAAGGGGATCATATAGATAACTCTCTTCTTTCATGTTTAAAGGAATTAAAGGAGAAAGAGGGAATAGAGATTTCTTATAGTATTAATTCTCTCAATGTATTTCGATCTAAATTGCCTCATACTGCGTTAGCAAAATGTATTCTATCTCACTTGCTCCTATCACTCTCGCATGAATGCCAAATCTATATTACCTCAAAACAGCAGAAAAAGCTCACAAGAAAAACATATCGTAAAATCCGTAGGAGTTCACTGAAAAAAGGAGTAACTGAAGATGATGAAAAATCTGGTCTTAAGATAAACACGTTTCAAGAACTATTTGATGAATGGATTCCGTTGCGTTTAGGTGATATGGCATATGATTCAAGTGAGTATGATTTTTATATTTCTCTTAGCGAAACCACCTCTCATGAATTAGATGCGATCATCCCCGAATCCTTTGAAGAGATTGCCGATTGTATTTATAGGGAGGATATATCACCCACGGAACTATTCAAAGAGCTTGGATTAGCAAAATTCGGCAAGAACACACCGAAAATGAAAAAGATATATAA